>Ga0180429_10004005_pt1 | contig 11853 bp, 5 predicted proteins | sample SS_ome_FD_132428 | JGI IMG/M metagenome (GOLD analysis project Ga0180429, IMG submission 132428) | Hypersaline lake sediment archaeal communities from the Salton Sea, California, USA - SS_1_S_1 metaG | ecosystem: Environmental > Aquatic > Non-marine Saline and Alkaline > Hypersaline > Sediment ... | reverse complement strand
GTGAGATTTCCGAATCCCATCATTTCCTCGCGCGTCAGGGGGCGCCCCTCATAGTCTGCATGGGCCAGCGCACTGAAGAAGTCCTCCCCATCCTCCTTTTCCCCGCGATCGAACTGGGCCGTGAGGTAGTCCTCCAGCGCATCGCCCTTCTTCTGGCCGTCCCCCACCTTGAAGACGTGAATGCCCCAACCGATGTAGGTTTCCGCCTCCTCTTCGGGGACGTTCAACAGGTAGGTCAGGGCGCGCGCCTGGATCGGCAAGGCGAAATCGTGGACCACCTCGAGTGACTCGCGCTCGAGGGCCCCGCTCAGCATCTCGTCGATCAACGCCTCGACCCTGGCGATCATCTCCGGGTCCTTCGGTCTCTGGAAGAAGGGCTCGACGATCCTGCGGTAGGCGGTGTGCTCGGGCGGGTCACGCTCGATCGGGAGCTGGCGCATGGATCGCACATCCTCCTCCGAGGGAATCGGAACACGGAACGGCGCATCGGAACTGAAGGTCTTCCAATCCTTCGCCGCATCTCTCACCTCCGCATGTTTCAACAGCATGACGACGTCCTCTCCCTGGAAAGGGCACCGCATCGTCGGGCCATTTCCCCGCGCTTCACGAAACGGATCGTTCTCGGGTTCTCCACTCATGGACCCATGCTAGCAAACCGGCGGCTTTTGTCCATCCACCCCGTGACGCGCAACACGGCTCCTCCCGGATGCCGGTCCCCTGCGAACCAGGTGCAGAATTTTTCTTTCCTCACCGCCGAATCGCGTCCTACAGTTTTCGCATCGGGATCCCGCGCCACCCGTCCAAGACGCGGCCCCCGTAACACCGAACATCGAACGCAAGCCACGACCATCATGAAATCGGAACAGCCGTCTCCCGCAGGCGTGAAGGACCCGTCGCCCGCCCTGAAAGCGCCGGATTCCGGGCTCTACTCCCGCCGCGGCGTCGCGCCCCTGCTCGCGATTCTCGCGCTTTCTCCCGGGGTGACCACCAGCGAGGCGGGTCTCTTCAAAAAAATGAAGGAGCGCCGGCAACAAAGAGCCCGCCAGCGTTCCACCTCCACCTCGTCCTCGGGTGCGAGCCGCACCTACCGCTCCCGTCCGAGACAGCGCTCGTGGTATCGCGACGAGCACCAGGATGCCTACCTCAATCAACCACTCCTCGAAACCCGAAAGGAAGCCTCGCGAAAGGTCGTCATCGATATCGGCCGCCAGCGCGCCTTCCTCATCGTCGAGGGACTCGTCGCGATCGACTCCGCCGTTTCGACCGCCCGGCGGGGAAAGATCACGCCCCGCGGTTCATACCGGGTGACCGAGAAGGTACGATCCGGAAAAATCTCGACCCTCTATCATGTCTACATGCCGAACTGGATGCGCCTCGGCAACACCGCGGTCGGGATGCACATGGGCGATCTTCCCGGCTATCCGGCTTCGGCGGGCTGCATCCGGCTTCCGCAGAGTGTGGCGCCGGTCCTCTACGACAACATCCCCAAGGGAACCCTGGTCGAAATCGTCGACACCTGGAACGAGAGCGACCTCGCGATCCCATACACCGCGCCCCATTCCCTGGAACGATCGCTCGTGTGATCGCGCGCGCCGTCCTCCGTCAATCGACCGGGTCACCGAACGCGTCCACTTCGACCCGTGCCGCGTCGGAGATCGGACCGTCCATCATCGCGTCGATCGCACGCCGCAGTTTCGCCCGGGCTTCCTCCGCCTCGCCGGAGAGCGCCGCGGGGTCGAGGAGGACTTCCCGAAAATCGTCGCCCGTGATGTCGAAGAGACGGCCATCGTCAAAAAGCTTGTATCGATGATCCAGCGCGAAGATGTGGCGAGAGAAGCGCTCCTTGTCCCAGCCGGGCCGCGGGTCGTACCAGAAGAAGGCCCATTCGCGTTCCTTCTCCCTTGGACTTCCCCGAAGCAGAGGCGCGAAACTGATTCCGTCGATGGGCCAGTCACCCGGTATCTCGGCTCCGCCCAGGTCCGCCAGTGTCGGGAGGAAATCCGACGCATCGACCAGGTCGCCATTCACCTGCCCGGCCTCGATCGTTCCGGGCCAGCGAGCGATGAGCGGCACGCGAATCCCCGTCTGGAGCGGTGACGCCTTTCCTCCCACGTATTCCTCTCCCTTCAAGGTGGTCGTGAGCCGGGCATCGGTTCCGTTGTCGCTGTAGAAAAGGACGAGCGTCTCGCGGTCCAGCCCCAGATCGGCGACTCCGTCGAGCAGGCGCCCCACCATCTTGTCCATGTAGGCAACCATGTCGGGAAAGAAGCCGGGATCCTCCTCCAGGCGCAGATTCATGTCTTTCCATTCCGGCGAGTCGGGCGTCGGAAGCATCGGCCAGTGGGGCAGAGCCATCGGGAAGTAGAGAAACATCGGATCGCCCGACCCGCGATTTCGCTCCATGAAGTCGAGGAGGAATGTCACCGACGTATCCGGACCGTAGGCTCCCCCGACCGGACCGACGATCGTTCCGTTGCGATCGAAACGGGGATTCGCGTAGCGCGATCCCTTGTCCTCGGTGTGCCACGAATGAAACAGGGACCATTCGTCGAAACCGGCTTCGCTCACTTTCATCCCCGTCCCGCGGCGGCGCTCCGCATTCGGAAAGTCTGGCGGATCATACGATTGCAACTGCCACTTGCCCGCCATGGCGGTGCGGTAGCCGGCCTCCTTCATCAGGTGTCCGAAAGTACGCTCGCGCGGATCGAGGATCCCGAAGTAGAGCCAGTTCCTCTGGTTGTATTTCCCCGTCATGATCTGGACGCGGGTCGGCGTGCAGAGGGGCTGCGAGTAGGCATGGGTGAAACGCATCCCCTCGGCTGCCATCCGGTCGAGCCGGGGCGTGTCGTAGGAGTCGCCGCCGTAGCACCCAAGACCGTCGATGCCGACGTCGTCGGCCATGATGAGCAGGATGTGGGGACGATCCGTGCCGGCCTGCACAGGAGGAGCCACCGGCAGCAAGGCGAGAACGAGGAGGGCGAAACACAGGCGAGATCTCATGGGAAACCCCAGAGTCTGCCGCACTCCGGCCGGGTGATCAAGAGAGCAGAAATCGATGGCTGACCGGGGGTTTTCCCTCAACCCATCACGTCACATCACAGGCGGCAGTTCCCCGGACGGGCGCATCGGCCGGGTTCGGGGCCGGGCCCGATCCGTTTCCCCATCATTGCTGATCACGAGGGTAGGCCGTATCGTGAGAAACTGTGCCTCCCCTGAAAGCCAACCGCGAGCGCCCGCGCCGAATCCGTCGATTCGGCTTTCGCTTCGCTCGGTTCCTCGCCTGGCTGGCGATCCTTCTCGTGTCCAGTGTGCTCCTCGTGCTGGTGGCCGGCCTCGTCGCCTACCAATACCGCGTCGAGCTGCTGAACGACGTCCTGGGACGCATCGTGGCTCCCTACGAGGTCGAGGTGGAGGAGTTCGACTTCGAACGCCTCGGGCAGGCCCGCATTCGGGGTGTCACCCTGACCCCGAGATTCTCCGACCGCGCGGTGCCCCTCGCCTATCTCGACGAGGTGGAACTCACCTATGATCTCGCGACACTGCGCCGCTCCCGGCAGTTGTCCACGATCCGGATCGAACGGCCCGCCGTCCATCTCGACGAAAAACTCTTCGACGCCTTCCGGATCGAACGGCGACGCCGGCCTGCAGCCAAACCGGCAAAAGCATTCGACCTTTCCCTGTTCGCCTTCTTCACGGACTCCCTCGAGATCATCGAAGGGCGCCTCCTCCTCGATCTGCCGTGGCATCCTCCGGTCACCGCCGACTGGGAGTTTCGATCCGGTCCTCTCGCCTTCGACCGCACCGGGCTCACCCGGAGCCCACTCGAGCTCACCCTCGGAGATGTCCGCCTCGGAGACAAGGCGGGAGCCGGACAGATCGAAACCGTCGCCGTTTCCGCCCGGATTCGGCGCGATCTCTCACGGGTCGACATCGACGACTGGCACCTCGCGCGTCCCCGCCTCGCCTTTACCCCGGGCTGGCTGTCTCCCCGTAGCGCGCTCGAACCGGCGCCGCCAGAGCCTGAAGGCGATGCACGACAGGGTTCAATGCGCGGCCCAACAGGGTTGGATCTGCCCGAGAAACGTCCCTTTCACCTTCTCGTGAAGCGATTCCGCATCGACGGAGCCGACCTCTCCCTGGAGGGATTCGACGGCGAGGAGGGAAGGCCCCGAATTCCGGACACCGCTCTCGCCGGTTCGCTCGACTGGCGCCGGGTCACCTTTCACGACGGAAGCTGGAACTCGGACCAACCGGTCCATCTCGACCTCGAGCGCTTCACTCTCGGAGCTGGCGACTCTCGGCTCGTCGAAGTCGAGGGACTCTCCGCCTCCGTCCTCTCACTCGGCACCCTCCTGTCGGAACGACGTATCGAGTCGGTCTCCGCCGACTCCCTCCGGCTCGACCTCACCGATGCCGGCATGGCACGATTTCGTCCCGTCGCGACACGAGCACGGGCCGCGACCGATCCGGCCCCCCAGGGGGAGCGGAACGCCGCCAGGGACTGGACCTTCGGAGAAATGGCGATCGCAGACGGACGCTTCACGATGCGGGACTTCTCGCCGGGTGGCGCCCTCCTGCCCGAGGTCCGATCCGGTTTCCGTGCGACAATCGAGGGCGTGACGATCGGAGGCGATGGGATCTCGTGTGGGCCCGGTCAGGAGGTCGTCCTCCGCAACACGACGCTTCGCGCTCCGGCCTCCGATCCGGATGCCCCGCCTCTCCTCTCCTTCGACCGGGCCACCCTCTCCGGATCCTGGGACGAGTTTCGTCGCCACGGAATCGTGGATACTCTCGTTGTCGAACAACCTGGCGTCCGTCTCACCGACCGCACCCTCGGAGACTGGATGGGATCCAGGAGATCGCAGGACGAATCCCGAGAAACGATCGGTCCACGCAATCGCCCCGTCTACCAGGCCCGCTCGGTCCAGGTCACCGGCGGCACGCTCTTTGCCGACACCGCCCTCGCCGGTCACGCCATCCCCAAGATCTCGTCCCGGTTTTCCCTCGAGACGACCGGCGAGGTGCTCGCCTCCGGGTCCCCCGCCTACCGGCTCGCCTTTTCGGACGTCGAGCTCCGCAACCACCCGCGCGACCTGCGCCCCGAGGGGAATCCAATCGTCTCGGCCATCGAGTCTTCGTTGCTTCCCGGTGAATCCACGGCCGGAGCCATCGCAGAGGAGAGGGTGATCACCGTCCGCGCGGTCGACGTCCTGTTCGGTGCACGGGAGATCCTGCGGGAGCGCCGCATCGACGATGTCCGCATCGAGGGTGCCGAGGTCATCGTCGGGAAAGGCCTGCGGGAGATCGTCCGACGCAATCCCGGCGAAGAGGAATCCGAGAAGGATCCGACACCCGCCCCGGAGCCGGAAGAGCGAACACGGGACGCCTCGAGCGAGGAAGAACCACGTCCCGTCCCGGACGAACCCGCTCCGTCTCAGGAAGACGACCGTCCCGTCTGGCACATCGATCGTGTCACGATTTCGGACAGCCGGATCCGATTCGACTCCCTCATCCCCCAGGTGGAGGGTCTCGAGTTCTCCCTCGAAACCGTTCTCAACGACATTCCCCTCACGCCGGGCGACCTGGTCGATCGTGACGAGATCCAGAAGGTCGAGATCGCCGACATCGAAATTCGCGACCCCTACGACTCCTTCATCACCGTGGCGACACTGCCGACGATCTTCGTGGAGTTCTCCCTGGCCGGCCTCGCTCGGCAGGAGATCGAGAAGGTCGACCTGATCGCCCCCTCACTCTACGTCGGGCAGGGCCTCTTCTGGTGGATCGACTACCAGCGGCGCTTTCGCCAGCAGAACGAAGGCGCATCGATCGAGTTCGGAGCCGAGCGAGATCGGGAATCAGGACAGGCGAACTGGACCATCAAGCAGATCAACGCCCATGCGGGCAAAATCGTGATCGCACCCAAGGGTGTCCCGGTCGGCATGGTGCCTTTCCCCTTCTCCGCCACCACGAACATGAGCGACGGCCGGATCGCCCTCCAGTTACAGATTCCCGCGGAAGAAGAATACGTCTATCGCTTTCCCGACTACCGGGTGGAACTCTTCGGCCTCAGTGGTGATGTCGATTTCAATGTGCCCGTGGAGCAGGTGGACAACAACCTCGTCCAGACCTTCACCCTCGACCGCGCAGTATGGCGGAAGTACGAAGCCGAGAATCTCTACCTCACGGTGACCTTCGACGCCGAGGGCGTCTATGGCCGATTCGGTGGCGATGCCTACGGCGGCTATGCGGAAGGGCAGTTCAACTACTATCTCGGCGGTGATGGGCGCAAGTGGGATGCCTGGATCGCCGGCACCGGCCTCGACAGCGGGCCCCTCTCGGAGTTGATCGCACCGGAAAATTTTCTCATGACCGGCGAAGTCAGTCTGCGACTCGTGTCCGAGGGAGACGCCCTCGAATTCGGCCAGACCACGGGCGGATTCACCACCACCGGACCCGGCTGGATCGACATCGTCAAGCTCGACACCGTGATCGAGAAACTGCCGGGCGACTGGAGCAATCTCCAGCGAGGCCTCGCCGAAATCGGGTTGCGCGAGCTGAAGAGATTCTCGTATGACAGCGGCAGTGGCGACCTGTATCTTCTCAATCGCGACGGAGAACTCCAGATGCGCTTCGACGGTCCCTACGGCCGGCGCACGCTGAACTTCCACGTCCACGACTGGCGCAACGACGCGGAACGCGACGCCGCGGGGGTTGCGGACGGCACACGATGACACGAAATCCCGACAGACCCGGCTCCGGCCGCCTCGTGCGCGCCGGGTTGGCCCTCCTCGCTCTCGCGGTGGGAGGCTACCTGGCATCCTGCCGGCCGTTCGACGTCAATGTCGCGACGCCCGAACCCGTCCAGGTCGATGTCACGATGGACGTGCACGTCTATCAGCACGGATCCGCCGATTCGGAGGAGAAAAAGGAGGAGATGGCCGGATACAAGAAGACCATGCAGAACCGGCGCAATCGCATGGGCGAGATCCAGGAACTGAAGAACAACCGGCTCGTCGGCGAATCGCGCCTCGGCACCCTGGAGATTCGTTCCGTCCCCGCGGGCGACTACGGGAACTACGTCCGCGAAACGGTCGCCGCGGAAAACCGCGACCGCGAGTTTCTCATGCAGCACGAGGCACGGGAAAAGGATGTCCCCCTCGCCGACGTTCGTGCCGAGCAGTGGCGCCACTGGCAACGCAAGTCCTTTCCCGGAGAGTGGATCGAGGTAGCGGAGGACGACGCACCGGGGGCCTTTCGCTGGATCCAGAAGCCGGAGGCGGAGTAGCAGCAAAATGGGGAGGCAGATGACGACTCAGTCCTCGTCCGCCTCGAATACCACCGTTTCCTTTCCCTTCACCTTGGTTTCACCGTCCACCATCGTCAGGCGAGTGAGGCGGGTCTCACGAGCGACAGCCAACTCGCGGGCCAGGGCCTCAGAGTGTGTCGTCACCCAGACTTGAGAGGTCTGCGACGCCTCGAGAACGAGTCGCGCGAGTGGCAAAATCAGCGACGGGTTGAGACTGGTCTCCGGCTCGTTGAGGATGATCAACTCCGGCGGATCCGGAGTCAGCAAGGCCACCGCCAGGCAGAGAAACCGCAACGTGCCATCCGAAAACTCGTGCGCCGCCAGGGGCCGCCGGAGTCCCGGTCTCTCCCAACCGAGGGAGAACCAACCGTCATTCACCTCGACCACAGGGGCCCCGTCGGGAAACGCCTCGGCCAGTATCGACTCCAAGATCATCTCCCGGCCGGATTCTCGAATCGTCTGGTAGGCCGCCGCGAGATCCCTTCCGTCATGGGACAAGACGGGTGTCCGGCACCCGACTTGAGGTCTCCGCATGGGCGAGTCCGCATCCGTCCGAAACTGGTGATAAAATCGCCAACGACTCATTCGCTGCTGAAAGTGGGTCAACTCCGGGTATTGCTCGGGTTGTCGGAGCTGGGAGAGGACCGACTCGCTGCTGTTCAACTGGAGTTCGAGCCTCCGCCTCACCCCCTCGGCATCGACCACATTCACGATCGGCCCGGCGCGCTCCATCAACGTCGTCGAAGGACGCTTGATTTCCGTTGCCCAGATCGCCTCGTCCTTGATGTCGGGATCGCGCAGAAAACTCGATGGATCCCCGGGCGCCTGCGGAGGCAGGCCAGCTCCCAGCTCGTATGAGAGCGGGTCCGCCTCGATCGACAGTCGAACCTCGCGTCGTCTATCAGTTTTCGGTTTACCCGACCAGAGCACCGATGGCATACCTCCTTCCCTCGCGATTGCCTGAGCGAGCCGGCCATCCGCTGCATGATGGGCCAGCTCGAATGCCCGGTAGAGATTGCTCTTGCCGGTAGCATTTTCTCCTGTCACCACCGTGACGGCTCCCAATCGCAGTCGAAAGTCGACCAGTGACCTGTAGCCCTGCACTCGAACCGTATCAATTGCCATCCGCCCTACCACAGGCCGGTCCGGAGCGGAACGCAAGCCAGGGATGGCCCCGTCTTCGAATCACCGGCCCAAGCAGTTCGTCGTTGATCGAAACCACAATAGCTTTCTGCATGATGGACAGACCAGCTTGCCGGTCAGCTTCATCATGCCGGATCACATCGCCAAGGTAGCGTTTGCCTACCTGCCGGATCCCGGAAGGCCCTCTCCCTATTCTGTCCCGGCCAACGCCGCCAACAGATCCTGAAAGGCCTCTTCATCCAGCGCCTCCTGAAGCGGTCGGGGCAGGCTGCCGATAAATTCCACATCCGTCGATCCGCTCACCAGCCGCGCTGCAATGTCCGTTACCGTCACCCGGACCGAGTTTCCGAGCCCCAATTCGGCTGCCTCGTCCTCCAATCCGAGTAGGTTCAGGAGCTCGACGAAGGAGTCGGTATTCAGGGACTCGACCAGGGTTTCCGGCAGGTTACCACCACCGCTCCGCTGGCTCACGCCCCCTCCGTCGATTTCGAAGGAAGCACTGATATTCCCCGCACCTGCTCCGATCGAGGTCAGGACCAGCACGGGAACCGCCCCGGTATTCTGAATACCCAGGGCACTGGAGAAGACAGCGGTCAGGAAGTTGTCCGAAACCTCGAAATCGGTGAACGTCACCGTACCGAATCCGGGCGAGGTAGCGGGAGACATGGGGTTCACGGGGTCCGACGGGAAAATGAGCGTATCCCCCACCGTCTCCGCCCCTCCGTCGAGATCCTGGGCGAATCGAAAGAAGTCCGTGGTGACGGAATCGTCTCCCGATCCCAGCGAGAGGGTCAGTTCCTCGATTCCATCGAAGCGCAGTGTCAAATCGTCCGAGATCCGTCCATTGGAAATGGAGTAGCTCCGGGCGACCCTCTGGTTCGCATCATCGACCAACAGCGTGTCTTCTCCTCCGGCGGTCTGGGGACCGCCCGAAATCCGCCCGTCCACCGAGGCCCGGTTCCTGAGCTCGAAGTGATCGTTGCCTTCGCCGCCATCGAGATTCTCGAACCCGTCGAAGCGAACGGTTCCCGGCACTCCGCGCGATCGCAGGGTTCCCGTGTTTTGCGCCGTGAGCGTATAGGTGTCGTCGAAAATTCCCTTCCGGGTGAAGGTGTCCGCCGAGCCGGTCGAACCGGTGAATTCCCCCACGTTGACGAACCCGCCAGCGATTCCCGTGGCCGTGGAGGCAGGTCCCACATCGACGGAAACCCGTGCTCCAAAATTGCGGTAGTTCAGAAAATTTCGCCCACCTCCGCCATCGAGAACGCCTGTCAGCCGGGCTCCCCGTTGCATCGCGAACTCATCGTTGCCTCTTCCCCCGGTCAGATCCTCAAAGTCGAAAAAGCTGGGAATTCCCCCACCCCGGAAGGAGTCGACACCTGTCAGGGTGTAGTTGGTCGGAGCATCGGGTCCGATCACCGAATCAGTCATTGCTGCGGATCCGACAATGGTCTCGACCCGGGAAACTCCCCCGAGTCCGGTAAAGGTGCCGAGTTCCAGGTTCACCTCGACCGGACCGCCAAAGGAGCCATAGTCCAACTCGTCCCTCTCTCCTCCCCCATCCAGGGTCCCTGTGAGGCTTGCCCCCGCCTCCATGCCAAAGTGATCCCGGTTCCCGCCTCCGGTCAGGTTTTCGAAGCGGGAGAACTTCGCCGAATCAACCAACTGGAAGACATCGCTCCCGGTGAGAAGGAAGTCGGAGGCGTCGGCTGGCCCGACCACCCTGTCGTCCGGATCCTCCGTCCCGATCACTTCCCGGATGTTCACCAAGGCGATCTCGGACAGGTCGAGGGTGAGCGGCGAGCCTGCTGTCACGGCCGAGAAATCGATTTCCGCCTCACCGGCTCCCCCATCGAAGTCGGGGATCGTGGTCGGAACAATCTCGAAGTCGAACTGGTCCAATCCGTCGCCCCCGGTAAAACGCGCGCCCAGGGCCGCATCGATGTCGCCATCCACCTCGATTCGGCCCGCCTCCGCAGCCGGACCACCCGCTTCGGCCACCAATCGACCGGCGGTCATGATGTCGTCCTGCAGGAGAATTTCGTTGGCCCGGAAACCCATCAACCCATCACCGGAGTTCGTAAGAGGGGCATCGACGGTGATCAAACCATCCTCGACTCCGCCAAGATCCAAGGCCAGATCATTCGCCGAATCATACTGGATCGCCGATTCGATCGTGATGAACTGGGGTCCGATGAAATCATAGATCGCACCAAAATCCTCCGGGTTGGCCGCAAAACCGGTGTTCTCCAGGTCAACCCCTTCCAACCTCAAGGCCACCCCTTCTCCGTTGTTCAGCGTGTCTGCGATTTTCGCCGATTCCCCGGCCTCATCGACGGCATAACTGAATGTGGGGGGCATGGTGTAGTAGGCGAAATTCGGTCCCCCACTCGGATCGGGGTAGGGCCCTTCTCCAAAAGCATTTTCGCCAGCGACGAGTCTAGGAGCCTTCCCGGCGCCATGCTTGGCCCGATTGAGCAAAGCAGACTCGTCGACCCCGTCCGAGTCGACGTTCCGGAGGTAAATTCTCAAGTTCCCATCGGGCGAGTCGGCGGGATCAAAGGGAGAACTGGTGAAGCTGCTGAATTCATCCGCGGTCAACGGCCCCCCGACTCCGATCACGGTGCTCCCGGAGGTATACCCCCCTTGACCCGTCTGGTGGCCGATGAAGGCAGCATGCAAAGTGGCATCCCCGGCCACCCGCACGGTGACATCTCCATCCGCGGTATCGCCCGCATCTCCATGGCCTATCCTTCCAAACTTTCCGACCACATCGACCTCCCCAGTCTGGCTCAGTGTACCATGACTCACCACATCGATCTCCCCGCTGTGATCGCCTTCGGACTGGGCTCCCCCGTGGCCCAGCTGCGCAAAGGCATTGGCACCCGAGGGCGCCACCAATTCCAGTTTTGCACCGCCCCCGGGATCTTCCCCGATCAGTCCGGTATGCACTCTCACCACGATATCTCCGTCATGATCGCCGGTCACCTCATCGCCACCGTGGCCCAGCTGAACGTAGGCACCCGGCGAAGTCCCGGCTTCAAACACGACGCTGTCGACTGCCGTGACTTCGATATTCCCCATGTTGTCCCCGTCAGCCTCGGTCCCCCCGTGTCCCAGGTGCGCATACGAACGCGTTTTACTCGCGTTGCTGGCTTCGAAGGTAATCGAGCCCGAGGCGTTGACCGTGATATGTCCATCGTGACTTCCCAAGGCGATGTCGCCTCCGTGCCCCAACTGGGCATAGGAAGACTCGGCTTCGCCGCCTTCCCCGCCCTGAAAGCGAATATCCCGGGCTCGGACGATAATCGCTCCTTTGTGGTCTCCCACGCCCCCGCGTCCCCCATGCCCGATCTGCCCGTAGGCATGTTTGCCACTGCCGCCGGAAACGGTGACATCCCCCC
>Ga0180429_10004002_pt1 | contig 11855 bp, 7 predicted proteins | sample SS_ome_FD_132428 | JGI IMG/M metagenome (GOLD analysis project Ga0180429, IMG submission 132428) | Hypersaline lake sediment archaeal communities from the Salton Sea, California, USA - SS_1_S_1 metaG | ecosystem: Environmental > Aquatic > Non-marine Saline and Alkaline > Hypersaline > Sediment ... | reverse complement strand
GGATCCGGACGTTCATCTCACCGCGGTCCTCGCCGCGACAGCTCCACCAGCTTCTCTCAGAGCTCGAAGCTACGCCGCCGTCGGCGGCGACCGACGTCGGACTGGCGCTTCACGATCTGGCGCGGCGCATCAAGCGGCGGGGCCTCGTCATCCTCATCTCGGATCTTCTGGATGACCCCGACGCCGTCGTGTCGGGGGTCAAGCACTTCCGACACCTGAAGCACGAGGTCGTCGTCTTCCACGTACTCGACCCGCGCGAGGCGGAGTTCGGGTTCGATGGGGATGCGACGTTCCGCGACATGGAGACGGGCGAGACGATGACCACCGAACCCTTCACGATCCGACGGGACTACGTCGAGGCGGTCGAGCGGTGGACCGCGAGGCTGCGGCGCGAGTGCGCGGAAGCCCTGGTCGACTACGTCCCGATCAGGACGTCGACGCCGTACGATCGCGCTCTCTTCTCGTACCTCGAGAAGCGCAAGAGGCTCGGGTAGAAAAGGAGACACGTGGGGCTCACCTTCCTCAACGCCGCGTTCCTCTTCGGGGCGCTGATGGCGCTCGTGCCTCTGGTCATCCACTTGATCAGTCGTCGGCGCATGGAGACCGTCGACTTCAGCTCGCTGATGTTCCTGCAGGAGCTGGAGCGGAAGCGGATCCGGCGCGTCCGCCTTCGCCAGATCCTCCTCCTCATCGTGCGCAGCCTCATCCTGCTCGCCGCGGCGCTGGCGCTGGCGCGTCCCACGCTGACCGGCGCGTTCGCCACAGGCGTGACGGCCCACGCAAGGACGTCGGCGGTCATCGTCCTCGACGACAGCGCGAGCATGAACAGGGACGGCGGCGGAACGAGCCCCTTCGAGCGCGCGAAGGAGACCGCGCGGGAGATCTTGGGGCTGCTGCGCGAGGGAGACGAGGTGTTCCTTGTCGCGTCCTCCCGGCCGGCCCGTTCCGTGGTCGAGGGAGGCACGTTCAGCCTCGACGCGATGCGTGAGGCGCTCGATGAGCTCGAGCCCGGTGCTCGGGCGACCGACTCGGTCGGCGCGGTCGACCTGGCCCTGGAGCTGGCCGCCGGCTCGGCCAACCTCAACCGCGAGATCTACGTGATCGGCGACCTTCAGAGAACGGGATGGGGGGGCGCCGCCGAGCCCGGTGGACCGCGGACGAGCGCGGAGGGCGTCCGCGTGTATGTGCTGCCGGTCTCGGGCGCGCGGACCAATATCGCCGTCGCCGGCGTCGCCGCGTCGAGGACGTACGGGGGAACGCGGGGGCTCCACTCGATCACCGCCGAGATACGGAGCTTCGCCGAGGGCGACCACGAGATTCCGGTGAGGCTGTTCGTGGACGACGTGCAGGTCGGGCAGACCGGCGTCGGGGTCCCGGGCGGGGGCGCGGCGGTTGCCCGGTTCGCGACGGTCCTCGATCCGTCGGACTGGCATCGCGGGCGCGTCGAGATCCCCTCCGACGCGATGGCCGTCGACAATGAGGCGCACTTCGTCGTGCCGAGGCCCCGGGGCGTCGAGGTGCTCGTCGTGCAGCCGGAGGGCGCCGAGTCGGCCGACGACGGCTACTACGTGTCGCGGGCGCTCGATCCGACGGGCCTGGGCGAGAGCTTCCGCGTCTCGCGGGTGGGCTCGGACGAGCTGGAGTCTCAGGAGCCGGGCCGTTTCCCGGTGGTCGTGCTGGCCGACGCGGGCCGGATCGGCGACGGCGGGGAGGCGTGGCTCGAGCGGCACGTCGAGGGCGGAGGGGGGATGCTGGCGGTCCTCGGTGGGCGGACCGACGTCCGCCGCTGGGAGTCGGGAGCGATGGCGGGGCTGACCGGTGTCGGAATCCGGGAGCCGTTCGAGAGGCCCCGCGCGGTCCGCTTCGCGCCGAGCGGACACGGGCACCCGATTCTCAAGGGCCTCGTGGTCGGCGATCGCCTGGTCGACGACGTCGGGGCACGTCGGGGGTTCACGGCCGAGATCCCTGAGGGATCCCAGGTGCTCGAGTTCCCCGGCGTCGGAGGAGCGCTCGTGATGACGGAGGCGTCCTCGGGCGGCCGGACGGCCGTTCTGCTGACGGGCGTCGATCCGGCGTGGAGCGATCTCCCGAAGAGCGGCTTCCTCGTGCCCCTCCTTCATCGGGTGGTCTCGGAGCTGGCCGAGGGCGACACGGCCGTGCGCCCGGTGTCGGTCGGAGGCGACCTCGCGGTTCCGCTCCGCACGTCCGATCTCGGGCGCGTCGACGTCGAGCTGCCCGACGGGGAGACGGCCACCGCCGGGATCCGCACCGCGCCCAGACCGGCCGCCGTCTGGGAGAACGCAGAGTCCCCCGGCGTCTACTCGTTCCGGGCCGGAGGACGGGTCGTCGGCCTCGGCGCCGTCAACGTCGCGCCGGAGGAGTCCGACCTCCGCTCGATCGGGAGAGCCGAGGCGGAGCGCCTGCTCTCGCCGGTTCCGGTCCGCTGGATCGACGACGCCGGATCGATCGAGGGGACGATCCTCGAGAGCCGTCGCGGTCGGGAGCTCTGGAGGGTCTTCGTCTACGGCGCGCTTGCGCTCCTGGGGCTCGAGATGCTGCTCGCGCGCCCTCGCCGGTCCGCGGCGCCGGAGGCGCCATGACGGGACGGAAGATCGTCGACGTAGCCCTGGGCTCGGGGGCCTTCGCGGAGATCGAACGGGCCCTCGCGTCGGAGCGCCCCCGGCTGTGGGTCGGCGGCCTGCTGGGGTCGTCGAAGTCGCTGCTGGCGGCGGCGCTCAGGCGGCGGCTTCCGCACGCGTGGGTCGTCGTTGCGCCGACTCCAACCGACGCCGAGCACGTCTACGACGATCTGGTGACCTACCTGGGAGGCGAGGGCGTCCAGCTGTTCGGCGAGTGGGAGACGCTTCCCTACGAGCATCGTTCGCCGTTGGCGCGGATCGTGGAGTCGAGGCTGGTCACAATGTCCCGGCTCCTGGCGGGAGAGACGCCCGTCATCGTGACGACACCCAAGGGCATGATGCAGGCGACGCTCCCGCCCGGACAGCTCGAGCGGGCGATCGCCCGCGTCAGCGTCGGCGCGGCGCTCCGCCTTGAGGACGCCGCGCGCAGGTTCGTCGATCTCGGTTACCGGCGCGTCCGGATGGTCGAGGACACCGGCGAGTTCAGCGTCCGCGGCGGGATCATCGACTTCCTGCCGTTCGGCTACGACGATCCGATCCGGGTCGAACTCTCGGGGGATGCCGTCGAGTCGATGCGCCAGTTCGACGTCTACACGCAACGCTCGGTGCGCGACCTCCAGGAGGCGGTGATCCTGCCCCGCCGCGAGGTCGTGCTCGTCGACGAGGGAACGGGCGAGCTGGCGAGCCGGATCGAGTCCGCGCACGCGGCCGAGTCGCGCGATCGCGAGCGGCTCCTCGACGGGCTGGACGCCGGCTTCCACTTCGAGGGGGTCGAGCAATACCTCCCAGTGATCCACGAGGACGCGGGAACGCTCGTCGACTATCTCCCGGCGGACGCCGGCGTGTTCCTGATCCGCGACGACGAGATCTGGGATCGCGCCGATCAGCTGTCGCTCGAGGCGGCGAAGATCTACTCGGAGAGGCGCGACGACGCCCCGCTCTGCGAACCCGACTCTCTCCTGGTTCCGTTCGAACGGATCATCTCGAGACTCGGGTCGAGACCGATCGTCTCGGCGGGGCTCGTTCCGACCGCGCGCATCGACGGGCTCAAGCGACTCGAGGTCCGCACGACGCTTCAGGAGCCGACCGGCCCCGAGTTCGATGAACTCCGGGTGCGCCTGAGTGGGCTCGCGCGCTCGAGTCGCGTCTTCGTCATGTGTGACAACCGGGGTCAGGTGGCGAGGCTCCGGGAGCTCCTTGCCGAGACGGCGACCGACGTCGCCCTCGAAGTCGGGAGCCTCGAAAAGGGGTTCGCTTTTCCGGAAGCCGGCTTCGTCGTCTACACGGACCACGACATCTTCGACCGCTATCGCCAGCGCCGCCGCCGGAAGTTCCGGGGCGGCGCCCCCATATCCAGCTTCGAGTCGCTGGAGGAAGGCGACTACGTCGTCCACGTGGGCCACGGGATCGGATGCTACGTCGGCGTCGAGAGAGTCAACGCCGACGGCCGCCTCGTCGACTGCGTCGTCGTCGAGTACGCGGAGGGCGGGAAGCTCTACGTGCCGTCGGACGAGATCGACCGTCTGCAGAAGTATGTCGGCAAGGAGGGCCAGACCCCGAGACTGAACAGGCTCGGAGGGGTCGCCTGGGGGAAGACGAAGGCGAGGGCGAAGCGCGCGGTCGCCGAGCTCGCCCGCGAGCTTCTCGCTCTCTACGCGTCGAGGAAGGGAAGGCCGGGATTCGAGTTCGGGAAGGACACCCTCTGGCAGCAGGAGCTCGAGGCGTCGTTCATCTACGAGGAGACCGACGACCAGCTCCGCGCGGCCGACGAGATCAAGAAAGACATGGAGCAGCCGCGGCCGATGGACCGACTCGTCTGCGGCGACGTCGGGTTCGGAAAGACCGAGGTCGCCATCAGGGCGGCCTTCAAGGCCGCGATGAACGGGAAGCAGGTCGCCGTCCTCGTGCCGACGACCATTCTGGCGCAGCAGCACCACACGACGTTCCGGGATCGCTTGGCCGAGTATCCGGTCGAGGTCGACGTCATCTCGCGGTTCCGCACGACGAAGGAACAGAAGGAGATCCTGGAGAGGCTGCGGGAGGGCAAGCTCGACGTCGTCATCGGGACCCATCGCCTCGTTCAGAAGGACGTCGAGTTCAAGGACCTCGGCCTCCTGATCATCGACGAGGAGCAGCAGTTCGGGGTCCTCCACAAGGAGACCATTCAGAAGATGCGGCGGACCGTCGACGTTCTGACGATGACCGCGACACCGATTCCGCGAACGCTTCACATGTCCCTGATGGGCGCGCGCGACATGTCGCTCATCAACACGCCGCCGCGCGACCGGCTTCCGGTAAGAACGGAGATCGTGCCGTTCGACGAGGACCTGATCGTCGAGGCGGTGATGCGCGAGATCGACAGGAACGGACAGGTCTACTTCGTGCACAACCGGGTCCAGACGATCGAGGCTATGGCGACGCTCGTCCGGTCGATCCTCCCGGGCGTGAGGATCGAAGTCGGGCACGGGCAGATGCCGGAACGACAACTCGAGAACGTCATGATCCGCTTCCTGGACCGGCGGATCGACGTCCTGGTGTGCAGCATGATCATCGAGTCCGGCCTCGACATTCCGAATGCCAACACGATCATCGTCAACCGGGCCGATCGCTTCGGGCTCGCGCAGCTCTATCAGCTTCGCGGCAGAGTCGGGCGGTCGAACCATCGCGCGTATGCCTACATGCTCATTCCGAAAGACCGGACGATCACGCCGATCGCCCGGAAGCGGCTCGCCGCGATCCAGGAGTTCTCCGAGCTCTCATCGGGATACAAACTGGCGATGAGGGACCTCGAGATCCGCGGCGCCGGGAACATCCTCGGCGCCGAGCAGCACGGTCACATGATGGCCATCGGCTTCAACCTCTACGCGCGGCTGCTGCGGCACGCGGTGCGGGAACTCAAAGGAGAGGAGCCGGCCGAGGAGCCGGAGGCCAGGATCGACATCAAGGTGGACGCGTACATCCCGAACAGCTACATGGAGGACAACGATCTGAAGCTCGATACCTACAAGAGAATCCGGGACTCCCGATCGCTCGTGGCGATCGATGAGCTTCGCGCTGAGCTGACCGACCGATACGGGGCGCAGCCACCCGAGGTCGCCTCGCTCCTCGATGTTCAGACCATCCGGGTGCTGTGCGAGAGGACGGGCGTCCGCCGTGTGGGCCTGGACGACGGAACGCTTGAGATCGAGTTCGGCCACGGCCGCGAGCCGGGGCCGGCGGCCCTGAAGCGAGTCCTCGCGGGATGTGACGTACCGCTCAGCTTCGATGCCCGACGGGGGCTCGTCGTGCGCTGTGAAGCGCCGCGGGACCGGGCGGCAACGGTGCGTCTCGGGAGAAAGGTATTGAAGCACTTCCTCGAGCGTGATAGCGTCACGTGATTGGGCACACGGACCTCCAGACGGGGGTTTTTTGGCTTTGGTGGGCTCTTCGAGGATGTCCTCCGAAGGGAACCGGGAAGAGCGGTGGAACGAGCGAAAGGAGCGAGACCATGAGCAAGTTCGTCATCCTCACGTTGATGGTGGTCGTGGCCTCGATCGCGATCGGGGGCTGTTCGTCGCCCGACGACTCGGTCGTCATGACTGTCACAGACAACGACGGTGTACTGGCGCCCCGCGAGGTCACCGCCGGCTACGTGAACGACAGGATGCTCCACATGCCGCCGTGGGTCCTTCCCCAGGAGACGGGAGACGAGGGGCGGCGGGCCTTCCTCAGGGAGATAGCCAACAAGGAGATGCTCGTCATCGCAAGTCTGAGATCCGGTGTGGAGAACGACAGCAGGGTCGGTCCTGCGATGGAGTTCTACGAGGACCAGCACGCGATGGAGTTGCTGGCCAGGGATCTCATCATCGAACCCACGACGATGACACGCGCCGAGGTCGAGGACTACTACAGGGTGCGGGAGACACACTTCGTTCTCGAGGAGATCGTGACCTCCGATCTCGAGACGATCGAGGAGGCCAAACGGCGCATCCTCAAGGACGGAGAGGACTTCGGCGATGTCGCCAGGGAGGTCTCGGTCGCCGCAACGGCGCGGGAAGGCGGGAAGACGGACACCAAGGTGTGGCTCGACCAGCACCCCTACATCCGGGAGGCCATCGCCGAACTCGACGTGGGTGATGTGACCGACATCATCGAGATTCCGCCGAGCGGGTACTTCTTCATGAGGGTCCACTCGATCAAGCCGCCCGGCGAGCAACTGCCGCTCGAGGGGCCCCACTACGATCGGATCAAGATGGAAGCCGAGAAGTACCACCAGCAGTTGCTGGACATCCGGACTCGACAGGGCTGGGTCAACGGCGCGAACATCGAATTCGACGAGGAGGGGCTTGCTGTCGCCGTGAAGCGCCACACGGAGAAGTACGATGAGATCAACCCGCCGAGGGATACTCCTCTCTCGTTCGAGGACCGGCGTGCCCTCGCGATGCTCGAGGTCTTGCCGGACTACACGGATGAGGAGGCGGCGATGCCTCTCGTCACCTTCAGTGTCGGCGGCAGGATCCACGAGTGGACGAACGGCGACTACCGGGACAGCCTCAGTCTCCTCCCCGGAGTCGAGCAGCCGAAGGGGGGTGGGGTCCGCCCCATCGAGGCGTTCGTCGAACGGAAGATCGTCGAGTTGGCGCAGGAGCAGGAGATCCGGAATCGTGGGTACCGGACGAGCGCCGAGATGCGGGAGTATCTCGCGACGCGTCGGGAGGAGATGCTCGTCGACCTGTTCTACGAGGCCGAGGTCAACAACGTCGTCGGGACGCCAACCGAGCAGGAGCTGAGAGACTACTACGCCGAGAACCCGGAGACGTTCACAGAGCCTGAGAAGGTGGACATCCGGGTGATCCTGGTCGGCACTGAGGATCAGGCCAATCGCGTGCGGCAGATGATCGTCGAGGGCGGGAAGGACTTCGGCGAGATGGTCGCCGCGCACTCGATCGACACCTGGAGCCAGTCCCGAGGGGGCATGATCGAGGGTGTCTTCATGGGGCAGCAGACCTTCCCGGACCTGCAGGAGCCGGCCTTCGCGCTCGAGATCGGCGAGGTGAGCGAGCCGATCGAGGTGAGCGCCGGCTACTACATCATCACTCCGGTCAAGCGCATTCCGCCCAAGCTCCTGCCGTACGACGACGTCATCCAGCGCGTCGCCGGTCATCTCCTGGCGGAGCGCAAGGAAGCCCGCCTGCAGGTGATCCTCGACGAACTGGAAGAGACATGCACGGTGGAGATCGTGGAGGCGAACCTCCAGAACATGAAGTCGCCCGATCAGATCATCGCGGAGACCAAGCGTGACTAGAGCCCGGCGTCGACGGGGGCGGGCCGTTCCGGCTCGCCCCCGGGCGATCGCCTTCGTTGCGCTCGTCTGCTGCTCTGCCGCAATCGCGGGCTGCGGGCGCAGCGATGAGGGCGAGGCGCTCGCGCGTGTGGACGGCAAGTCCCTGACCGTCGAGGACTTCTACGCCTCGATTCCGGAGCACCTGCTCGCCGTGATGAGTCTGGAGGACCAGCAGGAAGCGCTCGAGACCTGGGTGAAGACTGAGCTCTTCTATCGCGAGGGGGTGCGTCGCGGCATCGGGCGGGACGATGAGCTCCGGCGCCGTCTCGAGGAGATCGAGCGGGAGATGGTCGCTCAGGACTGCATCGAGCGGCTCCTGGCCGATGTTGAAGAGGTCACCGATGCGGAAGCCGAAGAGTACTTCGTCGCGCACCGAAACGACTACGCGATTCAGGTGCGGCTGGCCCACATCTTGGTGCGCAGCTTCGCCGAGGCGAAGAGGAGCCGCGAGCAGATTCGGGGAGGCGCGCCTTTCGAAACCGTGGCGGCGGCCGTCTCGGTCGACCGGACGGCGTCGCTGGGAGGCGACCTCGGCTACATGCGGCGCGGCGAGATGATTCACGAGCTGGAAGAAGTCGCCTTCGATCTGAACGTGGGAGAGGTCAGCGACGTCATAGAGAGTAGCTTCGGATACCACATCATCAAGGTGCTCGATCGCCACCCGGGCGCCGGACAACCCTCGTACGAGTCGAAGCGGGCCGCCGTGATGAACTTCCTGACCTCGCAGCGCCGCAGGAGGGTTTTCGATGAGTGGCTCGACAGGCTGGAGGGGCGCGCCAGCGTCGTCGTCGACACGGCCGCGCTGCGGCGCGCCGCACGGGAGCGGATCGAGGGGAAGGCCGACGCCGGCTTCATCGCGGACGGGGAATCCTCGTCCGGGGACAGCGCCGCCGTCGCCCCATGAGAGAGGGTGAAGACCCGATGTCGCAATACACCGCCGCACGTCTTTCGGCTTTCGTCGCGTTGACGGCGCTTCTCCTGCCGGGGATCGCCTGCGGCGAGCTGCAGCTCGTCGACGGAATCGCGGCCGTCGTCGGAGACCAGATCGTTCTCGAGAGCGAGGTCGACGAGGAGCTCTACATCTACCGGATGCGGACCGGATCCTCGATCTCGTCCGACGAGGAAGGCCTCCTGCTCCGCCGACGGATCGTCGACGAGATGGTGAACGAGATGCTTCTGGTCGCGAAGGCCCACCGCGACTCCGTGCGCCTGCGCCCCGGCCAGCTCGAGGAGGAGATCGAGAACAGGATCGCCGAACTGCGAGAGCGCCGGGGGTCGTCCGATGCGCTCGACGCCGCGCTCGCCGCACAGGGGCTGACGATCGAGCAGCTGGAGGAGCTCTACCGTGACGACATCGAGCGGCGGCTCCTCGCTGAGACCGTCGTCCGGGCGGACGTGCACGCGAAGATCGACGTGACCTGGGGTGAGGTGGAACAGTACTTCGAGGAGCACAGCGAGGAGGTCGGCAGGAGGCCGGAGCGATTCGACCTCGCGGGCATTCTCGTGATCCCCGAGGTATCGGAGCAGGCGCAGGCCGACGCGTTCGCCCGTCTCGAGGCGGCCCGCGGGGAGCTGGCCGACGGCGCGAGCTTCGAGGACGTGGCGCGACGGTACTCCGAGGACGGAACCGCATCGAGCGGGGGCGACCTCGGGACGTTCGGGCGAGGGATGATGGTGCCCGAGTTCGAGGAGGCCGCCTTCGCGCTGAGCGAGGGGGAGTTGAGCGGTATCGTCACGACGCGCTTCGGCTTCCACTTGATCCAGGCGCTCGAGAGAGACGGGGATCGACTGCACGCGCGACACATCCTGGTCAAGGTAGCGACAGGACCGGAGGACGAGGAGCGGGCGATAGCCGAGGCCGAGAGCCTGCGTCAGGCCGCGATGACGGGTGTCGACTTCGCGGCGCTTGCGACCGAGCACTCCGACGATCCGGACACGCGCAGTCGTGGCGGCGCTCTCGGGTGGTTCACGGCGGAGGATCTCGCGCCGGCCTTCCGCGGCGTCGTTGCCGAGATGATGGAAGGAGAGGTCTCCGACGTCGTGAAGGGCGAGGCCGGCTACTATGTCCTCAAGCTTGTCGGACACGAGGAGGAACGCGTGGCCGAACTCGACGAGATCCGCGAGGATCTCCGCGACTACATCTTCGGTCTGAAGGCCGAGGAGGCCTACAACGATCTCCTCGAACGGCTCCGCAGCGAGATCTTCGTGGACATCCGAACGGGAACGGCATCGACGGAATGAGGCTCGACCAGTTCCTTAAGGCGTCCCGGCTGATCAGGCAGCGCAGTATGGCGAAGCGCGCATGCGATGCCGGGCATGTGGAGGTCCTCGGGAGGAAGGCGAAGGCCGGCACGGAGGTGCGGGTCGGCGACGAGCTGACGCTCAACCTGCGGGATCGTTACCTGATCGTGCGGGTGCTCGAGGTGCCGAGCGGGAACGTCAGCAGGGAGCGCGCGCGAACCCTCTACGAGATCCTCGAGGAGCGCCATGTTTCCGCCTTCTGAGGGCCAGCCGAGGCTGGCCCTTCGTGCGTTCGGCGATCCCGGCTCCGCGTCGGGCGGGGCGCCCGATCGTCCCGTTGTCCTCCTGACGATGGGCGACCCGGCCGGCGTCGGTCCGGAGGTGGCGCTGCGCGCGGCCGCGACCCCGGAGCTTCGGGACTCGCTGACGCTCAAGATAGTCGGCGACCCGGACGTGATCGCGTTCTGGGGCGAGCGGCTCGGCGTCGATGTGAGCGCCGAGATCGTCGCCGGTGGCGCTCGAGGCGTCTCCGTCGAGCCCGGATCGCCGAGCACGGTGGGCGCAATCGCTTCGCTCGAGTCGATCGAGATCGCGGCGCGGCTCTGCCTCGATGGCGAGGCGGACGCGATGGTGACCGCTCCGGTGTCGAAGATCGCGATCGTCCGCGCCGGGTACGAGTTCATCGGCCACACGGAGTTCCTGGGCGCACTGACCGGCGCGGAGGACGTCTTGATGACGTTTGTGGCGGGCGGTCGTCGCGTCGGCCTGGTGACGACGCACGTCGCCGTCAAACGACTACCGGATCTTCTCTCGCGGCGCCTGATCGTCGGGAAGCTGCTTCTTCTGCGTGACGGGCTGTCTCGGCTCTTCGGCATCGAGGAGCCGCGCATCGCCGTCACGGGGCTGAACCCACACGCGGGGGAGGGCGGCGAGTTCGGGATGGAGGAGCGGGAGATCATCGGTCCGGCGATCGAGGAGGCGTGCGGGCTCGGCATACAGGCACGCGGCCCCTATCCGGCCGACACGATCTACCACGGCCTCGGTGAGCCGGGCGGGCGCGGACCGGGTTCGGAGTTCGATGCCGTACTGGCGATGTACCATGATCAGGCGACGATTGCGGCGAAGCTCTGGGGAGCCGAAGCCGTCAACCTGACGGTCGGACTGCCGATTGTCAGAACGTCGGTCAACCACGGGACGGCGTTCGACCGCGCCGGCGGGACCGACATCGATTCCGGAAGCATGGTGGCGGCCGTGCGTCTCGCCGGGGAGATCGCCGGGCGCGTACGGGGAATCGCCTTGACTCCCTGTCGCCGCGGCCGATAGCATGGAAGTTGCTTCGGGCGCAGGGCCTTCGGGTCCACTCGCTGCCCGGGGCTTTTGATAGAAGGTCAGGCGGCGGAATGGCTCTCTCGCGAATCAAGGGGCAGGACGCGGCCGTTCGCCGTCTGGAGACGGCGTTCGAGTCCGGGCGCTTGTCCCACGCGTATCTGTTCGTCGGTCCCGAGGGCGTCGGGAAGGAAACGACGGCCCTCGAGTTGGCGCGCGCCCTCAACTGCGAGCGCGGGGGCCTCGATGGTTGCGGCGAATGCCGTTCCTGCAAGATGGCGTCGTCGCTCTCCCATCCGGACATCCACCTGATCTTCCCGGCCCCG
>Ga0180429_10004000_pt1 | contig 11860 bp, 10 predicted proteins | sample SS_ome_FD_132428 | JGI IMG/M metagenome (GOLD analysis project Ga0180429, IMG submission 132428) | Hypersaline lake sediment archaeal communities from the Salton Sea, California, USA - SS_1_S_1 metaG | ecosystem: Environmental > Aquatic > Non-marine Saline and Alkaline > Hypersaline > Sediment ... | reverse complement strand
TGGGGAATACGGGGTCGTATGCGTCCACCGGCCCTCAACAGCCGTTTATGCAGACCTCGCCCTGGCATCTGCAACCTGCAGAAATGCCTCCTTGCGAGTTCGGGGACAGGCACCGATCTCCATCAGACAGCGGCCTGAGATAACAGAGATCGGTGTCTGTCCCCCGAAACTCTCCCTCAGCACTCGTTTACGCAGGCGTACAGTTCGTCCAGACAGATGGTCCCCGTGACGGCCGGATTTGGATCGAAGAGACAGCCCGGATCGGATGGCTCCTCCCCGGCAAAGTCGAGGCCGCAGGCGGTGTAGCAGGGACCGCATTCTACCTGGAAGAGAAACCCCACGTCACCGGAGCAGTTCGAAAACCCTGCCCCCGGGACGCTAAGACAGCGGTTCACGCACTCGCTGTCCGTCGGCCCACAGTCCGCGAAACAGTCCTTCAGATCATCTACGTTGGCATAAGCGTTGTCCCTGCAACCCTGGTTGCGCATGGCCGCCAGGGAGTCCGCACAGAGTTGCTCGACATCAATCCATACCGTGGTCTCCTCGTCATCGCCGCACCCGGTCAACCCAACCCCGAAGGCCAGACAGAGGGACAGAGCTCCAGCCAGAAAATATCGCATTCGTCTCATTGGTTTCTCCTGTTTCGTTTTCTACTTGGACGGATCCGGCCTTGCCGAAGTTCGCTCGACCGTGTGAGCAGACCGCCCCCCCGCCTGGGTGGACGGCTTGCCCTCAAGGAGGGCCGACCCGTGTGCAAGAAACCCCTTGGTGAATGCGCCCACGAGCTTGTAGTAGGCGAGGTTGGCGTTCTCGACGATTCGATCGCAGAATCGGTTCGCCCAGGGGAAAAGGTGGTTGCACAAGAATTCCGCCTGGGCCTTCTTGAGTCCTTCCGCTTCCTCTTGCCTGCCCTGGTCAAGGGCCTCCTGCTCCATGGCGCACAGAAACGAGAGAAATTCCAGCTCGTAGCTGATGTGGTCCGGAGGCTCGTTCTCGGAAGTGTCCGGAGCGATTCGAAATCGTTCGTAATGGGTCAGCGCCTCTTGCGCGGCCCGGCCGAACAGGGAGCCCTCTGTGTAGAAGGAGGCGTGCGGAGGCGCCAGCACGCCTTCCCGGGAGTTGACGAAGAGCCGGACGTATTCGGCCTGAAAGGACTCCAACCCGAGGCGGTAGGATTCCTTCTCGTGTCGTTCCAGCTCTTTCACGGGGTGAAAATGGGCATCTTTGTTGTCGAGCAGGAACTTCGGATACCTGAGCAGCACGTGATCGAGCGCGCCCTGCACCCGCTCCCAGGAAGGGGCCCGGTAGAGGTGGGCCAGTTCCTGATAGATCGCGGCACGCTGGCCGGGCAGGAGCGAGGCTGCCGGTGGCGGGTGGCTCGCGGTTCGTGGGTTACCGCACGAATTGCAGTCCGACATTTCCAGAACTTTCCCGAGTTCCGTTTGCAGGATGGTTACGGCATTCCCAGACCCAGGGAAGCCACCTTCGGGTCGAATGCGGAGAGCTGTCCCCCGAAAACGAAGACATAGCGGAGGGTCAACCCCCCCACGAGGACGAGAATTCCGCTCGCCACTTCAAGGGCCCTGCTGTGATGCATGTGCTTCTTGAACACCATCGGGTAGATTTCATAGATTTCTACCAGAAGCGGGATCAACAGGCCGCCCAGCACGACGACTCCCCAGAAGAGGAAGGTGTACGGGCCGCCCAGAATCAGGTGCAGAGAGTTCTTTATACTCGCCGTGGCCAGATAGGCGTGCAGCAGGAAGGGAACGATGATCAGCATTTCGAGGCAGATCAGGAGAATGTCCATGGTGTAGAGGAGCTTTGCATCCTGATCCCCGGTGAGGGCGTGTTCCCTCGTGAAGGACGTCAGAACGATCACCGCGGCCGTTCCGGTGGAAATCCCGGAGAAGAGGAAGAGCTGGGCCAGCATCGGCGTGTTCCAGAAAGGCCTGGCCGGGATGGCGCCGAGCAGGATGCCGGTGTAGAGTGCGACACCGACCGAAAGGGGGAGGCCCAGGGCCGCAAAGACGCTTCGGAGCCTTTCCTGGGTTGTGGGTTCCCAGGACCAGTCGACGAGCCCCTTCCATCTCTTCAGCCATTTCTTGGAGGAGAGGCGCTCTTTCGTCTCTCTGGGCACCCACAGGAACGCATTGATGAGGCTCACTCCGGAGAAGGCCATGAGAATCCAGGACCCGATCGACATGGGGGAGGTGAGCTGGATGGTCAGAAACAGCCGATAGAAGTTCCAGGGACGAAAAAGGTCGAAGATCAACAGGCCGGATCCGATGATGATCGGAAAGGGGGCCAGGTAGGCGCCCCATCTGGCAATGCTGCGGTAGGTGGTCTTGTTCCCCAGGTACGTTGCCAGGCCGGATACGAAGTACGCCCCAGCGCCGAGGCCACCGAAGAACAGGTAGATGACGATCAGCCAGCCCCAATCATGCGTTTCCATGGTTCACGCCTCCAGGAGGTTTTCTCTAATAAACATAGTAGAAAGCGGGCCGCGTCCCCGCTTCTTTCTTTTTCACGAACCGATCCTTTTCGCCCAGAAGCCGGGAAACCTCCGAGTTCGGATCGAGAATGTCACCGAAGTGCCGGGCGTGTCCCATGCAGGTCTCTACGCAGGCCGGGGTGCGCCCTTCGGGCAGGCGGTGTTTGCAGAAGGTGCACTTCTCGATGACCCTGTCCCGGTGGTTGACGCTGCGGGCATCGTAGGGACACGCCAGGATGCAGTATTTGCATCCCACGCACTTCCGGTCGTCCACGAGAACGATCCCCTCCGGGCTCCGGAAGGTCGCCCCGGTGGGACACACCCGTTCGCAAGGCGGGTCTTCACAGTGGTTGCAGGCCGACGGTTCGAAGGTCATTCCGAGGAAAGGATATTTCCCCCTGACCCCGGATTCGTCGATCCAGTTCCTGGAAACGGGCAGGGGCACCCTGTTCTCGGCCCGGCACGCGACGACACACCCTTTGCAGTTGAAACACTTCTTCAACTCCACCACCATGACGTATCGTTTTCTTTGTTCTTCTTCTTTCTGTTTCATTTTCCTCAAAGACCTCCTGGTCAGGTTGCGGCCCGCACCGTGATGAAGGTTTCGTGGTAGCAGACCCCGCCGCTGATCTCATCGGAGACATCCTCGATCAACACCTGGTCACTCACGCCGCGCCCGTAGGCCGCCTCCAGGCCGCCCGAAGTGTGACCGAAGCCGTGGTCCATGTAGACCGAGTCCTTGCGAATCGCTTCCGTCACGTAGGCCTTCATCGTTCCCTTCCCCACAGGGCTCGTCAGTTCGACCAGGTCTCCATCTCGAACGCCGACCCGCGCGGCCTCCTCCGGATGAATCCAGACGCGGTTTTCCGGGTACAGGGCGAGCAGCCAGCGGTTGTTCTGGAGGGCCGCATGCGTGAAATAGGCGTTCCGGCCCATGAGAAGACGATACTTGCCCTCCGGGGGCTCCGGAAGCCGTTCGTAGACGGGCAGGGGGGATTTTCCGTATTTCTCGAACCGGGTCGAGTAGAGTTCGATCTTCTTCGTGGGCGTAAGGAACTTCCCTCGGGCCCGGTGTTTCCCGTACCGGGGGTAGCCCGGCTTGACCCACACCCCCCGTTCCTTGAGCGCCTTCTTGGCATCTGCGGGGAATCGCTTCATCTGGTTGTTGATGTAGGTCTTGATGTCGTAATCGAAGTACTGGCCCAGGCCCATCCGCTTCGCAAGCTCCTTCATGATCCAGAAATTCGGCTTGGTCTCGAACAGGGGCTCGATGGCCTGTTGCCTGTACGACACGTACGGCTTGATCGTCTTCTCGGTGTGGAGGGGATCTTCCCGCTCGAGGTAGGTCGCCTCCGGGAGGATCACGTCCGCCTGCCACGCCATGTCCGTGGGAAGGATGTCGATGACGGCGATGAATTCCATCTGGTCGATCATCCTCTGGGTCTTGGCCCGGTCCGGCATGCCGTGCAGCGGGTTCTGCTTGTAGACCATCCACCCCTTCACCGGATAGGGTTCTCCTTTGAGAACGTTCTCACGCCCTGCGTGGTAGACGCCGTCTTTGGTATTGTTCAGCGGATAGGACTCGGGCAGCCCGTCGATTCGGTGCGCCTCGTGGTCCGGGAAAGGGGGGATGAGGGTGAAACCGAGACGAGCCGAAGCGGGCGGGAGCATTCCGCCGCGGGTGTCCCAGTTCCCTGCCAGGGCGTTGATGATGGCGATGGCCCTTCGAAACTGTGTCTGGTTCCGGTCGAAGGAGCTTCTGCGGCCGAAGTAGAAGAGGCACTTCGGGGCCGCGTTGGCGAACATGCGGGCGATCTCGACGATCTGTGCGGCCGGGACCTCACACTCCCTGGCAGCCCACTCGGGCGTGTATGGCTGGATGTGCTCCTCGAGCTTGTCGAACCCGTGGGTGTGTTCTTCCACGAAGGCCTTGTCGTAAATTTCTTCCGTGATCATTACGTGGATCATGCCCAGGGTCAGGGCCAGGTCGGTTCCCGGCTTGATGGGCACCCAGATGTCCGCCTTGCTGGCCGTAACCGTGTAGCGGGGATCGATGTAGATGAACTTGTTCCGGTGATGCAGGTTCTGGAACAGGTCGATCGTGTCCGGTGTCATGATCGCCTCGGCCCGGTTTGCACCGGCCATGATGATCAGGCAACTGTGCGCGACATCCGGGACAGGGACCGTCCCGTAAGTGTGGAAGAAGGCCACATTGTTCGCCACGAGACACTGGGTCGGGTGCCGGAACGTGTTGGGGGAGCCGAAGGCCTCGGAGAGATCCATGAAGAAATGCTCCTGAAACCCCTCTGTGGAGCAGAACATCACGCCTTCCGGGCCGTACTTCTCCTTGAGCTTCAGGAGATTCTCCGCCGTGTAGTCGAGGGCCTCCTCCCAGCTGGCCCGTCGCCACTGGCCCGATCCCCTCGGCCCGGACCGGATCAACGGGTACTTGAGCCGGTTCGGGTCATAGGTGACCTCGAGCATGGCCTGGCCGCGCGCGCAGAGCCTTCCCTGGGATTTGGGGTGATCCGGCTGGCCGTCCAACTTCACGACCTTCCCGTTCTCCACCCGGGCGAGCACGCCGCACTTGTTCGTACAGACGCCGCACACGGTGGGGACCACCTTCAGGTCTTCGGGCGTCTCTCGGATGCCAAGGTCGGCACGGGCCTCCTTGGGCAGGAGCTTCCAGCCCTTCGCGGCGGCCTGAACGGCAACGCTTCCCGCGGCAAGGGAGAGGAATCCCCTGCGGCTCACACCCAGCCTTCCGAGATCACCCGGACTTTCATCTGTCTTATGGGTTTTTTCGTGCCCCTTCAAAGCGTTTTCTCCGTTCTCTAGCAGGAGGGTTTCCTGTCGAAGACCGCATCAACCGCAGGTCTCGGGCTGTTCGCTGTCCGAGGCGTGGTTGATCAGGTAAGTCTTTATGTCCAGAAGCTCCGCCGGTGTAAACATCTCGGTCCAGACGTCCTTCTTCCGCTTGTGCTTGTTTCTGTCGAAGAAGCCCTTCCACTGGCTCTGCGTGTAGGTCATGGGCGTTACATCGCCCCCCTCCTCCTCCGGCCAGTGACATTCCTTGCATTTCGAGCGGAACAGGAACTTTCCCTGCTTGTCGCTACCCTTCTTCTCTTCGGCGTAGGCCGCCGTGGAGAGGACAAGGGTGGCCAGGAAGAGGGCGGCCAGGGTTGCACAGAATACGATCGAGATTGCCTTTCCCGTCTTCGCGGTTCGTTTTTCGATTCGAGCCATCATGTCTTGTTGCCTCCTGTCTCAAGGGTTTCTGATCTTCTTTCTAGAACCTGAACTCGATCTGTACGTACGCGTTGTGGATTTCTTTGGGTGTCGGGTAGAAGTACACCCCGCCGTCGCCTACAGGGGTGGGCGTCCCGAGCTGCCAGCCGCTCAGGCTGTAGTTATAACGATAGTACTGGTAGCCGAATCTGGCCATCACGTTCTTGTGAACGTTCAAGATGTAGTAGGGCTCGATTACGTAGCCCCGGGTCGCGATCTTGTTGTTGATGTCGTCCGCGGCCTGGGTGAAGCTGAACCAGTACTTTGAGCCGTAGTTGTATTCCAGACCCAGCTTGCCCCGGATCGCCTGGATGGGAATGCTTACGCCGAGCCAGATGCAATAGCCGGTGTGTTCTTCGGATGGGTTCTCGCTGGGGTCGCTTCCGAGTTGCTGTGCGTAACGGGGATCGTTGTTGCCCAGGGACCCGAAACCGTACTTGGAGAGTCTCCCGTTCGGGTGAAACATGTTCAATCCGAATGAGGTGAACCAGTCGATCCCCAGGTTCCGGGACATCAAGGCAAACCCGAGCAGGTCGATGTCTCCAAGGTTGTCCGTGGCCGTGACCCTTTGCGCGTTCGAATCCCACGGGTCCGGGAAATTCACGGTAATTCCGGCGGCGATGTCGGTGATGTTCATGCCGCGGAAGTATGCGAGGCTCAGGATCGTCTTGTCGGACAGGAAGGGCAGCTGTGTGTCGGCGCACCCGCCCAGGACGGTCATGTCCTTCATGCCCTCCACGGAGACGAAGCGAAACATCCCGGTGTTGACCGTGGATTTCTGCACACGGCCCCCGCCTCCGAAGCCCGCCTCGTAGCCCAGGCCGTAACACACCCGGACCGTGGTAGGGGGCAGGGATGGGAAGGTCTCCTTCAGCTTCCAGCCGAGCATCACACCGTCCACCTCCGCATCGATCAGGATCGCCGGCGGCGTGCCCTGGCGGACCCTGTCCTCCCTCTGGTGCCGGGGCGGGCCCTCGGTGGCTGCCTGGCGGCCGATGGTGAGTATGAGGGGCGTCTTGTGGATGTGCCAGGTCACGTAGGCTCGCTCCAGCCGCACAACGGTGTCGGAGGGAGTGTTCGCGGCGTTGAAGCCGTAGAAGACCGTGTTCGGCGATCCGTTGAAGATCGGGTCCACGATTCCTCCGGAGCCGTATTCGCTCAGAACCTTCAGACGGCCCGCGAAATGGATGTTCTTGGTCACCTCGGCCTTCATCTTCAAGCGAAAACGAAGCTGAAAGCTCTGGTCGTTTGCCAGGGTGAAGGGGTCCCTGGATTGAAGGGGAAGCTGATTATCGAAAAGGAAGCCGATGATTCCCTGGATGGTCTCTATCGCATCCGCCGGATTCCCCAGATTCACCATTTCGGTAAAGGTCGGGAAGTTCGACTGGGCAGGCAGTTTCCAGTACTCGTATGCATACCGGACCCGGAAATCGCCGTAGAAGTGCACCCTGTCCCAGGCGCTCTTCTTTTCTTCCTCGATCATCCGTTCCTCGAGCTCGTCGATATACCCCCAGAGGTCATCGATCTCCTCGCGCAGTTGGTCGAGTGTCTCCTGATCCGTTTCGGCTGCGAGGGTGGTGGGTATCGCATCCTCGAACGGGCCTGATCCGAAGACGGGGAGAGCCAGAACCCCCAGGAACGAGGCGACCACGATTGAAGCGAGTCGGTTCCTTGAGTGAATGTTCACTGCATTTCCCTCCTCTGTTTTCCTGCAATGGGCGGCTTCGAATGCCTTTTGTCTTCTTTATTGCGGGGATGATAGCTGGAAAGCTTGGTGCCAGAGGAGCAAGGGCCGTGCCACAGAGATAGAAATGCAGGGGAGTCCGGACTGCCGGTTCACATCTATATGTTTCTAATAGGAAATATTTTCGCGGGCATGGTTTGGAGGTCGCGCGGACGGGAGATGAAGGGAGGGATGGCGTGAAACACTGCACTGGAGTGGGTTTCGGGCAAGATCTACTATAAAGGTATGAATTATATGCTTTTGTTGTCAGGGCTGCCCGTTCCGGGCGGCGCGTTCGACTGTTTCACTGTTTCACGAAACACTGAAACAGTCGAACAGCTGGACTGCGCCTCAATGGGCGTGGAACCTTGCTCTTTCCATTTCTCTGAGCTTTCGCCAGAGGGTCGTCCGGCTCATGCCCAGCATCTTGGCTGCCCGGGTTTTGTTGCCCTCGCACTGGCTCAGGGTCTCCCGGATCCTGGCGGCCTGGTCCCAGTCCATCGGCTCATCCCGGGAAGGGAGAACGGGTTCCCGAGGAGGAGACGTCTGCAGGGACGGTTCCCTCACCTCCCGAGGAAGGATCGAGGTGTCGATCATCTCGCCGGCCGAACACACCACCGACCTCTCGACTGCGTTCTCCAACTCGCGGATGTTTCCGGGCCAGTCATAGTCCATGACGGCGGCCATTGCCTGAGGAGAGAAGACCGGCTTCTTGCCGCTTCTTGTCGGGTACTTCTTCATGACCTTTTCCAGGCAATGATCGATCAGCCGGGGGATGTCCTCTTTCCGCTCGCGCAGAGGGGGCAGGTGAATGGGCACAACGCAGAGGCGGTAGTAGAGATCTTCACGGAATCGCCCGGCCTCGGCCTCGGCCTTCAGGTCCTTGTTCGTGGCCGCCAGGATCCGAACATCCACCTTCTCCACGGAGGTCCCCCCCAGGGGCTCGATCTCTAGGTCCTGCACGACACGGAGGAGCTTGGCCTGGAAGGCTGCCGAGGTCTCCGCGACCTCGTCCAGGAAAAGGGTCCCACCATCTGCGAGCTTGAACTTTCCGGGCTTGCGCTGGGTGGCCCCGGTGAAGGCCCCCTTTTCGTAGCCGAACAGCTCGCTCTCCAACAGCGGGTCCGGCAAGGCGGCGCAGTTGATCTTCGTGAAGGGCTTGTCTTTTCGCGGGCTGTGGTAGTGGAGCGCCCGGGCGACGAGCTCCTTGCCCGTGCCGCTCTCCCCCTGGATCATGACACTTGTGTCCGTGTCGGACAGCCTCTCGGTCAGGTCGAAGATCTCCTGCATCCGGGGACCCGTGCCGATGATGTTCGCGAAGCTGTATCGGTCCTCCAGCTCTCTCTTCAGGCACTCGAGTTCACGCAGGTCCCGGACGATGCCCATCAGGCCGATCACCTCTCCGTCAGGGCTCTTCAAGGGGAGCGTGTTGAGCAGGACGGGGATCGAATCCCCCCCGGTGGTGAGGATCTCGAAGCGCTCGTCTCGAAGGTGCGGCATCCTTTGGAGCCCCTCGGGAAACAGATCGAGCGAAGACTCGGCGGCGGAGGACGACGCAAGGACCTCCGTGTAGCTTCGACCCAGAAGATCCCTTTCCGTGGAACCGATCAGCTCTTCCAGGCGCGGGCTGAGGCTTCGAAGGCGGCCGTCGCTTCCCAGCGTGAAGACGCCGTCTTCGATGCTGTTGATCAGGGTTTGAATCCGTTCTTTTTCTTTCGAGTAGACGGTCAGCAGCTCGGACTGCTGATCGATCATCTCGCGGACCTGACCCATTTCCCGAAAGTGCTCTATGTAACCAACAGGGTTGTCCTGGTGGTCGTAGATGACCGCGGTGTGCATGCAGCAGGCAATGATTTCTCCCGTGTGGGTCCGGAAGTCTATGTTGAAGTTCTCCATGAACCGGGTCCCCGGCTGATGCAGGCAATGGTCGCACTTGTCTCCGCATACGTCGCTCCGGAGGATATCACAGCAGGGCTGCCCGATCGCTTCGGCTTCGGAGATCCTCAACAACTCCTGGGCACACCGGTTCATGAGCCGCACGTTTCTGTCCTTGTCGATCACCACGATGCCGTCCTGGATGATGCTCACGAGGGGGTCGGAGCGAAGCCGCTCCAAAAAGACCTCCAGGCAATCGACGGTTCCGAGGGCCTGCTCACAGACGGTGTCCTGTTGGCTCATGGGCACGCACTCCTTGGAAGGGCGGTCCGGACGGCAACTCAATATAATACTATTAGAGGCTTCAGATGGTTTAGAGAACAATTCTGCTCCATTGGTTTCGGAAAAGTCGGGCCATTGAGAAAAAGAACATTGAAATCAGCGGGTTGCCTGGCCGAGACCCGAAGAAGGCCGGCCGGTCCCTCCGGTGACGTTTTGCAGCTCCCGTGCATCCAAACCCCGAGTAAGGCCGATTGAAATGTAAAATCAGACGAAGGGGTTGAGACAATGAAGAAGAACCATATGAAATCAACTCGGTTTGGTCTATTTTTTGCCTTGGGAATCCTCCTTGCGGTTTCGGCATTTCTGCTCGTCGCAGGCTGTAAGGGGAAAGAAGAGCCGAAGGCCTCCGGCCAGTCCTCCCTCGAAATGTCAAAGGAGGCCCTCAAGGGAAGGCTGGGGGATCCTGAGTTGATCGTGATCGACGTGAGGATGGCGAAGGCCTGGGAGGATTGCGACTCCAAGATCACCGGCGCCAGAAGAGAGGATCCCCAGAAGCTGAGCACCTGGGCGAAGCACTACGCCAAGGACAAGACGATTGTCTTCTACTGTTCCTGCGACAACGAGGGGACCAGCGGGCACGTGGCAAAGCAGTTGCGCGCAGGAGGGTTCGAGGACGTCTACGCGCTGACCGGCGGATGGAAGGCGTGGATCGAGGCCGATTACCCCACGGAAAAGAAATCGTAGTCTCCCCCTGGCAGACCGGACCTTATGCTAGATGAGACCGGGTTGTCTGCTCTTAGAGGCTACGGGCGCGGCGGGAAGAAGGGAGCACCGTCGCGCCCGTTCTCGGTTGCCTCGGAGGAGGCCCTATGCATCTTCTACAGCGCTCTCTTTGCTCTCTCCTACGGGCCGTTTCTCCCGTCTCCTCTCCGGATCGACGTGGATGATCACCTGATTCAGGTCCTCGATCTCATCCTTCAAGCAGAGCTCGACCGATTTGGCGATCCCGTGGCCCTCGACCACGGTCAGTGAGCCGTTGACCACGATGTGGGCCTCCATCTGATACCGGCCGCCGGAGGTGCGGACCTTCAGATCATGATGGCCGAGCACCCCGTCGACCCTGGAGATGCAGCGGTGGATCTCATCCAGGACTTCCGGTGGCGGCGCCGTATCGGTCAGTTCCTGGATGGAACGCCACACAATCTCGATCCCGACCTTGAGGATAAGCAGGGACACGATCAGGGCCGCGTAGGCGTCCAGTACATGCCAGGCGGGATTGATTCTGGCACCGGCAACACCGAAGAACACGGCCACGGAAGACAGGGCGTCCGAACGGTGATGCCACGCATTTGCTATGATCACCGGACTCTTGATCCGCCGGCCCACGTGGATCGTGTATCGATACAAGGCTTCTTTCACGATGATGGACAGGCCGGCCGCGCCCAGGGCCAGCCAGGTGGGGTGGGATTCGGTACCGTGGTGAATGCTCGAGCCTGCCTCTACCCCGAGATAGAGGGCGGCGCCTATCAGAAAGATGCCCACAACACTGGAGCTCAAGGTCTCGTACCGGGCATGCCCGAAGGGGTGGTCCCGGTCAGCCTCCTTCCTGCCCGCCTTGAGGCCCACGAGGACCACCGCGTCGCTGAAAAGGTCCGAGACGGAATGGGCCGCATCCGCGATTAGGGCCTGGCTCTGTCCCAGAATCCCGCCGGCCAGCTTGAAGGCGATCAGCACGGTATTCGCCACGACCCCTATCAACGTTACGGATGTGCCTGCCCTCGTTGCATGTGTTTCAGATGTTGACATGCATGTTCCCAAATAATGGACTTGAACCGGCTTGGATGGAACTGCGCGTGAATGCCTTATAGAGGGGTCAGGATAAGAACCAGGTCCCCGGGTGTCAAGGAATGTCGTCCGAACCCGGATAACCGCGGGAAGAGGGGTTCAGAGCATCTGTTCCAGGGGCCCGATGTGCGCTCCCCTATGTTGCCCCCGGCAGGATTCGTCCGGGAAATCGGCAGCACTGCCGATTTGACATGACCCGCAGAACGCCGGATGTCAAGGCTCCGGACGGACAACCCTTGAACAGGGAAGGAGAAACGCAGGATCCTGAGAGGCGAAGAGTTCCTTGGCACGGCCCTTGCTACTTCTTCATTCAACGTCCAAGAGAAGGGAGGTGAGCAGGAAAGGCCGATTCC
>Ga0180429_10003999_pt1 | contig 11861 bp, 8 predicted proteins | sample SS_ome_FD_132428 | JGI IMG/M metagenome (GOLD analysis project Ga0180429, IMG submission 132428) | Hypersaline lake sediment archaeal communities from the Salton Sea, California, USA - SS_1_S_1 metaG | ecosystem: Environmental > Aquatic > Non-marine Saline and Alkaline > Hypersaline > Sediment ... | reverse complement strand
GTCTTCCTGGGGCAGGTAGATGGTGCGGCAGGTTTTGTGGGTCTTGATCTCTCCGGCATCCGCCAGGGACTTTCCGGCAATGAGCTTGAGCAGCGTGGATTTGCCGCTGCCGTTGCTGCCGATCAACCCCAGATGTTCTCCGGCTTTGAAATCCAGATTCAACCCCGAAAAAAGGGTGTCATCCCCATAGGCCTTGGACACATCAGACAAGGTGAACAAAACGGTCATACCCCCACCTGACTTTAGACCCGGGGGGCCCGGATACGCCGGTACACCCGGATCATTTTGATGACAAACGTCACCGCCAGGGCCGCACTGATCAGCACCACAAAACTGGCGGCAAAAAATGTCATAATAAAGGTAAACGGATCTTCAAGCCGGTATGCAGCCGCCAGCAGGTCCAGGCCGAACACCAGAAAGAATATCGACACCAGCAGCAGCAGGAGCTGCAATATCCACCATGTATATTTCATGTGAATCAAAACACCTGATTTTAAAGGTTGGTGACAAAAAAATGTGCTGCTCAGCTTACCGGCTGCAGGCAAAAAAATCAAATCAATATTGATTATTCACCCCGGGTCCCTATAATAAAGTGTTCAGAACATTTTAAACCCCGGGAGAAACGGCATTCATGAGAGTACTGCTGGTGGAAGATGACGAAAAGATCACCCGTTTTGTGGAAAAAGGACTGATTTCCGCCGGGTTTGCCGTGGATACGGCAGGCACCGGACCTCAGGGGTTTGAAAGCGCTTTTGACACATCTTATGACGTGTTGATCATCGATATCATGCTGCCGGAAATGGACGGGTTCACCCTGATCAAAAAGATCCGGCACCACCACAACAACACCCCCATCATCGTGCTCAGCGCCCGGGGGCGGGTGGATGACCGGGTCAAGGGGCTGGAGGCCGGTGCAGATGATTATCTGACCAAACCGTTTGCCTTTTCCGAGCTGCTGGCCCGGGTCCAGGCCCTGATACGGCGGGCCGGCAACATCACCGATCCGGTGGTGCTTTCCTGCGGTGATTTGACCATGGATGTATTGAAACGGCGGGTGTCCCGGGGCAAAGACAGTATCGAACTCCAGCCGTTGGAGTTTTCCCTGCTGGAATATCTGGTCAGAAACAAAAACCGGGTCGTATCCAAAACCATGATCATGGAACATGTGTGGAATTATCATTTCGATCCCATGACCAATGTGGTGGAAGCCCGGATATGCCGGCTTCGGGACAAGATCGACAAGGATTATCCCGTGCGGCTGATCCATACGGTGAGAGGCGCCGGTTACGTGATCCGAGATGACGATGCCTGATCTGTTCCGGACCATCCGGTTCCGGTTGACCCTGTGGTTTACGGGAATTTTTTCCGTGTCCGCAGCGGTGGCGTTTATCCTGTTTTACTATCTGGCGGTTCAGACCCTCCAGGACCAGATAGATGAGGAGCTGCTGGAAAAATCCGCCCAGTTTTCGTCGGTCATCCGTCAGAGCGGTTTGCGGGGCGCCGGCAATCTGGCGGTGATGGAATCCAAGGCTGCCGGGGAAAAAATGATCTTCTTCCGGCTCCTGTATCCCAGCGGTGAGGTGTTCGCCTCTTCTCACATGTCCTACTGGAAAGACATTCAGGTGGACCAGACCATGCTGGACCGGCTGATGGAAAAAAAATCACCCGTGTTTGACACCCGCCGGATGGACAACGATCACAAGACCCGGATTTTATATGCATTTGTGGCCAGAAATGCGATTTTACAGACCGGCATCACCATGGAATCCCAATCCCGGCTGCTGAGTGCGTTCAAACGGGTGTTCATGGTGGCCATGGGCTTTATCGTGGGATTTTCCGCTTTGTCCGGGTGGTTTCTGGTCCAGAAAGCCCTGTCCCGGGTGGACACCATCACCCGAACGGCCGACAGCATCACCGGGTCCAGCCTTCAGAAACGGGTCCCGGTCACCGGCAGCAAAGATGAGCTGGATCACCTGGCCGGCACCTTCAACCGGATGCTGGACCGGATCGAATCTCTGGTCGACGGGATCCGGGAGATGGGCGACAACATGGCCCATGACCTGAAAAGTCCGGTCACCCGGATCCGGGGGGGTGCGGAAATGGCCCTGCTGCAGGCAGATACCCTGGAAGAATTCCATACCATGGCCGCCAGCACCATCGAGGAAGCGGACCGGCTGCTGGACATGATCAACACCATGCTGGTGATATCCCGGACCCGGGCAGGGGAGGGGAATTTTCATTTTGAACCCCTGGACCTGACCCGGATGATCCAGGCGGCCTGCGACCTGTATGCACCGGTGGCCGAAGACAAGCAAATTGACTTTGCGTGTCAGGTACCGGGCCGGTTCGAGGTGACCGCGGATGTGGCCATGCTCCAGCGGGCATTTTCCAATCTGCTGGACAATGCCATCAAATACACCGGTTCGGGCGGACGAATCCTGGTGGAAATGATCAGAAAAAATGACACCTTGATAGAGATTCGAGTGACCGATACCGGGCCGGGCATTCCTGAAGAACTGCACGACCGGATTTTTGACCGGTTTTTCCGGGTGGAATCCTCACGCTCGAGTTCCGGCAGCGGCCTGGGGCTGTCGTTTGCCAGGGCCATCGTCCGGGAACACGGCGGAGATATTCAGGTCGGCAGCAGCCCGGGCAATGGGGCCTGCTTCATTCTGACATTGCCATATTGTAATTTTCAGGTCATTTAAAAATCATCTTTGTGTATTATACTATTTAAAAAACAAACACCGGTGTAAACACCGGGTGGATCCATTATTTTCAACCGCGATTTCAACCAAGGAGAGTATCATGAAACACGTCAAACCAACCCATCTCATTGTCACCCTGCTGATAGGTGTTTTTATGCTGACGTCCCTGCCGGTATGGGCCGCCAAAACGCAACACATGATCCCGGCCAGTTTTTCCGCGCTGGCGGAAACAGCCAAAACAGGCGTGGTCAATATCCAGACCGTTAAAACCGTTCAGGGCGGCGGGCGGGTTTTTCAGCATTTTTTCGGGCATCCGTTCGGAAACCGGGAAGGACTGGAGGATTTCTTTGCCCCGTTTTTGAATCCCCAGCCCCAGAACCGCAAGGAGCAGAGCCTGGGTTCGGGATTCATCATTTCCGAAGACGGGTATATTGTGACCAATCATCACGTGATCAAGGGCGCAGACCAGATCAAGGTGATTTTTCACGACAAGACCGAACATGACGCGGAAATCATCGGCACCGATCCCATGACCGACCTGGCACTGATCAAGGTAGATGCAAAAAATCTGACACCGTTGACATTCGGCAAATCCAGTAACGCGGACATCGGTTCCTGGGTGGTGGCCATCGGCAGTCCCTTCGGCCTGGAACAGACCGTGACCGCCGGCATTATTTCCGCCAAGGGACGGATCATCGGTTCCGGACCCTATGACGACTTCATCCAGACCGACGCCTCCATCAACCCGGGCAACAGCGGCGGGCCTTTGCTGAACCTGGACGGCGAGGTCATCGGCATCAACACCGCCATTGTGCGGTCCGGCCAGGGGATCGGGTTTGCCATCCCTTCCGACCTGGCCACCGGCATCATCGATCAGCTCATCGATACCCGGCAGGTGTCCAGAGGCTGGATGGGCGTGGCGATCCAGGATGTCACCCCGGAACTGGCGGAATACTACGGCATCGATCAAACCGGCGGGGTGTATGTGGCCAAGGTGTACGATGACAATCCCGCCCATGACGCCGGCATCCAGACCGGAGATATCATTGTTGAAGTGAACGGTGAAAAGATAGACACCTCAAGGGATCTGACCATCACCATCGCCAATCTCAAAGTGGATGAAACCGTGGATGTAAAGGTCATCCGGGAAGGCAAAGAAAAAATCGTCCCGGTCAAGCTGGGCAAGCGTCCGGATCAGGATCCGGATGTGCTGGCATCCTTAGAAGAGTTTGACCCCTTTGGGTTCAAGTTCAAGGAACTGGATCCGGACACGGCCAGGCAGCTGGGCTATCCGTCCGAGATCAAAGGCCTGATCGTCATGGAGATCCAGCCGGACTCCCGGGCGCAAAATTCAGGGGTCCGAACCGGGGATCTGCTCATGGAGCTTAACCGTCAACAGGTCACGGATTTTAAGTCCTATCAAGAGGTTTTATCCCGCATCGAAAAAGGCCGGACCGCCCAGATGCTGTTTCGGCGGGGTAACAGCCATGTGTATGTGGTCCGGTTTGAAAAATAACCGGATATATTCCTGACTCAAACAAAAAACCCTTCCTTGCAGACCGTATTGCAGGAAGGGTTTTTCAGCTTTTACATCAATGGTGTCACAGGTCATCGATGGTGCTGCAATTGTACCATGATTTTGTACCAACTGACAAAAAAGGCCTTATGACAGTGTAACAGGGATGTAACCAATTGAAACCATGGAAGAAAACTTGACTTGGTGGAGCTGAGGGGGATCGAACCCCTGACCTTACGGCTGCCAGCCGTACGCTCTCCCAGCTGAGCTACAGCCCCACATCGGAAAGATGCTGTTTTATAAACGAGACATGAACCGGTGTCAACAAAAAAAATAATATTTTTCAAACCCGGGGAAAGGATTTGAATTAAACATTGACATCGGGTTTTGTGAACAGATATTATACCTAATTTATTGATTTTATCCCTTGTGTACGAAGGAGACGGAATGCTGCGTTATCTGCGGGAGAATTCAGGCAACTGGATCATCAAAATTTTTCTGGGTATCATTGTGGTGGTGTTTGTGTTTCTCGGGGTGGGGTCCATGAATTCCAGCCGGAACAATTCCGTGGCATCGGTGAATGACATCCCCATCACGGTGGATGAGTTTGAATATGCCTACCGGAACCTGGTGGAACAGATGCGGACCCGTTTTCAGGACAACCTGACAGACGATCTTTTACAGGCATTGAATGTCAGGCAGCAGGCCCTAAATTCCCTGATTGAAGACAAACTGATGCTCGCCCAGGCCGATGCGTTCGATATTGCCGTGACCGATTCGGAACTCCAGGAATCGATTCTGGCCATAGAGGCCTTTCATCGGGACGGGCAGTTCGATATGGAACAATACCGGCAGCTGCTGGGACTCAACTCCCTGACGCCGGAGATGTTTGAGCAGCGTCAGCGGGAACAGTTGAAAAAACACAAGCTTCAGGAAATGGTGTTGAGCGCGGTGTCTGTCTCGGATCTGGAAGCGGACAGTTTTTATGTTTTTTACAACACCGAGGTAAAAGTGGATTATATCAAGGTGGACCCCGCAGACGTTTCCGGCGTTACAGTGACACCGGAGCAGATTCAGTCCCATTACGAAAAAAACAAGGACCGGTATCAATCCGACCCCAAACGAAAGACCGCCTTTATCCGCTATTCTCCGCAGGATTTCCAGGATCAGGTGAGCATTGGCCCGGATCAGGTGACAGCGTATTACGAGGCCCATCCTGAAGAATTTGAAACCCCTGAACAGGTGGAAGCCAGCCATATCCTGATTCCAGTGGATGACACCGCTGATGAGCAAGCCGTGGAAACGGCCCGCGAAAAAGCGTTGGCCGTGTTTCAGCGGGCTGTGGAGGGGGAAGATTTTGCAAAACTGGCAAAAGAAACGTCCCAGGGACCTTCTGCTGAAGACGGGGGATACCTGGGGAAATTCGACAGAAACAGCATGATTCAGCCGTTTTCAGATGTGGCGTTCACCTTGAAACCCGGCCAGGTTTCCGAACCCGTGAGAACCCGGTTCGGGTGGCATGTGATCAAGGTGGCCAACCGGTTTGACGCACAGGTCAAAACCCTGGATCAGGTGGCTGAAGAGATCGAAACCCGGCTCAAACAGGAGGAGATGCAGCAACTGGCCTACTACAAGGCGGAAGACGCTTTTGATGCGGTCATCGATGGGGACACCCTGGAACAGGTGGCCCTGTTGACGGAAAAAAACGTTGAAACAACGGATGCATTCGATCAAAACGGGACCGGCCTGGATCTGGCCCCTGCGTTTGAATTCGCCCAGGCCGCGTTCGATCTCCAGCCCCGGCAGATCAGTGATATCCGGCAGATTGGAAATGATTATTTTCTGATCGAGGTAACCGAGACCATTGATCCGGCCCAGCTGCCTCTGGAAGCGGTTTCGGATCGGATCTCCGGAGAACTGGAAGAAGAATTTCGCCAGGCCCGGGCAAAAACCCGTGCCGAAAACCTGCTGGAAGCCGTGAAAAAAGAGGGAAAAATTGCGCAGACCGCCCTGGAAACCGACCTGACCGTGTCCACGACAGACTGGTTTACCAGAAATGATACTGTCCAGGAGATCGGACGGTCTGACGCGCTCATCCGTGCCGCGTTCGCACTCACGCCAAAACAGCCGGTCCATCCCGAGGTGTTGCAGACCAACCAGGGATTTTTCATCATCGCCTATCATGACCGGCAGATCCCGGAACCAGATGAAATCCGGGAAAATCTGACGGAAATAAAGACACAGCTTCTCCAGGCAAAACAAGGACAGTATTTTCAGGCATGGATCGATGAACTCAAGGAAAAAAGCCAAATTGACGTCACCCCCGGATTCTTCAATGAATAACGGCCCTACACAAAACAGATGCTCTCTGATGATCAGACAACTGGTCCGAACCGGCTGCCTGGTCTGGGTGTTTCTGATCGGAACGGGCGTCTGGTTCAATCCGGCCGGATATGCGCTTCCGGTTTCCGTGGATCAGGTGCTCAAGGACCCGGCCGTGGCTCACGGCACCCTGTCCAACGGATTTCAATATGTGCTCATGAAAAACACCACCCCAAAGGACCGGGTCAGCATCTATCTGAACATATTTGCGGGTTCGGCCCATGAAACCGATGAAGAGCAGGGGATCGCCCATTTTCTGGAACACATGCTGTTCAACGGCACCGAGCATTTCTCCCCGGGGGAACTGGTCACCTATTTTCAATCCATCGGCATGGATTTCGGTGCGGACGTGAACGCAAGCACCTCTTTTTTTCATACGGTGTATGACCTGAGTCTGCCCAGGGGAGACCAGCCTCATATCGACGACGCTTTGCAAGTGCTCAAGGATTATGCCCAGGGGGCACTGCTTCTGGAAGAGGAGATCGACCGGGAACGCGGCATCATTCTGGCGGAAAAACAGGAGCGGGACTCGGTGTCCTATCGGACCTTCAAGGCGGGGTTCGAATTCGAACTGCCCGGGTCGATCCTGCCCCAGCGAATGCCCATCGGAACGACACCGGTGATTGAAGCTGCGGATCAGAAACTGCTCAGACAGTTTTACGATCGGTGGTACCGGCCCGATAACATGGTGCTGATCATGGTCGGAGATATGGACATTGATGCTGTCGAACAATGGGTCTTCGACCGTTTCCAGTCCCTGGAACCCCGGATGTCCGAAAGCCTGTACGCCCCGAAAGGCATTCCCTGGGAACCGCATACAGGCATCAAACCGTTTCATTACCATGAGCCTGAGGCCGGAAACACCCGGATCACCATCGAACAAATTGAATACACGGATTTTTCGTATGAGACAGCGGACACCCTCACACAGAATGTGACCCGGACCCTGGCCGACACCATGCTGCAGAACCGGTTTTCACGGATGATCCAGGACGGACAGGTGGCTTTCTCGTCTGCCTCGGCATATTCCGGCCGGTTTCTCAATTATGTGTCTTCTGCGGCCGTCACTGCAACCTGTGACCCCGGCAACTGGGAAACCAGCCTGGCCCAGCTCGAAAAACTGCTGCGCCAGGCAATGGAAACCGGATTTAACAAAGAAGAACTGGACCGGGTCAAAGCGGATTTTCTAAGCCGGCTTGAATCAGAGGTCCGGCAGGCGGACACCCGGCAGACACCTGATCTGGCCGGGTCCCTGCGCAACGCTGTTCAGGATAAAAAATGGTTTCTGTCCCCGACCCAGGCCCGGGACCTGCTCACCCCGCATGTGCAGAACCTGACCCTTGACGCGGTGAATGAGGCGTTCCGGGCCACCTGGGATGCGGATCACCGTCTGGTGATGGTCACCGGAAATGCACAGATTTCCGCGGAACCAACGTCTGCGCAAGACACCATCCTGAAAGTGTATCAGGACAGCTCACGGCAGACCGCGGACCTGTTTGAAATCTCGGAGGCAAAATCGTTTCCCTATCTTCCGGTGCCAAGCGTTCCGGCCGCCATCGAAGCTCAGAATGAAGATGTGAAACATCTGGGAATCACGCAAATCGATTTTGACAACCAGATCCGGTTGAACCTCAAACAGACCGATTTTCAAGAGGGCCGGTTTCTGTTCAAGGTGGCGTTCGGGCATGGACGTTCCTGTGAACCCGAAGGCAGCCCCGGAATCGCTTTTATCAGCGAACAGGTCCTGCACCTGAGCGGGCTGGGGCGCATGACCCTGGATCAATTGAACGCAGCCCTGGCCGGCAGGGACATCAGCATGGAATTTTCCGTGGAAGACACCTGTTTTTCCCTGAGCGGATCAGCCGACCCCTGGGAAACCGAACGGGTATTTCAGCTGATTCAGGCGGTTCTCACGGACCCGGGATTCAGGCCCGAAAGCCTGGCTCTTGCCAAAAACCGGTACCGGCAGATGTATGAATCACTTAAACAGACCCCTGACGGGATCATGCGTATCCATGGAAACCGATTTCTGGCCAAAGGAGACGCCTGGTTCGGCATGGCCCATCCGGATGAGGTGGACCGGTTGACCCTGGCCGACATCCAGGCCTGGCTCATCCCGTACTTTCGCCAGGGGGGATTTGAAGTATCTGTGGTGGGGGATTTTGACACACAAGCGGTCATTTCCCATGCCCGCACCCTGCTGGGCGGATTCAGCGCCCCCCAAAAAGAGTTGCTCTGCCCGGATGATCCGGATCCGGTCCAGTTTCCTGAAGGCGAACACCTGCTGCGGACCCTGGATACCAAGATCGACAAGGGGGTGGTCCGGATCGCGTTTTTGACCGATGATTACTGGGATGTGGATCTGTCCCGGGCGTTGTCCATGCTCTCCCGGGTCATGTCCGAACATCTGAGAAAAACCATCCGGGAAAAGCTGGGGGCCGCCTATGGGCCGTATGTGTACAACCGCCCGTCCCGGGTACATGACGGATATGGGGTTCTGCAGATGGTGGTCCCTGTTTCCCGGGAAACCGTGGACGAGGTGACGCGCACCCTGCATGAAATCATTGCCGAAGTGCTTGAAACCGGTGTATCGGAACAGGAGACCGAACTGGCCCTGGCCCCGGTGCTCAAACAGCTCGACGTGCTGCGGCAGACAAATGACTACTGGCTGAATTCCGTGATGGCGGGATCGAAAACCCATCCGCAAAAGCTGGATTGGGCCAATTCGATTGTGTCCGGATATGGGGGGCTGACCCACAAGGACATGACCGCCCTGGCCCGAACATATCTGATTCCGGAAAAATCCGCTGAAATCCGGATTCTGCCGGCCCGGTAACACCCGGTCTTCATTTCAGAACTCACCCGGGCCGGACCCATCATTTTCCGGGTGTGGCCCGGTTGATACCTGTTCCCAGGCAGACTGGACAGCCGCGTATCCAAACCCTCTGTAGCGCAGATAATTGACCGCTTTTTTCTGCCGGGTCTCCTGATCCAGATGATGCCATTGCCGGAATCTTTTTTTCAGGGCCAGACAGGCCATTTGCACATCATCATAGTCGTTGAGCAGTTCGCTGATGATCCGGGTACTGATGCCTTTTTGTTTCAGCTCATGGGTGAGCGCATATCCGGACTTGGGGTTGTGTCTTTTCCGGTTTTCAATGAAACTCCGGGCAAATGCCTCGTCATCGAGATACCGGTACCGGTTCAACCGCTCGATGATCCGGTTGATCACAGCCTTGTCCGGTTTTTTTTTCGCCAGATACTGTGTCATCTCCCTGACGCTGCGGGGACGGACAGCCAGATACCGCAGGGCCGCCTGAAACAGCCTGTCCTCTTCCGGGTCCGGGGTGTCAGCAAACAGGGGCATGAGAAAGCATTTTCCAGGTCAGGGTGAGCACGGCCAGTTGTTCATCGCCTGCGTCATTGAAAATACCATGACAGGTCGTCACCGGTTCTGTGTCGTCCGAAACAGTGGTTTTCACGGTCACGGTCCCCGGGTAAAAGGTTTCTTTCAGAAAACCCACCACCAGGGTGACCGGGACATGATCGGACAGCCAGGGCATGGGCAGCGACTCCAACGCCCAGGTGACATAGATGGTGTGGTTCACATGCTGGTTCAGGTCCAGGTCGTGGATTCGGATATGCAGTCGTTTCTCGTGATGCCCGCCGGTCAGTTTCGGGGCAATGGCCCATAAATCCGGTGGCACACCGGTTGGCATCATCAGTTCCGGAGGCATGTGAACAGACAGCCTCACCGGCCGGGTGTTTTCAGACCGGACCATGATCCAGACCGACAATGCCTGAATGTGCAGAACACCGTTCGGAGATACCATCTCAAACCGTCGGATTTCATACAGATTCTTCCAGGGAAACCGCCAGGTTCTCAATTCGTAGGGCCCCGGCCACACGAGTGGCTGGTTCACACGGATCTGGTATCGTGAAATAACCCATTTCAACTGTTTTTTTGCCAGATCAAACCCGCTGACCCCCATCTGGTGGGCATGAATGCCGGCCGCATCCTGAAAAACAGACAGCAGCCGGTCCATGCGGACATGGCGGTTGGCCCCCATCACCGAATAGGGCAGAAGCAGTTGCTGGGAAAATACAGGATCATCTGCCATATCAGGGAACCTTTTCCAACAGCCGGGCAGGGGATTTGAGCAGCGAGGTAAACATATTGATCAATCCCTCCCCCACGGCCGAAGGATGCAGCGGTGTGACCACCGGATCATCGATGGGGCCGGTGGCCTTGGCGGGAAACGAGACCAGACGGCCCTCAAGAATGGTATTGACCACAGGGATGAATTGAACAATGGTGTCAATGGTTTTGAACGGCGCCACCAGGCAGGTCAAATCCAGGCGGTTTTGAAACGGGTGGATCTCACCGGTAAAGAAAAGCGCCATGTTTTCCGCATCGATCACGGCTTTTTCCAGGTGAATGACCCCTTTTTCCACGCGGGCCGTCACCTGAATGTTGTGATACCGGAACCCTTCCTGCCGGATGTCCGGGAGCTTGAGAATATTGAGCACCGACAGGAGCCGGGACAGCAGCGTCATCTTGTGAATCCGGCCGTTTTCAGACGCAAAAGAAAAATCTCCGGCCAGATCGGTATGAACGGTTTTTAAGGATCCGGTACCGGACAAATCGGCATTCAGAGAATAGGCCCCCTCCATCAGATTTTTTTCCGGGTACACACAGGACAGCAGGGAAGCGATATTCTCCCGGTTCAACGCGGACAGCCGCAACTCGGTCACCGCCTGCCTGTCAGAAGAGGTCACATCCATGTCCATGCGGCCGGAAAGGCCAACCCCGCAAAAATCCGCTGACTGCAGCACAATGCCGGGGCGATCCGGATCCCATATGATCCTGACGTCAAGCTCGGAAAACGCAACCCCTTTATATGCCAGCCGGTCGATGCGAACCTGCAGATTTTCCCAGGCAAACCGGGGCGCACCACTGAAAAAGGACGGGGCGTCCCCCACTGAGAACAGGGTATCCAGGTGTATCAGTGGGATGTGAATGTGCAGGTCGCCGGTATCTTTGGAAACGATTTCCACAGGCGCCCCCCGGGTCAGGGTTGTCAGGCGTTCAAGAAACACGGACTCTTTGCCCAGAAAGGTTTCCAGGGTTCGGGTATCCAGCCTGCCGTCAAACCGGAGACGGGCGGTTTCCGGCGGGTCATCGAACCGGATCACGGCGTCGGTCAATGGTTTGTGTTCCAGGTGAATGAGATCCGGCTTCAGGTCATCCAGCC
>Ga0180429_10003998_pt1 | contig 11868 bp, 15 predicted proteins | sample SS_ome_FD_132428 | JGI IMG/M metagenome (GOLD analysis project Ga0180429, IMG submission 132428) | Hypersaline lake sediment archaeal communities from the Salton Sea, California, USA - SS_1_S_1 metaG | ecosystem: Environmental > Aquatic > Non-marine Saline and Alkaline > Hypersaline > Sediment ... | reverse complement strand
GGTGCGCTTGGGCGACCTGGTGCTCGACAACACCATCGCCGGACGCCTCGATGACCTCCGCGGCAGCGTGGTAGAAGCCCTGGATGAACGCATCACCAGTGAGTAGCGGCGAGGGCCTTCCCCGCCTCATCGAGCTCCTGCGGGAGCGCGCCGAGGCGCAGTCGGCCGACCCGCGCGTCATCGACGCGGGCATCGGCAAGATTCCGCACGCCGACTTCGTGCGTCTGATCAGCGCCGAGATGGCCGCCGTCACCGGCGCTTCGCGCGTCCGACCGCGCGTGGGTGAGCTGGTGGGGGTGCTGGAGCAACACCTGGACAAGGTCAGCGGTGGCGTGCGCTTCCGTGAGGTGGGCACGGTCCAGCGCGTGGGCAGCGGTGTCGTCACGCTTTCGGGCCTCTCTGACACGCGCACCGACGAGCTGGTCACCTTCCCCACCGGCGTGCAGGGCATGGTGCTCAACCTGGAGAGCGACCTTCTCGATGTGATCCTCCTGGGACCCAGCGAGGGCATCCAGGGTGGGGACCTGGTCACCGCCACGGGCCAGCGCTTGCAGATACCCGTGGGCCGCAGCGTGCTGGGTCGGGTGGTGGACCCCTTGGTCGTGCCGCTCGATACCCGCGGCGCCATCGAGGCCACGGAGCTGTGGTACCTGGAGCGCGACGCGCCGGGCATCGTCACCCGCACGCCCGTAGAGGAGCCGCTGCTCACCGGCTGGAAGATGGTGGACGCGTTGGTCCCCATCGGGCGCGGACAGCGCGAGCTGATCCTCGGCGATCGGCAGACGGGCAAGACGGCATTGGCCGTCGACGCCATCCTCAACCAGCACGACCAGGGCGTGGTGTGCCTCTACGTGGCCATCGGTCAGAAGAAGTCCTCCACCCTGGCCACCATCCAGACGCTGCGTAAAGCCGGCGCGATGGACTACACCACCGTGGTGGTCGCCAGCGCCGACGATCCGCCCGCCCTGCGCTATCTGGCCCCCTACGCGGCTTGCACCATGGCCGAGTTCTTCATGGGTGAGGGCCGTGATGTGCTGGTGGTCTATGACGACCTCACCAAGCACGCCGACGCCTACCGCGAGCTCAGCCTGCTGCTGCGACGTCCTCCCGGCCGCGAGGCCTATCCGGGCGATGTCTTCTACCTCCACTCGCGCCTCCTGGAACGGGCCAGCAAGCTCAACGACGATTTCGGCGGCGGATCGCTCACCGCGCTGCCCATCGCCGAGACCCAGCAGGGCAACCTCTCGGCGTACATTCCCACCAACCTGATTTCGATCACCGATGGCCAGATCATCCTCGACAGCGACCTCTACAACCAGGGCGTCAAGCCCGCCATCGATGCCGGGCGTTCCGTCTCCCGCGTCGGCGGCGCTGCCCAGGTGCCGGCCATGCGGAAGCTGGCCTCCAACCTGCGGCTGGAGCTCTCGCAGTACGAGGAGGTCCGCCGGTTCGCACGCTTCGGCACAGAGGTCGACGAGGCCACCCAGCAGCAGATTCGCCGTGGCGGGCGCTGGCAGCAGCTTCTCATCCAACCCGCCCACCAGCCGCTGAGCCTGGCAGACCAGATTCTCATGCTGCGCGCCGCCGCCGAGGGATACCTCGACGATGTCGAGGTGTCCGGTCTGCGCGCCTTCGAGCGCACCTTCCTGGCGCACTTCCGCTCCGAGCATCCCGGCGTGGCGGCCAACATGGACCGGTCCGGCGAGTGGCCCGACGAGTTCGACGAGATCTTCCGTGAAGCGATTGCGTCATTCCGTTCCGACTGGTTTGGGAGGCAAGCCGCGTGAGCAACGACAAGATGGTGATGGCCGTCATCTCGCACGAGCAGGGCGACCGGGTACTCGATCAGTTGATCTCCGCCGGATACGGTGCGACGTTCCTGGAGAGCCGCGGCGGCATGCTGCGACAGACCCAGCAGATGATCTTCATCGCGACTGAGGCCGGCAAGGTCGAGGACGTCGTCGGCATCATCCGCCGCACCTGCCACACCCGCGTCGAGGTCAGCGAGCACCAAGCTCCGCTCGGCTCCTTCCTCTCGCCCGAGGCTCCCACGACGACCACGGCTGAGGTCGGCTACGCGGTGGTGTTTGCGTGGGACCTTGAGAGATTCGAGACGTACTAGAGACGCTTGACGAATGCAGACTCGGGGCTGGGCGAACTCTAGGGTCTTGAGTCTCGGGTGTCGACGACTCGCGATGGCGTCTGCGAAGACGGCAGACTCAAGACTCAAGGCTTCAGGCATCAAGCTCGCTCCCCAGTCACACATCGTAGGTCCCGATGAGCATTGAGCTGCAGAAGGCGGAGTCCCGCCTCGATAACGTCCAGAAGGTCAAGCCTATTCTGGCCGCGCTGCGGACCATCTCGCTTGGCAGCTGGCAGATGGCGCGCAACCGTCGCTCGGGTCTCACCGCCTACACCGACCGTCTCCTGGCACTGTTGCCTCTGCTGGTGCCGCATTTGGCCAAGTCTCGCCGCCGCTCTCGCTGGCCCAGAGCCTTCCGAGCTGCCGCGGTTCGGCAGCCGGCTTCGGGCCGCTCGGCGCCTGCTGCCGATGACCAAGCCGCCGCGGTCGCGTCCGCGCGCCACATTGTCCTGGTCATCGGCGCCGAGCGCGGTCTCTGCGGTCAGTACAACGCCGGCCTCCTGGACGAGCTTGCGCGCCAACCTGCGCTGCGTGACGAATCGCCGGAGGTCGTAGTCTCCCCCTCGCCAGGGGAGATTGAAGGGGTGAGTCCGTCGGTCGACATCGTTGCCCTCGGCACGCGGCTTGTCCGCGACGTCAAGCGCGCCGGCTACACGCCCGCCGCTGAGCGCGCCCTCTCCATCACCTCCCTGCCCACCTTCGACCTCGCTCACGACCTGGCCGCCGACTGGCTGTCCCGCTATGAAGCCTACGACCTCGACGCCGTCGACGTCGTGTACAACGCCGATCGCGGTACCGGCACCTACGGCGCCACCACTGTCCGCCTCATCCCGCCCGAGTTGCCCTCGCCTGCGACGCCGTCGCAGGTTGACGAGGCGCCCGCTCCGCCTGCGGCCGCCATCATCGAGACCGACCCAATCCGCCTCTACGTCCGCGTAGTCGAGCAGTGGACCGCCATCGAGCTCTACAAGCTTCTCGTCGAAGGCGCCCTCACCGAGCACTCCGCCCGCTACCAACTCATGGAGTCCGCCACGCAGAACGCCGACGACCTCGTCGCCGAGCTTATGCTCGCGGTGAAGTCTGCGCGTCGTCAGGCCATCACCCGCGAGATGCAGGAGCTCGCCGTCAGCGCCGGGCTGCTCAGCGACAGGTAGGCAGCGATCCACAGACTCCGTCGACTCACGCCGTAGACCCTTAGGGCTTTCCGAAACCCTAAGGGTCTTCGCTGTGGACTCGCCGATCACATCCTTCTCCGCTTGCACCGGTAGTCCGGGCCGTACATCGGCACGTCCACCGCCAGCGACCGGTCCTGTAGGCGGGACGCAAGACGCCTGTCGAACCCCTCGTAGCTGCCGTTGAACGAGAAGACCGTCGGCTGCCGCTTCCTATACCGGTGATCGATGATCTGGTAGAGCTTCTCATAGCTGTACGGCGTCGATCGCTCCGTGCCCAGATCGTCCAGGATCAGCAGCTCCACCGAGCGGCACAGATCCAAGAGGACATCCTGCTCACCGGTCAGAACCCCGCCGCGAAGCAAGTCCAGCAGGTCCGGGACGATAAGACCCAGCACCGCCACGTCCGGGTTGGCATTGGCGATGGCGCAGGCCAGGTGCGTCTTGCCGGTGCCGACATCGCCGTGGAGCACCAGCCAGCCCTTGGGCGCCGCCGCGAACCGCCGTGCCTCGCGGTAGGCGTGCCGGATTGTGGGATCTGCGGACGTCGTGTCGAATGCCTCGAAGGTGAGCTCCGCACGCACCACCGTGTGCTGGTCGATCCGCGTGCGCAGCCTCGCCGACGCGCGATCGCGGAAGTACCGGGCCACGTGCTCCGGGCACCCGGGGCAGTGCCTCGTCTCGGGGTCTCCGCCTGGTTCTGAGCTGAGGACAGATACATAGCCCATGCCGTGGCACAGCGGGCAGTCGGGATCGCCGATGCCGTCCTCGATCCTGTGCGGGCGCATGTGGCCTGGCTCCGGCGCCTCCGGCGCTGGCGCGGGTGGGTCAGTCGTGACCATCTTCAGCTGCGAGCGCCGCGAGCGCTTCGTGTCGGATGCGGGCGAGCTCTGCGGGGGCCGGTCGGGAGAACCGGCGCCCATGCGGCCCTCGCGGCGTCCACGCGCCAGGGTCGTGGCCATGACTTCGGCGGGGTTGGGTTCCATCGGCTTCCTCCTTGGGTGGATGCTTGCCGTTGCTGAGGATGATCGCCTTGGCATACCGCCAGCGGTTCTGCGCGCCGACCGAGGCTCGGAGGGCGTGACGCCAGCGGTCCAGATCGCGACACGCGCTGGTGAGGTCGGTGAGCTCGTCGAGGGTCATCGCGGTCAGGGTGCCCGGTATCTCCTGCTCGTAGAGGCGCACCACCTCCGCGAGGACGGGGTCAGCTGTGGGAGGGACCGTCGTGCCGGAACCTGCGGACAACAGTCCGCGGGGAGCAGCGCGAGGTGGGGCGGCAGAGGGAGCGGCGCGGGACGGGGCATCAGGGCGAGTGGTCCGGGATGGGGCCGCGGTGAGAGGAGCGGGGGGACTACAGGGGGGATCAACATCGTCCTTGGTCAGATTCGTCTTGGTCCCGTCCGTATTGGTAGGGGGCGGTCCACCCTGATCTGGTCCAGCCGCGTCGGGTTTCGCCACATCTGGCTTGGCCCGACGTGGCGGAGCCCCATCAGGTGCCCCGGCATCAGGCTTCGCGGGCTTCGCCGGATGGGTTTGTTTGGTAATTGGCGTATCGGCCAGGTCCGGGACCTCCTGGATGGTGTAGACGTAGCTGGCGTACCGTCCGGTGTCCGGGTCGCGGAGCCGGCGGCGGCGCAGATAGCCACGCGTCGCGAGTTCGCGCAGGCCCGATCTAGCGGACTGCTCGCCGTCGACGCCATGGCGCACCAGGTCACCGACGCGAATCTGCCAGTCGTCGGGCTTGCTCAGGAGATAGGCCAGGATGCCACGCGCACGCCAGGACAGCTCTGCGTCCTCAACGGCGCGGTTGTCGATCTGAACGAACGGGTGCTCTCGGTCTTTAGGGGTGCGGTGGATTGTGCGGGGCATGGGGTACCTCGGGGGGATCGCGCGGACTTGGGGAGTTGTGGCTTGACAGCTCCGATCACGGTTTGCGATGCTAAGGAAGCGATGAGTGATAGCCAACGCTGGGCGTTGTGCACCGGCGGAGGTCTCAGCAGCCACCCTACATCACGAACCACTCATGATTCGTCACCTATTGCGCGTAATAGAACGTTTGTTCTAATAGTAGCATCAGACCGCTGCTTGTCAAGCGGGTAGGGGGGGCAGTGCGTAGCATCTCACTGAGAAGTTCGGGGCTGTGTCATCCCGATGTGGGAGGGGCATCCAGCATCGGGGCAAGTCTTGCTGCGCCGCGGAGACAAGGCCCGGCACGACGCAGATTCAGTGCTCAAGTGGCGCGCCTTGTCGTTGGCCGGGCTAGACAGTCCGGCCTACATCAGACCGTGGCGACCGATAAGCCGACGGGTCGGTTGGCCATCGAGGTGCGATCGCCCTGGGTAGGGGGGGGGCTGCCCGCCCGTGGCGCACAGAGGCGGAGTTGCGCGGAGGGCCTACCCAGCTAGACTGTCACCTACCTGTCAGCCCCACGCCGGGCAGAGGAGGCTCCATGGCCCGACCGCAGACCCTGCTCACTGCGCTGCTCCTGGTCATCGAACTCGATGATCCGCCGGCGAAGGCGTTCGAGCGGCTCACCTGGCCGACCAGCGACAGTGCCAAGATGGATACGGCCAGAGAACTCCTGGTTGATATCATAGCCCTGCGCACTGCGGAGCGAGGAGAGTCCGATGGTAATCCCTGAACCCTACGCATCGTTGCTCGGCAAGCTTGTAGGCTCGCTCGTCGTGATACTCGCCACACTCGGCATCAATCGGCTGATCCGCGGATTCCTGGCCACCCGACTGAAGCAGTCCGCCGGCGCAAGCACGGCCAAGATGCTGGCGCGGAACACGGTGCTGATCGGGGGGGCCCTTGCGATCGTCGCGATCTGGCTCGGCATCAGCAGTAACTTCTCAGTCGCGATGGGCATCTTCGGGGCCGGCATTGCGTTCGCCTCGCAGGAGATCATCGGCTCGCTGGCGGGCTTCATCAGCATCGTGACGGGCAACCTCTACCAGATCGGCGACCGGGTGCGTATTGGGAGCGTGACCGGCGATGTCATCGACATCAGCCTGCTTCGCACCACGGTGATGGAGATAGGCGAATGGGTGAACGCCGACCAGTACACGGGACGCGTCGTCACCGTGGCCAATCGCGCCGTCTTCTCCGATCCTGTCTTCAACTATACCAAGCACTGGCGTTTCCTCTGGGATGAGGTCACGATTCCCATCACCTACACCAGCGACTGGCGCCGTGCCTCCGAGATCATGCTGCACCACGGAGAGGAATACACGGTCCATCTCCAGGCAGAAGCGGAGGCAGATCTCCGCGCGATGGACACCCACTTCCCCGCCATCGAGGACCTGCCGGTCACGCCGACGCTGTATACCGTGATGACCGACAATTGGGTCGAGCTCACGCTTCGCTATGTCGTCGACGCGCGACGCAGGCGCGCGGTCAAAGCCGATCTGAACCGGGAGCTGCTGGCGCACTTCGAGGAGATGGCTGACATCACCATCGCGTCGATGACCGTGGAGATCGTGGGGTTCCCGTCCATCAGACAGGCCTGACCCGTCTCCGATTCGGCGGCGACATCCCGCCCCCGCTGTGCGCGTGTCTCTGCCTGCCCCGGGCGCGCGTGCCCTGTGACGAACCTTCCACGCACGGTCCCTCTTGGCGCGCCTTTGCCCCAGTGCGACGCACGCCTTCCGCACACCGGCATGCTACCATTGTTGTTGTGAGTCAAGTCTGGCTCCAACACCCGGACCCATGGAGGACAAGATGGCCGACAAGAAGCCCAAGAAGCGGAACTCGCAGCAGCAGCCCAAGTCCAAGAAGCAGACCAGGAAGAAGTGATGGTTGCAGGAGCGAAGATGACCATAGCCATCGAGTGTCCGGCATGCGAAGAGCGCTTGGCCGTGCCCACCAGTCTCCGCCTGGAAAGCAAGTACCGTTGCCCGCACTGCTATGCGGATCTGGTCGTCATTCACGAGAATCCCCTCGAGCTCGATTGGGATGACTGGGATGATGACAGTGATGACGACGACGACTACGACGACATCGATGACGATGACTAGCGGATCTGGCACCGCGTCCTAGAGCCGCAGGCAAGGCTTCCTGCCGCACCAGCGACGGGTTGCCTTGCGCCTCTCCTTATTCGCCGAGCCTCGGCAGCGCCAGCTGTCGAGGCTCGGCAGGCATTCCCAACTAGTCCAGCAGACACGGAGGTGACCCTATGCCCGCGGTTGAGCTTGTTGCCGCCATCCGGCGCGCCGGCCAGGAGGCCTGGTGCACAGGCAACGTCGATGCCCTGGACGGGGTCTACGCGCCTGACTACGTATCACACCGTCCGCCCTTCCCGGACCTCCGCGGCCTTGCAGAGGTCAAAGCGTCCATCGCCGGTACGCGCACAGCCTACTCGAACATCCGCGCAGAGTATACGGAGTGGATCGCTGAGGGACGCGCCATTGCCTACAGATACACCATGTACATGAAGCACACGGGGGTCTCACCCACGCTGCCTGTTCCTCCTACCGGTAAGGAGATCTTCCTCACCGGATGCGTCTGGATTCATGTGAAGAACGGCAAGATCATCGAGGAGTGGGACTACAGCGATTATCTGGGGTTCCTGCAGCAGCTTGGCGCCGTGCCGCCCCTGGGCTAGCACAGCCGTTGGGATGGCCGGCGGACGGTCCCGTGGACGGTCCCCTGGACCGGACTGTGTGAAGACCCCAGCGCCGCTCCGGCATCCTGGCACGCGTTTCCACGCCCCCCAGTCGCACACCGCCGGCACACGCGGCTGCTAACAGCCACGCTGAGAGAGAATCACAGACTTAGTTCGTGAGGTGACCGATGGCAGCTCATACGCTCTGCCCTGACTGTGAGGGGCGCATCACGGTACCCGATGGGTACCGCATTGGCCGGAAGCTCCGCTGTCCGCACTGCGACGCGGACTTGGTCGTCAGCCACGTCAAACCACTGGAGCTTGACTGGGATGAGGACGACGACGATGACGATCTCGACGAGGTCTATGAGGACGACGACAACTGGGACACGTAGCTAGCCCTCCTGCCGATCACGTTTCGACAACAGCACGCCGTCGCCGACGGCGTGCTGTTTCTCGTCAATTGGGGTAGACTGGTGCCTGCATTCATAGCAAGGCCGTGGAGGCACAGATATGCTACAGGCGATGCTCATCGCGCCCGATGCCGAGGAACTAGCCATCGTCGCCGTGGTTCTCCAGCGCGTCGGCTGCAATGTCCTCCGGTCCAATAGCCTCGACAAGGCAGTCGACAAATGGGGCACCACGCCCCTGGACCTCATCGTGCTCTGCTACGATGGTCGCGTCGTCCTCGATCAGATCCATCGCCTCCGCGGGATGACCGAGGTGCCCCTCGCGGTCATCGGCGACGCCATCCCCGAGGCACACCACGTCGCGCTTCTGGACGCCGGCGTCGATCTGGTCATCCTGCGCCCTTTCAGTGCCAGACTGCTTCGCGCACAGACCCGCGCCCTCTTGCGACGCGCTTCCGGGATGCCGTTGGCCACGCTGCCGGTACTGACCGTGGGCGCCGTCTCGCTAGATCCGGCTGGGCGGACGGTCGAGGTGCACGGGAGCCCGGCCAAGAGGTTGACCCAGTTGGAGTTTCGCCTGATGTACACGCTCATGATGCACGCCGGGCAGATTCTGTCTCCGCAGCAGTTGGTCGAGCGCGTGTGGGGATACGATGACGACAAGGACAGGGACCTGGTCCGCGGGCTGGTCCGACGCCTGCGCACCAAGATCGAGCCCGATCCGAGGCATCCCGTCCTCCTGGTGACACATCCGGGCGTTGGCTACGCTTTCATGCCAGAGGGCTCCGGCGGGACCTAGGTTCAGATGCGCGCAGCGCCGGGGCGGCTCCGGCCCAGCCCGCCGCAGTCGGGAGGCGTCAAAGGTCGATCAGGACCGATCTGAGGACTGTCTTTGTGCCCGCCAGTAGGATGATGCCCAGGAAGACCACGACAACGGTCAGGAACGTGACCTCGTTCAGGACGTATCCCAGCGCCAGACCGGCGGCGGGAGGGTGTTCGGTGTCGGTCACCACCATCAGGAAGATCGCCAGCCCGACAGCCAGCGCGCCAAACACCGTTTGAGCAGACTGATGGACCAGGGGCACACCGGACCAGAGGGGCAGCCTGGACAGCCAGTCGCACACGAGTCCCGCCAGCGTACCCATGGCGTAGCCACCCACGAGCCGGCGGGGTTGTGAAGCTGGCTTGTGCGGCATCGTGAACGCGATGAAGGCGCTCGCACCCAGCGCCGCGATGATCGTGGTGCTCAGCACCGAGTCAAGGACGCTCAGCACGAACATCACGACCACCGTGGCCAAGACGCACTGCAGCATGTACCTGCCGCTGTTGCGTCTGAAGTTCGCGTCGAACAGCCTCATGACAGTCTGTCCCTGATCAGCGTAGCACCGACACTTCTCTGGGGCACTATGATACGGCCGGGACGGCGATCTGGCCAGCGCGCGCCGACCGGGGAAAAGCTGCTTGCATCGGTCGCGGGTAGGTGCGTTTGGAGGCATATGGGTCACGGAAAGCAGCTGTGGGCGTTGCGATGGCGTTTGGGGGCGGTGGCGGTGGGCTATGCCGTGAGCGCTGCCGTCGGCGCCTGGGGGCTCTCCCGCCTGGGAGAGCCGTGGCATCTCTGGCTGACGGGGGCGGTCGTCACCGCCGCATACCAGCTGTACCGCGTCTGGCAGCTGCTGCCTTTGAACCATCCGCCGGACGCAACGACGCTCTTCCCCTCTTTTGGGCGCGCCAACGTGCTGACGCTGACCCGAGGCGTGCCCCAGCTGCTCCTGGGCGGCTTGCTCGTGGCGCCAACGCCCTCAGGGTGGCTGCGGTGGATGCCTGCATTGCTCTACGGGCTCACGATTCTCGGCGACCATTTCGATGGCTACCTGGCGCGCACGGGGGGCCGTGTGACGGTCATGGGCGCCGGACTCGATATGGCCTACGATGCGCTGTCGATGGTCCTCCTGTCCGTGGTAGGCGTGCGCTACGGCGTTCTGCCCTGGTGGTATCTGGCGGTGCCGCTGGCGCGCCCGCTTTTCGTCCTCGGTATCTGGCTGCGCCGGCGGTCCAATCGCCCGGTCGCGCCGCTGCCCTACAGCGCCACGCGCCGCATGGTGGCCAGCCTGCAGATGGGCTTTCTCGCCGGGGTGATGGTGCCGGTCTTCGATCCCCTGGCCACCCGGTGGCTGACGAGTTTCTTCATGGCGCCGCTCCTTGGCGGCTTTCTGCGTGACTGGGGCCTCGTCAGCGGGCGACTGGACCCGACCTCGGACCTGTATCGTCGCCGATTGCGGACGTTGGGCCTGTTCCTGACGCAGCGGCTGCCGTTGGCCATTCGGGTGGCTATCGTGCCGTTGACCGTCCTGGCACGAGGATCCTGGCCCCCGGGCGTGCAGTGGGCAGCCTTGATCTCGTCGGTTCTGATGGCGTTGGGCCTGGTGGGACGCACGGCCTCGGGCGTGTTCTTGATCGCAGCCTCACTGGCGACCCTGCAGCGCAGTGTGACGGGGGTCGAGGTCGTCCTGCTGGCCTTTCCTACAGCGTTGCTCTTTCTGGGCACGGGGCCGTTTGCGGTCTGGTCGCCAGAGCGGCGTCTGCTGATGGAGCGGGCGGGGGAGTAGGGCGCCCGGCGTAGGCCGCCCGGTGATGAATCACCTGGCTACGTGTCGGCAGACCGACCCGGCTCACGCCTGATGAATCAGGCTCCGGAGGGTTGGTTGCGGGCGCATAGACTCAGGGCGTACGTACCCTACTCCTGGACGCAGACAGGCGTCATCCCGAGGTCCACCGATCCGCGACGCGCGTACGCCCTGGCTCCTGCGTTGACTCTCACGTATTCACGTGCTACACTATGATACGTGGAGGTGACTATGGAGACACGGAACATCACGCTGTCGATACCCAAGGATGTCCTGCTGAAGGTGAAGCTGCTGGCGGTCACGCGCGAGACGTCGGTCTCGCGTCTGCTGACGGAGACGCTGTCGCGGCTGGTCGAGCAGGAGCTGACGTACACACACGCAAGGGAAAGACATCTCCAGTACCTGGTCGAGGGCACCGACCTTGGCACCGACGGGATGGCGGCGGCATCGCGCGAGGCGCTCCATGAGCGAGACTGAGGGCAGGCAATTCGTCGACACCAACGTCCTCGTCTATGCCCACGATCGCTCGGCGGGGACGAAACACGTCCGCGCGAGGGAGCTGCTTCGCGATCTGTGGGCATCCAGCGAGGGCTGTCTGAGCATCCAGGTGCTGCAGGAGTTCTACGTGACCATCACGCGAAAGGTGTTCAGACCGCTGACGACGGAAGTGGCGGCGCAGCTGGTGGCAGATCTCGCAGCGTGGGACGTGCACCGCCCCGGCGTGGAGGACCTGCTGGATGCCATCCGCCTGCAGGGGCGCCACCAGACCTCGTTCTGGGATGCCATGATTCTGGTCAGCGCGGCCCATTTGGGGTGCAGCACCGTCTGGTCTGAGGATCTGAGCTCCGGGCAGGCGTACGGCACGGTGGTGGTGCGCAATCCGTTCGCGTGAGCCTGTCCACTGGGCTGGCCT
>Ga0180429_10003996_pt1 | contig 11869 bp, 12 predicted proteins | sample SS_ome_FD_132428 | JGI IMG/M metagenome (GOLD analysis project Ga0180429, IMG submission 132428) | Hypersaline lake sediment archaeal communities from the Salton Sea, California, USA - SS_1_S_1 metaG | ecosystem: Environmental > Aquatic > Non-marine Saline and Alkaline > Hypersaline > Sediment ... | reverse complement strand
TAGCAGAGGCGCATGGACTGGTGAGAGACGCGGCTCAGGGGGCTGGTCGGAGAGCGACTGGAAGTGCTGGTCGCGGGCGACCTCAGCGGGTGCCGCGGCTCAGCATGGCGCCCAAGGCCGTGGTCAGTTGCGGCTGCCCAAAGCCGAACCCGTCATTCAGGAGCACGCCCGGCCGCACCCGCGCGCTGCTCAGAAGCAGGGCCTCTCCCATCTCGCCCAACAGCAGCTTCAGAAGCGCACCCGGTACGGGAAAGCGTGTCGGACGGCGCAGGGCTCTCCCCAGTGCCGCGGTGAACTCAGCGTTGGTGACGGCCTCGGGAGCCACGCCATTGACCGGACCTGACATAGCTGACCTGGCCAGGCAGTGGAGCGCCGCCGCCACGGCGTCGGACAGGCTAACCCAGCTCCAATACTGGCCGCCCCGGCCCAGTCTGCCGCCGAGCCCCATGCGGAACGGAGTCAGCATCTTGGCGAGTGCTCCACCAGCCGGCGACAGCACGGTACCCAGACGAAGGTGGACGACCCGTATGCCCGCCTGGCGAGCCGGATCGGCCGCCGCCTCCCACTGCACTGTCACCTCGGCCAGGAAACCCTCACCCGGAGGGCTCTCCTCGGTCAGCTCTTCGTCGCCGCGGTCGCCGTAGTACCCGATGGCCGAGGCGCACACCAGCACCTCGGGAGGGTGTCCCAGGGCCGCCAGAGATCGGCTCAGAAGCCCGGTGCCCTCCACCCGGCTGCGGCGAATCCGCTCCTTCCGCTCCGGCGTCCATCGCCCGCCAGCCACGCTCTCGCCGGCCAGATGCACCACGGCGTCGAGGCCCTCGAGATCCTCCGGTGGGAGGCGCCCCGCGGTCGGATCCCATTGCACCCCCGGCTGGCCCGCTGGGGCCGCCGTCCGGCTCAGGGGAATCACCTGGTGGCCCTTGTCTGCCAGCCTCTGTCCGAGGGCCGACCCGATAAGCCCGCTGGCACCCGAGATGAGCACCCTCATCGCCGGGCCCGTCGCCGGCTTCTGCCCGGCGTCGGCACACTGTGGTGGCCGCACCGGTGGCGCCGCTGATCGCCTCGATTCATCTTGGTTGTGGTCCTCACCTTCTTACGCCGCGCTTTGAGCATGCCCCCGGACCCCGAAGCCACCACCGACGGCAGAACCTACCCGGCCGGCCCCGACCGTCAAGCGTACGGCCTGCGCCTGCCCGCCCCTGGACACCCGGAGCTGCGCCGGCTGCAGGGCGCCCACGCGCCGGCCCAGCAGGGGCACCGGCTGTGGAACTCCACCTGGCTGCTGCTGGACTTCCTCATCGAGCAGAGGCTGCCCCCCGGGCTCGCCGTGCTCGAGGCCGGCTCCGGCTGGGGCCTGGCCGGCATCTGGTGCGCCCGCCACCTGGCGGCGACCGTCACGGCCGTCGACGTGGACCCGGAGGTCTTCCCCTTCCTCGACTTGCACGCCCGCCTCAACCACGTCGAGGTGACCACCGAGGTGGCCTCCTTTGACCGGGTGCCGGACGAGGTCCTGGCCGGCGCCGACGTGCTGATCGGCGCGGACATCTGCTTCCACGAGCACATGGTGCCGTCCCTGTTCGGGCTGGTACAGAGGGCCCTCGACGCAGGGGTGGGCCGCGTGGCCCTCTCCGACCCGGGCCGCATGGCCTTCCGCAGTCTCGCCTCCCGCTGCGTCGGCCAGCTGGGAGCGGCCGTGCTGCACCGGCAGGTCCAGGAACCGCTGCTCTCCTGGCCCGGGGAGGCCCCGCGGCTGGAGGGGCGCCTCCTGACCCTGGGCCCGGGCTGGGCTCGGCCCCTCGCCCCGGAACCGTGATTTCCACACATTGTACCAGACCGGGGCCGCGCGGCGGCGCCGGACCAAACTTCAGACGGGAGTGAGTTCACTTGCGCATCGACTCTCACATGCACGTCAGGGGCGCTGGCCAGGAGTGGAGTTGGGACCACAACGACCGCATCATCGAGGCGGCCGACGCCCTCGGCATCGCCAAGGTGGCCGTGTCCATCCCCGTTATGCGGGGTATGCCGTCCATGGAGGAGGTACGGGCCTGCAACGACGCCGTCCTCGAGGCCATGGCCACCTACCCCGACCGCATCCTCGGGTACTGCTTTGTCGTGCCCGGGTACGCGGCCAGTCTCGACGAGATTGACCGCTGCCTCGACGCCGGCATGATCGGCATCAAGCTGTATAACCAGTACAAGCTCTGGGACCCGGCCGTGCACCCCACCATCGAGCGGGCCATTCGCGAGCGCGTGCCCATCCTGGAGCACGCCGGCCACGCCACCACACCCGAGTTCCGCGCGGCACAGCCCAACATCTCCGACGCCGGCGACTTCGTGCGCGCCGCGGCGCTCTATCCCGAGGCCCTGTTCATCGAGGCCCACATCGGCGGGGGCGGCGACTGGGAGTGGTCCATCCGCCAGTTGCGCGACGCGCCCACCGTGTATCTCGACACCAGCGGCAGCGTCATCGACGAGGGCATGGTGGAGGAGGCCGTGCGCGAGTTGGGCGCCGATCGCCTGCTCTTTGGCACGGACATGACCATGGAGGGCGGGGTCGGCAAAATCCTGGGAGCTGCCATCACCGCGGCGGCGCGGGAGAAGATCTTCTGGCGCAACTTCCAGGCTATTCTCGATATGCGAAGGGGGGGCTGACCGTGCTCATCGACATCAACACCTGGATCGGGCACTGGCCCTTCCGTCAGCTGCGGCACAACACGGCCGCCGCCCTCGTCAAGCGGATGGACAAGTGCGGCATAGACCGCGCCGTGGTGGCCAATGTCCACGGCGTTCTATACAAGAGTCCGCACAACGCCAACGAGGAACTCGCCCGCGACACGCGGCGGTACCGCGACCGCCTCCTACCCTTCGCCTCCCTCAACCCCACGTTCCCGGGTTGGCGCGAGGACCTGCGGCGCTGTGCCGAGGACCTCGACCTGGCTGGCATCCGCCTCTACCCCCAGTACCAGGACTACAGCCTCACCGATCCCGAGGCCCTGGAGCTCATCGACGCGGCCGCGGCCCTGAACTGGGCCGTGCAGGTGCCCATGCGCATCGTGGACCGGCGTCAGCGCCATCCCTGGGACCTGGCCAGCGACCTGGGCCAGGTCGAGGTCGAGGCCGCCCTGAGCGCCCGGCCCAAGGTGAAGTGGATGTTCATCAACGCCCTGGGTCTGGACGCGTCCCGCCTGGACGCCAAGGGGAAGTGGCTGTTCGACATCTCCCGCATGACGGCCGTGCTGCAGCGCAACATGCAGGGCGTCATCGACGCGGCCGGCCCAGGCCATCTGGCCTTTGGCTCGGGCATGGCCTTCAAGGATCCCCAGCCCTCCCTGCTCAAGCTCGACATCCTGGATCGGCCCCGGTCGGTCGTGGAACGCATCGCCTGGAAGAACGCCGCCGCGCTCCTGGGCCTCTGACCGCGACGCCGGGCACAACACAGGAGGGGGCGCCCCTAGGCTGGGGCGCCCCCTCTCTCATTGCCGTGCGCCCGACCGCGCGGCGCGCGCCTCAGTGGACGGCCGGCGCCACCACCTCGCCGGGCCTGGCCAGCTCGACCTGGAACCACACCTCCAGGGGCACCGGGCCGATACTGCCTCCGGGCGGGCGGCTCATGGTACCGCGCACGCCGCCGCCGGGCGGCATCCCCGCGCCTGGGATTCCGCTGCCGCCCATGCCTCCCGCCATGCCGCCGCGCCGGCCCCCCATGCCACCCGGAGTCAGTTCCGGGGTGATGAGCCCGACGCCCACGCGCTTTCCCTCGACGGCGCCGATGCCCGGGCCGTGGGGCTCGGTCCGGGCCAGCCGCACCTTCAGCTCGTAGATCAGGCGACCCCGGTCGAAGCCCATGCGCACCTCGACGACCTCGGAGTCGGCCAGTCCCAGACGGCGCCCCTCGTCGTCGCCGTCGTGCAGCATCTCCGGCGCCTGCCCCTCCAGAGCCCGCTCCACATAGGCCTCCAGCTGTCTGGGATCCAGGGGCTCGCCCCCCTCCGCCCGGCGCCCCGGCCTCATCCCGCCTCTGCCGCCCGTGGGCCGCGGCATGGCCATGTCCTCGGTTCGGCCATTGGGGTAGCGCACGCCGAAGCTCCGGTCGCGGTTGCCCTTGGCGTTGAGCCAGGTGGTCATGCCATGGCCCAGTACCTGCATCATGGTGGGGCGCTCGACGGCGCTCATACACAGGTAGAGATACTCGCCGTCGTTGAGCACCCCAATGTCGACATTCGACTGCTCCACGTAGTACTTGGCCCCCTCCCACTCCCCGTCCCTGCCGTCGATCAGCACCTGGCGGTCCCGCCACGAGCTCTGCGGGGTGGGGGGCGATGCACAGGAAGCCAGCAGGGCGATCAGCGGGGTGGCGGCCAGCAGGACGGCGGGGCGCAGTGTCATGGACAGCGGATCTCTCGTTGGCAGAGCTGCGTGAGATGGCGTGGGGCACCGATCCGGCCGCTCCCCGCAGGGCACGGCCGAGCCACGACCCGCCTATCCCACCAGCCCGATCTTGTAAAGCAGCACCACGAACACGGCCACCGGCGACACGTACCGGATGGCGAAGCGCCAGAACAGATAGTCAAAGACGCGGCGCGTGTCTTCGCCGGTCTCGAACTCGCTCTTGCGGTCCGCCTCGGTCATGGCCCAGCCCGCGAACAGGGCGATGCTCAGCCCCCCCAGGGGCAGCAGCCAGTTGGTGGCCAGGTAGTCGAAGGAGTCGAACCAGTTGAGGTCCTGCTCGCCCTTCCACAGCAGGGTCACCTCGCTGAGCCACGACCAGGCGCCGAAGCACAGGGCCGAGGGGATGCCGAAAAGAAAGATGAAGGCCGCGGCCGTGGCCGCGCCGCGGGGCCGCTCCAGGCCCCACTCGTCCACCACGTAGGTCACCACCACCTCGAGCAGCGAGATGGTCGAGCTCAGGGCGGCAAAGGACACCAGCAGGAAGAACAGGGGCGCCATCACCGACCCGAAGGGCATCTGCTGGAACACGAAGGGCAGGGTGGTGAAGATGATGCCGATGCTCTCCTGGATGGGCACGTCGTACGCGAAGATGATGGGATAGAGCATCAGGCAGGCCACCAGGGCGATGACCGTATCCATCACCGTCACCGTGAGGGCCACCTTGCCGATGTCCTGGTCCTTGGCCAGGTAGCTCCCGTATGTGACCATCACCCCCATGCCTACGCTCAGGGTGAAGAAGGCGTGGCCCAGCGCCTCGAGCACGCCGTGGCCGGAAATGCCCGAGCCAACGCTGAACAGGAAGGTCAGGGCCCGTGCCGTGTCGCCCACCGCCAGCGAGTAGCACATCATCAGCACCACCAGCCCGGCCAGGATCGGCATGAGGATCTTGGTCCAGCGCTCGATGCCGCGGTGGATGCCGCCGATCACCACGCCCAGGGTCAGGACCATGAACACGGCGTGCCACCAGACCTGGCGGTAGGGGTCCACCAGGAAGGCGCCAAATGACGAGGCGATCTCCTCGCCCCCCATGCCGTCGAAGAAGCCGACGGCCGAGCGCATGGTGTATTCCAGAGTCCAGCCCGCCACCACGCTGTAGTAGCTGAGTATCACGAACCCGGTGAAGACGCCCATCCAGCCCACGACGCGCCAAAGTGGGGAGCCCGGCTTGAGCACCTGGAAGGCGCCCACCAGATCGCGCTCCGAGCGACGGCCCATGATTATCTCCGCCACCATGATGGGCAGCCCCACCACGGCCACACAGGCCAGATACACCAGGACGAAGGCCCCGCCGTCATTGTCGTAGGTGATGTAGGGGAACTTCCAGAGATTGCCGAGGCCGACCGCCGAGCCGGCGGCGGCCATGATGAACCCGAGGCGGGAGCCCCAGCGCTCGCGACTCGCCATGGTGACCCATCTACCCTTCTGGCCGGGCCGCGCCCGGCCGTGCAGTATCGGAAGAACGTTACACTAACCCGGCCCGCAGGTGAGGGCAACCACCGCGCGCCGGGCCCTGCGGGCCGCTTGGACAGCAGCGACCGCTTTGCCCACATTCTTTCTGCTAGTCGCTACCCCAGCATCCAGGATTGCAGGAGAAGCACCGTGCGGGACGAGGAGTGGATCAGGTTCGTCTGTGACAATCGCGAGCGGCTCGTACCCCAGCTCCGCGAATGCGTGCCCGATCTCGAGTTCAGCAGCATCATGCCGGGGGTCTTCCCCGTCGTCTACTTGCAGCGCCCCCACGGGGCGGTGGAACTCGGCTTCATGGCCCTGCACCTGGAGATCGACGAGGCGGGCGATCTCCAGGGCGTGACCGTGGTCGATCCCCCCGACGATTGGGACGAGGAGATCAGTCAGCGCCCCCAAGACCCGGCAGAGTCCGAGATCGGCAAGGGAGCGCGCGGCAACGGCAACCCGCCCGACTGACCGACACCGCAGTGTCTCCCCCCGCCTCCGCCGCTCCTCCCATGGAGCCCCACGGCCGCGCCCTCGAAGACGAGTTCCGCGGCAGGCGGAGGCACGAACTCATCATCTATCGCGAGGACGGGCACTCCGGCCCGGTGCCGGTAGACGTCTTTCTGTCCGAAAGGCCCGTCTTCCCTCAGGAGACAGCGGTCCTGGACCGGTGCCGAGGGCGCGTTCTCGACGTGGGGGCCGGGGGCGGCCGCCACACCCTGCCGCTTGAGCGGCGCGGCCTCCAGGTCTGCGCCATCGACGTGACGCCCCAGGCCGTGGCCGTCATGGGTGAGCGCGGCGTGCGCGACGCCAGACAGTTGAGTTTCCTCGACCTCGACGACGGCGGCTTTGACACCGTCCTGCTCCTGGGCCACGGCCTCGGTCTGGCCGGGGACGTGGCCGGCCTGGATCGCTGGCTCGGACACCTCGACCGCGTGGTGAGTACCGGCGGCCAGGTGCTGGCCGATTCAATGGATGTGCGGTGCACGGAGAACCCCGTGCACCTGACCTACCAGGGCAGTCTCGAGGCCCGCGGCAAGTACCGCGGCGAGATGCGCTTCCACCTCGAGTACGGTGACGTGGTCGGAGAGCCCTTTGGCTGGCTGCACATCGACTTTGCCAGTCTGTCAGACCTGGCCGCGCGCCGCGGTTGGCGCGCCGAGCACCTGGCCGAAGACGACGACGGCAACTACTGGTGTCGAATGGTCAGAGACAGCTGAGAGGCTAGTCTGCGGATCCCCGACCGGAGGAAGGGGATGCGCGGTCTTGCTTTTCCGCCAGATCGATCACCGTGCTCTGCAGCTCGGTGAGTTGGGCCTCTATTCTCTCCATGCGCTCGCGCACCTGGGCGGCGCGCTCGCCGCGCTGCGCCGGGTGCGGGACGGCGGGCGTCTCACCCCAGTGGCGCACCGCGCGGCCGTCGGCATCGCGGAAGGCCCCGATGGCGATGAAGATGAGGTCCACGGTGGACCAGATGCCCAGGCCGCCCAGGGTGAAGAGCATGAGAACGGCGGTGCCGTGCTTGCCCACGTAGAAGCGGTGCGCGCCGAATACGCCGAACAGCAGGCACAGCAGGCCCGCGGCCAGTCTGGACTTGGGCGAGTCGTGGTTCGGCGTCGTGGTCATGGCGATCGCACCTGGTTCACCGGGCCGGGCCGGGCGGGCCGGCCCCATGGTCCTGCTGCGGCTTCACGTCCCCTAATGGTAGCACACACCGACCGGCCGGGGCCAGCCCCGCGGGAGCCTTCCAGTCGTGTACCCCGCTGACCACCTCAAGGGCATCGCCATCGCCGTGGCCGGCATTCTGGTCCTGAGCCCGGACAGCCTCCTGGTGCGGCTGGTGCAGGCCGATGGCTGGACCCTCCTGTTCTGGCGCGGCTCCCTGCTGGCCGGCTCGCTCACCGCCTACCTGGCGCTGCGCTACCGCCTACGGCTCCCGTGGGCCCTGCGCCGCATCGGCCGGGCCGGCCTCCTGGCCGGGACCGTCTCCGGCATCGGCACGGTGAGCTTCGTCTTCGCCCTGCTCCACACCACCGTGGCCAACACCCTCATCATCATCGGCATCTCGCCCCTGGTGGCGGCCATCCTGGGACGTGTCTTTCTCGGCGAGCCCGTGTATCGCCACACCTGGGTGGCCATTCCCGCCGCCCTAGTCGGCGTGGTGCTGGCCGCCTCCGGCGGCGGCGCCGCGGGCCCGGCCCCGGGGGACTTCTTCGCCGCTGTCACCGCCTGCTGCGTGGCCGGCAACCTGACGGCCCTGCGCGCGGCCGGGTCCGCCGACATGACCCCGACCGTGGCCTGGGCCGGTGTGGTCGCCGCCCTCATCGCCGCGCCCCTGGCCAGCCCGCTCTCAGCCGCGGGCAGCGACGTGCTCACCCTCGCCGTGCTGGGGGTGCTCGTCCTGCCCCTGTCCTTCGCCCTCATCGCCCTGGCCCCGCGCTTCCTGCCGGCCCACGAGGTGAGCCTCATTCTGCTCCTGGAGATGGCCGTGGGGCCGTACTGGGTATGGCTCGCCCTGGGGGAGCGCCCCGCCCTCCGGGCCCTGGTCGGCGGCGGCATCGTGCTGTGCACCCTCGTCCTGCACTCAATTGCCGGCGTGCGCCGCGAGCGCGGCCCGGCCGGGTGACATACCGCTGACGCGGGGCACCGGGCGCCCCGCCGAGTTCAGAGACCGGCGCGGGCCCGGATCTCGTCGCCGTCCAGGGCGCGGGAGTACACCCTGAAGTCGGCCAGCAGGCCGCAGGCGCCGGCGTTGATCCAGCTCGACCGGGCGCCCAGCTGCATGTGCTCGGGCAGGGGCTTGTCGGGCAGGCCCTCGGGCAGCTCCCCCCGGGCGTCCAGGCGGCCGTCGGTGTAGATGGCGCCTGCGTCCCGCTCCCAGGTGACGGCCAGGTGCATCCACGTGTGCGCGGCGAAGCGCTGCTGCGTGCCGAACACGGCCTGCCGCGTGCGCTGGTCGGGTCGCCGCTGATCCGTGCCAATGGTGTACTGATTGCGGTTGGTGGCCAGGCACAGGCGCCAGCACCCGAAGGTGTCGTCGGGCCGCCCGCCGCGCCCCTTGCCGGCCGGCGACGGGTACACCAGGGCCCAGCGCTGCGACGGATCGTCGGCCACAGCGCTGCCGTGCTCGATGCGCAGGTCCCACAGGATCCGCCCCAGCTCGTCGTCGAAGTCGGCGGGCCAGTCCGGCCTGAACCACATCATCACCGTGCCGGCGCTCCGGTTGAAGTTGCCCGCCACCTCGTAGAGGACGCAGGTATCGCGGCCGAAGCGGGCCGCCCCCCGGGCGCCGTCGCGCTCGAAACCGGGCGGGGCGCTGCCGGGCGCGATCACCCCGGCGCTGGACCCGCCGCTCACCACCGCCTCCGGACCGCTGCCCAGGGGCACGTGCAGAAGCAGGCCGTCTTCGTCAGCCACGGCCCGGAGACGCGCTGGCCAGGTCGGCGTCGCGCCCCTCCTGGATGGCCACGGCCACCTCCATGGAGATCACCGCCTCTTCCATGGTCGGGCCCCACGGCCTGCGCCCCTGAAGGGAGGCGACAAAGGCGGCGGTCTCGTCCACGCACCCGTTGATCTCGTGCTCCTCCATCTCCGGGGCCGCCTCCCAGTGCGCGGCCTGGCGATCGCCCTCCCAGGCGGTGAAGGCGCCGTGCTGAAAATCCACGTCCACGCGGAAGCCGCACCCGATCAGCTCCATGGTCTCCTCGCGCACGCCCGAATCCGGCGCGATGAGGAACTGGGCCACGGCGCCCTCCACATCGGTGACACGGGCCTCGAAGAGCCGCGCCTCGGTGCCCGCCATGGCGTGCTCGCACGGTCGCACCGCCTGTGGCAGGGCCATGGTCGACAGCACCGCGTCGATCGAGTGGATCGCCGTGTCGCGCACGAAATAGGGCTCGGCGCGCCGGTGCCTCACCATGCGGGAGATGGCAAAGCGCACCGGCCTGTCCGCCTTTGCCAGCCACTCGCGCGCCCGCGCCAGGGCCGGACAGAAGCGCCGGTTGAGGGAGACCATGTGGTGCGTGCCGCTGTCGCGGGCCCGGTCCAGAAGACGCCGCGCCCCCTCCACGCCCACGCCCGGCGGCTTCTCGATCACCAGGGGCATGCCCGCCTCGAGCACGCGGCCGGCCAGCTCCTCGGTCTGCGCCATGGCCGTGACGGCCACCACCCCGTCCAGATCCGCCTCGCCCAGCATCTTCTCCAGGTCCGTGTACACCTCGGCAAAGCCGAAGCGCGCCGCGTACTCGCTGGCTCGGGCCTCGTCCAGATCGCACACCGCGGCCAGCTTCGCCTCTCCCGGGTGGCGGCGAACGTACTCGGCCAGCGCCGGGCCGTGATTGCTGGACGAGTGTGCTCCCGCCCCCAGAACGCCTATACGCGTCATGCCTCGCCTCCTTCCGCGGCCAGGATGCCGGCCACAATCCGCACCAGGTCCACACCGTACTTCTCCGCCTTGGACGGCCCGATGCCGTGGGCCATCTGCAGCTCCTCCACGTCGGTCGGCCGCAACTGGGCTATGTCCCGCAGGGACCGATCGCTGGCCACCACGTAGGGCGGCACGTCCTGATCGCGCGCCTTCTCCAGGCGATAGGCCCTCAGCGCGTCGAAGATCGCCTGGGTCAGGGCGTCGAAGCCCGCCTCGGCCGCCGTGGCCCGCCGCCGTCGGCGCTGTCGCCCCGCGCCGCCCCCCGGCACCGCCATCAGTTGCTCGGGCGGCAGCACCAGCCGGGCCGGGCGGCGCTCGTGGATCACGTCCATGCCCTCCGGCGTCATCACCACCACCGGGCGCTCCCCACCCTGGAAGTCCACCCAGCCGGCGGTGACACACCGCCGCAGCAGCTTGAGCAGCCACTCTTCGGGCCGCTCCGAGAGCGTGCCAAAGGTGGGCGACCGGTCCAGGCCGGAACGCTGCAGGCGCTCGTCCGCCGTGCCCCGCAGCAGCCCGACCGCGGCCTTGATGCCAAAGCGGCCGTGCACCCGCGCCACGCCGCACAGCGCCTTGCGCACCACGGTGCCGTCCTCGTCCCGGTCGCCGTCGCCTTGGTCCAGGGCCAGGCACACGTCACAGCGACCGCACCCGGACAGGGTCTCGGCCTCGTCGCCGAAGTAGCGCAGGATGGCGTCGTGCCGGCAGGCCCCTCCCTCAGCCCAGCGCATCAGCTCCAGGAACAGATTCCACTTGTGGCGCACGATCTCGGCATCGGGCGCCACGCCCTCGTTGTCGCTCTCGATCAGGTGCCGCCGCAGGGCCATGTCGCCCGGCGAGATCAGCAGCAGGCACACCGCGTCCTCGCCGTCGCGGCCGGCGCGCCCCGCCTCCTGGTAGTAGGCCTCCACCGAGCCGGGCGGCGCCAGGTGAATCACGCCGCGCACATCCGGCCGGTCGATACCCATGCCAAAGGCATTGGTGGCCACCACCACCTCGACCTGTCCGTCGATGAAGGCGCCCTGCACGCGGTCGCGCTCCGACCCCTCCATGCCGGCATGGTACCCCTCGGCCCGCCAGCCGGCCTCGGACAGCCGCGCCGCCTCCTCGTCGGTAGATCGCCGCGTGGGCGCGTACACGATGGCCGTGCCCCGTCCCTGGCCGGGCGCGGTCAGGACCTCGGACAGCAGCGCATCGGTGAAGCGCTGTCTGTCGCGGCGCTTCTCCACCTCGACGGCGCGAAAGGCCAGGTTGGGCCGGGCAAAGCCGTGCACGTGCTGGGGCGTGTCCGCGCCCAGGCCCAGGCGCTCCAGGATCTCGTCGCGCACCACGGGTGTGGCCGTGGCCGTGCAGGCCAGCACCCGCACGCCCTCCAGCGCGGCCAGCACCTCACCGATCTGCATGTATTCGGGCCGGAAGTCGTGCCCCCACTCGCTGATGCAGTGCGCCTCGTCCACGGCCACCAGCGGGCACTCCAGGCGCCGCAGCAACGCCTGGAACCCGCCGTGGGCCAGGCGCTCGGGCGCCACGTAGATGAGC
>Ga0180429_10003995_pt1 | contig 11872 bp, 10 predicted proteins | sample SS_ome_FD_132428 | JGI IMG/M metagenome (GOLD analysis project Ga0180429, IMG submission 132428) | Hypersaline lake sediment archaeal communities from the Salton Sea, California, USA - SS_1_S_1 metaG | ecosystem: Environmental > Aquatic > Non-marine Saline and Alkaline > Hypersaline > Sediment ... | reverse complement strand
GGCGCCGGCCGCTGGTGGTGAATTGTGTTTGCAGGTCGGCGATGGTCACCGTGTTGGAACCGGGTCTGTCCGCGTTGGTGAAGGTCAGCAGGTACAGGGCGATTCCGGTGTTCGGGGCCAGCCTCTCGGGTAGCCGGGTGACTGACTCGAGTAGACCCGCCTCGATGATCGCCCGGCGCACATCGGAGCTTCCCAGGCTTAAGGCGCCGGGAGCGGCCAGGGCCGCGACCCTGCCTCCTCCCTGTGATGCCGGGCGCAGCTTTTCCAACGCCAGCGATATGAAAAGCCAGGTGCTATCTGTTTTTTGCGGCAGCCCGAAGTGGAACTCACCCGCGCGGCGGCGAGCGGTCACCGCCGCCGATGAACTGTGCCAATCCGCGCCCCACGGCGCATCGACGATCACCAAATCGGCCGGGAAATTGTCAGATTCGTCGTTTGTGAGAGTGTCACCGAGGGCGATCTCCGCGTCGGGCACGGCCGAGAACCGGTGTCGGGCGGCCGCCACAGCCTGCTCGTTGATGTCTTGGCCGCGATATCGGACGTGGATCCCTGCTGATCGGAGCGCATCGGTGAGGAGAAACCCGGCGAATCCCGAACCTGCCGCGGGATCCCACATGTCGATGGTGGTGGTGCGCGGATCGAGGCGGCTCAGGCAGCCGACCGCCAGCGCCCGCGCCAGTGACAAACTCGTGGAATGTTCCTGGCTGAAATCGCCTGGGTCATCTTCCCCGGGTGTTGGGGGGGTGGTCTCCGCTAAGGCCGTGAACAGCGCTGGGTGCGGATCTCTCACAGCATTCCCCCCGGATCAGCACCGCCGGGGGCGACCGGCGCTACCTCGACAGCCGACCCGGGCCTATCGCCGGGCGCTGCACCCACTTCGCTGCCCCGCGCCGGACCTCCGGTCCTCTCCGCAAGCGCCGCCAGAGAAAAGTCGGTGACTAGATCCGCTGCAGTCATCGGCTGCCGCAGTCGATGCCGGCGGCGGGATCGGAGTCGGTGTCCAGCCACTTGCCGTAGGTGCCCTTCCCGGCTGCGGCTACCGCGGCGCACACTTGGGCTCGGGTTGTGCCCGCAACGCGGTAAACCGCGTAGATCGGGTTTCCGTTGACCTCTTGGCGCAACGACGGACACGCCAAGTCGGTGCGCAGATACGACGCCCCCGGGTTCAGCGAGAGCATGCGCGCAACCTCCTGGCGATATTTACCCGGGGTGTAGGCGGAGCCGAGCACAACAATGCCCGTCCCGTCGCAGGATGGCCGCGAGAGCGGAACATCAAGGCCGAGATCGGGGCGGGCGCGGGGCGGCACGCCGACCGGTGCTGATGGTGCACTTGGTGCTGATCGTCGGGTGGTGGACGGGCGTTGGGTCCGGGTCGTCGGCTCCGATGCTGAACTCCTCACCTGCGGGGAGGTGTCGAGTTGGACCCGGACATCCGGGTCGCCGGAGTCTGACTTCAGATTCAGTGCGGCCTCGCTGGCCGGGAAGATCCCGGGCGGTACATCAAAGACCGCGACCGCATACTCGGACAATCCAGGGTTGAGGACGAGGAATTGGTAGACGTCGCTGGCGACGTATTTCGCCGCCCACGTGTTGCTCGAGTAGGTTCTGCCGTCAACGATGAGTTCCTGCCCATCGGTGTCGAAGCTCTGCTCTTCGCTGCCGGTATTGGTGACTTCCATGACGGCCACGACCCAGATGCCGCGCGGCTCGTAGCTTCTGAAGCCGTCGCCGATCACCTTCTGCAGCCAGATCCCGAGAACCTCGACCTGAAAGTCGCCGAGCTGTATGGGCTCACCGACGGTCGCGTAGGTCGGCGCCGCTGAACTGGAGGATTCACTGTCGGGCTGGTCTCCCAAGGGCCATTCGCTGCCGGCGCGCTTGCCGGCGCTGTCGGACCCCGGCGGCCCCCCATCCCAGGTAGACCCGTAGTAGCCGATCCACCCGACGGTGACGGTAGCGGCCAGGGCCAGGGCGATCTGCCGATAACGGCGCGTCACCGAGGGCGCACCCCAACTGGCGGCGACTGCATCGCACACCCGCCCGACCTGGTTGGCGGCCATCGCCGCTGCGACGCCCAGCGCCCCGGCCGACAACGCCAGAAGCCACAACCCCCAGCCGACGTTAGCGCCGATCGACAAGCCGAGGAACTCGGTCCTGGGCAACGTCAGCACGCGGATTACATACGGGAAGGCGAAGGCCGCGCAGGCCACCGCGGCGAGGAAAACCCCCCAGAGCAGGGACAGGGCGACCTGCGGGCGAAGCCGGAACCGCTGAGCGGAAAGCACGACACCCAGAAGCGCCGCCGACACCAGTGCGACACCAATCCAGATCTTGCCCCACGCCCGGATATCCAGCCCGCTGATGCTAAACACCGCGAACTCCACCCACGGCCCGCTGCATCCGATGGCAATCCCCACACATGCCGCAAGACCGGCGATGAGCGGCACCTGTGCACTGCGGTCGAGCCGCAAAGACGCTTCGGGCGACCACTGCTCAGTCACTGCGCCCCCTTTTGTGGTTCTCCGTGCCGGGGACTGTGCGCCAGCGCACCGTGGCGGACATTCATCGCAGTCGGCCGTAAGGGGTGCGATGCGTCGCCGTCACATCCCGCCGGGAACGGGTCAGCGGCCGGCCGCGTGTGACGGCCGTTCCTCGCAGAGTTCGTCATTGCTTAGTGTCGCTTTCAGGAGGCGCGGAGCCGGTGCTGGTCGTAGGCGCGCACGGTGGCGGCCGGAATTCTGCCGCGCGCGGGCACCGGGTAGCCGTTGTCGCGGGCCCACCGGCGGATCAGATGCAGGTCGTGGCGGGACTTGGCTGCCTCTCCGGCAGTGCGGCGGGCTTTGGCGATCCACGGTGCCAGCATGCCGCGCAATGCCGTCTCGTCGGCGAGGTCGATCTCGTAGACGACGCCGTCGATACCGAACCGCACCGTGGTCGCTCCGGGTTGGCCGGTGATGTCATCAACCAGTTCTACGACTACACGTTTGGCCATCGCTGAGGCTCCTCTGCGGTGTCCGGGTCGGGGCGGACCGTCGACGGTGGCGGGGGCGGCGCGGTGACGCGGCGGTCGGCGGCCGCGCGGGCAGGTGAGGGGGGCAGGTGACTGCTGGGCTGAGGTGTTGCGGGGGTGCGCCGTCGGCCGGGGTGTTCGGCGCTGGACGGTGGCGCGGGGGTGGGGGCTTCGCCCCAGCGCGGGGGTGGTGCGGGCGCAGGTTGTGGCGGTGCTGCCGGGCGGGCGGCGGGCCGGAACTGCTCGGGGGGGGCGGGGGATCTGTCGCGTGGCTGGCGGGATGGGGGCGGCGTGGCGGGCGCGCCCACCCCGAGTAGGCGGCGTTCTTCGTGGCTGGGCACCGAACGCAGTTGGGTCGACAGCCCGGAGGACATCTCCAGGGTGAAGGTGTGCGGGTCCTCGGTGTCGGTGGCCAGCGTGATGTCGCCCAGGTGGGAGGCATCGCTGGTGAGCACGGTGACAGCAGGAACGTCGATGGGCATCGGGCCGTCGATGACCAGGATCGCGTCGGCGGGGATCTGATCAGGCATCTCGGGCTGGGCAACTCCTGCGGCGGCGTTGGCCACGATCGGGTTCCACGCCGCAGGGTCGGCGGTGATCACGATCAGGGGCCGGCCGGTGGCCGTTGCCCGCAGGGCGACCTGCCGAAGCAGCAGCGGGTTGGGGCAGACCACGCTGATCGGTCCGGCTAGTGGCAGGTGCACGGCGGCTTTCTCCCCCGCGGAGGCCAAAGATCCGATCAGCGGCCCGGTGGGTCCGAAGGGGATGACCGCGGACGGCTGATGGTTCAGCGCGCTCCACGGCAGCGGTGCTTCGTGGGGCAGTGATCCCACCCGGAACTGCCGCCACGCCGAACGCTGCACCCCGTGCAGCGGGCCGAGCCGGGACACCGGGGGCGCCGGATGGGCGGCGGCGGTGCGGTAGCGCACCAGGGCGGCGATCTGCGGATGACCAGACGGGGTGTTACGCAGGCGGATCAAGGTGGTGATGTCGCGGGCGGCAGGCCATGTCCACCATTGGGCGGCGTCCTCGGCGATGTGGGCCGGGTCGGCGTAGTACACCCCGGTGTAGCCGGTGCGTCCCTCAAGGTATTTCCAGTGGTCGGCCTGCGGGGGTTCGGCGTGTAACAGGTCGTTGACGGCGTTGATCTCCGCGGCGGTGGCCGGGCGGGCGTCGAGCCCTTCGGCGGCCAGAACGTCCGCGGCGCGCAGGCAGGCCAACGCGGCGGTGCGGCGGGCGGCGTCGGCGCGCACCGATCGGCGGTGGATGGCCGCGACGTTGTCGAGCATGCAGATCCGCAGGAGCAGCCAGCTCGTCCGGCTGCTCGCCGCGGGCACCGGTCCCACCATCTGCTGGTAAAGATCGGCGAACCCGCCGGCAGCACGGGTTCCGGTGGTGATCAGATCCAACGATTCCAGTTCCAGATCGGCCAACCTGAGCAGCTCGGCCAGCCGGGCGAGGGTGACGGTGTTGGTGGTGCGTTCCTCAGTCGCGGTCACCACGGTGGGGGCCAGCGGGTCAGGTTCCAGGGCGATCATGGTGACCAGCCGGTCGTCGTCGATGACCACTCCGATGTCGTCGGCTCCGTCGACGGGGATGTCGACTACAGCGGTCGGATCGGGGAGGGCGGTGACGTCGCGGCGATGCCGCCGCCAGGTCAGCCAGCGGGCCGCCCAGCGGGTCAGGTTGACGTGGTAGATCGTGGTGAACACGATTGCGGCCACCACGATCGGCGGGGCCACCACCGCCACCGGATGCAGCCGGTCCCAGGTGGCCGCCCCCCAGCAGCCGGTGAAGACCGCGACACCGGCCAGCCGCCAGGGCGTCACATGCAGCCCGAGCCGGGGCGGCTTGGTGAACCCTTCAGGAGTGGGCTGGGTCATGACCGCGGCTTCCCGCGCAGCCCGGCAACCACGGCGACCACCGCGACAGCGCCCACCGCGAATCCGGCCAGAATCCATGCCGCGACCCGGTCGGGGCGCCCGTCAGGCGGCGGCGGCGGTGCGGCCGGGGTGATCACCTGCGAGACCGGGGCGCTGGGTTCGGCCCATTCCGACACATTCCAGGTCAGCGCAGCTAACGGGTCGATCATCCCGTACCCGACGACCGGATCGGGCCGGCCGGCGCCGGCGTGGGCGGTGGCCTTGATCCGGTTCATCACCTCGCGGGCGGAGAGGGTGGGGAATTTCTGGCGGATCAGCGCCGCCAAACCGCTGACGTAGGCGGTGCTGTAGCTGGTGCCGTAGACCGGAACCATCTGCCCCTCCGGGCCGGGTTCGCCGTTGACCAGCCGGCCGTCCTCGTAGTTGCCCAGGCTCACGATCCGTTCCCCGGGGGCGGCCACCCCCACCCAGGGGCCGGTCAGCGTGAACGTCGAGGGCACCCCCACGTCGTTGACCGACGCCACCGTCAGCACATCCTCTACCCACCACGCCGGGGATGCCACCGTCAGCAGGTCATCCCAGCTGCCCGGATCATCCTGGCGCGCTGGCGGATTCTGGCTGCACTGCCCGCCACCGGTGTTGCCGGCGGCGACCACCACCACCACGTCCTTCTCCTCGACAGCCCAGTGGATGGCCGCCCCCAAGGAGGCGTCATCGACCGGGCGTAACGCCTTCATGCACGCCGTCATGGAGATGTTGATGACCTGCGCACCCAGGTCGACCGCGTGCACCACCGCACGGCCCATCGCCCGCAAATCCACTGCCGTCCGGCTGGATTCGGGGTCCCCGCCCGGCGGCGGGTTCTGCAGGGAGTACAGGCCGCTGGACTGGCGGATGCTGATCACCGTCGCAGCGGGGGCGACACCGACCAGGGAGTCCATCGGGTTGGGGGCGGCGTTGATGATCCCGGCCACCAAGGTGCCGTGCCCATCGCAATCGACCAGCCCGTTATCGCTTTCCACGATGTAGTCCCCGCCGGGCTTGACGTTGGGCAACCGGAAGTTCGGGGTCACCCCGGTATCGAGCAGCGCGATGGTGACCCCGGCGCCGTCGGCGATCGGCCGCACCGCATCCAAGTTGAGCAGCCGCGCCGCCGGGGCGGTGTCAATGAAGTTGGTGCCGCCCAGCACACCGGGGGTCCGGCAGGCGAAGTTTTGCCGCATGGGCTGCTCGGGCCCCACGCTGCCCGGAGGCAACGGCACGTCGACGATCGACGGCGGGGTGATCGCCGCGGCCTGCGGCGCCCACACCAAACCGGCCAGCACCATCCCCACCGCGCTCACCGACGCCGTCTTCAGCCATGCGCTCATCGGAACGGGATGTCCCTGATCGCACCGAACAACCCGGTGGCCCACACACATAAGGGGATCGCCGCGGCCAAGGCGATCAAACGCAGCCGGTCAATCCAATTGGTGACCGTCTCAGGCACCGAACGGCGCACCACCACCAGCGCGCTGAGCACCGCGGCGGCGATCAGGGCGGCGGCGACCAGCAGCACCACCGCCGGCGCGGCGCCCTGCGGCCACCCAATCAGCAGCCGCGCCACCGAGATCGCCAACACCACCCCGGCGCCGGTGAACATCGCAAACGACAGCCGCCGGTCCGGCAGCATCCGGCCGGTGACCACCAACACCACCAGCGCGCAGAGCACGATGCCGATCTGGATCCAGCGGTGATGAGAGTGTGGGTCGATGACAAACGCTGCCGCCGCGCAGATCACGATCACCGCCGCCGAGGTCAGACCGAGGGTCAGCGCCACGGCCCGCTGAGCCCGCCGTTGCAGCAGATCCATCTCGGCGTCACTGAGATCAGCGGCGTTGTCCACCTCCTGACCCGGGGCGGGGATGCGCGGCAAGGTGATCTGGGCCAGCATCGTGGCCATTCGCGGTGCCGCCGACAAACCGACCAGGCCGAACGCCAGCGCACCGGCCGCCACCGAGCTGGCCGCCACTCCCCCGTATTGCACGACGCCGACCGACACCGCCCCCGCCAACGCGGTCGCGACCACAGCGCTGTAGGCGGAGGTGTGCCGCACGGTCACCCACAACGCAACCAGCGCGGCGGCGGCCACCGCGACGGCGGCCACCACAACGTGGGCCAGTCCGGGCCGCCCTGTCCGCACCGACACCGGGATCACCTGCGCCAGGCAGGTGGCCCAGGCGATCCAGACCACCGACCAGGCCGCCGCAGCATCCTCGGCGCGGTAGCGTTTCGCCGCCGACCACATCGCCCCCAGGGCGGCTAACGCCAACACGATCCCGGCCAGAGCGGCAAACCAGCGGTATCCCGACGCCGCCCAGGCACCCCACTGCCCGGCGCACAACGCCGCGCCGCCGACCGCCAGCCCCACCAGGCCCGCGCTGCGCGCGGCGTCGGCGTCGAAGGGCCGGGTGTTGGCGGAGGCCGCGGCGGCCACCGCATCGACGACGTCTTCGATGATCGGCCGGTAGCGCTCGGTGGGGGCGACAAGCCGGAGTTCGAGGATGGCGCCGTCATCGACGCGGGCGTCGGCCAGCGAGGTTTCCGGTTTCAGCGGACGGTCCGGTCGGGCCAACGTCCACTGGCCGGTGGGGCCGCCGGCCGGCAGGTCGACTTGCTGGGACAGCGTGTCGACCACCTCGTCGATGTAGTCGCCGATGGGGTCGCGGGCGGGCAGCGCCAGATCAATCTGGGTGCCGCCGAACCACACCGCGACGCGGGACAACCCGGCGGCGTTACCGGTGCGCGGTGCCATCGGCCCCCCTTTCTGTGAACGGCGCGACGGTCAGTCGGCGGCGACTTTGGGGAACAGGTTGGCGATGGCGGCGGCCAGTTCCAGGTAGCGGCGGCGGCTTTTGGCGCTCAACAACTCCAGGGTGATCTGTTTGCCCTCGTGGATGTGGCTGTCGAAGGGCATCACGATGATGCGCTCCGGGCGGATCTGGCGGGAGAACTGTTCGACGGCTTTGTCGACGTCGATGTTGGGTTTGCCGCGGTGGGTGTTGTTCAGTACCAGCACCGTGGTGTCCAGCAGCTCCTGATGGCCGTTGTTGCGCAGCCATTCCAAGGTCACCTGCGTCGATTCCAGCGCGTCGATGGAGGTGTTGGCCACCAAGACCAGGGCGCGGGATTGGCGCAGGATCGAGCTCATCAGGTTGGTTTTCAGCCCGCTGCCGGTATCCATGAGCACCAGGCTGTAGTGCTCCTTGAGGATCGGCATCAGCGCGTCGAATTCCTCCCGCAGCAGGGGCATCTCGGTGCGGGCGTAGTCGGGGCCGGTGAGCACCTCAAGGCCGCCCCGCCCGTTGACCTTGTTCTGGCTGGTGTGGGCGCGCACATCGAGATATCGGGTCAACGAGCTGTCGGCGACGAGATCGTTGAGGGTCAAAGCGCTTTCCCGGCCGTGGCGGGAGATCAGATTTCCCACGTCCGGATCGAGGTCCACGGCGATGACCCGGTCCCCGCGGATCGAGGACAGCGTCGAGCCGAGTCCTTCGGTCACCACGGTTTTGCCGACCCCGCCTTTTACGCCCAGCACCGCGATGGGGAAGGTGGTGCGCACGACCCGCTGGACCTTTTCGCGCAACCCGAGCTCATAGATTTCGTCCTTGCCCGGGGGGATGTTGATCCGGGTCAGGCTGTGCAGCATCCCGCGCCAGCCGTGTTTGGCTGGCACCGATTTGCGGCGGATCTCCACCTGGTCGAGCGCCACCTCGCTGGGCAGATAGGTTTCCCGCACAGCGGGGGCCGAGCGCCCGTAGACGACCGGCGGGCCGGCGGCGGGGCGGGGCCGCGGCGCGGGGCGCGCGGGTGCAGGTGCCGGCGGGAGCGGGTCGGCGGGCGGGTAGTCGAGATGATCCGCGGCGCCGTTGGGGATGTCCGCGAACGCTCCGTCCTCGACGAGGAACTCCTGGGTGGGCGCGGCCGGCTCTTCGCCCCATCGCGGGGCGGAGTGTGGCGGGTGGTCGGGGTCAGGGTGGGCCGGTGGGTGCTCGACTTGCACCGGTCCGCGCGAGGGGGCGGGGGCGGCGTGATTGTCCGGTCGGGCCGGTCCTGCCGGGCCAGCCTGCCGCTGGAAAACCCCGCGATATGGGTCTGACTCGTTACTCATGACGGAAAAGCTAACACGGGGCCTGGACAGGTAAAACCGCAGTTCACTGCGGGCAAAAGGAAACTGCGGCCCGGATAGCTATATCCGGGCCGCTATAAAAGTCGGTGGTGGTGAGGGCTGGAAACGAGAGATCCCCCGGCGCGGCAACGGGGGGTGGTGCGGCGCCGGGGGAAGCTCTCGGGTCGGTCCGCCAGGATCAGGCGAACATCCCCTGGGTGGCGGCCTCCTGCTGCTGCATCTGCAGGGTGGCCTCCTCAGCGGCGTTGATGAAGTCGGTCATCGCCACCTGGTACTCCGCGGCCCGGGCGTTGAGCCGCTGCTGCTCGACGGCCCACTGCGCGCTGGCCTGGCCCTCCCACAGGTTGATGCCCTGACCCAACAGCCCCGAGAGGTTGTCGGTCTGCCCCTGGATGGTGGCCGCGTGGCCCCGCAGCACCCCGATGGCGGCGTGGATGGCCGGAAAATTCCAAACCTGTTCGCTCATGTCTGTTCTCCTGTTCCTGTCTGAGCCGACTCAGAACGCCTGACCGGCGCTGGAAGCGACGATGCCGGCGGCGGCGTCGTCGGTGCTGGTGTAACTGCTGGCGGCCGTGCCGACCTTGTCGCCGATGGCGTGGATCTCAGCCATCAGCGCCGTCCCGGCTTCCTGCAGCCGCATCATCTTGGCCTGCACCGCCGAGCCGGCGGCGCCGACGAACTGCGGCGCGAGGGCCGCCGTCTCGTCCTGGGCCATGTTGATCGTCGAGGTGGATGCGACGGAAACGTCGCCGATCTGCTGTCCGAGCGCCGCCTGCGCGGCGGTATCAGTCCTTAATGCCACCGGATTGTCCTTTCGTTGATGCTTGTTGTCCCGGCTATGAAGTTGTTCTGCGTCGTCTCCGGTTCACCCGCGCTGGCGGGTCCGCGCCGGAGGCGACATCGACGCGGAGGTTGTCTTCGTGCACATATGAGCCAAACCGATGGCTGCACCGAACGCAAGACCACCTCTGAACTGCTCAAATGCTGTCATCGAAGGCCTCGAATCCCAGGGTTCCGGCCACTTCGGCCTCCTCCACGACCGGGGCGGCGACAGCCACCTGGCTGCCGCTCTGGGCGGCGCGCGCGGCGGCCAGGGGCGCCATCATGCCGGCGCCGGTGCCCACCGCACCCACACCAGCGCCGGGCACCGAGGTGGTGGCCGCCGCGGCGCTGGCCGGCGCGGTGGCCAGCGGCTGGGCGGGCGGGGTGGCCAGCGGGGCCATCCACCCGGCCGGGGCGCGAAGCGACCCTCCGGCTCCGGAGAGCAGCCCGGCGCCCCCGTAGGCGCCGCCGGCGGATCCGATCGGGCTGGTGCCATACATGCCCAGTTGGTCGACGGCGCCGAACTGCGCGGCCAGCGCATCAGCGCCGATACCCTGCCCGGCGAGGTTTGAGCCCAGCCCACTTTGGAACAGCCCGGTCAGCTGCTGCATCGGCTGCGAGGCCATCTGCATCAACTGCTGAGGACCCTGGGTGAGCGCCTGCCCCATCTGCTGCGGAAGTTGGGCGGCCATCTGCGGCGCCTGGGAGGCCATCTGCGAAACCTGCTGCGCCAGCTGCGAGGTGGACTCCCCCGGCGCTTGGGCCGCCGCCGACTGGACGGTCGTTTCCCCGGACCGCACCGCGGTGCGGGCGCCGGCCGCCGATCCGTTGGCGGCGGTCGCTGCGGCCATGCCCCCCAGTTGGGCCTCACTCTTGGCGATGCCCGCCACCGACTGCGCCTCCAGCGAGGCCAGCAGCGCGTTGCGGGCGACGCTATTGGGCAGCCCCGCTGCGGTTTTCGCCAGAACGGCACTCAAACCAGCCGTCGCCGCGCCGGGGGCAGCCATGATCGGCGGGGCGGGCGGGAACGGCGGGAACGTCACATTGACCGCGGTGGCCGCCTGGTACTCATACATCGCGCCGGCGGCCCGGTTCCAAAGCACCACGAAGTATTCGAATTCGTTGATGGCCAGCGGGATAGCGTTGACCCCCAAAAAGTTCGTCGCCTCCAGCACCGCGTGGGTGATGTGGTTCTGGGCGATCTCGGCCAGCGTCGGGGTGGTCGCGACCGCAGCGCTGTAGGCGGCGGCTTGGGCGGCGGCCGCCGCGGCACGCTGCTCGGAGAGGGCGATCATCGTGGTCATCCACCCGATGTAGGGGGCGAAAGCGGCCTGGGCCTGCTCTGCGGCCACCCCTTGCCAGACCGCGGCCATACTGGCGATCTGGGCGCTCAGCGCGCCGAGCGCGGCGGTGAACTGGGCGGCGAGGGTCTGCCAACCCGCCGCCGCTTGCAGGTAGGGCTCAGCCATCGCGCCAGCGATCAGCCGACCGGTGTTGACCTCCGGTGGCAGGCCTGCATACATGAATCCCCCGCTCGGCTCCCTCTGATGTCAGAGGATCCGGGCGGCTCCCGCGGCGTCGACACCGTCGTAGGCGGTGGCCACGGAGGTCATTCCGGCGCTGGTCGCAGCCAGAATCGCTGAGGCTTGAGCCGACATCGCCGCGAAGTCGATGCCCTGGGCGCTGAACGCCGCGGCCGCCAACACCGACACCTCGTCGATGCCGGAGGGAATCAGCGCGGCGGTGGTGGGGGCCGCGGCCGCGGTGGCCGCACCTTGCTGGGCGCCGACCGCGCCGACGGCCAGACCCGATCCCATCAAAGCCTCAGAGGACACCTGCAGCATCAATCCATCCTTTCCCCGCTCGACATCGGCGGCCTCCCGCACCATCTACCGACGCGACACTGCCTCCGTTTATACCCAAGCCGCTATAGAACCGCCAATTAGGCTGGCGGTGACATGCCTTTTCCCCAACTTTGCAGGTCCTGCG
>Ga0180429_10003994_pt1 | contig 11872 bp, 10 predicted proteins | sample SS_ome_FD_132428 | JGI IMG/M metagenome (GOLD analysis project Ga0180429, IMG submission 132428) | Hypersaline lake sediment archaeal communities from the Salton Sea, California, USA - SS_1_S_1 metaG | ecosystem: Environmental > Aquatic > Non-marine Saline and Alkaline > Hypersaline > Sediment ... | reverse complement strand
GAGTTCGAGATGATCCATGAATTGAGTGGGTCGGGGGAGGGAACGGGTACCCTAACCCATGACCGAGGGGATGTCACGTCTCTCCTCGCCGTGATCGAGCGTCGGCGTGGGGGCTGCCAGCCCCGTGGCGTCAGCCCGGTTTTCGCGGGAGGGGGGCACGCGTCAACGCTTCTTCTTCTTGCCCTTGGTATGGCGCTCTCCTCGCTCGCTCGACAGTCTCGTGCGGTCGCCGGGAGAGCCTCCCGAGGCGCGGGCCTTCTGCTGGGCTTCGGCCTGCTCCTGGAGTTTCTGCATGAATCCCTTCTTGTTCCCCTTCGCACTCTTCTTCAATTCCGGTTCGGGAAGTTTGTTCATCACCCAGGTCTGCAGGATGGAGAATGCGTTCGATGTCGTCCAGTAGAGCGAGAGAGCCGCGGCGAAGTTGTAGCAGATGAAGAGAAAGAGGAAGGGCATCAACATGAAGATCATCTGCTGGGTGCGGTCACCGGTCTTCGGTGTCATCGCGATCTGTATGAAGCTGGTGATCCCCATCAGGATGGGCAGGAGATTGAACGGAATATCGAAGCCCGGAACGATGAAGAGGGTGTCCGGCATGGCGAGGTCGTCGACCCAGAGAAAGGACTCGTGGCGCAGTTCCACCGCGCTCCAAAGCATCCGGTAGAAGGCGAGGAAGACCGGGAGCTGGATGAACATCGGCAGGCATCCTCCCAGCGGGTTGATGTTGTAGGTCCGATAGAGCTTCATCGTCTCCTCGTTCATCTTCTGCGGATCGTCGCCGTGCTTTTCCCGGATTTCTTTCATCATGGGAGTCAGCTTCGACATCCGCTTCATCGACCGGGCGGACTTGGCGTAGATGGGCCAGATGAGGAGCCGGATTGCCACGGTGACGATGATGATGGCGAGCCCGAAACTGCCCACGAATCCCTTCACCCACACGAGGCTCGTGATGAGAAGCGACGCGAGTGGCTTGATCGCCCAACCGAAAAGCCACCCGAAGATGGGGATCTGGTCGTAGTGCATGACCGCACGGCGGTCGTCGTCGAAGGAGGAAAGACGGGCGAATTCCTTCGGGCCGAGGTAGATCCGGTAGCGCAGGGTGGACTGGTCGCCCGGATTCATGGCGATGTCGGGCAGGCCGATACCCGCCTCGGCCGCCCGCATCCGCTTGGCGCGTGAAGCCTCCTCGTCGTTTTCCACCACCACCGGGAACTGGCTTCCCCAGATCGTGGTCGGATAGGGGGTCTCGGGCTTGATGAAGGTGGTGAAGAACTGGTCGTTCACCCCGGCCCATTCGAGTGACTCCACCGCGAATTCGTCGTGGGGAATCAGGCTCTTGCCGAAGATGCCGAGGACCTTTCGGCCGCCAAAGTGATCGACCGTCTTGTAGCGAAACTTCTTTCCGTCCTTCCAATAGAAGCCGATCTGCATCGACCACTCGCGGAGATGGAGCGGGGAACCGCACCCGGCGTAGAGAAAGCGCCGTCCAGTCTGCAGGGGCGTTCCCGAATCGTTCCGAATCGCAAGCTCGAGGCCGATCTCGTAGGGATCTCCGTCGGGATCCGGCATCCGGTAGGTCTTCAGCACTCGCAGCCCCTCGGGCGTGGTCGTGGCGAAGGTGACGGAGGTGTCGTCGCGGGACTCGATCTCCCAGACCGTCGAGTCGAACTGTCTGGGACCGAGAGAGAGGGTGCCGATGCCGTGACGCGCATTCTCGTTGATCGTGATGGCCCCGGTGTTTCCTTCCAGATCGCGTTGGTGATCGAGGAGTTGAGCCGTTTCGATCGAGCCACCCCGGTTGGTGAGTTGGAGCCGGAGAGCCTCGCCCTGCAATTCGATCGTTTCGATCGGCCTGGCCGCGGGTGACGACGCGTCGCCGGATGTCTCCCCGGCGGGGGTTCCGGCCTGCAGGGATTCGGACCCGGCTTTCTCGCCGGCTTCCTCGCCGGGCGGCTCGTTCTCGGCTTCGAGCGCGGCGCGCTCCGCGGCGATACGACGCTCCTCGGCCAGCTTGGCAGCTTCCTTGGTGCTCCACCATCCCCAGACGAAGAGGGCGACCAGACAGACAATGACCCCGATCCACGAGGTGCGATCCATGTTTCTCATGGTGAAAACGGGTTACTTGGCAGGTAGGTATCGTTCGTCGATGTCGCACTTGCGGCGACCGGTGTAGGCGGCTTCGGGATGCTCCGCGAGATACTCCTCCCAGCCGGGCGGCGGATCGTATCCGTGGCCGCCCCAGGGATTGCACCGCAGGATACGCCAGATACCGAGGAGACCACCCTTTCCGATCCCGTGCAGAGTCACCGCATCGATGAAATACTGGGAGCAGGTCGGGAAGAAGCGGCACCCGCTGAAGGGGCCGCACAGGAAATGCAGGGGAGGCGAAATCACCACCTGATAGATGCGTACGAAGAAGATGACGACTGGCCTCATGAGGGGGGGCTCTCCGGCGATTCGGTCCGCGCCGGTTCGGAACGGAGCAACGATGCCTTGCGGAGCATCCATTTCCACTCTTTTTCGAGCTGAGCTGTGGTTGCACTCGCGGCGGACGACCGTGCGACAAAAACCAGCCAATGACCGGGAATCACCCGGTCTCCGGTGCGCTGCAGGATGCCGCGTAGCCGGCGGCGCACCCTGTTTCGCACCACGGCACCCCCGATCTTTCGGGTCGTGATGATTCCCACGCGCATCGGTTCGACGAGATCGGGATCCGCGAGGTAGCCCAGAACGAGGAATCGTCCGGCCACCGATTTGCCCCGGTTTCGAACACGCCGAAAGTCGGCGCGGCGCAGGATTCGCCTGCTCCGGGGAAATCTCATCACACTCGGACCACGGGGTCACCGTGGCGCATGATCGCCTAGCGTCCGTGCTGGACGGTATGGCGTTCGAAGTGCAACTCGGCACCCTTGGGAATCAGGCGCTTGCGTCCCTTCTTGCGGCGGCGGCGGATGATGTCGCGTCCGGCCTTGGTCGCCATGCGGGCGCGGAAGCCGTGTTGGCGCTTTCGGGAGCGTTTGGATGGTTGATAGGTCCGTTTCATCGGGTTTCGGGTCGCAGAAAGTGATACGTGCGGGCAGTTCGCTGCCGTCGTTCGCCACAGTCGGTCGGAAGCGAAGGGCGAAATGGACGGGAAGGATACGGGGTTGCGCCCATTTGTCAACCGCAGGAGCGCCCTCCCGTGCGAAACTCCGATCGCGAGACGGTTCCTACTCCAATCTCCTCAGCAGGCCTATGCCATACTGTTTGAGCTGTTGATTGACGAAACGCGATGCCTGGTCATCCACGTAGAGGATTTTCGGATAGGAATTGAACTCGATCCGGTGAACGCCATCCTCCGGAGGTGCATCGAGGGCTCCGGCGAGATCTTCGATGTTGCGGATGAAGGTCCCGTTGACCTCGGTGACGACGATGGAATTGATTCCTTCGTAGCCAAGGGTGCTCGGGGTCTTCAGGACATTGCTGAGGAAGACGAGTTTGTCCCTGCCCTCCTTCTCGTATTCTTCCGGGTTCGCATTCGCGAAAAGCAATTTGAACGGGGCCCGTGTCTCCCAGTTGTCACCGAAACTCTGCAGGTAGGGGAGGGTCAGTTCCTGGAAGATCAATCCTCCGAAAATCACATACTTCGGACCCCGGTCGAACATGTAGGGATCGATGAGATACTCCTCGGGGGCCTTGCGCTGCAACTCGACCTCCATGCCCTGCTTCTTTCCGTCACGGACGATGAGAACCTCGATCTCGTCCCCGACGTGAGCCCCGCCCCGTACCAGGTGCGAAAACCCGAGTTTACCGTATTTTTCGTCGTTGTAGTTGCCGCGCGAGTCGATCGGCATTCCATCGATCTCGAGAATCACGTCGCCCTCCTTCAGACCGGCGTTCGCGGCCGAACTCTGTTTCGCGACGCTACGGACGAAGACTCCACCCTCTTCGTTCTCGATTCCGAGAAAGCCCCGGAGCTGCTCGTCGAGAGTCTGGGCGAAGGAGACGCCCAGGTTGGGGAAGCCCTGGTAGTCGCCATCTTCGAGGTCGGCGAGGAAGGCCTCGATCACGGGAGCGGCGAGGACCGTCGCGGTCTGTTCCTTCGATGAGTAGCTCAGGAGGAGGCCGGCCAGTTTGCCGTCCTTGATCACCGGCAGGGTGAAACTGTTCATCCGTGACTGAAGCGACCCCTTGATCTGGTAGAGGAGAAAGACCGAGGTCGGGATGAAATAGCGGCCGACCGTGACGCGCAGAACATCGACGGTGGTGCTTACTCCGTCGCCGTTGTCCTCGACCTGCCAGACATCGAGTTGGTCGCCGGACGTGACCGAATTATCGATTTCGAGGGCGGTGAGACCGTCGAACACGCCATTCTCATCTCCCGCAGGCTCGAGGAGGGCGAGGTTCGCCTCGTAGTCACGGGCCACGATTTTCGCCGGAGTCTTCGCTCCCGTGGAGGGATGCTCCAGTTCCACGTAGGTGGAATTCACGCAGAGTTCCGCGGTGACGAGAACGCGGTTTCCCTCCAGGACGGCACCGAGGCCGCGCCGGGGTTGGGGCGCTCCCTTTTCCCAGGGCCGAATGAAATTGTAGCTCTGCAGGGTGGCGTTGACCCGGACGATGGAATTCTCGGGAGAATTCTGGTGGGCTTTCCCTTCCGGGGCGGCCGCCGAATCCTGCCCCGCTGCCGGCGTGGACAGCAGGAGCGCAGCGAGCAATGGGGCGAGTCCGAAAAGGGACAAAAGTCGGGGATGTGCAATGGCGTTCATGAAAAAAAGCTGTTCCCGCGCGGGGAGGTGAGTAGGTCAGGCTTCACGGGGTGCTTCTGCTTTCTCTGCGGCACTGTCCTCGGTATCATCCGCGGCACCGTCCTCGGCTTTCTCATCGGCATCGCCATCAGAATCGCCGTCTTTGCCTTCCGGGCTGAGGAGATCGCCGAGTTCGAGGATCTCCGGCTCCTCGATGAAATGATCGAAGCCTACATTGTACTTCGACTTGATCCGGTCGTGGGCACTCTTCGCTTCGTCGCGACGCAGGACGAGCGGTCGTCCCTCTCCGACGAGGCGAATGATGTGGAATTCCTCCCTCCCCTCTTCGGCAAAATCCCCGTGGAGAGCGTCGTGAACATCCTGAAGCAGGCGGATCTTCTTCCCGTTGATGGTGTCGATCACTTTCTCGGCATAGGGTTGCAGGTGGGTGTTGGCGGAGTCGGGCAACACGGCGGTGAGAACGATCGGTTGGGGGCGGTCCCGGTAAATCTCATCCTGACTGAAGTAGTTGTAGTGGAAGCGGGCGTGGAGGTCGTTGACGGTGTGCGCCGCCATCATGTTGCGGTCGATCGGCTGAAATTGCAGACCGGCGAAGAGTACGAAATTGGGAAACTTGTCGTACTGGTTCGCCTGGATCAGGTAGGGGATGAATCGCTTCAACTCGAGCGTGAGCAGTTCCCGCTCCCGGTTTCTCCAGATCTCGAGGTCGACCGTGTCGCCGGCGTACTTCCGCTCGATGATCTCGTTGAGATCGATTCGTTCCCCGTCGATCTCGATGAAACCGTCGGAGGCGATGGTGTAGCCGTCGATCGAGAGAAGCACGTCACCGGTCTCGAGGACTCCGCCGGCGGAGCCGGCCGGATCGGGTTCGACCACCATGACCCCGATCCCGTCGTTGGGAAGCCCGAGTACTTTCCGCGCCGCCGGGTTCAGGAGGTTGATCGTCGCCGTCGCCATGTCGACGTAGAAGTCATACTGTCCATCCTCGACGTCGGTGAGGAAGCGCTTGATCACCGGGACCGGAATCATGTAGCCGGTGTTCTGCGCGACAGACCCGGAATACCCCTGAAACGCGACTCCGACGACCTGGTTGTTCTGCAGCACGGGACCGCCCGAGTTGCCGGGATTGATGGCCGCATCGATCTGGATGCTGAGGTGGTTGTCGACGCCGGAGTGAGAGTAACTGCGGAAGTCGATTCGGGAAACGACTCCGCGCGTCACCGAAATCCGGTCGCCCCCGATGGGATAACCCACCGCGATCACTGTGGTGTTGAGGCGCGGGACACCGCCGATGTAGAGAGGCTCGATTCCCTGGAAGGAGGAGGCGAACTCCTGGGGCGCCTTGAGTTCGAGCAGGGCGAGATCACAATCGTGGGCGATGTGAATGACGCGTGCCTCGTAGGGCTTCGGATCGGTGACTTTCTTGATGTAGATGAGCCGCGCGTTGCTCACGACGTGGGCGTTGGTGAGAAAGCGGTTCGGCCCGACGAGGAAGCCGGTGCCGTTTCCGCTGCCGATTCCCCCGATGTTCCAAGGGACGCGGTAGTTGGGCTGCTTTGTGTCGACGTCTACGCGGACGATGGCATCGAGGTCGATCTCGGAGATGTCGGCCTGCACCGTCTCCGAGGGTGGAACCTCGACTTCGGGTTCCGCCGCCTCCAGGGCGTCGAGGCGTGGTCCCGGGGGCAGGGTGGGGTTCGCCAGTTGCCCGAGAGCCGTTCCGGCGGGAAAGGTGAGGACGAACAGGATCTGCGGCAGGAGCAGGAAGGCAGGGTATCGTTTCATCGGCTGATAAGAGCACCTGCGCCGGACAGCGCAAGACGGGGAGCGTACGAGGTCAGGGGAGGAAAGTCAATTCTTCCGGGGACACGTGCCCGCGGCGTGGAGAGCGGCACCGTCGCGGGAATCCGTTTCAATGGCTGGGGGGTGGAGAGGGATGGAGAGACCGACTCCCGATCCGTGACCCCGTATCCGGAAGCCGGGAGCGCTTTGACGAACTACACGTTGAAACGAAACTCGACGACATCGCCGTCCTTCATCACGTATTCCTTCCCCTCGATACGGAGTTTGCCCGCTTCGCGTGCCTTCCCCTGGGATCCGAGTGCGACGAGATCATCGAAGTGGACGACTTCGGCCGCGATGAAACCCCGTTCGAAATCGCCGTGAATCACCCCGGCTGCCTGCGGGGCCTTCATCCCTTCCCGAATCGTCCAGGCCCGTGTTTCCTTCTCTCCCGTGGTCAGATAGGTGCGCAGGCCGAGCAGGTGATAGACGGCGCGGATCAAGGAGGATACGCCGGAATCCCGCACACCCATGTCGGCGAGGAACTCGGCGGCTTCGTCCGGATCGAGTTCGACCATCTCCTCTTCGATGCGGGCGGAGATCACGATCGCCTCGGCTCCGTGGGTGGACTCCGCGTAGGCGCGCACCCGCTTGACCATCTCGTGGCCATCGGGATCCTCCAGCGCGCCGGCCAACTCGTCCTCGGCGACGTTGCAGGCGAAGATCGTCGGCTTGGCCGTGAGGAGAAAGAATTCCCGCCTCACCCGGAGTTCCTCGTCGCTCAGGTCGAGCGTGAGAGCGGGCTTTCCGGAATCGAGGTGGGGAAGGAGTTTTCGGATCAGTTCGACCTCGCGCTGGGATTCCTTGTCGCCGGTCTTCGCCTTCTTTTCTCGTGACGCCATCCGTTTCTCCAGGGCCGCCATATCGGCAAGGAGCAATTCCGAGTTGATGATTTCGATGTCACGAATGGGATCGACCGAACCGAGTTCGTGGACGATGTCGTCGTTCTCGAAGCATCTCACGACCTGCACGACGGCGTCGACTTCGCGGATGTTCGCGAGAAACTTGTTGCCCAGTCCGGCCCCGGCGGACGCTCCCTCGACGAGTCCGGCGATATCGACGAACTCGATGGCGGCAGGCACGATTTTCTGTGAACTGCTGAGGTCGCTCAGGACTTGGAGCCGTTCGTCGGGCACGGTGACGACTCCCACATTGGGATCGATCGTGCAAAACGGGTAGTTCGCCGCCTCGGCGTTGCGCGTCCGGGTGACCGCATTGAAAAGCGTCGATTTGCCGACGTTGGGGAGTCCGACGATGCCAGCCTGTAACATGCGCGGACGGTAGCACGGCTTTTCCGGGGTGCGCGGGAATTTTGCCGGGTGGTCCGTCGGCGGGAAATCAGGAACACCGGAAACCCGACACGTCCTTGTCGGGGGCGGAATTCCGGCGAATCGTGGGGCATGATGCGCCTCCTGCGTCCCTGGCTCCCGCTGATGGCGGGCCTCATTCTCGTCCCCGCCGCGCTCGTCCTTTCGAGTGGCAGTGGTTTGATCGCGAAGAAGGTGATCGCGATGCTGATGCTGCCGGCCGGGATGCTCTGGTTGGCAGGACTCGCCGCGCTCCTCTGGCCGGGGCGAAGCTGGGTGGGGCGAATCGTTCTCGCTGCGGCCTGGTTCACCTATTCGGCGGCAGGGAGTCCCTACGCGGGTGTCCAGCTCTTGCGCACCCTCGAGGGACGATACTATGCGCATGAGCAGTTGAGCGAACCCCTCGATGCGATGGTTCTCCTGGGGGGAGGCACCCTGCGGTCGCCCGGGGGAAAGCCCGCCATGGGTAAGCACGGGGATCGCATCTATCAGCCGGTCTCTTGGTATCGGAAGGGAATGGTGGAAACCCTGATCACCACGGGGCGCAGCGTCACGGAGTCAGGCGATGACCGCCTCCTTTCGGAGGAGACCGCCACCATCTGGATGACGCTCGGGATACCGCGATCCGCCATACTGGAAGTGCCGGAACCGCGCAATACCTCAGAGGAATTGCGAGCGGTCGCGGAAATCGTGCGGGAGAGGGAGGAATGGCGCCGGATCGGCCTGTGTTCATCCGCCTCCCATCTTCCGCGCGCCCTCCGGGAAGCGCGGAAGCAGGGGCTCGACCTGGTTCCCGTGCCGAGCGATTTCCGCTCGCAGCCCCTGGTCTTGTCCCCGCTCTACCTGATTCCCCAGGCGAGAGGGTTTCGTGACGTGCAGACGGCGCTTTGGGAGTATCTCGGCATGTGGGCGCCGTGAGACTGGCCCTTTCCCTGCAACTTGACGCTGCTTGTCGTGGCGAGTATCCGATGTCACCTCATGGCTTCCCTGCACGAACTGGTCCGGATGGCGGACGAATGGCTACGGATCGACGAGATTCCCGATTATCCGCCGGCTTTGAATGGTCTCCAACTCGAGGCTGCCTGCGAGGTCGCACGAATCGCCGCCGCGGTTGATGCGTGTCTGCCGGTGGTGGAGCAGGCGTGCGACCGGGGGGCCGATCTTCTCGTGGTGCATCACGGGCTCTTCTGGAGTGGGGCTCGGCGGATCGAGGGGCCGCTGTTTCACAAGTTGCGGTGCGCGATCGAAGGCGGCTTGGCGATCTACAGCGCGCATATCCCGTTGGATGTGCATCCGGATCTCGGGAACAACGCCCGGCTGCTGGCCGAGCTCGACTTCGAAAACGAGGCGGAGCCGTTTTTTCCCTGGAAGGGGATCGATCTCGGCCTCCGGGTCGAAGTCGATGTCGGACGGGATGAGTTACTCGAGCGAGTGCGGACGGCTACGGGCGTGGAACCTCACCTGTGTCCCGGGGGGGCGGAACGGGTGAAGTCGCTGGGAGTCATCACGGGTGGTGCCGGTGCGGAGATCGCCGCGGTCGCAGAGACCGGAGTCGATACCTTCCTGACCGGCGAAGGTCCTCACTGGAGTTACACCGCCGCCGAGGAGATCGGCGTCAATCTCATCTACGCGGGCCACTACGCCACCGAGACTTTCGGTGTGAAAGCGCTCGCCCGGCGGTGGGTCGAGGCGTGTCCCGGCCTCGGGTGGGAATTCATCGACCACCCCACCGGACTGTGATCGATCGCGGCTCACTCCTCCCACGGAACGACGCCGGAAAGGGTGCGGGCGTCCGCCGCATCGAGTGCATAGACGTCCCGGGCCGGTGCGAGAACATAGCCGCCGTCCTTCTTTGGCCGGGGGAAGGTCGTGAAATACACGATGTAGACATTGACACGGTGCTTCACGGCGACGCTCTTTCGTTCGTCCGCGAACATGGCCTCCTTGACCTGTTCCTGCGTCCATTCCTGCGGTCCGAGAATCCACGCGCCGAGTTCGTTGGGATTCGAAACCCGCACGCAGCCGTGACTGTGATCGCGCTTCGAGCGGGCGAAATAGGCCTTCGCGGGTGTGTCGTGAAGGTAGACGTTGTGCCGGTTGGGCAGGAGGAACTTGATTCGTCCCAGCGCGTTGGTCGGACCGGGAAGCTGTCGGAAAAAGAGCCGGCCCTCGGCAACGGCGGCAAGGTTATCCGGTGAGAGGCGGTGAGTCTGCGCATTCGACGGATCGAAGTTGCTCACGATCTCGTAGCGATTACGGCTCAGGAAACCCCAATCCCCTTCGGCTTTGGGAAGGATCTCTTTCACCGCGATGCTCTTGGGCACGTTCCAGAACGGTCCGAAGACGATCTCCTGCATCACGTCGCGGAAGACCGGGGTGTGCTGCGAGTCCTTGGCTGCCTTGCCGTGGACGACCCGCATCGAGAGCACGTGACGGTCCCCTTTTTCGAAGGCGTGGAGTTCGGCGGACGGCAGATTGACGATGAGGTAGCGGTCGCCGAAGTCGGCGGGCAGGAGCCGGGCGCGATGCAGGTTCAGGGTGATGGAGCGAAACCGGGAGGCCGCATTCTCGTTGAGCACCTGCCAACTGGCCGGGCCGAAAATGCCGTCGGTGTCGAGACCGAAGTCGTCCTGGAATCGAGTCAGGGCGGAAACCAGTTCGGGCGTCATGGTCGAGAGGAGGGGGATTTCCTCTTCCGCAAGAGTGAGGTAACCACGGTCGACGAGATGCGCCGCGATCGATGGGGCGTAGGGGTAGGCTTCGCCCGGACGGCCGACGCCGTATTCGTCCGGGTCGGGAATGTTGGGCAATCCCGTGTAGGCGATTACCGCGCGCCGGGCGTCCTCGTAAGTCGCTTGGAGCTTGCGATAGATCCAGTTGGAGGGTGCCAAGGTGGAAATCGCTTCGGTCAGGCGGAGAGGGCGGAGTTCCGCCGCGGCAAGAAGATCCTCGGCGAAGTGGGCGGAATCCCGCCGGTCCTCGCCGGGGGTGTCTCCCTGATCCCACTCCGGCCAGATCACCGGGCGGGGAACCGCACCGAATCGAATCAGGGCGCCGGCATCAGCGACTGCGATCGTGATCGCGAGGTCGATGGGATCCACCACCGTGAGGCCGGGCGGGAGGGATAGTGCCGCCGGATCGAGCGCGAGCCGCTCCGGCATAGCATGGCGTCGAAGTTCTCGGGCCAGAGCCCGGGGAAGAATATCGAGGGAGGTGTCCGCGGGCCAGATCGGTTGGAAATTCCGAGCGAGGTAGACGGCGACAATTGCATCCGCTAGGAGGTCACGGTAGTGCCGGTCGCCGGGCAGGGCGGCGGACACGACCTGGCGCAGTTCCCCCGGGCGGTAATCCGGCGGGTCCGGGTCCGGGTCTGGGTCTGGGTCTGGGTCTGGGTCTGGGTCTGGGTCTGGGTCTGGGTCTGGGTCTGGGTCTGGGCCTGGGTCTGGGTCTGGGTCTGGGCTGCCTCCCGAATCGCCGGGCCCTTCCATCGATCGCGCGGTCGCCGGAGAATGACGAGGCTGCAACGGTGAGACCGGCCGCGGGTCCATCACGACGCGAGGGGAAGGAGCCGGGGATTCGCCTGCGCCTGCCGGCGGATCCTCGCGTTGCGAAGAGGAGAGCGAACCGGGTGAGCGTGCGTTGATGGTGGTCCTCTGTACCCTGAGCGGGTGGGGAGCGGGCTTGGCGACGAGTCCCTCCTCGGTGCCTGTCGCTTCCGCTGCAGAAACTTCGGATTGCGCCAACCCCCTCTCTGTCACAAGGACGAAGACCGTTGCAGCAATCGGCGCGAAACGAGGCAATTCCATGAAAATAGGGACGACCTCCAGAGTATCCGGTAAATTGGGGGAAATTCCAGTTTCGGACACGAATACGGTGCCAGGACAGGGGGATGCAGGAAGAGGAGGCTTGAATGGGAGCACCAGGACAAATCAGGGAGAAAGACATCTCAAAAACCACAAAATCGAAAATCTCAGGGAT
>Ga0180429_10003992_pt1 | contig 11873 bp, 11 predicted proteins | sample SS_ome_FD_132428 | JGI IMG/M metagenome (GOLD analysis project Ga0180429, IMG submission 132428) | Hypersaline lake sediment archaeal communities from the Salton Sea, California, USA - SS_1_S_1 metaG | ecosystem: Environmental > Aquatic > Non-marine Saline and Alkaline > Hypersaline > Sediment ... | reverse complement strand
GGTTGATTGGGGAAAACGGCATCCGCCGTTCCCAACGAACCCAACCTTCCATCATTCCGGTCCTCTCCCACCTTCCCACCTTCCCACCCTCTTATCCTCTTTCCTTCGCGTCCTTTGCGCCTTCGCGGTTCCCGCCCTTCCTTCCCCAATCCTTTCTCTGCGTTCTCTGTGCCCTCTGTGGTTCAACGTCCTTCACAGCAGATACTCGCTTCTCACATTTGTCATGGATCGGAAAATGTTGCCTTTGATCTTGGGGTTGCTGCGGTAGAGCGTCTGCAGCATATTTTTTATCTCCGCGCGTTTGGAGATGCCGGCCGTGGGGCAGGGGTTGACGAACGCCGGAAACCGCTGCTCCCGGGCAAACTGCCGAAGGGTCTTTTCGTCGGCGAACAAAAGGGGCCGGATCATCGTAAAGCGGCCCTTGAAAAAGGGCTGCACCGGGCGCATGGTGCTGATTTCACCGGCATAGCACATGTTGATAAAGAGCGTCTCGATAATGTCGTCCCGGTTGTGGCCCAGGGCGATTTTGCTGCAGTTCAGCGCCGCCGCGGTTTCGAACAGGCGCCTGCGCCGCAGCCGGGCACACAGAAAACAGGGGTTTTCACGATTCTGCGGGCCGTGGGCGATCGGGCCGGCGTCCGTATGCGCAACGGTCATACGGTAGCCCAGGGACGTACCATAGTCTTTCAGGGCTTCGCCAAAACTTTCGGGAAAGCCCAGATCGATATAGACACCAAACAGCTCATAGTCAATGGGAATTCGCCGGCGGCGTTCATTCAGCAGCCACATGAGCGCCAGGCTGTCCTTTCCGCCGGAGAGGGCTACGGCGATGCGGTCACCGTCTTGGATCATGTGGTAGCGGTGAAGCGCCTTTCCCAGGCAGCGGTTCAGCAAGCGAAGGGTTCGGGTGGGTTTCATTGCAGATTCAATGCGCCACCGGACCACCGATGGCGCATACATTCATTCGGCCGGCGGCGGTTCCTCGTCTTCCGCGGCGGCGGCCGCTTCCGTTTCCGCCCCCGCTTCTGATTCCGATTCCAATTCCGTATCCACGTCCGCTTCTGCTTCTGCTTCTGCTTCTGCTTCCACCGCCGGTGCGGACTCCGCTTCCGTTTCCGGCGGCGCGCCTTCCTCCGTTTCCGGAGGCGCGCCTTCCTCCGCTTCCGGCGGCGCGCCTTCCTCCGCTTCCGGCAGCGCGCCTTCCTCCGCTTCCGGCAGCGACGTCATTTCCGCTTCCGTTTCCGATTTCAAGGCACTCCGGGACGCCGCCGCGGTCTTCAACCGCACCCGCTGCGCCGCAATTTCACGCAGGGCGATGACGATGTCCTCATTTTTAGGCGCGTTGACCAGGTACTCCGACCCTTCGCGGATCTGACGCACCCGTTTGGCGGTCATGTGCACCAGCTGGAAACGGTTGGGCACCTTTTTGAGGCAATCTTCGACCGTGATTCTAGCCATTCAAACACCTCCGACACTGTATTCGCATTGTTCCAATTGTCATTTGGCAAATCGTATCAGCCGATATCCACCAGTTCGTACACACGGCGGCCGCCGGGGGCCATCAGAGCGATTTCCTCACCCACTTCACGGCCGATCATCGCCTTTCCCAGGGGGGAGGTAACCGAAATCCGGCCTTCTTCGATGTTGGACTCATCCGGGCCCACCAGCTGATATGCGACCGTTTCCTCTGTGTCCACGTTTTCCAGGACCACCCGGCTGCCGAAGCGGGCACGATCGGTCGGCAGGTTTTCCGTCTCGATGATATCGGCATTGCCGAGTTTATAAATCAGCTCGTTGACCCGCGATTCGATGAAGGCCTGGCGCTCCTTGGCGGCCTCGAATTCGGCGTTTTCACTCAAATCGCCGTGGGCCCTGGCTTCTTCGATCGCCTTGATGTTTTGCGGCCGTTCGACTTTTTTCAGATAATCCAGTTCCTTTTTAAGGGCGTCAAAACCTGCTTTGGTAATCGGTATACGTTCCAATCTGATCACTCCTATAAATACTGTCCGGCCAGCAGCTCCGCTATCTGAACCGCGTTGGTGGCGGCCCCTTTACGGATATTGTCGGCCACAATCCACATGTTGATGCCGTTTTCAATGGATTCGTCTTCCCGGATGCGGCCCACATACGTCGCGTCCGTCCCGGCCGCGTCAGTGGGCAGCGGGTAGACGCCGGCGGCCGGGTCGTCGACGACGGCAACGCCGGGTGCGTCGCTCAGGAGGGTGCGCACCGCGGCGGCGGAAATCGGAGAGCGGGTTTCGATGTTGACCGCTTCGCTGTGTCCGAAAAAGACGGGCACACGCACGGTGGTCGCCGTAACCCCGATGCTGTCATCCTCCAGGATCTTGCGGGTTTCGTTGACCATCTTCATCTCTTCCTTGGTATAGCCGTTTTCCTCGAAGCTGTCGATGTGCGGCAGGCAGTTGAAGGCAATCCGATGCGGATAGACCGCGCGCCTGACATCCAGAAAATTGATCATGGCCCGGGTCTGGTCGAACAGTTCGTCGATGGCCTTTTTGCCGGTGCCGGACACCGCCTGATAGGTGGAAACGACGATGCGCCGGAGGCCGCAGCGCCGGTGGATGGGCGCCAGGGCCACCACCATCTGTATGGTGGAACAGTTGGGATTGGCGATAATGCCCTTGCCGGTGTAGCCGGCCACGGCGTGCGGGTTGACCTCGGGCACCACCAGGGGCACCTCCGGATCCATGCGCCAGGCGCTCGAGTTGTCCACCACCACGCATCCGCTCTCGGCCGCTTTGGGGGCAAAGTGCCGGCTGGTGCCGCCGCCGGCTGAAAAAAGGGCGATGTCCATCCCCTTGAAAGAATCCTCGTCCAGCACCTCCACCGGCACCGGGTTTCCCAGGTAGTTGAGGCGCCGCCCGGCCGAGCGCTCCGAGGCCAGCAGCTTCAGCTTTTTGACCGGAAAGCGGCGCTCCTCCAGGCAGGCGATCATCTGATTGCCCACCGCCCCGGTCGCCCCGGCCAGCGCCACGTTGAATCGTTTTTCAGTCATGTGTCTTTTCCTGCGGTATACGGTACAATGGTTAGGGTTCAAGGCACAGGGCGTAAGGCCCAAGGCGCAAGGCCTAAGGCAGCAGTCAGAGATCGGAGGCCGGAAGTCAGGAAGTCAGGAAAAAAGAAGGTGAGAACGTGGGAAGGTGGGAGGGTGAGCGGCTTTATTTCCAAAGCCGACAACGATTCGGAATTCCCAATTTGGAATTTCTTTTCCTCTACCATGCCACCATTCCAGGTCCTTTTCACCTTCCCTCGTTCTTAGCTTCTTTCCTTTTCACACCCCCCGGCGCACATATTCACACAGAAGATCCCCCACTTCGCTGGTGGTGCAGCCCATTTTACCGGCGGCCACGTCTTTGATGTCATCGCGCAGTACTTTCATCACGGCCTGTTCGATTCTTAGGGCCGCACGCGTTTCGCCCAGGGTTTCCAGCATCAGCTGCGCGGCCGAAACCGCGGCAATAGGGTTGATGACCTGTTTGCCGGTGTACTTGGGAGCGGACCCGCCGATGGGCTCGAACATGGAAACGCCGTCGGGGTTGATGTTGCCGCCCGCCGCGATCCCCATACCGCCCTGGATCATGGCCGCCAGGTCCGTAATAATGTCCCCGAACATGTTGTCCGTCACGATGACGTCAAACCACTCCGGATTTTTCACCATCCACATGCAGATCGCATCCACGTGCGCGTAGTCGGTTGCGATGTCCGGAAATTCCACCGCCACCTCGTTGAAAGTGCGCTGCCAGAGGTCGAAGGCGTAGGTCAGAACATTGGTCTTGCCGCACAGGGTCAGCTTCCGGCGCCGTCCCCGCCGGCGGCAGTAGTCAAACGCATAGCGGATGCAGCGCTCCACCCCTTTGCGGGTATTGATGGACTCCTGCACCGCCACTTCGTCGGGGGTACCTTTTTTCAGAACACCGCCGGCGCCGGCATAAAGACCTTCCGTGTTTTCCCGCACCACCACGAAATCGATGTCCGCGGGCCCCTTGTTCTTGATCGGCGTTTCCACGCCCGGGTACAGCCGGACCGGCCGCAGGTTGATGTACTGATCCATTGCAAAGCGCAGCTTCAGCAGGATCTCTTTTTCCAGGATCCCCGGCTTGACGTCGGGATGACCGATGGCGCCCAGATAAACGGCGTCCTTGCCTTTGAGCTGTTCGAGCATTGCCTCCGAAAGCGTTTCACCGGTTTGAAGATAGGCGTCTCCCCCCACGGCAAAGGTTTCAAACCGCAGTGCAAAGCCGCCTGCGGCGGCGGCCTCGAGGACCTTCACCCCTTCGGCCAGTGCCTCCGGCCCGGTGCCGTCACCGGGGATAAGGGCGATATCGTATGTGTTCATGTACAAGCGCTCCGCTGACGTTGAATTGAAATTTCCAATATTTCAAAGGGGGCCGGCCCCTTTGCTCCGTCCGTGTTTCCCCTGTCGACACTAAACGTCCGCTCCGCCGGCGGTCGGGCGGGAATCGGTTTTATGCCGTGGTTGAAGGCTGGTCTTTGTTTTTCTCGGCTTTCCTTTGATGAATGCGGCGGTAGCGCAGCAGCGCGGCCGCAGGGCCGGACCCTACATACAGAATGCCGCCCACAAACAGGGCGATGGCGGGTTGGGAGGCCACAAAGATCAGAATCAGGATGGCCACAACGAGTGAATTGAAGTTCATCTTGATGAAAAGCTCCGGTTTTTTGAAACTGCTGTACTTGATGGAGCTGACCATCAGATAAGACAACAGGTAAAGCATGATCAGAATCAGCACCGGCCGCAGGTTTCCGCCAATGCTGAACTTTTCGAACAACATCACGGTGGTGGCCACCATGCCGGCGCCGGCCGGAATGGGCAGACCCACAAAGTGGTCGCTGCTGACGGTGCCGACCTGGGTGTTGAACCGTGCCAGACGCAGCGCCCCGCAGGCCATGAACAAAAAGCCCGCCAGCCAGCCGATGCGTCCCAGCGGGACAAGCGCCCACAGATATACCATCACCGCCGGTGCCATGCCGAAGGAAATGACATCCGCCAGCGAGTCGTATTCCACCCCGAAGGTGCTGGTGGTGTTGGTGGCGCGGGCCAGCTTGCCGTCCAGGCTGTCAAACACCCCGGCGATGATGATGGAAACCGCCGCAGCGCTGAAGTTGCCGCTGATCGAGGCGATCACGGCATAAAATCCGCAGAAGAGATTTAATGTCGTGAACATGTTCGGCAAAAGATAAATGCTGCCTTTCAAACGCGCGCTGCGCAGTCGTCTTCTCATGATGGAAATTCCCCCAAAATGCTGGTGCCGGCCTTGACGCGGTCCCCTTTGGCCGCGGTCACGACAACATCCGGCGGCAGGTATACGTCCAGGCGCGACCCGAAACAGATCATGCCGAAACGCTGGCCGCGCCGGACCGCATCGTTCTCCTGCACCCGGCATATGATGCGGCGCGCCACAAGACCCGCGATTTGCACCACGGTCATGTTCCGGCCGCCTTCCGTTTCCAGAAACACCGCGTTGTGCTCGTTCTCCAGCGATGCCTTGTCCAGGTTGGCCGAAAAGAAGCGGCCGGGATGGTATGCCGTCCGGCGTATGCGGCCGGAATACGGCACGCGGTTGACGTGCACGTTGAAAATCGACATGAATATGCTGATTTTGCGGCACGTCCCTTCAAAAAAAGGGCTGTTCTCGATCGTATCGACCGACAGCACCCGCCCGTCGGCCGGTGACACAAATACTTTTTCCCGCGACGGGATCACACGATCCGGGTCCCGGAAAAACCAGGCGGTGAAAAAGCTGAGGACCAGGCCCAGAAAAGCCGCCAACGCCCATCCCAGCAGGGCGAACACCGCCGTGGCAAAAGCAAATGCGCCGATGAAGGGATAGCCGGCGGTCGCCATGGGGAATGCGGAGCGGCTGGGCGTCTCCACCTGTGTGTATTCGTTCTTCATTTCTCCAAAATTATATTTTTTACCCTATCACCGAAAGTTTGTCAATGATTATCATCGCCGGCGGCAATGCATTTAGCCGTTAGCTTTTTGTCGCTGAATCGTCATTCCGGCGCACGCCGGAATCCAGCAAAACCCGCTCCTTCTGGACGCCGGAGGGCGCGGCAAACGGTCTTCCGGAAGGATCCGACGGCACCACGCCACCCGGGCGCCGCGCATCCGGCCGCCGGATATAGCGCGGCACCAGCAGGGCGGCGTCATCGATCCTCCCTTTTTGTATCCGGTCTCCGGCCATTTCGGCGACCGTTTGCGCCTGAATGGTGTGCAGTGCCGGGGCCGCAAATCGCGCCCGGCGCGGCAGTTCCGCAGCAATCAGCGACCGGTAGCGGACGGCGCCGCTGCCCACGAAAAGGCAGGGCTTTTCAATGCCCGCCAAAAGCGCCGTCATCGCGGCAATGCGGTCATCCGCCACCCGCAGCGGTTCAAGGGGGCTTTCGCCGGGCGTAAACAGGGCGGCATACACCTCATTGCGCCGGGCGTCAATGAGGGAACAGATCAGGTCAGCATCCCTCCCCGCCTGCACCGCCAGCGCCGCCAGGCTTGATATGCCTTTGACCGGTTTTCGCAACGCCGCCGCCAGCCCTTTGATCGATCCGATGCCGATGCGCAGACCGGTGAACGATCCCGGTCCCGCCACGACACCGAAACCTTCCACAGCGGACAGAGGAACCCCCGACCACCGCACCACGGCATCGATCATTTCCATCAGGTGCCGGCTGTGGGTTCTGCCGCTGGCCTGGCCGGCCTGCGCCAGCACCCGGCCGCCGTCGCAGAGGGCGACACTGCAGCTGGGCGTAGCGGTGTCGACGGCCAGGATTTTCATGAAACAGATGCCGGCGCCGGCTCGCGGGTGTCCACATCCGAGAGGCCGCAGGCGATGTTCAGCACCTCATCCATACGGGACACCGGCACAAACTGAACCCGCCGTTTGATGTTGCGCGGAATCTCGGCCAGATCCTTCTTGTTTTTGACGGGAATGACGATGGTCCGAATGCCGGCCCGGATGGCGCCCAGGGTCTTTTCCTTGAGCCCGCCCACCGGCAGAACACGCCCCCGCAGCGTGATTTCACCGGTCATGGCCACATCCTTGTCCACCGGTCGGCCCGTGAGCACCGAAATCAGCGCGGTGGCCATGGCGATCCCTGCGGAGGGGCCGTCCTTGGGAATGGCCCCGGCCGGCACATGAATGTGAACGTCGGTGTTCTCCAGTACATTTTCGTCGATGCCCAGACTGTCCATTGCGGCCCGGGCGTAGCTCAGCGCGGCCCGGGCCGATTCCTGCATCACTTCGCCCACCTGGCCGGTGACGATCAGCTCCCCCTTGCCGCTGATGAGCGTGGCCTCCACATAGAGCACCTCCCCCCCGACCTGGGTCCAGGCCAGACCCGTCGACAGCCCCACCTGGCTTTCCTCCTTGTCCATCTCGGGATAAAATTCGCGTACGCCAAGATAGCGCTGCAGACTGCTGCGGCTGACATGAAAAGGACCTTTTTCGCCTTCGGCCAGACGCCGGGCCGCCTTGCGGGAGATGGCCCCTATTTTGCGCTCCAGATTGCGCAGCCCGGCCTCGGAGGTATAGTCCTGAATGATGCCGTTTATCGCGCCGTCGCTGATGACCAGCTGCCGCGGCCGCAGTCCGTTTTCCCGTATTTGGCGGGGAATGAGGTGCCGTCGGGCGATGGCGCGTTTTTCCTCGTCGGTGTAGCCTGAAAGATAGATGACTTCCATGCGGTCGAAAAGGGCCGACGGGATGGTGTCCGTCAGATTGGCGGTCAGAATGAACATGACATCGGACAGATCAAACGGCAGGTTCAAAAAATGATCGCTGAAAGCCCGGTTCTGCTCCGGATCCAGTGCCTCCAACAGGGCGGACGAAGGATCGCCCCTGAAATCGGCGCCCAGTTTATCAATTTCGTCCATCATGAACACCGGATTTTTGCTGTCGCACTGTTTGAGGCTTTGCAGAATACGGCCCGGCAGAGCGCCGATGTAAGTGCGGCGGTGCCCTCTGATCTCCGCCTCGTCCCGGATGCCGCCGAGGGAAATGCGCACAAACTTGCGCTTCATGGCTTTGGCGATGGCCTGGCCCAGGGAGGTTTTACCGACGCCGGGCGGACCCACGAAACACAGGATGGGTCCCTTGGTTTTGGGATTGAGCTTGCGCACGCTCAGATACTCGAGGATGCGGTCCTTGATTTTATCGAGCCCGTAGTGGTTCTTGTCCAGCACCGCCTTGGCGTTTTTGATGTCGATTACATCCCGGGTAAAGCGGCTCCACGGCAATTCCACCAGCCAGTCCAGGTAGTTGCGCACCACGGTGGATTCGGCCGAGTCGGGATGCATCTGTTCCAGCCGCTTGAGCTGCCGTTCGGCCTCCTTACCGGCGTCCCCGGGCATCTTCGCGCGTTTGATTTTTTTACGGTATGTCTGAATCTCCAGCGCCCGTTCGTCCGACTCGCCGAGCTCCCGGTTGATCACCCGCATCTGTTCGCGCAAAAAATAGTCGCGCTGGCTTTTGGATATTTCATCCTTGACATCGGACTGGATTTTGGCCTGCATGCTCGACAGCTCCAGCTCGCGCACGAGCAGGTCGTTCACCCGCTGCAGCCGCTGCATGGGATCCGTGATGGACAGCAGCTCCTGGGCTTCCTCTATTTTAAGCTTGAGGTTGGAGGCCACCAGATCGGCCAGCCGCCCCGGCTCTTCAATGCTTTCCAAAATGGCGCTGATATCCCCGGTCAACTCACCGCGCAGCGCCAGAATTTTCTCGGAATATTCGCGGATGTTGCGCATCATGGCTTCTATCTTGACATCGCCGGACTTGGGTTCGGTCGCCTCTTCGACGATCTCGATCCTGACGCGGTAAAATAGGCGTTTGCGCTGGTAGCGGACGATTTTGGCCTTGGCGATCCCCTGCACCAGTGCCTTGACGCGGCCATCCGGAAGCTTCAGCATGCGCAGGATGCGGCATACCGTACCCACCTCGTAAATCTGATCCACAGTGGGATTTTCGATGTGGGGATCCTTCTGCGTCGCCACACAAAGATAGCGATCCCGCGCCACAGCCTCTTCCACCGCGCGGACCGATTTTTCGCGGCCCACGAACAGCGGCAGGAGCATGTCGGTAAAGATGACCACGTCCCTGACCGGCATCAGCGGCAGAGTGGTGGGAATTTCCATCTCTATGCCTTCTTCTTCGATGATGCTGATCAGATCGTCCTTGTCGGTTTCACCCATGCCTTCTCCTTGTCCTTTCAACAAAAGATTATTGCCGGTATGGTCCTGCAGTAAAGTTAAAAGATAAGGATGATTTCAATGATATCAACCACAGCGGCCGGAATATTCACGCGGCGGTCTGCAGCGCAATTGTCATTTACAATTCAGGCGGTTTGTGACATAGATACCGGACAATATGGTTGAAACCCTGGCCTTTATTTTTGGAATCTGCATCGGCAGCTTTTTGAACGTCTGCATCTTTCGGCTGCCCGAAGGCCGTTCCATTGTCCACCCCGCTTCCGCGTGCATGGCCTGCGCCCGACCCATCCGGTGGTACGACAACATCCCTGTGTTGAGCTACATCCTGCTTCGCGGACGGTGTCGCCGCTGCGGGAGCCGATTTTCCGTACGCTATCCGCTGGTGGAATTGATGACCGGTCTTCTGGCGGCCGCTCTCTGCCGCCGCTTCGGGTGCTCGTTTGAAGCGGGCGTCTATTTCGTTTTTGCCGCGGCCCTCACGGTCGTCACCTTCATCGACATCGACCACCGCATCATCCCCGATATCATCACCCTGCCCGGGATCCCCCTGGGTTTGGCCGCCGCTTTCGGACCGACGCAGTTAGGCTGGCCGGACGCCCTTTTCGGCATTCTGTGCGGCGGCGGCAGCCTGCTGGCCGTCGCCTGGCTCTACCGGCTGATGACCGGCAAGGAAGGCATGGGCGGCGGCGACATCAAGCTTCTGGCGATGATCGGCGCCTTTGTGGGCTGGAAGGGTGTTCTGCTGACCATCTTTACGGCATCCGCTGTCGGAACTTTCACCGGCCTTTTGCTGATGGTGCGACAGAAAAAAAACATGAAACTGGCCATCCCCTTCGGCCCCTTTCTGGCCATCGGCGCCATGCTCCACCTCTTTTTCGGCGAGGCCATCATCGCCTGGTATTTGGGGGGGATGTGAAAGTAATTTTGAATTATGAATGTTGAATGTTGAATGTTGAATGAATCGGAAGATGAGAAGATGGGAGGGTGAGAACAGCCTGGAATGGTGATGGAAGACCATGGAATGGTGGGTTGGTTGGATTCGTTGGAATGGTTGGAATGGTTGGGAACGGCGGATGCCGTTTTCCCCAATTAACCATTCAACCGATTCAACCATTTAACGAATCAACCAATTTCTTTTGCCTTCCGGCTCCGACTTCTGACCGCTGCCTTGGGCCTTGGGCCTTACGCCCTGCGCCTGGCGCCCCTGAACCCTGAACCCTGAACCCTATACCGTAAACCGTATACCGTGTACCGTGTACCGTAAACCGTATACCCGCTGTCCCATGAAAATTGCCGTTATATCCGACATTCACGGAAACATGGAGGCCTTTACGGAGGTGCTGGCCGACATTGACGGCTGCGCCGCCGACGCTGTGGTCTGTCTGGGAGACATGGTGGGCTACGGGCCGGAGCCCGAAGCCGTGGTCAGAACCATTCGGGATCGCGGCATTCCGACCATCATGGGAAACCACGAAATGGCCCTGATCGACCGCCGGTATCTTTCGTGGTTCAATCCGGCGGCCCGCCGATCCATCGAAATGTCGCTGGCGTGGTTTTCGGAAGCCTCGCTGGGCTACATCGCACGGCTCAAACCCTTTTTATTCAAAGAAAGCGCCCGTTTTGTCCATGGTTTTCCGCCCGACGCGGTGATCACCTACCTGTTTCAGGTTAATAACCAGACGCTGCGCAGCAGTCTTGCCAATCTGCGCGAACGCATCTGCTTTGTGGGCCACACGCATCAGTTGATGCTGGTGGCCTACGACGGCCGCAAAACCATCAAAACCCGCCTGGACGCCGGGGTGGTCACGCTTGAAGCGGGCGTGAAATACATCGTCAACGTCGGCAGCGTCGGTCAGCCCCGGGACGGCAACCACGACGCCAAATACACCCTCTGGGACACCGTCGCCGGCACCATCGAAACCAAATTCATCCCCTACCACATTGCCAGGGTCACCAACAAAATCATCGAAGCCGGCCTGCCGCCGGCCCTGGCGGAACGCTTGTGGTAGGAAGGCCGCCCAGCACCGCGGCGTTCATTGGAAACCAATCTGCAGGAGTGATCTCATGGACATGGATCGACGCATCATCGGACTGTCGCTGATTATCGCGATGCTTCTCGCCAGCACCGCGGCATATGCCAAAATGGTCAGCATCGAAATCAACGCCAATGCGGAAGACGTGGAGGGACGGGTTGACACCTATTCCCAGATCAACTGGGCGGTTCTGAATCTGGGCGGCGGCGTCCTTTACAGCGAGGAGGGCTACACCATCGGCAACGTCCATTTTTCTCTCAAGGACCAGGTCTTCATTCCCGCGCTTTCCCTGGGGCTGGGGTTCAAGGGCATCGGCGGTCGGGTCGAAACCGACGAACGGGACATGGACGCCGGGGCGGTGGGTTTCATGCTGCTGGGCGACTATGACTTCCGCGAACGCTACCTGAATTTTCCCCTGGTGGTGTACGCCGATTTCACCTGGGCACCGGATCCCATGAGCTTTGCCGACACCGAACGCTACACCGAATTTACCACCGGCCTGCGTTTTTACATCGTAAAAAATGCGGGTCTGACCACCGGCTATCGCCATCTCTATCTGCGCTTCGACCACGATGGCCGGACCGACAGCGCAT
>Ga0180429_10003991_pt1 | contig 11875 bp, 10 predicted proteins | sample SS_ome_FD_132428 | JGI IMG/M metagenome (GOLD analysis project Ga0180429, IMG submission 132428) | Hypersaline lake sediment archaeal communities from the Salton Sea, California, USA - SS_1_S_1 metaG | ecosystem: Environmental > Aquatic > Non-marine Saline and Alkaline > Hypersaline > Sediment ... | reverse complement strand
GCCCGGCTGAGGGTAACGATGAATGCCGTAATGTCGGGCCAGCTCCATTTGCCTCTTGCGCCCTCTTCCATGGAGGTCCAACAGTTTTTCCCGATCCAGCAGCCCCTCTTCCTCCACGAGGGTGGGGGGCAGAAGCTTGGCGCTGAGAGGTCTCAGCACCCGCCCTTGGTAGCCGGACAATTTTTCCACGCTCCGCATGGAATCCCTGCGCTGGCTCATGGGGCGCTGTCCCACCACTTCCCCGGTGAACAGAAACCGGGCCCCCTCCTCTTCCATGATCCTTCCGGCTTCTCGCAACATAAGGGCATGGCAATCGATGCAGGGATTGAGGTGCTTGCCGTAGCCGTAAACGGGGTTTTTGAGCATCTCCATGTAGGCCTCCCCGATATCCACCGCCCGCACGGGAATCCCCGCCATGCGCCCCGCTTCCAGCCCGGCGTCCGGCCCGAAAAAGGGCGTCGAGAAAGTGACGCCCTCCACTTCCGCGAGCTGCTCCAGAACCACCTTCACCGCCAAAACGCTGTCCAATCCCCCGGACAACAGGCCGACGCCCTTGATCCTTCTGGCCATACAACTCCTTTTCGCTCGAATCAATTCCGAAAAACCTCGCGAAGCACGCGGTTCAGGTCGTCCATGCGGTAGGGTTTGGCCACTCTCCCCGCGAAACCGTATTCCCCGTAGCGGGCCATGACGGGATCGTTGGAATAGCCGCTGGACACGACGACCTTCGCGTCGGGATCGATTTCAAGGACTTTTTCGACCGCTTCCACGCCTCCCATGCCTCCGGGAATGGTCAGGTCCATGACGACGCCGTGGAAAGGCCTGTTCTTCTCGCGAGCCTCCCGGAAAAGCTCCACGGCCTCGGCTCCGTCGCCGGCGAGGGCGACTTCGCAGCCCAGGTATTGAAGCATCTCCCCGCCGATATCCCGCACCATTTCTTCGTCGTCCAACAGCAGAACACGCAATTTCTCCGGGACTCGCTCCTCCCGCATCCTTCTCTCCTCCGGCTCCGACCTTCGATAGGGGGGCAGGTACACATGAAAAGCGGTCCCTCCCGTGCCGGGAGATTCCACCCTGAGATATCCTCCGTGACGGGCGACGATGGAGTGGGCGATGGTGAGCCCCAGGCCCATACCTTTCTGATCTCCCCGGTCCCGAGTGGAGAAATAGGGGTCGAAAATTTGCGGAAGATGCTCCCTGGCAATGCCGGCCCCTTCGTCGATCACCGAAATTCTGACCCACTCCCCCCCGGGCACGTTGTTCTCCCCGGCGGGCGGCAATCTGACGTTTTGCCCCTTCATTCGTACCACGCCCCCCCGGGGCATGGCTTGAACGGCATTGACCACGAGGTTGTTGACGACCTGATCCATCTGGCCGCCGTCCCCTTCCACGGGCCAAAGATCCGCGGCGAGGTCGAGCTCGCACCCCACGTTGGATCCCCGCACGGCGAAATCGACGGAATCGCGGACCAGATCCCCCAAAGAGAGGACCTGCATCACCGGCTCCCCGCCGCGAGCGAAAGTGAGCAACTGACGGGTGAGCCGCCGGGCCGCCAGGCAGGCCTTCTCCGCTTCTTCCAGCTTCTTGAGCACCTTGTCCTTTCGATCCGCGTACATTCTCGCCAAGGAGATGTTGCCCAGGAAAGCCGTCAGGAGGTTGTTGAAATCGTGGGCGATGCCCCCCGCGAGGATGCCGACGGACTTGAGCTTCTGAGTCCTGATCAGGTCCTCCTCCATTTTCCGCTTTTCCGTGATGTCCTTGGCCGTATGCACCACCCCCGAAACGTTTTCGTCGTCGTCGAACAAAGGGGACATGGAAACCAGCAAGGTGCGATCCAGCCACGAGACGTGAACCTCCTTGGAGCGAACCGGCCTCTCGGAAGAAGGATCGAGCCCGGGACAGTCCTCGCAAGGCTCCGCCCGGCGCCGGAACAGCTCGTAGCAGTGCTTTCCGATCAACGCCTCCTTTCCTTCCCCCAGGAGCTTCGAAGCCGCTCGATTGGCCAAAAGAACGCGTCGCCGAGAATCCTGTATGGTGATGATGTCGTCGATGGCGTCGAAAGTCCGCTCCCACTGGTCCTTGGCCCTTCGGATCTGCTCTTCGGCCTTTTTCCTCCGGGTCGCGTCCGCGGCCATCACCACCGTTCTGCCGTCCTCCAGGAGAGTCCGCCTGAATTCCACCTGCCGGTTCCGACCGTCCTTGCACGCGACGCTGAAAACCCTTTCCCCGCCATCGCCGGAAAGCCCGCCTTCCTCCCAGCTCCGCTTCACCTCCCTGCGATAGTCGGGATCGGGGTAAGCGCGACGGAGCCACTCCTCCCGATCCGGAACGTCTTCCAGGGTGTAGCCGAAAATCCCCGTGAACCTGGAGTTCAAATAGGCGATCCTTCCATCGGGATTCATGAGACACACCCCGTAAGGAGCCTTCTCCAAAATGGTGTAGAAGGTTTCCCGCTCCCTTTGCAGCAGTTGCTCGGCCCGCTTGCGATCCGTCACGTTGCGCAAGGTGACCATCGCCCCGGCGGGCTTTCCTTCGTGGTCCATGTAAGGGGAAGCACTCAAGGTGACGTCCAGGAGGGCCCCGTCCTTGGTCAGGCGGCGGGTTTCCCAACGGGCCACCCGCTCCCCTTCCAGGATGCGGCGAAACAGCCGCCGGGCTTCCTCCTTGTCTTCGTCGGGCGCCGTCCCGAAAAAATCCCGCCCCTCCAGCTCCTCCAGGGAAAAACCGAAGATCCGTCTGAAAGCGGAATTGACGTACGTCACCCTGCCCTCGACATCCATGATCGCCACGGCATCGGGCGTGGAGCGCAAAAGGGATTTGTAGAGCTCCTTTCGTTCCACGGACTGCTCGTAAAGGTCCCTGTACCGCTGCTCGGATTCCTGAAGACGCTGAAGCATCTTCTCGATCTTGACGAACTGCTCCACCACCAGTTGGGCGGTGATTTGAGAGGCCCTGCGAGCGGCTTTCACTTCGCTCCTCAACAAATCGTTCTCCTCGAGAACCTGCTTCAGGAGCTCCCCGTCGTGTCGGGTCTCTTTCACGTTCCCCCTCCCGGAGAAAAGCGTTGGGCGAGCCTCCCTCTCACCGTATGCACCGTGCATACCATGCATGCGTCGAAGGAGCGGATCACGTGGCCCAGGCGCACGGGATTGTCGGCATCCCCCGCTTCGACGCCGACGAGGGCCTCCTCCCACGGTCCCCGGACATCGTTGCCGTCCCGGGGGGAAGCGTTCCAGGTGGTGGGAGTGACGATCTGATAATGCTCTATCTTTCCGTTGCGGATACCGACCCAATGCCCCAGGGCCCCCCGGGCCCCGTGGACCAGTCCGGCGCCGTTCCCTTCCAAATCCCCTTTTGCAGGCTCGTAGAACGTCCCTTCCCCGGTGATCTCTCTCAACCATGTTTCCATGGCGGGAATCCACACCGCCGGACGCGCCAGTCGAGCCAGTTGCCGGGCGAAAACCGTAGCCCCCCCTTTGGCCACCAGATCCACGAAAAGGGGGATCCCGGCCACCACCCATTCGGCCAGAGGACCCGTTTCCGCGGGAAGCCCGTCGTAGCGAGGGGCCTTGGCCCAGGAATACTTCCCGCCCTCCTGGCCGCATGCGTAAGGAAGGGTTTCCCCCCGGGAAGGATGGAGCCCCCCTTCGTAGTCTTCGAACCAGGAATAGGCCACGTGCTCGGCGATTTTCGCCTCGTCGAAGGGCTCCACGCCGGCCCCCCGGGAAAATCCCGCCGGGACAAGGCTCCGCGAGCCGTCGGGGAAGGCGGGGCCCAGGGGAGAGACGGCCGTTCCTTCGGGCAGAGGCAGGGATCCGTAGCACAGAAACCGGTCGTGGGCGACCCCCGTGCGGTCCAGACCGATGTCCCGGGCGAACCGGACGAAAAACCCCAATTCCCTCTCCCCGTGGGATTCCCTTTCCTCCAGCCAATTCTCCAAATCCCCGAGGCTCGCCACTTCCGCCCACCGCTCCAGGGAGCACCCCAGAACGCGATTCTCGTACCACCGACGGAAATGGGTCAGGGTCGTCATGCATTGCAAGAGGTCCGCGGTGCGCGGCGTTCCGGTGATTCCCCCCGGGACCATGTAGGAAGAGTGGGGCCATTGGCCTCCCAATATCCCCAGGATCTCGAGGACCTTCTTGGTCTCTTCCACCGTCTCCCGCACCGCGCTCCCTTTGAAAGGCTCGTAGCGCTCCAGAGCCTCCCCGTAAAGGGAGCTACTTCGATAGGCCGCGTTGCAAAAATCCGCCGTGAACATGAGAAACGTGTGGCGCAGATCGCTTTGGATCTGCTCCGTCATGAGGCACAAGTTCCTGGCGCGCACGGCGTCGGCCGGAGGCCGGGCCCCGCAGATCCCGTCCAGGGCCGCAGCGGCGGCCATGAGATGCGCCGTGCTGCAGATGCCGCAAACCCGCGGGGTGATCACCAGCCCGTCCAGGGCCCCCCGGCCCGCGAGAATCCGCTCGAACCCCCGGTACATGGTCCCGGAGCTCCAGGCTTCGCGCACCACGCCGTCCTCCGTCTCCACCCGCACTTGCAGGTCGCCTTCCACGCGATTGACGGGCACATTGACGATTTTTCGCTCGTTCATGACTTTCCTTCGCCGGCTTCGCGCCCTCCCGACCTCGCCACCGAAGCCCGGAGGGGGGTCGCATCCTTCACAACCAGGTTTTGCGCTTTTTGAGGCGCTCGGGGGCGGCGGCGGCCGCCATGCCCTTGTAGGCCAGATAATGGGCCCGATCCACCCCGTCGGGCAATTCCAGAGGGATTCCCTCGATATTGCGGGTGGCGAAGAAAGGATGCGGCTGGGGGAAATCCGGACGGGTACAGCCGAAGCAGGGGACCCCCACCCGGGTTTTGGAGCTCCGCCGGTTCCACAGGACCTTGTTGCAAGGTCCGTAAGCCAAGGGTCCCTGGCACCCCAGATGGAAGAACAAGCACCCCTTTTCACCGAAGTTGTGCTCTTCGATCTGATATTCGTGATATTCGTTGCGCGTGCATCCTTGATGAACCAGCATGCCGTACCAGTCCAAGGGCATCTGGTATTCGTTGAGAGGCAGGGGGGAGCCGGAAGCAAGGGCCGTGAGAGTGGAGGCCACCACGTTGCCGTGACAGGGACAGCCGGCCAGGTTGATGACGGGCAATCCGCTCCCGCTCGAAAACGCCTCCCCCAAGAAGCCCCCCCGCTCGCGCTTGTGAAACTGAAGCCCCGTGGCTTCCACCTCCCCGTCGGAGCCGATGCCTCCGAAGCCGGCGCAAGTCCCTACGGCCAAAACCCACCGCGCCTTTTGAACCATGCGCGCCACCAAATCCTTGCGGGGCTTGCCGTCCAAGGTGTCGTACATGCCCGTGCCCCCGGGTCCCCGAATGATGGATCCCTCCACGCACAAAAAGTCCAGAGGCCGCTCTCCCTCCAGGATGGCGCCAATCAATTCCTTGTGCTCCCGGGAAGTGTCGTTGGACAAGGAAGGGTGATTCAGGATCTGAATGTCCAACATTTCCAGCAATTCCAGAATATCGGGAGATTCGGCGTTGAGAAGGGACATGCTGTCGCCACCGCATCCCCCGCAATGAAGCCAGTAAAGTGTCTTCGGCATGATCGCCTCCCTTGCAGCGGTTCGTGAAGACCCGCATCGGAACAACCGCTTCCTTTCCCGATGTGCCGATTCATTGTCCGATGGGCGGAAGAGACGGTCCCGACCTCGACAATGGAAAATCAACACATCCGGCGTCGGAAATCAACCGGCGGGCCGGAATTTCAAGATCGACGGTCGCCCGGCCGACGGCTTCAAGCGAAAGGACTCCCTCCAAGGGAATGCCCGTTTCGGTGAGCCTCCCTTCCCGGCCCGAAAATGGCTCGATTATTGCATATTTTTCTTGGCGGAGCAAGCGTAAAAACGGATCGCCTTTTCGACCCGAAAACATCGCGAGCCATTTCGATTATATGGCTCATGGGGAAACCGAGTCGTGTCCCGGTTGAATACGTCCTCCGTGTATGAATTCACGCAGGACTCGAGAGCCTTCCCCGCCCCTTTTGGAGTCGGCCATGATGATAAGCCCCGACCTGCTTGAAAAAACGTGCAAGGAAATGATCGAAACCATCCTGACGTGTCTTGCCCAAGCGACCAAGGGAACCATCTATCAGATCGGTCCCATGCCGGAGCTCCGGGTGGGCCGGGTGACGTCGGCCCTTCGAGAGGAGGACGGGGAAGGGCTCCGCTGGGGACTTCCCGCCGTGTCCGACTACAATTGTCCCGGCAAGATCTGGGAGCAGTACCGCGACATCGCCGGCCGCCCCCTGGAAGCCATGGGATGGTGCGTGGAGCAGCAAAAGAGCTGGACGGCGGACAATCCCGGAGAGGACAGTCGCAGCGTCCGCAAGCAGCTCCGCGGCGAAGTGGAGGATTCCTACCACATGGAGCCCGTCCTGGTGAAAAAGGAGGACTTGTATCCCGGCAATCCAGGAAATCTTCATTATCCTCTCAACGAAGAAGGCCTGCCCATCTGGCAGTCCTCGCCATACGTGGTGGTGGCCGTCATCAAAATCCACTTCCTCGAAGGGACCCTCCGCCGCAAGAGCCATGCCACCCGAACCATCAAGCGGCTCTCGAGGACCCTCGGCACCCAGTGGATCTCTTTGCAGCTCAGGGAAACGCTTCTGCGGGAGCAGAAGGAGCTGGCCCGCCAGCGCTTGGAAACGAGCAAGATCCTGGCCCACGAAGTTCGAAATACGTTAATGAAATTCAGCTTTCTTTCTTTGGCTGTGAATACCCAAATCGCCGTATTGCGTCAGGAATGGGAAAATCTCCTGCAGCGAGCCGTTCCTCAAATGGAGCCCAAATCGGTCACCCTTCAAGAGCTGAACCGGCTGAACCAGCGGGCGCGGGAGCAAGTCCGGGACAAGGAAGCGGACCTGGTACCCACCAGTGAAGCCCTGAGCCGGGAGCAAAGCGAAATGGCCGCTTTGCCCCTGTTGCCCCAGCAGGAGGAGCAATGGCTCAACAACAAGCTCCGGCCCAAATGGGAATCCCTTCTCAAGGGCCACCCCGCATGGGGAAGTCAAGCCCGGGAAGTCCGCGGCCTGCTGGATCGCCTCGAAAGCTCCATCCGGACGACGGCGGACGGCGATTGGGCCACGAAGATCAACCACCTGCCGCGAGATTTGAAAAAGTCCTGGCACAAGCTGGCCTATGCCTACTTCACTCCCGAGAAAATGGAGCTTTTGGACGAGCTTCTGGATCTGCTGGATCATCCCGCTCTGGAGATTCCTCACAAGTGGCAGGTGAAAAAGACCTTGAAATCCCTCAAAGCCATGGTGGAAGTCGTCCCCGATCTGGAAGAGAGAACCAACAAGATCATCATGGCCCTGAAAAACGGCCATCCCTTGCACACGGATCTCCCGGGAAACGGAACAGCCCATGCCTCCCATTGCGACTCCCGGGCTCGTTAGGCCGGACGATGCTTTCCCGCAAGCGTTTGACGCAAGCACGGAGGTCCGGGCCCAGAAGGAGGGAAGCGAAGGGCCGTCTTAAGTGCTTGAAAACGTATTCTCCCACAAGGTCCCCCTTTCGCAAAGGGGGATTCCGAGAGATTTTTCCAAAGACGGAAGGTCCGGAAGCTTATGGTCGAGCACTTACTGGCTCGTCAGTTTCTCTCCCTTGATGATGGCTTCCCGCTTGAAGCGATCGACGATCTCCTCGAGCACCGGAAACACGTTTTCCCGAATATCTCCCGCCACGGCCACCAGCAGCACGTCGTCGCCGACAAAGCGCCGGCCGGTGCAAAGATGGGCCTCCACGGCGGCGATTCCCGGTCGGGACCGCACCTCTTCCAGAATCCGCGCCCAAGCTCCGGGCTCCAGATCCACGTCCAGATACTCCGCCGGCAGCCCTTCCCGGCTCGTGGCCCGCACCACGCCGTTGTGACAGGCTATCATCCCCACTCGCGCCGGGTCCGTTTCCCTCTTAACCTTTTCCACCAATTCGTACAAGGTGGTCATGCACGTCTCCTTGACATATGTGTTGAAATCAGTCGCCCGATTGAGGTATGAAATAAACCGAAACGGAAGGGAAGAGCCCGCGGCCTCGCACCCGCGGGCCCAACCCCCTCACCCCGGCCCGTTTCCTCCCGCCGAAAGCCTCCAAACCTTTCCGGCAAAAGAGAAGGGGGGCGGGAAAAGGCTCGCGGCCGCCGCAGGCCCGAGGCTTTCACTGGCAAGCGGATGGAAGGATAACGTAAAGGGGGCTTGAGAGGCAAGAGCTGCGGCCGATGAATCCTTGCAGATCTCCGGTGCCGTAATCCCGTTCAACCCAACCCGCAAATGGACTACGGAGAATTTCATGGCGCGTATTCTTGTAATCGACGACGACGATCAGGTCCGAAAAATGTTTTTGAAGATGTTCCAACAGGTGGGCCATGAAACCATGGAGGCCGGCAACGGCAAGGAGGGCTTGGCCTGCTACCGCAAGGAGAAGCCGGACGTGGTGGTGACGGACCTCATCATGCCCGAAATGGAAGGCATCGAGACCATCAAGGAATTGAAGCGCGAATTCCCCGAAGCCAACATCATCGCCATTTCGGGAGGGGGCAACTACGTGTCGGCGGAGCTGGCCCTGGAAATGGCCGGCGCCATCGGCGCCAAGCACGTTTTCGTGAAACCGGTGGAAAGGAAAGTCCTTCTCCAGGCCATCGACGAGCTGTGCGGCTGACGGAGGGTATCGCCCTGCGCGCGGAATCCTTTTCACCTTCAGGCCAACAGCGGTGGCAACCGCGGATTTTCAACGGAGGGCCTCATGGTCGAATGTGAATTTCCTTTGACGAACGCCACGGACGAAGAGATCGTCCGAATCCTCGACGACGCGCGAACCGTCGCGGTGGTGGGAATCTCCCACAAGGAAGGGCGCGACAGCCACAAGGTCGCCCGGTATCTCAAGGAAAAGGGCTACCGCGTCATCCCCGTCAATCCCAAGTACAAGGAAGTGCTCGGGGAGCCGTGCTATCCCGATCTCAAGTCCGTCCCTCACGCCATCGACATCGTGGACATTTTCCGAAGAAACGACGCCATTCCCGCCGTCGTGGACGAGGCCATCGAGGTGGGAGCGCGCTGCGTATGGATGCAGCTGGGACTTTGCCACAACGGGGCGGCGGACAGGGCCAGGGAAGCCGGCCTCGACGTGGTGATGAACAAATGCTCCAAAATCGAGCACATGCGCATGGGTCAAGACGGGGGGAAGAAATGAGCTCGTTGACGCCCGAAGCTTTCTTCGACCTGAGCCGCTTCGCCCACCGGGAGGTGTTTTCGGGGATTTCCCGAGTATGGGAGGCGCTGGAGCGCATCCGATCCTATCTGGAAGAGGTCCTGGAGGGAAATCCTCGGCAATGGCCCATAGCATACAAACAGCCCCTGCCCGAAACGGTGGTGATCCACGGCGACCGTTGCCTCGGCGAAGGGCTGCAAATCGTCGGCGGAAACGTCAAAAAGGGGCAACACCGGGTCCTCTTCCGCAGCGAGGAGCTCCCGGACGCAGTGGTTCTGCACGCGGGCTGCGTCCTGTGGGGCCCCGACATCTCCTTCGGCCCCGGCACGGTGGTGGAGCCCGGGGCCCTCGTCAAGGGACCCACCCTTGTCGGAGCCTGCACGGAAATCCGTCAGGGGGCCTACCTGCGCGGGGGCTGCATCGTGGGGGACCGCTGCGTGGTGGGACACGCCACGGAAATGAAAAACAGCATCCTCCTGGACGGAGCCCAGGCGGGCCATTTCGCCTACATCGGAGACAGCGTTCTGGGCAACGACGTCAATCTGGGGGCCGGGACCAAGCTGGCCAACCTGAAGATGAAGCGCGCCAGCGTGCGGTTGAGGATCGAGGGGGAGCCGGTGGACACGGGGATGCGCAAATTGGGAGCGATCCTGGGAGACGGGACCGAAACGGGATGCAACTCCGTCACCAATCCGGGAGCGCTTCTGGGCAAGGGCTGCCTCGTTTTCCCCAACACCGCCGTGGCCCCGGGCTGCTACGAGCCTCGAACGGTGATCGGCTCCCTGGCCCGATGACCGGCTCTTCGAGGGAAAGGGCGCGGCAGGCCGTTCGCATCGCCCGATTTTTCAAGGAGCGGCACCGGCGACTGGAGGAAGAGGGCGATGGCCCCTACCGCCCCACCGCCCTGGGAGTGTGGGCGGTCTCCCGAGCGCCTCACCTTTACTACTTTTTCAAGACTTTCAACCTGGAGCGGCGACGGTTTTTCGTCGATCTGGGCTGCGGAGACGGTCTGGTCGCCTGCATGGCCGCCCTTTTCACCCGGGCGGCGGGAGTGGAGGTGGACGCCGGTCTGTGCCGAGCCGCCCGCCGAGCCGCCCGGTCCCTTTCCCTTCCTCGCCCGCCGGAATTCGTCCAAGCCGACTATCTCTCCATGGTCGTCCGTCGAGCCGATTGCCTCTATCTTTACCCCGACAAACCGTTTCCCCGCCTGGAGGAGATCCTCCCGGGCTGGCCGGGAGATCTCCTGGTGTACGGTCCCCACGTGCCGCCCCGGCACCTCGTCGCCGTCCGGCGTCTTCGATGCGGTCCGGAGAGCATGGTGGTCTATTCGGGTCGCAAGCCCGCCATGACGTCCACCACGCGGTCCTGCTCGTCGGGCTTGAGGTAGGGATGCATGGGCAGGCTGAAGATGCGTCTAGAGCAATCCTCGCTCATCGGAAAGTCCCCCTCCTTGTAGCCCAGCCCCGCGAAAGCCGTCTGAAGGTGCAGGGGCTTGGGGTAGTAAACGGCTGTGGGGACCCCCTCCCCCTTCAGACGATTTTGCAGCGCCGCCCGTTGCTCTTGGCTTTCGGCCAACACCGAATACTGGGCCCAGGCCGACCGGCAGGAATCGGGAACGCGAGGGGAAATCACCGGGACCCCTCTTTTCTCCAGCCCTTCGGTGTATCGGCGGGCCACGGCTTGCCTCGCGTCGATCTCTTCCTGGAAGATTTCGAATTTGGCCAGGAGCACGGCGGCTTGCAGGGTATCCAAACGCCCGTTGATGCCGATGCGCACGTTGTCGTACTTGTCGTGGCCCTTTCCGTGAACGCAAAGGGAGCGGAGCAGCTCCGCCAGACGGTCGTCATGGGTGAAGCACATGCCCCCGTCCCCATACCCTCCCAAGGGCTTGGCAGGGAAAAAGGAGGTGCAGCCCACGGAAGCCAGTCCGCCGTTCCGGTTCCCGCGATACTCGCCTCCCAGGGACTGGGCGGCGTCCTCCACGACGAAGAGACCGTGCTTGGCGGCCGTAGAGTTTATCCGTTCATAGTCCGCCGCCAAGCCGAAAAGATCCACCCCTATGATGCCCCGGGGCTTCAACCGCCCTTGGGCTCCTTGAGCGGGGAGAGGATATCGAGTCACGTCGGAGGCGGCCACCGCCTCCACGGCTTTTTCGAGATGAGCGGGGTCGAGATTGAAGGTGGCCGGATTGATGTCCACGAAAACGGGCGTAGCCCCCAAAAGAAAGATCACTTCCGCCGTGGCGATGAAGGTGAAGGGAGAGGTGAAAACGGCGTCCCCGGGCTTCACCCCTTGAGCCATGAGGGCCAGAAGCAAAGCGTCGGTACCCGAGCTGCAGGCCACGGCGTGGGGAACCCTCGCGTATCTCGCCAGGACTTCTTCCAGCTCCGTCACTTCGGGTCCCAGTATGTATCGACCGTGATCCAGAACGCCTCGGATCCTTTCGTTGATCCTCCCTCGAATTCTTTCCTGTTGAGCCCTCAAATCGACAAATTGCATGGCGGCGACCTCGGTTGAAAAAAGTTTCGGAAGCTCATGGATATTTTGAAAGGACAATGATGGAGACCCCCTTCGATGTCAAGGGGATTCACCGTCGGCCAATTCGAGTGCTCCCT
>Ga0180429_10003990_pt1 | contig 11876 bp, 9 predicted proteins | sample SS_ome_FD_132428 | JGI IMG/M metagenome (GOLD analysis project Ga0180429, IMG submission 132428) | Hypersaline lake sediment archaeal communities from the Salton Sea, California, USA - SS_1_S_1 metaG | ecosystem: Environmental > Aquatic > Non-marine Saline and Alkaline > Hypersaline > Sediment ... | reverse complement strand
TCGACCTGGGCGGCAACGTCTTCGCCCTGGGCCTGCCCGAGGGGCGCGAGGCCTGGACCGTGGGCGTGCGCGACCCCCTCGACCCCGACGGACTCCTCGGCCGCTTCGCCATGGTCAACCGGGCCGCGGCCACCAGTGGCGCCTACGCGCGCTACGTGGAAATCGAGGGCCGACGCTACGGTCACGTCCTGGACCCGACCACCGGACGCCCCGCCGAGGGGCTGCTCGCCGTCACCGTCGCCTGCCGCTCCGCCACGCTGGCGGACGGGCTGTCCACCACCCTCTTCGTCCTGGGGCCCGAGGCCGCCACGCGCCTCCTGCGCGAGCACTACCCCAACGTGGACGCCGTCCTGGTCCTGCCGGCCGTCGGGGATGGCCGACCGCGCATCCTGGCGACCCGCGGCCTCGAGGGCAACCTGCGCCTGCACACGGGCGCCCGCCACCGCTACGACCTCGAATTCCTCGATTTCTGATTTTGACCTCGATTTTCGGGCCGAAAGCGCGGAGACTGACGTGGCGAGGCTCTTGAAAAGGCACTACATTCTCAGCGATAATTTGGAGTTATTCGGGTCGGATTCCGCCCTCGCGCGCGCCGGCCCTTTTCGAGCGACCGACGGCCCCAGACAGGGATGATCCGATGTCGACAGAAGTCATCAGGCAGGAAGATGTCGTGATCCGTTTCGCCGGCGACTCCGGCGACGGCATGCAGATCACCGGCAGCCAGTTCACCGAGACCACGGCGATGGTCGGCAACGACCTGGCCACCTTCCCCGATTTCCCGGCGGAGATCCGCGCCCCGGCGGGCACGCGCGCCGGCGTCTCGGGTTTCCAGATCCGCTTCAGCTCCGGGGACATCTTCACGCCGGGCGACACGCCCGACGTGCTGGTGGCCATGAACCCGGCCGCGCTGATCACCAACTACCAGGACCTCAAGCCCGGCGGCATCATCCTGGTCAACTCGGGGGCCTTCAACGAGCGTGACTTCAAGCAGGCCAAGCTCGACTCGAATCCCCTGGAGGACGGCACCCTCAGCGCGTACCGGGTCATCGAGATCGACATCAACGCCCGCGTGTCCGAAGCGCTGGCCGATTCGCCGCTGAACAAGAAGGACGTCCTGCGCTGCAAGAACTTCTACACGCTGGGGCTCATGTACTGGCTCTTCAGCCGTCCCACCCAGCCGACCCTCGACTGGCTGGCCGAGAAGTTCGCCAAGAAGCCCGAGCTCGTCGAGGCCAACCAGACGGCGCTGAAGGCCGGCTTCAACTCGGGCAGCACCCTCGAACTCTTCCAGGGCCGGTTCACGGTGGCGCCCGTGGAGGACATCCCCAAGGGGACCTACCGCAACATCATGGGCAACGAGGCCCTGTCCCTGGGGCTGGCGGCCGGCGCCAAGCTGGCCGGCCTGCGGGCCTTCCTGGGCTCATACCCCATCACGCCCGCCACCGACATCCTGCAGTACATGTCCGCCATGAAGAGCCACGGCGTGGTCACCGCCCAGATGGAGGACGAGATCGCGGGCATCTGCACCGCCATCGGCGCCTCCTACGCCGGCATGCTCGGCATCACCACCACCTCCGGGCCGGGCCTCGCGCTGAAGACCGAGGCCGTCGGGCTGGCGGTAATGACGGAACTGCCGCTGGTGGTCGTCGACGTGCAGCGGGCCGGTCCGTCCACGGGCATGCCCACCAAGGTGGAGCAGGCCGACCTGAACCAGGCCCTCTACGGCCGCAACAGCGAGGCGCCGTTGCCGGTCATCGCCTGCGCCTCGCCCGCCGACGCCTTCGACTGCGCCGTCGAGGCCTGCCGCCTCGCCGTGGAATACATGACGCCGGTGATCCTGCTGAGCGACAACTACATCGCCAACGGCGCCGAGCCCTGGCTCCTGCCGGACCTCGACGCCCTCGAGTCCTTCAAGGTGAACCGGGCCGAAGCGGGCGACGACTTCCAGCCCTACGCCCGCGACGAGCGGTTGGTGCGGCCCTGGGCCATACCCGGCACGCCCGGCCTGCAGCACCGGATCGGCGGACTCGAGAAGGAGCACCTGACCGGCAACGTCAGCTACGATCCGGAGAACCACCAGCAGATGGTCGAGCTGCGCCAGGACAAGATCCTGGGCATCCGCAAGACCATCCCCACGCCCCACTTCGACGGCGCCGACTCCGGCGACCTGCTCATCGTCGGCTGGGGATCGACCCACGGCGCCATCCACACGGCGGTCATGAAGCCCGACAAGCCAGACCAGAAGGTGGGCCATCTCCACCTGCGCCACATCCATCCGCTGCCCGACGGGCTGCCCGAGATCTTCGCCCGCTACGAGCGGATCCTGGTGCCCGAGCTCAACATGGGCCAGCTGGCCCGTTACCTGACCAGCGAGTACCCGCAATTCAAGTTCGAATCGATGCACAAGGTGATGGGCAAGCCCTTCAAGGCCGCCGAGATCCGCGCCCGCATCACCGCCATGCTGGAGGACCGGTCATGAGTGAGACGAAGATGACGCTCAAGGACTTCAAGCCGGATCAGGAAGTCCGCTGGTGCCCGGGATGCGGCGACTACGCCATCCTCAACGCCACGCAGAAGGCCCTGGCCGAGATCGGCGTGCCCAAGGAGAACGTCGTCGTCATTTCGGGGATCGGCTGCTCGAGCCGCTTCCCCTACTACGTGGACACCTACGGTTTCCACACCATCCACGGCCGCGCCCTGGCCATCGCCACGGGCGTGAAGGTGGCGAACCCCGATCTCGCGGTCTGGGTGGCGACCGGCGACGGCGACGCCATGTCCATCGGTGGAAACCACCTGATCCACGCCCTGCGCCGCAACGTCAACGTCAAGATCCTGATGTTCAACAACGAGATCTACGGCCTGACCAAGGGGCAGTACTCGCCGACCAGCCCCCGAGGCAAGAAGACCAAGACCTCCCCCTACGGCTCGCTGGACCACCCCTTCCACCCCCTCGAGCTGGCCCTCGGCGCCGGCGCCACCTTCGTGGCCCGCACCATGGACACCCAGCCCAAACACATGAAGGAAGTGCTGATGGCCGCCGCCGCCCACGAGGGCGCGGCCTTCATCGAGATCTGGCAGAACTGCCACATCTTCAACGACGGGGCCTTCAAGGACTGGTCCACCAAGGACACGCGGGACGACAACACCGTGGTGCTGCGGTCCGGCGAGCCCATGGTCTTCGGCAAGGACAAGGAGAAGGGCCTCATCGTGGATTGCCACGGCAACAGCATCGTGGACGCCGACAAGGCCATGACCTGGGACGCGAGCACGCCGACGCCCGTGCCCGCCTACCTGCTGGCGGCCCTGGATCGCGAGCCCGACATGCCTCGGGCCGTGGGCATCTTCCGCCAGGTGGAGCAGACGACCTACGAGCGGGACGTGAACGCCCAGGTGGCGGAGGTGAAGTCCACCAGGGGCCTCAGCTCCCTGAAGGACCTGATCTACACGCCCGACGCCTGGACCGTCGACTGATCCGACGTCCCGGATCCGGACCGCCGACGCCGCTCCCGCCGGGGGCGGCGTCGGCGCGTCCGCGGTGGCCGGGTCGATCGTTGACAACTCCGGAGGCCAGTCGCTAGGCTGCCACAGCCGTAACGACGACTTCTCGGAAGGACCGACGAATGGCCCAGCAGCGCGGACAGTGGAGCGGACGACTCGGGTTCATCCTCGCCGCGGCAGGCAGCGCCGTGGGTCTGGGAAACCTCTGGAAATTCCCCTACGTGACCTACAACAACGACGGCGGCGCCTTCGTGCTGGTCTACATCGGCATGGTGCTGCTGGTGGGGCTGCCCATCATGATCTCCGAGATCATCATCGGGCGGCGCGCCCAGCTCAGTCCCGTGGGCGCCTTCCGCCGCATGGCCGAGGGCAGGCCGGGCGGCAAGGCCTGGTCCGCCGTGGGCTTCCTGGGCGTGGCGGTGGGCTTCATCATCCTCTCCTACTACGCGGTGATCGCCGGCTGGACCCTGCGCTACATCCTGCTGGGCGTGACGGGCGAACTCGGCCGGCTCTCGTCGGATCCGGCCCTGCTGGAAGGCTTCTTCGGCACCTACACCGCCGACGGCACGGCCCAGGCGACGGGGCTGCTGATCTTCATGTGCCTGACGGCGGGATCGGTGTTCTTCGGGGTCAAGGGCGGCATCGAGCGGGTGGCGCGCATCCTCATGCCGGCTCTGTTCTTGATCCTCTTCGCCCTGGCCATCTACGCCACCACGACCGACGGCTTCGGCACGGCCATGTCCTTCCTCTTCCGGCCCAACTTCGGCGAGCTGACCAGCCGCTCGGTGCTCGAGGCCCTGGGACAGGCCTTCTTCTCCATGAGCCTGGGCATGGGCGCGATCCTGACCTACGGCAGCTACATGACGCGCAAACACTCGGTGCCCCGCGCCGCCCTGGAGATCAGCATGCTGGACACGCTGGTCGGGATCCTCGCCAGCGTGATCATGTTCTCGATCATCTTCAGCTTCGACTTCGAGGTGCGCGCCAGCGCGGGCATCCTCTTCACGACCCTGCCGACGATCTTCTACCAGATGCCCGGCGGCGGCGTGATCACGACCTTCTTCTACGTGCTGGTGGCCTTCGCCGCCCTGACCAGCACCATCTCCCTGATGGAGGTCATCTCCAGCTTCTCCATCGACGAGCTGGGCTGGAACCGCAAGCGCGCCACCCTGACCATGGGCGCGGCGGTGGCGGTCTTCGGCGTGCTCAACGCCCTGAGCATGGGGGGCAACGAGATCCTCACCGGCATCAACTTCTTCGGCAAGGAGGCCTCCCAGGGGCTGATCTGGAGCCTCGACTACCTGGCGGCCAACTGGCTGCTGCCGATCGGCGGCATGCTGATCGCCGTCTTCGCGGGCTGGATCATGTCCACGCGCGACACCCACGACGAGCTGGAGACGGGCCATCCCGGCGTGCGCCGCATCCACCGGGGCTGGCTCCTGCTGATCCGCTTCGCCGCGCCGCTGGCGGTGGGCGCCATCATCTTCAGCGTGATCTTCCTGGGCATGGAATACCAGTAGGTCGCGGACCGGACGGAATGACGCGACCCGCCTGCACGGCGGGTCGCGTCGTCCTGTCGGGGCGCGTCTTCAGTCGACGATGATCGGCCGCTGGTAGACCGAGATCGTCACGAAGGCCAGGTTCATCCCCAGCACGAAGAGGAAGAAGAAGACGATCCAGATCCAGGGATTGCGCTTCATCCATCGCCACATGCTCACGGCCCCCTGAACGTGATTTCCAGTTCCTTGGCGCGGCCGCTGATGGAGTCGGTCACCGTCACGAAGACCGGGAAGGAACCGGTGTAGGCCTCGCGATCCACGTAGAGGAAAACGGGCGTCTGGCCGTCGGCCAACCCGTCCAGCCGCAAGCGCGACTGGGAGACGATCGCCTCGACCGCCGCGCCCGGGCCCTCGTGGACCTCGACGAGGTAGGTGTTCTGCCGGTCGCTCTTGTTCTGTATGTGCAGGTTGATGAGGTTGCGGATGCGCTCGCCCTCGATCACGTAGGGCATCCCCCGCGCCCGCAGGGCGTTGACGTGGAAGCTCTCTCGGCTGGCGATCGACAGCGTGGCCACGGTCAGGCCCACCAGCCCCATGAAGGCGTAGACGAAGAAGCGGGGCCGCAGCAGGCGCCGGCGCGGCTGTCCGGAGAAGACGCGCTGGGCGTCGTAGCGCACCAGGCCCCGGGGCCGGTCTATCCTGTCCATGATGTCGTCGCAGGCGTCGATGCAGTTGGCGCAGCCGATGCACTCGAGCTGCAGGCCGTTGCGGATGTCGATGCCGGTGGGACAGACCTCGACGCAGCGGTAGCAGTCCACGCAGTCGCCGCCGTCGTCCACGCCCTTGGCGCGCGGCTCGCCGCGGGTCTCGTCGTAGCCGATGATGATCGTGTCCTCGTCGATCAGCGCCGACTGCAGGCGGCCGTAGGGGCAGATGACGATGCAGGTCTGCTCCCGGAACCAGCTGTAGTCGAAGTACATGATCAGGGTCCAGAAGGTGGTCCAGCCGAAGGCCGCCTTGTGCTCGGCGGGGCTCTCCCAGACCGCGTGGATCAGCTCGCGGACCGGGATGAAGTAGGACAAAAAGATGTGCGCGATCAGGGAGGAACCGGCGAGGATCAGCACGTGCTTGAGGATCTTGCGCAGGGTCTTGTCGGCGGTCCACGGGCCCAGGTTGCGCCGGATGCGCGCCACGCGCGGCCCCTCGATCAGCCGCTCCAGCTTGCGGAACACGCCCTCCATGAAGACCGTCTGCGGACAGGCGTAGCCGCACCATATCCGGCCCCACAGCGCCGTCACCACGAACAGGCCGAACCCGATGCCCGTCAGCACGAAGAACATCAGGTAGAAGTCCTGGTTCGTGAACGCGAAGCCGAAGAGGTGTGCGGCGCGCCCCGGCAGATCGATGTGGATCAGGGGGTGCCCCTTCACCTCGATCCAGGGCATCAGGGCGTAGACCATGATCAAAAGCGGGAAGAGCAGGTTCTTCAGGACCTGCCACCGGCCCCGCACGTCGGCGGGATGGAGAAAATTGCGCGAGCCGTCGCTGTTGATGCTGTAGACGGTGTCCAGGTCCGGGCGCCGCTTGCGCGACGCCCGGCCCGTCTTGGGATCAGCCATTGTCGGGCGCACCTTCTTCCGGCGCGTCCGGCGCGACTGCAGCCTCGGTTTCGCCCTCGGGGGCCTTGCCGGGCACGTTCGTGTCCTTGAGGGTCAGGACATAGGCCACCAGGTCCTGCACGCGCCGGGGGCCGAGCTGGGCGCCCCAGGCCGCCATGCCCTTCTCCGTGACGCCGTCGGTCACGATCCTGTGGATGTCCGTGGGCCGACCGCCGTGGAGCCAGTAGGCGTCGGTCAGGTTGGGCCCGACCAGGCCCTGCCCCTGGTCCAGATGGCAGACCACGCAGTAGGTGGTGAAGAGCTCGTGCCCCCGTTCGACGGTCTCGGGAATGGTGGCCATCAGGGCCAGGCTCTCGTCGGTGATGCCGCCCTCGGACATCTTCGCCAGCTGGGCCTCGGCGGCGGCGACCATCTCCTTGTCGTAGCGGGCCAGGGGCAGGTCGACCACCTTGAAGGTGTGGAAGACCAGCCAGTAGCCCAGGGCGAAGACGCAGCTGGCATAGAGGATGAACAGCCACCAGTTGGGCAGACGGTTGTCGTATTCCTCGATGCCGTCGTAGGCGTGCCCGCGCACGACGTCGGACTTGTATTCGCTCATTCCTGTACTCCCTCTTCTGCGAGCGACGCGTCGGGCTCGTCGGCTGCGTCGTCCAGCGGCAACGAGGCCATCCGCGCCACCTCCGCGTCGTTGCGCAGCACGACGAAGACGTAGAACAGCACCGCCAAGAAGGCGATGACGAAGATCACCAGACCGACCAGCGGCCATGCCAGGTATTCGTTCCCCTGGAAGAACCACTTGAACATGTCAGTCCTCCCCCCGGGCGGCTACGGTCCCGCCGGTGTCCGGTCCCGTCGGCTGCGGCCCCCGGCCGAGGCGCTGCAGGTAGGCGATCAGGGCCGTCAGCTCGCTGTCCGGCGCCACCACGATGTCCATCTCGGCCAGGTCGTCGGCGATGAGTCGTCCCTGGCTGAGGGCCGTCTCCACCGAGGCGGCGATCTCCTCGTCCGTGTAGGGCGCGCCCAGCGTGCGCAGCACCTCCATCTTCTTCGCCGTGCCCGCGGTGTCCACGATCCGGTCCTTGAGGTGGGGATAGTTGGGCATGTTGGAGCCGGGCGACGTGTTGCGCGGGTCCATCATGTGCAGGTAGTGCCACAGGTTGGCGTACTTGCCGCCGACCCGGTGCAGGTCGGGGCCGGTCCGCTTGGATCCCCACTGGAACGGGGTGTCGTAGATGAACTCCTCGGCCCGCGAGTACTCGCCGTAGCGCAGCGTCTCGTGGCGGAAGGGCCTGATCATCTGGCTGTGGCAGACGTAGCAGCCCTCGCTCACGTAGATGTCGCGTCCCTCGAGTTCGAGAGGGCTGTAGGGCATCTGCACGAACACGTACTCGCCGCTCTCGGCCCAGACGGAATCGGCCATGGCGACCTTGGCGGTCATGTCCTTCTTGGCGATGACCACCGGGACGATCTCCACCAGTCCGCCGACCAGGATCGCCAGCAGCACCAGCACGCTGAAGGCCACCGAATGGCCTTCCACCAGGTCGTGCCAGCCCTGGCCGGAGCGCTTGAGTCCGATGGACAGCCCCGCGGCGATGACCACCACGATGAAGCCGGCCACCGCGACCGCGCTGCCGAGGGCGCCGGTGGCGAACAGCAGCAGGGACAGCAGCACGAGCACCAGCGAGTAGACCACCGGCGCGCCGCCGATCAGGCGCCAGAAGCCCGGGCCGTCCTTGGCGAAGCCCTGGACCTCGACCGACACGTCGTGGGCCCGGCCGCGTCGGATCGTCACCCAGAGGTTGACGACCATCAGGACGGCGCCCACGAGGTAGGCCAGGCCGCCGAGCAGCCGCATGTGGTACATGTAGCGCGAGGCCAGCAGGCCCTCGATGAAGTCGGGATACTTGAGGAAGGCGTCGGCGTCCAGCGCGCGCCAGAAGAGCCCCTGGCTGACGCCCGAGATCCACATGGCGACGATGTAGAGCATGATGCCCAGGGTGGCGATCCAGAAGTGGGCCTCGGCCAGCTTGACCGACCAGAGCTTGGTCTTCCACAGGCGCGGCACCATCCAGTAGAGCATGCCGAAGGCCATGAAGCCGTTCCAGCCCAGGGCGCCGCCGTGCACGTGGCCGATGATCCAGTCCGTGTAGTGGCCCAGGGCGCTGACGCTCTTGATCGAGAGCAGCGGGCCCTCGAAGGTGGACATGCCGTAGAAGGTCACCGCCACGATGAAGAACTTGATGACCGGGTCGGTGCGCAGCTTGTCCCAGGCGCCGCGCAGGGTCAGCAGGCCGTTGAGCATGCCGCCCCAGGAGGGCGCCCACAGCATGACGCTGAAGATCATGCCCATGGTCTGGGCCCAGTCGGGCAGCGCCGTGTAGAGGAGATGGTGCGGTCCGGCCCAGATGTAGATGAAGATCAGGGACCAGAAGTGCACGATGGACAGCCGGTAGGAGTAGACCGGCCGCCCCGCCGCCTTGGGCAGGAAGTAGTACATGATGCCCAGGATCGGCGTCGTCAGGAAGAAGGCCACGGCGTTGTGGCCGTACCACCACTGGACAAGCGCGTCCTGGACCCCCGTGAAGATCGAGTAGCTGTGCGTCCAGCTCGTGGGAATCTGCAGGTTGTTGACGATGTAGAGCACCGCGATGGTCACGATCGTGGCGATGTAGAACCAGATCGCGACGTAGAGGTTGCGTTCGTTGCGCTTGCCCAGCGTCCAGAAGAAGTTCACCGCGAACACGACCCAGACCAGCACGACGGCCAGGTCGATGGGCCAGATCAGCTCCGCGTATTCCTTGCTCTGGGTGATGCCCAGCGGGTAGGTGACGGCCGCGGCGACGATGATCAGCTGCCAGCCCCAGAAGTGGATCTTGCTGAGCGCGTCGGAGGCGAGGCGCGTCTTCAGCAGGCGCTGGGTCGAGTAGTAGATGCCGGCGAACATCATGTTGCCCACGAACGCGAAGATGGCCGCGTTGGTGTGCAACTGGCGCAGCCGTCCGAACGAGGTCCACTGCAGGTTGAGATTGGCCTGCCAGAAGGACAGCTGCGTCGCGACGATGACACCCACGAGCAATCCCACCACGGCCCACAGTATGGTCGCGATGGAGAACGCGCGCACGATGCCGTCATCGTAGACGACTTGCTTGGTCACGGGGGTTGTGGCTTGCATGATAACGCGGAGCCTCCTCTCCTGGTGATTACGATTCCTCTTCGCTGTTCCCGTCTTTCGTATCGTTCTCGCCGGTCCCGTCGTCGTCGTCCAGTGGCAGCAACGACAGCCGGTCGCCGTGTTCGAAATCGCCGCTCCTGAGGCGCGTCACGAAGAGCAGCAGGCCTCCGATCACGAGCAGCAGACTGACGAATATGGTCGCGGTCAGGACATCCACGCGGACCTCCCGCCCGCCAGTCTCGCGGCCGTCATGCTCACGACGGTCACCGAGCTCAGCGGCATCAGCACGGCGGCGACGACGGGCGTCACCAGCCCGCTCAGGCACAGGGCCACCGCCGCCAGGTTGTAGACGGCCGCGAACACCAGGTTGCCGCGCTGGACCGTGCGCAACCTCCGGGCGGCCTGCAGCGTGCGCCTCACGGCCGACACGCCGTCCCCGAGATAGTAGAAGTCCGCCTTGTAGGGCAGCACGGCGCGGTCGATCGCGGGCGTCGCGGCGCACCAGGCCTCGTCGAAGCTGAGGCTGTCGTTGAGGCCGTCGCCGATCATCAGCGTGTCGTCCGCGTCGAGCTCCCGCACGGCGGCGGCCTTGGCCTCGGGCGTCAGTCCGCCCCGGGCCCGCGCCGCCGGCAGGCCCAGCTCGCCGGCCGCCTCGAGGACGCGCTCGGGCCCGTCCCCGCTGAGCAGATGCACCTCGTAACCGGCGTCCGTGAGATGGGCCACTTCCGACCTCGCATCGGCCTTCATCTGTTCGCTGAAGCTTAAGCCGAGCAAGCAGATGCCGTCGAGGCTAAAAAAGGTCTGTTTGGTGGGAGTTTCCCCCGCCGCCCCGTCCGGGAGGGCGAAATCCGCGCGGCCGAAACGCCACACGCCCTCGTCGTCCTCCCACTGCAGCCCGCGACCGCCGAACTCCCGCACGTCGTCGGCCCGCGGATCGAGGGCGGCGGCCTCGGCCTTCGCCGCGCCCCCGGCCAGGCCGAGCGCCGCGGCGACGCAGCGGCTGACGGGATGGTTGCTGCGGCTGGTCATGTTCCAGAGGATCTCGCGCCGCGCCTCGGAAAGGGCCAGCAGGTCGCGGCGCGACGCCTCCGCGAGGGTCAGCCGGCCCCGCGTCAGGGTGCCGGTCTTGTCGAAGAGGATCTTGCGGATCCCCAGGGCCCGTTCGAGATAGGCGCCGTCGCGCAGGAGCACGCCGTGCCGTCGCAGGCCCACGTGCACGAGTTCGCGCGCCAGGGGAACCGCCAGGCCGAGGGCGCAGGGGCAGGTCACCACCAGGACCGCCACGGCGACCTCCGTGGCCTTGCCCGCACCGTGGCCCAGCCAGAACAGGAAGCCGAGCGCGGCCAGCGAGAGCACGGCGGCCACGTAGACGGTGGAGATCCGGTGCCACCAGGTGCGGCCCTCCTCGCGGCGCGTGTCGCCCACCCTCAGCAGCTCGTGCAGCCGCGAATCGGAGAAGCCCTCCACGGCCGTGACCCGGAAACCCGCCTCGCCGGCGTTGAAGGCCCCGGCGGGCACCTTCTCCCCCGGCTCGCGATCCTGGGTGCTGGACTCGCCCGTGATCCAGTCGAGGGAGACCACCGCGTCCCGCTGCATCAGCACGCCGTCCACGGGCACGAGATCGCCCGGGGCGATCCACAGCTCGTCTCCGCCGGCGATCTCGGCGGCCGGCACGGCCTTCAGATGCCCGTCCTGGAAGCGCCGGGCGTAGAGGTCGGCGATGCCGCCCGTCTCCAGCAGGGTATTGCGATTCCGCTCCAGCACCCACTCCTGGAGCCAGCGACCCACGAGCATCAGCGCCACGAAGATGCTGACCGTGTCGAAATAGGCGGCCTCGGGCCCCACGCGGACGTAGGCGAAGACAGACCCGCCGTAGCCCAGCAGCATGCCGAGGGCGATGGGCAGGTCCAGATGGGTCACGCGCCGTCGCAGTCCCCGCCAGGCGGAGGTGAAGAAGGGCCAGCCCCCGACGGCCACCACCAGCCCCGAGAGCACGAGGCTCAGGCGGCCGAAGAGCGCGTAGGCGGGACCGTCGTCCCGGGGCGAGAGTCCGAAGTAGTAGCCGAGGCTGTACATCATCACGTTCAG
>Ga0180429_10003987_pt1 | contig 11880 bp, 9 predicted proteins | sample SS_ome_FD_132428 | JGI IMG/M metagenome (GOLD analysis project Ga0180429, IMG submission 132428) | Hypersaline lake sediment archaeal communities from the Salton Sea, California, USA - SS_1_S_1 metaG | ecosystem: Environmental > Aquatic > Non-marine Saline and Alkaline > Hypersaline > Sediment ... | reverse complement strand
CGTTGAGCTCGGTCGTCACGACGTCGAAGGCCTTGAGCTTGCCGGTGCCCCGTTCGAACTGCCCGTCGAGACGGCCGATGGAGCGGCCCTCGTAGGAGGAGCAGATGAGCGCGGCCTGCTGGACGATGCGCTCCGTGCGGTACGGCCGCCGCGAGTGGCCGACGAGACAGATGTCGATGTCCGGCACCGCGGCCAGGATGGATTCGCCGCCGGAATCGCCCAGGTGCGCCAGCAGCACGACGGTCTCCGCGCCCGCCTCGCGCATGCGCGGGACCAGGCCCTTGAGCGTCTCGGTCGGGTCATCGACCTGGTAGGTCTCGTCCTTGGCGGACATGGTCATGATCTGGTAGCTGGGATCCATCACCGAACATATGCCGAAGGTGACGCCGCCCCGCTCGACCAGGAGGTACTCGGGCAGCAGCAGTTCGCCGTCGTCGGGCAGGCGCACGTTGGCGCTGGTGAAGGGCAGATGGTAGGTGTCGATCATCTCGCGGAGATAGTCGAGTCCGTAGTTCAGGTCGGCCTCGCCGAGCCCGATGGCGTCGTAGCCGAACTCGCTGGTCACCTCGCAGACGAAACGCGTCTGCTCCCGGTCGATGCGGGAGCGCCGGCCGAAGAGGTCGCCGGCGTCGATCATCAGCACCGGCTGGCCCATGTTCCAGATCTGGTCGAGTAGGGTGGCCCTCCGGGCCACGCCGCCGCGGCGGTTGCTCTTTCAGCCGCAGGGGTCGATCTTGCCGCCGACGTCGGAGTTGTAGACGATCGTCACCGGCAACCAGTCCGCCGCGTCCTGTGCGGACGACGGCACCGGCGCGAGCGAGGCGGACATGAATAGGGCCAGCAGGGCGAGCAGACCGCCCCGGACCGTACGGACGTGATTTCTGACAACCATGAGCACTCCGTGACTGTGTGACCGGAATCGAAAGAGCGGGACCGACGGGACAGGGATCGGTCGGATCCCGGGAACTCCGGTTCGGAATCTCCGCTCAAACCAACACGGCGCGAATAGGTTCCCGCACCGCGACCTACATGATATCAGCCGGAGACGGGCCGATCAAGAACGACGCGGGGGACGGCCCAGGCCGTCCCCCGTCTCCGATCGCTCCGGATCGTTCCGGAACCTACTTCTTCGAGACACGCTCCTTGAGCGACTTGCCCGCGGAGAACGCGGGATACTTGGTCGCGGGGATCATGATCTCGGCGCCGGTCTGCGGATTGCGGGCCTTGCGCTTCTTGCGGTTGCGACGCTCGAAAGTGCCGAAACCCGTCAACTGTACCCTCTTGCCCTTGGCGACCTCGGTCGCGATGATGCCCTCGCGGGGCACCGTCGAGAAGATGGCGTTCACGGCTGACGTAGCGTCCTTCTTGGACAGCCCGGACTTCTTCGCGACAGCATTGATCAGATCAGTCTTATTCATGATATCACCTCCTTGGACGCATGGAATCGCGAACTCGGAATCCTGTCAACACAAAAAAGAGAGTTTTTCCAGTCCTGGAGCGGCCTTTCGGAGGATCAGGGGAAGACCCCTCCGGTGGCCCGGCCGTAGCCGCTGACCATGTCCTCCTTGCCGCGGGTCACCTTCACGTCCGGTATGGCCTTTAGCGACAGGATGAAACCGAACTGGGAATCGACGGCGTTGACCGTGCGCGAGAAGCGGATCTGCCAGCAATGGAGATCGCGCGACAGGTTCCAGCTCTGGTTGGTGAGGGCCCCGCTCTCGATGTCGTAGCTCGTCCGGTAGTCGATCTCCCAGTTGCGCGTGAGGCTGGCGCCGAGGCTCAGGCTGACGCGCGCGGTGGTGTTGTCGTTGAGGTGGTCCTTGCTGTAGGAGAAGTTGCTGCCCAGCCGCCAGGGGATGAAGCGTCCGCCCTCGGTCTGGTCCCGGCCGCCGTCCCGCTCCCGCGAACCGAAGTGCTCGAAGCCGGGGAAGGCCCCGTCCGCGCTGTCGTAGGGGTCGTATTCGTCGCCACGCCCGTCGGGCGGGAAGGGTTCGTCCTCTTCCCGACCGGTCTTGGTGGAGTCGGCGTCGGCCCCGCCGCCGAGCCGGTCGATGGAACTGTTGCGCGCCTGCTCCGCGACCACGGCCGCGCCGCCGGTGTCGATGCGCCCGCTGAAGTTGAGGCCGTAGACGATGCGCGTGGAGTTCACGCGCAGGGCGTAGGGATCAATGGTCTGGTTGACCGTCACCTTGAGGTTGCGGTGCGAACCCGGCTTCAGGGTGAGCGAGCTGCTGACGGTCTGCCAGCGCTCGTCGGGATCGTTGTCCGGGTGGTAGCTCGTGCTCAGGCCCCAGTCGATGAGTCCGTCGAGCTTCTTGTACTGGGCCGTCGAATCGGCCTCGCCGCCCGCGAGGAACTTGGCGTCGAAGCGGTTGGACACGGACAGTCCGAAGGACTCGCTGCGGGACTGCTGGCCGGGAATGCTCGGCGACAGGCGGTGGCTCACGTTGAAGCCGAAGGTGTGCCGGATGGCGCGCAGTCGGCCGATCTTCGGCCGGAACAGGCCGTAGAGCTTGGCCGAGACCGCCGAGTTGATGGAGATGCTCTTGTCCCGGCTCTCCACCACGTCCTGCACCGCCGTCGCCACGTAGTTCGTGTCCGCGTCGAGTTCGTAGGTCGTGCCGGTGGTCTCGTCGCGCCGCCAGGAGAAGCCGCCGCTGACGCCGGTGCTGGCGTTCAGGAACAGGAAGCGCTGCTGCTTGAGCGAGAGCGAGGCCGATCCGCCCGCCGTGTGCACCGTGTTGTCGGTCGTCTCGTAGGATTTGCGGACGCTGCCGAAATTGTAGTTGTGGCTGAGATAGGTGCTGCGCAGCAGGTTGCCCAGCACGCTTCCCTTCTCCCCCGAGCGCAGCGCCGGCAGCAGCGACGTGCTCTTGAACGTGAGTTTGAGCTGCGGGAAGGACTGGTTCGAGACCAGGTTGTTGGTGTCCAGGTCGTCGTCCTCGCGATTGACGTACTCGTCGCGCTTGAAGTTGAGCGAGGCGCTGAGGTTCGACCAGTTGCGGCTCAGGTAGATGGTCGAGGTCTGCTGGCCGCTGATGACGTCCTGGCCCACGTCGCTGATCAGGTCCTCGCGGGAGATGGTCTTGCTGGACATCTGCACGCTGGACTTGAAGCGGTAGTCGTCGAAGAGGGTGTCCTGGCTGTGGTTCCAGCGCAGCTGCCACTCGCGGGTGCCGGCCTGCGAGCCGAGCGTGGTGCGGCGCGAGTAGTCGATGTTGCCCGTGAAGGCGTAGCGCTTGACGTAGCGGTTGCTGAGCTGCCAGGTGAGCTCGCGATTCTCGTTGTAGTCGCCGCGCACCGTGAAATCGGTGTAGTCGTTGGTCGCCCAGTAGTAGCCCCAGTCCCGGATATAGCGTCCCGTCCGCTCCGACCAGCCGAAATTGAAGTTGGGGAAGAGGATGCCCGACTTGCGCCCCGTCTCGAGGGCCTTGAAGTAGAAGGGCAGCGCGAAGATGGGCACCTCGCCGATCTTCATCACGATGGGCTTGGCCACGACCTTGTCGCCGGGCTTGATCTTCATCTTGTCGGCCCAGAAGTGGTAGTGGGGTTCGGCCAGGTCGCAGCTGGTCATCCGGCCCGAGTTGATCTTGAGGGTGCCGTCGTCGAAGCGCTTGATCTTTTCGCCAACGTAGAAGAAATCGTCCATGTTGGTGGCGCCATCGCGCACGGCGCCGGTGCGGTGGGCGAAGCCGTAGCCCAGCTGGCGGCCGGCGATCTTCTGGGACGCGTCCACCAGCAGCGGGTCGTCCTCCGCGTAGAGCTCCCGCGAGTCCAGGTCCATGCGGACCTTGCCGGCGCTCAGGTCGAGGGTGCCGTAGACCAGGTTGCCCCGGCCCGTGATGCTGATCCGGCGGCCCGCGAGATCGAAGATGGCGGCGTCGCCCTGGTAGTCGACCGTCTGCTTGTTGGCGCCGAAATCCCATGTGCGGCGCCCGTCGGACAGGGTGTCGCTTGCGGCGCGCCGGATGGTCTCGACGAGGGAGCTGTCGGCCAGGACGGCGGCGAGGGTCGTGTCGGCCAGCAGCGCGGCCAGCTCGGGCGCGGCGGCGGAGTCGGCCGACGAGACCGCCGTCAGCAGCGCGTCCAGGCCGGCAGGCCCCCCGGGCGCGGCGGCGAGCGTGTCCCCGGCCGCGGCCACGAGACTGTCCAGGACCACGGTCGCCCGGTCCGCGACGACGCCCAGCTCCGCCAGGCGCAGGAAGCCGTAGACGCCGCTCATGTCCCCCGCCACGTCGACCTGGCGCACCTTGCCGTCCCGGAAGGCGATGACGATGGTGTCGCCCGTGACGTCGTTGTAGGCCACCTCCTCGTCGTTGTCCAGGGGCACGTAGACGCTGCGCGCGTTGCCCACGACCACCGACCGGTCCGGCACCTCGTCCGCGAAGTACACCGTTATGTCGTCGCCGGTCAGCTCGTCGGTGTCCGGCAGTCCGAGGTACTGCTCCGCCAGTTCGGCCGGCTTGCGGTCGACGACCAGGGCCTCCCGCCTCAGGTGCACGCGGTCCAGCACGCCGTCGAGGTAGGCGAACTCGATCTCCTCGGCGTTCATGGTGCTGCCCTCGCCGTCGTCGAGCTCCGGTCCGCCGGTCAGCACCACGCGGTCGCCGCCGTGGATGACCGCCGTGTCGGCCAGGGCCGTGGTCGCGCCCTGGAAGATCCGCACGCTGTCGACCATCACCACGCGCTCCTCGGCGCGATGGAAGTGCATGACCTCGGCGACGGCGCGCAGGGGCCGCTGGCCCTGCTCCCGGCTCGTGAGCTCGGGTTCGCTGTCGACGATCGCCAGGTCCTCCTGGCCGTAGAACAGGGCGTGCTCGCCCGTGACCAGGCTCTCGTTGTCGGGATCGACGATCTTGACGTTCCCGGTGGCCTCGCCCCGGTCCGCCTCGTCCCAGCGCGTGATGGTGTCGGCCCAGACCACGTAGTCCGGCGTGACCAGTCGCGCGCCCCCGATCAGGTGGAGCCGGTCGCCGCCGTCGCGCAGTTCCCCCTCGTCGGAGGTGGCGATCATGTCGCCCTCCTCCAGGCGGACCTGGCGGTGGAATTCGGCCTCGTCGGTGTCGCCGTGGTAGAGGGCGCCGCGGCAGGTCAGCACCGTGACGCCGCGGGTCATGCGCACCGCGCCGAAGAACTCGTATTCCTCGCGGGCCTCGTAGAAGGCGGCCGAATCGCCGCGCACGGTGAGCGAGTCCCGCTCGACGAGAACGTTGCCGATGAGCCAGGTGACCTTGACGCCGTCGACGACGCGGTCGATCAGGCGGTCGGCGCGGTAGGTGGTCCCCCGGCGGGCGGGTTTGGTGGCCGCGGTCAGGGCGACGATCGTGCAGAGGACGCAGATCCCGCCGACAACGACGTGTCGACGCGGTGGACTCATGCCGCCTCCAGCGCGTCCCGGGCCAGGCGGGCGGCGCCAAGCGCGGCCGCGTGCGGACCGAGTTCGGCGGGTTCGACGGGCGTGTCGCGGCTCGCCACGCAGAGGATCAGCGAGGCCGCCTCGAGTCGGCAGGGCGACAGGAGGAGCTCGCCCGCCTGGGCCACGCCGCCGCCGACGATGACCTTCTCGGGGTCGAGCACGTTCACGAGATTGCCCACGGCGACGCCGAGCATGCGGCCGGTGTCGTGGAACAGCGCTTCCGTCGCGGCGTCGCCGGCGAGGGCCAGGGTCGAGAGGTCGCGCGTCGAGAGGTCCGCGCCCCGGACCTCGACGAGGTCGCGCAGGGCCGGCGTGGCGTCGGGCCCCGCCGCGCGGCGACGCGCCTCGGCCAGCAGTCCCAGCGAGCCGGCGTAGGCCTCCAGGCAGCCGCGGTTGCCGCAGCCGCAGAGCGGGCCGTCGGGATCCAGGACCATGTGTCCGATCTCGCCCGCGCCGTGGCGCGTGCCGGTGACCAGGCGGCCGTCGACCATCACCGCGCCGCCGACGCCGGTGCCCAGGGCCAGCATGACGAGGTCGCGGCAGCCGCGTCCGGCCCCGAAGCGCGCCTCGCCGGCCAGGGCGGCGTTGACGTCGTTGGCGAAGACGCCGCGGATGTCGCCGAAGGCCTCGCGCAGGGCCGCGGCCAGGTCGCGGTTCTCCCAGCCCGGGAGATTGGGCGCGCGGCCGAGACGGCCCCGGACCGGATCGACGATGCCGGCGCAGGCCAGCCCCGCGGCGGCGGGCGCGACGGCCCGCGGCAGCAGGTCCGCGACCGTCGCGGCCAGGCGGACGAAGGTGTCGAGCACGTCGCCGGCGTGGGTGGGGATCTCGCCCGCGTACCTGTCGGGATCCCCGGCCCCGCCCAGCACGTACTTCACGGCCGTGCCGCCGATGTCCGCTCCCAGTACGAGCCGCTCCGTCATGAGCTCTCCCCGTCCCGCAGGACCGCCAGCACCGGTCCGGCCTCGCGGACGCGGCGCGTGTCCTCCAGCGATGCGTATCCCAGTGCGTGGAGGGCCTCCGCCACCAGGAAGCACGAGCCGCAGACGAGGATCGAATCCTGCGGCGAGACCGAGTCCGCCAGGGTCTTCAGGACCGCGGCCAGGTCGTCGTGCACGTCGAGGCCATTGTGATCAGTGAGGCCCCATTGGTCCATCAACGATTTGAGCTGGACGGGGTTCCGGGATCTCGGCAGTGAAATCGGCGCGGCCAGGATCGCGTCGGCCCGGGCAAGCAGCCGGCCGGCCCCGTCGCCGGGATCCTTGTCGGCCAAACCGCCGAACAGGACGATGCGGCGGCCGGCGCAGGGACGGTCCAGGAAGGCGACCAGCGCCAGCTCGAGGGCCTCCGCGTTGTGGGCGGTGTCCACCAGGAGGTCGGGCTCCCGCAGGACGAGCTGGAAGCGGCCCGGCAGGAACGCGTCGCGCAGGGAGGCGGCCGGATCGGGCGGCAGGTCCAGGACGCCGGCCGCGTCCAGCTCGTCGAGGCAGAGCAGGGCCAGGGCGGCGTTGCGGCGCATGACCGGCGGCTGCAGGTCCGGCAGCCCGGCGAAGACCCGGCGGCGGGTCGTGAGGTCCCAGTCCCCGCCGCGGTCCTCCCAGCACGCGAGTTCGTCCAGGAAGTGGCAGGGACTGTCCGCGGCCACGGCGGCGGCGAAGACCTGCCCGCGCAACGCCGGCGACACGCCGGCGAAGAGGGGGGCGTCGGGCTTGAGCAGGCCCAGCTTCTCGGCCGCGATCTCCTCGACGGTCCCGCCCAGGATGTGCTGGTGGTCCAGGGAGACGCCGGTCAGCAGGAAGGCCGTCTGCGGCAGGGCGTTGCTGGCGTCGAGGCGGCCGCCGAGCCCGGTCTCGCAGCAGAAGACCTCCACGCCGGCCTCCCGGGCGACGGCCAGGGCGGTCGCCGTCAGCGTCTCGAACCAGCTCGCCTCGTGGCGCTCCACCGACGACCGCAGGGACTCGGCCGTGCGGCAGAACAGGTCGGGCGCCACGGGCCGGTCGTCGAGGGTCAGGCGCTCGTAGACCTCCAGCAGGTGCGGGCTCGTGAAGCAGGCGGTGCGGTAGCCGGCATCCTGCAGCAGCCGGGCCAGCAGGCGCGTGGTGCTGCCCTTGCCGTTGGTGCCGGCGGTCACCAGGATGCGGTACGACCGCTCGGGATGCCCCAGGTCCTCCAGCAGGCCGCGGATCCGCCGCAGCCCTGGCCGGATGCCCTTGCGGTTCAGGGCGAAGAGCCAGCGGGTGGTGTCGTTGTCGGGCAAGAACGGCGCCCGTGCGCGTTCACCGATGCCCGGCTCGCCCGGATAGGAGATGTCGCGGTAGGGCCTGGAATCGGAGCCGGCCATGCCGGCTCAACCGCGGAAGGGTTGCTTGACGGAGACGTCGCGTCCGGCCGTGAACCAGTTCAGCACCTGTGCCAGGCCCGACTTGAGGTCCTTGCGTTCGACGATCATGTCGATCATGCCGTGCTCCAGCAGGAACTCCGAGGACTGGAAACCCTCGGGCAGCTCGCTGTTGATCGTCTGCTGGATCACACGCGGACCCGCGAAGCCGATCAGGGCGCCCGGCTCGGCGATGATCACGTCGCCCAGGGAGGCGTAGCTCGCCGTCACGCCGCCCGTGGTGGGATGGGTCAGGATGGAGACGAAGGGGATCGCCGCCTCCTTGAGGCGCGCCAGAACGGCGCTGGTCTTGGCCATCTGCATGAGCGACAGCAGGGATTCCTGCATGCGCGCGCCCCCCGAGCAGGACACGATGACCGCGGCCTCACGCTCGCGCAGGGCATCCAGCAGGAGCCGCGCGATCTTCTCGCCCACGACCGAGCCCATGCTCCCGCCCATGAAATCGAAGTCCATCACGCCCAGGCAGACGGGCAGGCCGCCGACCTCGCAGCGGCCCGTCAGGATCGCGTCCTCGCGTCCGGTCTTCTTGAGGCTGGCCTTGATGCGGTCGTCGTAGGACTTGGAATCCTTGAAGCCCAGGGGATCCCGGGAGGTGAGGCCGGTGTGGGTCTCGTTCCAGGAGCCCTCGTCGACGAGCAGGTCGAGGATCTGGAGCGCGCCGATGCGCAGGTGGTGGTTGCAGCCGGTGCAGACCCAGTGGTTGCGCGTCAGCTCGCGGTGATAGAGCACCTCGCCGCAGGAAGGGCACTTGCTCCAGAGGTTGTCCGGAATCTCCTTCTTCTGGGTGGTCAGGGCCTTGATGCCCTTCTTGGCCTGATCGATCCAGGACATGTCCAACTCCTCGCTGCGAAGATCGCGGATGTCGCGAAGGCCCGTAAGACTAGCCTCTCGCCGGTCCGGCGACAAGCCGAAACGCCCCGGCCGCCGGCTCAGCCCCCCGGCCTGTCCAGCCGGCGGATCAGGACCAGGGCGTCCTCCCCGGTGTCCCGGTAGTAACGCGGCCGCCGTTCGATCACCTGGAACCCGTGCCGTTCGTAGAAGGCCAGGGCCGGCACGTTGCCGATCCTCACCTCGAGTGTCGCCGTGCGGCAGCCCTCCGCCACCGCCGACGCGAGGGAGGCCTCCAGGAGTCGGGTGCCCACGCCCGAGCGGCGCTCTTCGGTGGCCACCGCCAGATTGATCACGTGCCACTCGTCGGCGACCTTCCAGGACATGATGTAGCCGACCACGACCCCGTCCCGCAGGGCGGAGAGGGGACGCCGCATGCGGTCGGAGCGCAGTTCCGAGAGAAGGGAATCCTCGGGCCAGGGGTCGGAGAAGCTCGCCGCCTCGATGCGGGCGATCCGGGGCAGGTCGCCGGGCAGGGTGCGCCTCAGCTCGATGCCGTCGCACATGCTCAGGTCCCCTCCTCCCGCGGCGGAACGTCGTCGGACCGATGCCGGGGCGTGAGGTCGAGACCGCGCTGCACCTCGGCGTCGGAGACCCGCAGGTAGGCGGGCGTCAGGGCGAAGGGATGCACGTCCGCGAAACGGGACGGCGCCCGGCTGAGCGCCCAGGCCAGCGCGCGGGCCGTGGCGGGATGCGCGGACTCCCAGGGCCGCAGGTTCGGCGCGCCCGTCTCCCGCAGCTCCGCCCGGAGCTCGGCGCCCTCCCCCAGCAGCAGCGACACGCCGCTGCCGGCGTAGGCCGCGGCCTCGGGGGACGGCACGGCGGCGACCAGGTCCCGCCAGAAGTCGTCGGGCCGGCGGGGCGCGGGCGGCAGCACCGCCTCCACCCAGTCGTCGCACCGGCGATAGGCGGCGGCGAAGACCTCGCCGCGCCGGGCGTCCAGGACCGGCACGGCCGCCGTGCAGGACGGGTGTTCGGCCAGCATGGCGCCCGCCATGGCCTCCAGGGTGGACACGGCATAGAGCGCGCAGCCCAGGCTCCAGGCCATGCCCTTGGCGGTGGCGACGCCGATGCGCACGCCCGTGAAGCTGCCCGGTCCCCGGCAGACCGCGACGGCGTCGAGATCGCGCCGGTCGCGTCCGGCGGCGGCCAGGAGGTCGTCGACCACCGGCAGCAGGGCGTCGGCGTAGGTGCCCGTGACGTTGAAGGGCTGGTAGCCGAGCAGGTCGCCGTCCTCGGCGACGGCGAAGCGGCCCCAGCTGGTCGAGGTGTCCAGGGCGAGACAGAGCATCAGACCCCCTCCCCGCCGAGGATACCGCGCCAGCGCTCCGGCAGCTCCGGCACGCCGCGCAGCCGCCAGACGCGCACCTCCGCGTCCGCACCCGGGGCGACCAGGAACTCCACGCGCGCCGACAGCCAGGGCAGAAGCGGCCCGGGCCACTCGGCCAGCAGCACCGCGCGTCCGTCCTCGACCTCGTCCATGATGGCGTCCAGGCCCGTGTCGTGCAGATCGTCCTCCGGCCCGAGACGGTAGAAGTCCAGGTGATGCACGACGTGCCGGCCGGCGTAGCGATTGGCGATGGTGAAGGTCGGCGACGTCACGTCCTCGTCCACGCCGAGGCCGTCGCACACCCCCTTGGTGAAGAGGGTCTTGCCGGCGCCGAGCGGTCCCCACAGCAGCAGCACGTCGCCCCCGACCAGCCGCTCGGAGGCGCGGCGTCCCAGGGCCCGCGTCTCCGCCGGCGAACCGGTCGCGAAGCCGGGTCCGAAGTCCCGCGCGTCGGGAAGGGCGTGGTCCATGGCGTCCCTCTACCGGGGCCGCATCACGGCGAAGGGCACGATCATCTCCTCGAGGCTGACGCCTCCGTGCTGGAAGCTCCCCCGGTACAACCTCTCGTACTCGTGGTAGTTGGTCGGGTAGACCAGATAGTGGTTCTCGGTCGTGACGGCGTAGTTCTCGATGGCGGACTGGCGGGGCAGCATGTAGTCCCCCGGCTCCTTCATCAGGAACACGGCCTTCTCGTCCACCCCCAGATTGTCGCCGTACTTGTAGCGGACGTTGCTGCTGGTGTCGCGGTTGCCCTTCACGGTGGTGGCCTTGTTGCACATTGTCGAGCCGTGGTCGGTCGTGATGACCACGGTCACGTCCTTGCGGGCCAGGTGCTTCAGGACCTCGAAGAGCGTCGAATGCTCGAACCAGCTGCGCATCAGGGAGCGGAAGGCGGCCACGTCCGGCGCCAGCTCCTTGAGGATCGCGGACTGGGCGCGGCCGTGGGCCATGATGTCCAGGAAGTTGTAGACCGCGGCCACGAGCTTCACGTCGTCCAGCGAGCCGACGTGCCGCCGGAGATCGTCGGTGTCGCGGGCGTCGTAGACCTTGTAGTAGCGGAAGTTCCGGGCGGCCGGCGAGCCCAGGCGCTGGAGCTGCTCGCCCAGCAGCTCCTGCTCGTGGGCGTTCTTGGAATGCTGCTGGACGCTCGATCCCTTCCACCACTCGGGATAGCGGGACGCGATCTCGCTGGGGTAGATGCCCGCGAACACGGCGTTGCGCGCGAAGGGCGTGGCCGTGGGCAGGATCGACCAGTAGAGCCTTCGTTCGATCTGGAAGAAGGGCTCCAGCAGCAGCTCCACGTTCTGCCACTGGTCCAGCCGCATGCAGTCGATGACGATGAAGTAGACCTGGCGGCCCGTCTCGATCTCCGGCGCCACCCAGGTGCGGAAGACGTCCGGGCTGAGCAGCGGGGCCCCGTCCGCGCCGTTCACCCAACCGGCGTACGCGTCCCGCACGTAGCGGCAGAAGATGCGGTTGGCCTCGGAGCACTGCTCCTCGTGCGTGCTGAGCAGGCCGTGGTCGCTGTAGGAGTAGAGATCCAGCTCCCAGGTCACCAGGTCCGCGTAGAGGGCCTCCCAGTCCGTCGGCGTGTCGGCCTCGGCGAGACGGGCGGACACGCCCTGATAGTGGGACAGGAAGTCGCGGTTGATCTGCTCGCCGCGGATGCGGCGACCTTCCAGCAGGCGCTTCAGCGCCGACACGATCTGCAGGGGCGAGACCGGTTTGACGAGGTAGTCGTCGATGCGCCGGCCGATGGCCCGGTTCATGAGGTCCTCTTCCTCGCTCTTGGTGATCATCACCACGGGCACGTTGTCGCGGACCCGCTTGAGCTCGCCGAGGGTCTCG
>Ga0180429_10003986_pt1 | contig 11880 bp, 4 predicted proteins | sample SS_ome_FD_132428 | JGI IMG/M metagenome (GOLD analysis project Ga0180429, IMG submission 132428) | Hypersaline lake sediment archaeal communities from the Salton Sea, California, USA - SS_1_S_1 metaG | ecosystem: Environmental > Aquatic > Non-marine Saline and Alkaline > Hypersaline > Sediment ... | reverse complement strand
GTCGTCGGTAAGATGTTGGAAAAGGACCCCGCCCAGCGATACCAGGATTACGACGAGCTGCTCAAGGATTTGCGTAAAGCGTGCTGGGCGGCCGGGGCGGAACTGACGCAGGACGCTGACGATATTCCTCTTGACGTGGTTGCGCCTGCGGTTGACAAGTCGCCGGTGGGCAAGCTGGTGTTGGTACTCATGGTCCTGCTGGTCGTCGCGGGCGCCGGAGCCTGGGCGATGTTCTTCAGGGGCAACGGTCAGGGGCCCGGAGGTTCGAACTCCACGGTATTCACGCCGGCGGGTCAGGTGGCCGCTCCGGTCTTCTCACCACGCGGGCGGAAGATTTCCGGGCCCATAAAAGTTAGAGTTTCATGCGATACTCCCAAGGCCGATATTCGCTACACCACCAACGGCGAAGTTCCCACGCTCAATGCCAGTCGATGGGTCGAGGTTATCAAGATAATGCCCGGTACGACCCTGAGCGCCAGGGCGTTTTGCGAAGGCCTTAAACCCAGCGAAATAGTCGAGTCCGTTTACGCACGTGATTCGGTCGTGCTGAAAGACGTGGTGGGGATTCGTAGCGAGGCCGAGGCGGCATGGAAGGGCGTGCGGGATTACGACCCGGGACAGGGCTTTAAAGACAAGATCGAACAATGCAAGAAACTCTACGATCAAGCCGTCGAACTCTATAAGAAGGAAGCTTACGCGGCGGCCAAGATGCCCTACAAGAGGGTCGTGTACCTGTGTAATGAACTCAAGAGGCTCGACGGGACGCGGAAGACGGCTGGGAGCGCCCGGGACAGGGCCCAGGCCGCCATCAAATCAGTGCCTGATTTCGGTACGTTGGACAAGCCCAACGGGGTGTGGAAACCGGTGGCTGAAACAGCCCGCCGGGCGCGATCGACGTTCGAACGTGGCGAATTTGTCAAGGCTTACGGTATGTGGGGACAAGTTATCGAGCAGATCGAGCAGTGCTACAAGACGATGCTGCCCACTGCTCGCAAGGATTATGAAAATGCCTTGAAACCGCATGATTCCAAGTTGCTGAAAGACTACGGCGGGCAGGCGTGGAAGGCCGTTGAACTTGCCGCACGCCAGGCCTCGCAGGCCGGTAATGCAGGACAGTTCGGGCAGGCTGTCAGGCATTATAGAAAGGCCAAAGACTTGCTTGGCGCGGCCGTCCAGGCCGCAAAAACAGCATCTTCCGGCGCCAAGACGAAGCAGGTCATTGCGTCCGTCAGAAAGCTTATGGGAAGCGGGCATTACTACCAGGCCCGCAGCGAACTGGCGCCGCTTCTCAAGTCCACGCCCAAGGATCCCGTGCTGCTGAAATTTAAAACTGAGATTAGCACTGCCGTCAAGCTCAAGATATATCTGCAGCCCGGCGCTCGTCCGGAAAAGGGCGGTCTGGTCATGCCGCTTCTGCTCGTCGAACCGGGCAGGTTCAAGATGGGCTCGGACAAGAACGAGTCCGGGCGCGATAACAATGAAACGCCTCACGACGTCGAAATAACCCAACCGTTTTACATGGGGCAATACGAGGTCACGCGCCGGCAGTTCGAGCATTTCACCAAGTCCGCCAAGTACAAGACGGCGCCTGAGGCCGAGAAGAAGATATGGTGTACGGCGCTGGTCAGGGGCAAGTTAGTCAAGAAATCCGGCGCGTCGTGGAGGGATGCGGGTTTTGCACAGTCGCCTGACCATCCGGTAGTGTGCGTTAGTTGGGAAGATGCGATGGCGTTCTGCAAATGGCTCAGCGAAAAGGTCCCGGGCATGACTGTCTCGCTTCCGACCGAAGCGCAGTGGGAATGTGCCTGCAGGCAGGGGACTCAGTCGCGATTCAGTTTCGGTAATGAAGCTGCCAAACTCCACCAGTACGGGAATTATGCTGACGGTTCGTCCGCATTTGCCTCGGGGGATGTGAGGAACTCTGACGGTAATGCCGCAACGTCGTCGGTGGGCAGCTTCAAGCCCACCGGTCAGCATGCGCGCTTTTACGACATGCACGGTAATGCCGCCGAGTGGTGCAGCGACTGGTTCGGTCCCTATGCCGCGGGTGCGGATGGAAAGGCGGTGGTGGATCCGACGGGAATTCCCCGCGGTGTCCTGCGTGTGATTCGCGGGGGTTCGTGGGCTTCAGCGCCGTCAAAATGTCGTTCCTCCGCACGAGGGCGCATGGCGCCGATTGCCCACACTGCGATTGTTGGATTTCGGGTGGTGGCCACTGGGAAAGTACCGACCGCTGCTGATGTGGCAAGGGCGGAGAAAGCAGAACTGGCGAGGCGGAATGCGGCCAAAGCGCTCGTAGGGAGAGTTGGTGTGGGAACGTGGGAGACCTGTGCGGAGTTCAAGGACTTGACGGTAACCCGCGACGGAAAGCGGATATTCACCATGACAGATTTCAAGAAGCAGAAGAAATCTCTTACCGGAAGATGGGTGATCAGGGGCGGTTTGATGCGTCAGGAAGACCTCGGCAGGGAAAGGGTCGTCACGTTTGGCGAACCCAACTGGTCGAACTACACTCTGAACGTAAAGGCCAGGAAGCATTCGGGCAAGGAGGGGTTCCTGATCAGGTTTGCTGACAACGGTAAGGGGCGATTCCATTACTTCAATGTCGGCGGGCGAGGGAACACCAGGCACATTATTGAGAAAAGATTACCGGGAAAGCCTACACAGTTTGTCGTCGAGAGCGCCGGTTCGATAACGGACAAGAAATGGCACGATGTAAAAGTCGAACTGGCAGGTAGTGTTATTCGCTGCTATCTGGACAATAAACTCATTCACACGCTGGACACGAGCGGGGTTGCCGAGTAGATTCTCTTCATCGGTAGCTTCTCTGCGGTTCGGAGTGCTGACTTTCACGGATAAACACAATTGCTTTACACTCATATGCAATACAGCGGTCGAAGTTACGTAGTTCACATTGGCTGAGAGCGCGTCATGGCTGATGATCGGAATCACAACATTCAAGCCGACAGCGTCGGGAAGACGGCGTGTCACAAGTGCGGGAGTGTTGTCGACGTATCGTCTGAGCCCGCGTTCTCGGTCATCACGTGCCCGCAGTGCGGCGCCCAGTTCACCGCGCCCGGGAAGTTGGGCGGATTCGTGTTGCTCAAGGAACTGGGCAAGGGGGAGATGGGGGCGACCTACAAGGCATACGAGAAATCTCTGGGGCGTTACGTCGCGATCAAGGTGATGCACGGATATCTGGGGCAGGACCCCTCGCGCGTCGAGAGCTTCATGTCCGAAGGGCGTGCCCTGGCGTCGCTGGACAACCCCAACATCGTCAGGGTGTTCTCGCTGGGGCAGGAAAAGGACCAGCCCTACATCGTAATGGAACTCATCGCCGGTGGAGGGATGGAGAAGCAGTTTTCCGAGGAAAAACCGCTCGATGAGGTCAGGGCGCTGGAGATTATTACCGGCGTCGCCCGCGCGCTTCGAGCAGCCAACGAGATCGGACTGATACACGGTGACGTCAAACCGGAAAATATAATGCTCAACGAGAAGGGGCGTCCGAAACTTGTGGACTTCGGGATCGCGAGGTTCGGGGGAGGGAAAATCTCCGAAGGCGACGCCCTCGGGACGCCTTATTACGTGTCCCCCGAGCAGGTGGAGAGGGCATCGGTGGACCACCGTGCCGACATCTACAGCCTTGGCGCCACCATGTACCACGCGCTGGCCGGTGTACCGCCCTTCGCCGGCGAGAGCCTCATGAAGGTCCTGTACGCCAGGATCAAAGGCCCCGTGCCCGATATCAGCAAAGCATGCCCGTCGCTGCATCCGGAGACCGTGGAAGTTCTCACTCGCATGCTCCAGAAGGACCCCGACGATCGCTACGCCGACTACGACGAACTGCTCAAGGATCTTCTGCGGGCCTGCTGGGCCGTCGGGGCGGAAATCATACAGGACTCCGACGAAGCGATACCCGTCGCGGAGAAACTCACCGATACGGGCTGGTCCAGATTCCGCTGGCCTCTTGTAGCGCTGGGGGTGGTCCTGGTTGCAGTTGGCGTGTGGGCGGCGTACTTCCGACGAAGCCCCGCAAAAAAACCGCCCGTGGCAACCCAGCCGGTCAACACGACAGTCGCTGATCCCGTCTTCTCGCACCTTGGCGGGACCGTTCAGGGGCCTACTGAAGTGACCATAAAATGCAATACGCCCGGCGCCAGAATCTATTACACCAACGACGGTTCGGTTCCAACGGACGATTCGCCGCTATATCACGGGGCGATTATGGTGACTCCCGGAGTTACGCTGCGGGCCAGGGCCTTTCGAAACGGGTGGAACAAATCCGCCATTGTAGAGGCTATATACTCTCGCGATGCGGCCGGACTGACCGATGCGGTGGCTATCCGCGCCGAAGCCAACTCCGCCTGGGAACACGTCAGAAAACTCGATTCGGGCCAGGGCTTTGAAGCCAAAATAGACCAATGCGCCAAGTTGCATTCCCAGGCGTCAGACTTCTACGACAAGGAGGCCTACGCCGCCTGCAAGGCGCCTTATGCGGCGCTGGTCAAATTGTGCGCCGAGGTCATGAAACTCGACGCCAGGCGACAAAAGGCCAGAGAAGCCCTTTCGTCCGCACAGGCCGCGAGAAAAATGGTCATCAATGCCGGAACGAAACATGCGCCCGGTCTCACACCAAAGACCGACAAGGCCATCAAGCGGGCCCGGGACATGTTCGAGAAGGGCAAATTCACCGAGGCCGCTGAGCAGTGGAAAACCGCCGAGAAACACGCTGACGCCGAGTTGTCAACCGTTGTTGCCAAGGTCGCCGAGGCATTTCAGAACGTTCTAAAAAAGCAAGATGTCAAACAACTCGATAAATTTGGCGGAGACCCGTGGATCCAGGCCAAGGCAGCATTCGACAAGACCCGTTCGGCCCGGACCGCCGAAGAGCGCGTTGCGGCCGCAAACGCGTGCGGCGGGGCGGTCGATCGTATGTCCGCTATCGCCAAGGCCGCTGCCGCCGCCGCCCGCAACGCGGCGTCTAACGCCGCAAACGCCGCCCGCGCCGCCGAAATCAAAAAGAAGATTGAGGACGCAAGGAAACTGATGACGGAAGGGCAGTTGCGGAAGGCGACAGAGGCAGTTGCCGCAGTTCTCAAGATCGATGGACGTAATCGCGACGCCATGGCGCTCAAGTCTGAGATCGAAAAGAAGATGAGGTTCTCGCTGCCGATGGGTGAGATTACGCTCGATAACAGAAATCACCGCGGGCCCAATATTGAACTCGTCTGGATTCCCGCCGGTGAGTTCGACATGGGTTCTCCGCCCACTGAGAAGGGCCGGACCGCCAGCGAGAGGCTTCACAAGGTAAAGATCAGCAAGTCGTTCTACATGTGCCGCCACGAGATAACCCGCCAGCAGTACGAATTCTTCGATCGCGGTCGCATTGCCGGCGATAGAGAGGCGCTGACGGCTAGATTCGTCCGCGAAAAGGGCAGGGAGCCCAATAAACAGGAAAAAAACAAGATCAAGCAGTACGTGCAAAGAAAAAGGGAGAAGCTGCGAAAGAAGGCCATCGTCCGCGGATGGGATGGGAAACGCTGGGGCAGGATCGCCGATATCTGGTGGAACAGACCGGGATTCGGATCTAACAATCAATCCCCGGTTACGTGCGTAAACTGGTTCGAAGCGGACGCATTCTGCAAGTGGCTCAGCGAGCAGACGGGCAGAACCGTTCGCCTGCCGAGTGAGGCGCAGTGGGAAATGGCCTGCCGTGCGGGAACCCAAACCGCATACAGCTTTGGTGACGACGGCAGCGAACTACACAAGCACGGGAACTACGCTGACAAGGCCTCCAATCTGCCTGACAGCGATCAGGACAACGATGACAAACAGGCCGTTCCGCTGCAAGTCGGCAAATTTGCGGCCAATCCCTGGGGGTTAAAAGACATGCATGGTGGTGTGGCTGAATGGTGCGCCGACAGATCGGGCGTGTATCGCACAGACACTATTGACCCGACCGGACCGAGCAGCGGACTGCAGCGAATCGTCAGGGGCGGGTCATGGTTCTCGGCGCCCAAGGCATGCCGCTCCGCCGCCCGCGACTCACTTACGCCCATAACCCGCAACACCACCACAGGCTTTCGCATTATCGTGGAAGTCAAGAAGTGACCGGGCGACATCTTCGCCACCATGAATTTCTTTGACAATATTGCCGACAGCTACGACGAACTGACCGGCGCTGCCGACCGCCGGGTGGCTGCCGGGCGATTCGTAACGGAACTCACCAGGCGATTCGATATCACATCAGCCGTGGACGCCGCCTGCGGGGCGGGCCTGTTCGCCATAGAACTGGCGAGAAACGGCCTGGAAGTTGTCGCCGGCGACATATCGGCCGGGATGTTGAAGGAGGCGCCGCACAATGCAGCCGCCGCGGGAATAGACACGGATTTATGCACGTGGATACAGGCGCCGATGCAGGAACTGGGCGATCGCATCTCAGGCGCTCGGGACGCGGTTGTCTGCATGGGCAATTCCATACCGCACCTCCTGACCGACGATGACCTGAGCAGAACGTTTGCGGGTTTTGCGGCGATGCTGACGGGCGGAGGGGTGGCGGTCATTCATCTGCTGAACTACGATCGCGTCCTGTCTGAAAAGGACCGAATCGTCGGGATCACACGCGCCGGCTCGAAGGAGTTCGTTCGTTTTTACGACTTCGATGGCGATCTTGTAGGCTTCAATATCCTCGAGATTCAGTGGGCGGATGATGGGCGATGTTCGCACAATCTCTTCACCACGCCGCTGAGACCGTACCGCCGCGACGAACTGGTCGACGCGCTGGCGAAAGCGGGATTCGAGAACATCGAAACCTTCGGCGACCTCCGCTTCAATCCCTTCGACTCCGAGACGAGCGATACACTCCTCCTGACGACCACCACATGCCCCCCGTAGGCGGACCGGCGCCGCAAAGAACATTAAGGCTTGTTCGGCTTGCGGGGGCTGATATGATCTTGGGCTGTCGGGCCGTGCTTGGGCGCAATAAGTGTGGGGGTTCGGAGCAGGTGACTTGTTACGTAGTAAAACAGTCCATTTGAGGCGTTCGATTACCGGAGTGCTGGCAGCCGCCTGCCTGGTTGCGGGATGCAGTCTGCACTCGGTTGACGAGATGGTCACCCCGACCGTACCGGGAGGCGATGCGTTCACCATCTCCACTGACGGTGTGGAGGCGCCCAACCGCTGGTGGCGGTCTCTGGGGGATAAGAAGTTGACGGCGATTGTCGAGAAGGCGCTGTCGAACAATCTTGGATTGCAGCAGGCCCGCCTGCGCATCGAGCAGGCTGAATCGCTCGAGCATCAGGCGGCCACAAGCCTGTATCCCGCCCTCGACGCCAATGGCGATACGCAGCGCAGGTGGCCTGATGTGGGCGTCAAGTACACCGACAGCCTCGCGGGCAGTCTGGAGCTTTCCTGGGAAGCGGACCTGTGGCAGCGACTGACGTCCATACGCCGGGCGGCGGGGGCCGACATGGCCGCTTCGCGTGAAGATCTCCAGGCCACCGCGCTCTTGCTGGCCGGCGAAGTGGCCGAAACGTACCTGGGCATTGTAGAACAGAAACTCCAACTCGCGCTGCTGACCAGGCAGACCGAAGTGAGCAAGACGCTTCTGGAACTGATCGAACTTCGATTCAGCGTGGGAGAGTCCGATATCGTGGATGTTTACCAGCAGCGCCAGCAGTTGGCGTCGATCCAGGCGCAGTTCCCGCTGATCCAGGCGCGTCGTCGCGTTCTGGCCAATCGCCTGAAGATCCTGGTCGCACGTTCGCCGACAGACCCGCCGGAACCCGCCGCCGAAGACCTGCCCGTCCTTGCGTCCCCGCCGAAAACCGGCGTGCCCTCGGCGCTCCTGACCAACCGCCCCGATCTGCGAATGATCCGCTATCAACTGATCGCCGCGGACCATCGTGTGGGACAGGCCCTCGCAGACAGGCTTCCACGACTGCAGATTGGCATCGAGCGGGGATACAGCGATACGGACTTCAGGCAATTAACGTCCGAGGGCCTGTTTACTTCGCTGATGGCCGAACTTGCCGGACCGGTAGTGGACTTCGGGCGCCGCAAGGCCGAAGTCCAGCGCCGCCGGGCGATCGTGAAAGAACGCCTGCTGGAGCTTTCGGAGGCATATTTAACCGCCGTCGGGGAGGTCGAGGACGCGCTGTGGCGGGAACACCGCCAGCGAGAACTTATCAAAGCGCTCGACAAGGAACTTGACATCGCCAGGCGCAACCTGAAAGAGACCCGAATACGATTCGGTCGCGCTGCCCTGACCGATTACCTGCCAGTGCTGGCGGCGGTTCAATCGCTACAGGCCTTGGAACGCAACCTCCTGACCCGACGGAGGGAACTGGTGTCGATTCGAATCCTGCTTTACCGGGCCCTTGGCGGAGCCCAGCCGTGGACGACGATCAAACCCGTCGCCAAGAGAGAGCCCAAAGTCCAGAGGAAGAACAAATCGTGAGATACATCCTGTCAGTATTGTTGATCTGCGGCGCCGTGGGGACGGCGGTGGTGATGTACCTGACCAAACCCAGGGCGAGAAAGGCCCATCCGCCCCAGACCGCCCCGCTGGTCCAGGCCGTCGAACTTCGCAAAACCAGCGTGCCTGTGGCTATCGAGGCCTACGGTACGGTAATACCCGCAAGGCGACTGACCCTGCAGGCCGAAGTGGAAGGACGGATCATCTACCAGAATCCCGCTTTGGTCCCGGGCGGAGTGATTTCCGCAGAACGCAAACTCCTCCAGATCGATCCGGAAGACTACAAGCTCATGGTCAAGCAGTTGGAGGCCGCTTTGACCGAGGCCAAATTCGAGGTCGAGACCGAGCAGGGCAAGAGGATCGTCGCTCAGCGGGAGTGGAAGCTCCTGGAAAACGAGATAACAACTTCCCAGGCCGGTCGTCGCCTGGCCCTGCGCGAACCGCACAAAGAACGTGCCGCCGCCCGTGTCCAGGCCGTCCAAAGCCGCCTCGACCAGGCAAAGCTGGACGTAAAAAGGACCACGCTTACCTGCCCGTTCAATGCTATGGTCATCGACGAGTCGGTTGAAGTCGGACAACTCGTAAACCGCCAGTCAACCCTGGCGACCCTGGTCGGTACGGACCAATTCTGGGTGCAGGTCGCCGTCCCGCTGGGCAGGTTGGCGCGAATTCGATTCTCGCGGGCGGGCAAGGGCGGATCGACCGCCAGGGTCGTTTGCGATACAGCCAACGGCGCCGCGATAGTTCGCCAGGGGCGCGTTCTGCGCCTTCTGGGCGACCTGAATACAAGCGGACGAATGGCCCGGGTGCTGGTGGCGATCGATAACCCGCTGGATCTTCCGGGCGGAACTTCGAGCGGAGTGGCGCCAATGGGCGCCAGGTGCATCCTGCTGGGATGCTACGCGAAGGTCGAGATCCAGGCCGGAACCCAGGACGACGTTTACGTCGTGCCCCGCGAGGCGATGCGGCAGGGCAATCGCCTCTGGTTGGTTGGTGGAGACGAGAAACTCATTTTTCGACGGGCTGAGGTGATCTGGCGGCGGAGCGGTGATATGCTGGTCCGCTGCGAGGTGTCGCCCGGAGAGAAACTCGTGACCAGCCGATTGGGCGCGGTTCTGGCGGGGGATAGGGTAAAGGTGCATGCCCCCCGCAAGGCGACCACCGCCCGGAGACCCGAGAGGCAAACACGGGAGGGGCGATAGCGTGACAGGCATGGCTCGTGAAAAGGGCTTGCTTGCCTGGATGGCGCGCAATCACGTGGCGGCCAACCTGCTGATGCTGGTGCTGGTTGGCGGTGGAGCGATAGTCGCATGGGACATCAAGCAGGAGGTATTCCCGGAATTTGAGCTGGACTTCATCGATGTCGGAATCAGCTATCCCGGCGCCAGTCCCGAAGAAGTTGAAGAGGGGATAATACTGGCCGTCGAGGACGAAATAAGGAGCCTGGAGGGAATCAAAGAGCTTACCTCCTCGGCGTGGGAGGGCTCTGGAACGACCACCATCGAACTGGTCGAAGACGCTGATCCGAACAAGATGCTCCAGGATGTTAAAGCCGCCGTCGACCGCATACGGTCTTTTCCCGAAGATGTCGAGCGACCGCGGATAAGTTTGCGGAGGCGGCGCCGGGACGTGATTCGAATGGTGCTCTACGGTGAGGCGGACGAACGCGATCTGTATTACAGGGCGCAGCAGATCCGCAACGAACTGCTCGACTTGCCGGAGATTACCGACGTTGGCCTGAGGGGTGTGCGGGACCCTGAAATCACAGTTGAGATACCCGAGGCCGAACTCCGCAAATACGCCATTACGCTGGGCGACATAGCCAACGCGATCCGCGACAGCGCGTTGGATCTTCCGGCCGGCGGGATCAAGGCCCGCGGTGGCGAGGTGCTGCTTCGGACCGCTGAGAGACGCAACTTCGCCAGCGAGTTCGGGGATATCGCCACGATCAGCCGGCGCGACGGTGCGGAAGTCAGGCTGGATGATATCGCGACCATTCGCGACGATTTTGTCGACAGCCATCACGAGGCTTATTTCAACGCTCGGCGCGGGGTCATAGTAACGGTCTACCGCGCCGGCGCCGAAACGCCGATAGCCATTTCCAAGGCGGTCAGGGAGTACGTCGAGAAGGTCTCGGTAAGTCTGCCCGACAGCGTCAAACTCGAGATCTTCCGAGACTGGTCGGACGTCTACAGGGACCGCAGGGATCTTCTCCTGAAGAACGGCGCGATGGGCCTGGTTCTCGTGGTGGTCCTGCTGGGGTTATTTCTCGACGCGAGGATGGCGTTTTGGGTGGCGATGGGCATCCCGATCTCCATCATGGGGTCGTTCGTGCTGCTTCCGCTTGTGGGGGGGAGCATCAACGTTATCTCGATGTTCGCCTTCATTATCACCCTTGGTATCGTGGTCGATGATGCAATGGTGATCGGCGAGAACATCTACCACGAGCGGCAGAAGGGCGTGGGATTCCTCCAGGCGTCGATAACAGGCGTGCGGGATATGGCCGTCCCCGTCACCATCGCCGTGCTCACCAATATAATAGCATTCCTGCCGCTACTGTTTATCCCGGGGTATACCGGGCGCCTTTACGTTATCCTTCCGATAGTGGCGATAGCTGTGTTCCTGATTTCGCTGCTGGAGTGCCTGGTGATCCTCCCGGCCCACCTGGCGTGGGGTCCCACCGGTCCGGATCGCGGGCTGCTGGGACTGTTCGAACGTTTCCAGCGACGCATCGCCGCCGGGCTCGAATGGTTCATCCATCACGCGTTCGAGCCGGTGCTCGGACAGGCGGTCCGCCATCGATACGTCACGGTCGCCGCCGCCCTGGCCACCCTGATAGTAATGTGGTCGTACTGGGACACCGGGCGAATCGAGTATTCCTTCCGCCCGCGCATACAGGCCACCCGCCTCGACGCGGAGATCACGCTTCCCTACGGGGCGCCCATCGAGGACGTGCGCGACGTGGCCGACAGAATCGAACGGGCGGGACACCGCGCCATAGCTCGGACCGACGGTAAGACCATGCTTAAGGGCGTGATGAAAGATATCGGGCATCGAGGGGGCAACACCGCCGAGATCAATTTCTACCTGGTGGACGAGGACCAGCGCAAGACCTCGGCCCGGAAGCTCAGTAGAATCTGGCGCCAGGAGGTGGGCGATATTCCCGGGCTCGAGAGCCTTTTCTTCGATTACCTCATCGGCCCGGGGGGCTCTTCGGCGATCAAGGTCGAACTGACCCACCCGGACCCCAGAACGCTCGAGTCGGCCGCCTCAAATCTCGCCGACGCCCTGAGAGACTACACCGGAGTCATTGACGTCGACGACGGTTACGCACAGGGCAAGCGGCAGTTTGATTTCAAGCTCAAGCCTCACGGGCGGTCTGTCGGGCTTAATCCCCGAGAGAT
>Ga0180429_10003985_pt1 | contig 11880 bp, 13 predicted proteins | sample SS_ome_FD_132428 | JGI IMG/M metagenome (GOLD analysis project Ga0180429, IMG submission 132428) | Hypersaline lake sediment archaeal communities from the Salton Sea, California, USA - SS_1_S_1 metaG | ecosystem: Environmental > Aquatic > Non-marine Saline and Alkaline > Hypersaline > Sediment ... | reverse complement strand
TTGAATTGCCCAGTCGGCGTAACATAGTCCCTCATGCTTGTTTTCCTCTTCAGGCCACCCTTGCCAATTCCGCAGGGGAAGGACTTAACGACCTTGTTCTTCTCATTCAACACATAGACGGTCCGGTCTTTTCGATCCACATGAATTTTATACCTAGCCACATCCAACGCGTAGGCGTTGCTAACTATTGGCTCTCCCATAAATAATGCTCCTATGATTATTAATGTTTTAAAAGTCTTCATCCGCACCCCCACGATATACAATGTCGCAATCAGAAATAATCACATCAACCCCAGCTCGCGGAGTTTCATGTACAGCGTCGTGCGGCCCATGTCGAGGTCGCGGGCGGTCTTGGACTTGTCGCCCTCGTTGCGCTCGAGCGTGTACTGGATGAAGCGGCGCTCGGCGTCCCTGACGTAGTCCCGGTACGTGGCGTCCGAGATCCTCGCCTGCGAGGCCGGCCCCCCGGCGCCCTCGCCCGCGACCGTCGCGCCCGCGCAGCCGCCCATGAGCCAGGGCGGGAAGGCGGTCTCGTCGATCGTCTCGCCCTGCGTGAACATCGTCAGCGTCTGCACCACGTTGGCCAGCTCGCGCACGTTGCCGGGCCAGGTGTGCTCCATGAGCCTCGCCATCGCGGTGTCGGCTATCTCCCTCCTCCCGCTATCGCCTGCGAACTTCTCCAGGAAGTGACGCGCCAAAACCGGTATGTCGTCGACGCGCTCGCACAGCGGCGGTATCGTTATCTCGGCGACGCGGAGCCTGTAGTAGAGGTCGGCGCGGAACTTGCCGCTGTCGATGAGCGCGGCCAGCGGCTGGTTGCTGGCGGAGATGACGCGGAAGTCGGCCCTGATGGGGGTGTTCGAGCCCAGCCTGCAGAACTCCTTCTCCTGCAGCACGCGCAGGAGCTTCACCTGCAGGTCGAGCTTCATCGTGCTGATCTCGTCGAGGAAGATGTCGCCGCCGTCGGCCACCTCGAACTTGCCGATGCGCCGGCGGTTGGCGCCGGTGAAGGCGCCGGCCTCGTGGCCGAAGAGCTCGCTCTCGAGAAGGTGCTCGGGTATCGCGGCGCAGTTGACCGCCACGAAGGGCCTGCGCCCGCCGTTGCCCCCCTTGTTGATGTAGCGCGCCACCAGCTCCTTCCCCGTGCCGGTGTCGCCCACGATGAGGACGTTGGCGGGGTGGGCGCGCACCTTGTCCGCCTCCTCGATCACCTTGCGCATGCCCTTGCTGCGGTAGACGATCGTGACGTCGCCGTCGCACTCGCACGGCTGCGAGCGCCACAGCTCCTCGCGGCGCTCCTGCGCGTCGCGCGCGGCCACCGCCTTCTCCACCACCTCCGCCAGCTCATCGGTGTCGACGGGCTTGGTGAGGTAGTCGACCGCGCCCGCGCGCATCGCGCGCACCACGGTCTTGGGATCTTTGCGGCCCGAGAGCATCGCCACGCCGACGGAGGGGTGCACGCTGTGTATCCTCCTTATGCCCACCAGCCCGTCCTCCTCGCCAAGCCCCACGTCGAGCAGCACCAGGTCCACGTCCTCGCTTTTGAGGACGGCCAGCCCCTCGCCTATCGTCGAGGCGGTCAGAACGGCGTATGAGCCGCCCAGCAGCATCCTCATGCCGATCAGGAAGTCCGGGTCGTCGTCTACGATGAGAAGCTTCCTCATGCTCGTCATAGTCCACCTCCATTCGAATGGCAGAACATAAAGCAATCGGCGTGCCATCCGACGGCATCGGTTAAATCTTTGAAATTGCGTTTATTTGACAATCGGAGCGAAACTGCGGTGCGGATGTATGAACAGATGGTGTTCGGATTCACGTACGCGATTCGGATATCCGAACACTTCCCTCGCCCTCCCCCCATGTCTGCAGCCCGGAAGGCGTTCACAATGCTGAACTAGTATACTATTGATAGCTATTTCAACAAAAATCCCTGCGGGGCCGGCCCGCGAATCAAGCGGATTCTATAAAGGTGGGTTTTGTAGGCGATTTCCCGATTGTTTTTTACAAAACGGCCCGAGGCCCCTATCCTGCGCAAAATCGCAAATACATCGGAAAGGGGAAAGAGATGGGCAACGCGAAGAAGGGCGACACCGTGAAGATCAACTACAAGGGCAGGCTCGAGGACGGGACGGTCTTCGCCAGCTCCAAAGAGAACGAGCCTCTGGAATTCAAGATCGGCGAGGGAAAGATACTGCCGGGCGTGGAGGAGGCCTGCATAGGCATGAACGCCGGCGAGACCAAGACCACCACGATCAAGGCCGCCGACGGCTTCGGCCCGCGCAGAGACGAGCTGGTGCAGCAGGTCGCACGCAGCCAGTTCCCCGAGGGCGTCGAGATCGAGGTGGGCCAGAGCTTCCAGGTCAACCAGCCGGACGGACAGAACGGCATAGTCACGGTGGTGGGGATAACGGACGAGGCGGTCACGCTCGACGCAAACCACCCGCTGGCAGGGAAGGACCTGACCTTCGACATCGAGCTGCTCGAAGTCGCCTAGGCACCCACGATCACATAGAACCTCTCTCGGGCGCGCGCGTACAGGCGGTTCTCGTACCACTGCCTGTAAAACATCCGCGCGTTCTGCATGGTGAGCTGCGTGCACGGATCGAAGGCTGGCGACTCGATGCGGAACTCCGGGTCGGCGACGTAGAGCGTGTCGCGGACCCAGCTGTCGGGGCCCGGGTACAGCTCGTAGCCCGCGACGATCCGCCAGTGCCCGCCCCAGGTGGAATCCAGAATTAGCGCGGGCATCCCCGCATCGATCGCCTCATATAGCAGCTCCAGCTCGCCGTACTCGCCCCACTCGACGCCAAAGCCCTCCGCCCTCAGAAACCTCACCATCGCCTCCGGATGCGTGCCCGGCTGCGGCCAGCCGAACCTGGTGCCGAGCTCGTAGGCCAGCTGGCGCTCGCTGCGGCCGGCGAGCCTGCCGTGGTATTTGAGCAGCATGCGGGCGCAGGCCGGCCCGCAGGTGAAATCGGTCCGCTGCTGCATCACCTCCATCCCCACCAGCGCCCGGCGCGCGGGCAGGCGTTGCTCGCACATCAGAGTCGGCATGAGCTGCAGGGGCGTCTCCATGCAGACATGACAATGCAACGCGCATGCCACGCAGTGCGCCGTCGTCAATTCGCAGAGTTACGATGGATTGGAACGGGGGATGTGTGCAGGCGCGAACAGGCTGTGCGACGCCGCACACACCTTCACACCAGTTCGGTGCCTACCTTGAGCTTTACCCCTATGCCCGGGCCCTCGGGCGGTATCACCATCGGGCCGTCGTAGCGCAGCCCGCCCTCGAAGAGCTCCTCCTCGAGCAGGAGCGGCGTGTCCAGGTCTATCCAGCTGACGTCGCCGATGGCCAGCGCCAGGTGAAGCCCCGCGCTCATCGCAAGCCTCGTCTCCACCATGCCGCCGACCATGAGCCTCAGGCCCGCCTTCTGCGCGAGCTCCGCGATGCGAAGCGCCTCGACGAAGCCGCCGTGCTTCATGAGCTTGAGGTTTATGCCGTCGGTCGCGCCCGCCTCTATGGCCTTGATCGCGTCGGCCACGGTGAAGACCGACTCGTCGGCGAAGACCAGGGCGCCCAGCTCGTGCGCCCTCTCCCGCACGAGGGCCATCCCATCCAGATCGCCCCTCTCCACGGGCTGCTCGAAGATCTTAACGGGGATGTCCCTGCGGGCCAGCGCGTCCAAAAGGCCCGTCGACTGCTCCGCGCTGAAGCCCTCGTTGGCGTCGATGAGGATATCGAAGCGCACGCCGCCCTTTTTGAAGATATCGTGGACCGCCGCCACTCGAGCCTCGGAGAGCTCCGCGTCGTCGCCCACCTTGACCTTGACGCGCCCAAAGCCCCGCTGCAGGTAGTCGCGGGCCAGCGCCTCCGCGCGCTGGCTGCCGACCAGCGGTATCGTGATGTCCGTCTCGAAGGCCTGGGCCTCCGCCTCGGGATTTAGAAATTTATACAGACCCTCGCCGTGCACCCTGGAGAGCATGTCCAGGTGCGCCATCTCCAGCGCCGCGCGCGCCGCGGGCAAAGGCTCGTCCATGCTCACCAGATCGCCCCACCTCACTAGGCTAAAGGAGCTGGAGTGCAGCGCCATGTCGCGCAGCAGCGCCTCGTGGGTGTCGCCGGCGATGCCGCGAAACGGAGCGGCCTCGCCCAGGCCCACGTGCCCCTCGTAGTCGTCCGCCACGATCAGGGCATTCTTGATGGCACCCTTCTTGCTGCGATCGGAGGCGATGGGAAACGGCGCCTTGAGCTTGGCGTTCAGCGACTCCACCCGGATGCTCCTGGCGTTCACCCCGCCCAGCACCTGACCGCGCTGAAGCATGGCGGGCAGGGGTATGCCGTTTGTGGCCGCGTTGATGAGGTTCATGGTGTTTGTCGGCGGTCTCATAGCGCTCTCCTAGCTCCACATGTTCCTGATTATCTCCCTGAGCCTGCGATGCCGCGACGGCCCCTGGCATCCGTAGACCTTGCGGCACTCGTAGGGCTTTACCTCGTGTATCCCGCACAGCCCCTCGGCGTCCAAGAAGACGCATTCGGAGCTGCCGGGCTTGCGCGCAGGCGCTATCGCGAGCACCCCGTCCTCGGCGTGCTCCTGGCAGAAGCGCTGAACGAACTCGCGCTCGGCCATATTCATGAACCGCGCGGCCAGCGCCACCTCGTCGGGCGCGAACCACCCGGGCTCGCGCCTGCAGCACTCCTGGCATTCGGGGCAGGAGCAGCCCGCCTTCTTGGACGCGCTCATACCTTCTCGACCTCCGCGGCCGACAGGTCGCACTTGACCTGGTGCTTCATTATCTGCAGCAACACGCGCACGCGCCCGGCCGGGGAGACCGGCCTCTCCAGAATCCCGATGAGGTCGCGAAATACGCCGGAGCGTATCTTGACCTCGTCGCCCTTTTGCATCGTGATGCGCTGCTCGATCACGTCCTGGCCGTCCACGCGCTCCTTTATGATCTCGATCATCTCGTCCGGCACGGGCACCGGCGCCGCGCCGTCGCCCAGGATCTTGCGCACGCCGCGCGTGTACTTCACCATCCGGTGCAGGTTGGGGTCGTTCAGATCCATGTGCACGAAGACGTAGGAGGGAAACAGCGGCTTTACGCGCGTGGCGCTCTTGCGCTGGCCGCGCACCATCTGCTTGATCTTGGGCAAAAAGGTCTCGAACTCGGCGTTTTTCAGGTGCTGCCGGACGTTCTCCTCCGCCGTCGGCTTCGTCTGGAGGACGTACCAGGACAAACGTGATCCGTGACCCGTGATCCGTGATCCGTCGGCCGTATCGCCTCTCTCGGGGTTGTCAAAGTTGTCGGATGCCATTTGTTTCTATCTCTCCCGTTCACTCACTACGGATCACGGATTACGGATCACGGATTACGATCTTCCGACGCCGGTGTATTCGAATCCCTGGCTGCGGACCAGCTTCGGGTCGTAGAGGTTGCGGCCGTCGAAGATTGCCGGCTCCTTCATGAGCGCCTTTATCTTCGCGAAGTCGGGGCTTCTGAACTCGCGCCACTCTGTGCAGACCACCAGCGCCGATGCGCCCTCGGCCGCGTCGTAGCAGCTGCGCGCCCAGCGCACGCGCGAGGCCGCCTCGCCCATGGCGGCCCTTGCGGTCTCCATCGCCACCGGGTCGTAGGCCGCGACCTTCGCCCCCGCGGCCAGCAGGCGCTCGACGATGTACAGCGCCGGCGCGAAACGGACGTCGTCGGTGTTGGCCTTGAAGGCCAGGCCCCACACGCCCACATGTCTGTCCGCAAGTCCCGTCGCGCCCCCGAAGCGCGACTCGATCTTGCGCCAGAACCACTCTCGCTGCTCGTCGTTCGTACGGTCGGCCGCCTCGACGACAGTGAGCTTCGAGGCGTTCTCGGCGCCGAGGTTTATCACGGCCTTGGTGTCCTTGGGAAAGCAGGAGCCGCCGTAGCCCAGGCCGGAGTAGAGGAAGTCGGGCCCGATCCGCGGATCGCTGCCCAGCGCGTGCCTTATGTCGCCTATGTCGGCCCCCACCGCGTCGCACAGCCTCGCCATCTCGTTCATGAAGGAGATGCGCGTGGCCAGCATCGAGTTGGCCGCATACTTGGCGAGCTCGGCCGATTGCACGCTCATGCGCATGAAGCGGTCCTGCCTGCGCATCAGGGGCGTGTAGAGCGCGTGGAGCTTGTCGCCCACCTCCTCCGTCTCGACGCCGACGATGACGCGGTCGGGCTTCATGAAGTCGTTCACCGCGTCGCCCTCCTTCAAAAACTCCGGGTTGGAGGCGACCGACAGCAGCTTGTCGGGGTCGAGGTTGCGCTTGGTGAGGCCGTCTGCCACCGCGGCCTTGACCTTGAAGGTGGTGCCCACCGGCACGGTGCTCTTGGTGACGACGACCGCCGGGTGGTCCAAAAGCTCGCCCACCTCCCTGGCCACGGCCAGGACGTTGGTGAGGTCGGCCCTGCCGTCGCCGCCGGGCGGGGTGTCCACGGTGATGAAGCAGATCTCGGCGTCCTTTAGCCCCTCGGCGAGCCTGGAGGTGAAGTACAGCCTGCCCTCGTCCTCGTTGCGCTTCACGACCTCCTCGAGGCCGGGCTCGAAGATCGGCATCTCGTGGCGCTTGAGCGCCGCAACCTTCGCCTCGTTTCGGTCCACGCACCAGACGGTGTTGCCGACGTCGGCCAGGCAGGAGCCGCTGACCAGCCCCACGTAGCCCGTCCCAACCACGCATATCCGCATAATCGCTCTCCTTTTGAGGGGGTAGCCCTACAGCAAAGGGCCCCCGAAGGCAAGCCCCGGCGCCCCCTCTATCAGATATTGCCAGGGGAATTCAATATGATATATTTTCCGATAACATCCAAAGGAGGGGGGCATGGAAAAGGAGATCGGGGTAGTGGAGCACTTCTTCGGGCACCTGAGCGTGGCCGGCATCCACATCACCAGCGGGGAGCTCAAGGTCGGGGACACGATCCACATCAAGGGCCACACCACCGACTTCACCGAGAAGATCGAGTCGATGCAGGTCGAGCACGACAGCGTCACGGCCGCGAAGCCGGGCGACCACATCGGCATCAAGATGGTGGGAAAGTGCCGCGAGCATGACAAGGTCTACGTGGTGAGCGGCGACTAGCCGCAAGGCCGACACCTGAACTTAATCGAAAGGGCCTCTCCATGCGGAGGGGCCCTTTTTTGTGCGAGCGGGTACCTTTTTGTTATGCGTCGAGCTGGGGGCCGGCGGCGACGAGAACCCGGCCTTCTGGCGTATCGGTGAACTGCGTGAAGTTCTCGACGAACAGCCCCGCCAACCGTTGCGCTTTCCCGTGCCACTCACTGGCCTCGCCGTAAGTGTCGATGGGGTTAAGGATGTCTGGATTCACTCCCGACAACGCGGTGGGCATGCGCATGCCGAAATAGGGAAGCTCAGTCGTTTCGGCATCGTGAATCGATCCGTTGAGGATCGCCGTGATCATCCTACGCGTCTCGGGGATGGGAATGCGCTCGCCGGCGCCATTCCAACCGGTGTTCACGAGATATGCGCGCGCGCCGGTCTCACGCATGCGTTCCGCCAGGAGCTGCGCATAGATCGTCGGATGTACGGTCAGAAACGCCGCACCGAATGCTGCCGAGAAGGTCGGCGTGGGCTCGTTGATGCCGCGCTCGGTACCCGAGAGCTTCGACGTGTAGCCTGATAGAAACTGATACTGTGCCTGCTCGGGCGTCAGCACCGACACCGGCGGCAACACGCCAAATGCGTCGGCGGTGAGGAAGATGACGCTCGACGCATGTCCCGCCACCGAAGGAATCACCGCGCCATCGATATAGCTCAGGGGATATGACACGCGCGTGTTCATCGGCGCGTTGCGATCAGAGAAATCGACGCTTCCATCCTCGCGGATGCTGACGTTTTCGAGCAGTGCGTTGTCGCGAATCGCCGCGTAGATACCCGGTTCTGTTGCGGGATCGAGGTCAATCACCTTCGCATAACAGCCACCTTCAATGTTGCAGATGCCGTTCGGTCCCCAGGCATGTTCATCATCGCCAATAAGTGCACGATCCGGATCGGTCGAGAGCGTCGTCTTGCCCGTACCGGAGAGGCCGAAGAAGATGGCCACATCACCGTCGCGACCCCTATTTGCGGAACAGTGCATGGAAGCGATGCCTTCAAGCGGGAGCCAGTAGTTCATCATCGAGAAGACGCCCTTCTTGATCTCGCCGCCATACCAGGTGCCACCGATGAGCTGCATGCTGTCCGTAGGACTAAACGCAACGAAGTTCTCGGAGTTGAGCCCCTGCGCCTTCCACTGCGGGTTGACAGCATTGGTGCCGCTGAGGATCACGTAGTCGGGGGCAAAGCCTTCAAGCTCGGCCGCGGTCGGGTCGATGAACATGTTTCGTGCGAAGTGAGCCTGCCAGGCAACCTCGGTAATCACGCGAACGGCTTTGCGAATGGAGGCGTCCGCACCGACGAATGCATCGACGACGTACAGTTTTTTTCCGGTGAGCTGTTTGTCGACGAGCCCCTTCAGACGTTGCCACGTATCAGGAGTGATCGGCTTGTTGTCGCTGGAATTGTTGCCCTTCCACCATACGGTTCCATCCGTCGTTGCGTCGCGCACGATATACTTGTCCTCGGGCGAACGGCCAGTAAATTCCCCGGTATTCACGGACAGCGCGCCAAAGTTGGTGGGATGGCCGCGCTCGAGTCCCTCGCCCTGCAACGCCGCCTCCTTAAGCAGTGCATAGGACGGATTGTGAATGACCTGCGTCGGTCGCAGATTCTCCAGCTGCAAACCAGCTGAGGGTGTAAAGGGAGCAAAATAGGGGGACATGGCGACTGCGCTCACAAGGCCTCCGTATATGATATTAAGTGGCCATATACATTATATGTCGCATAAAATGTCAACCGCTTCACGGCAATTCAGGTCAATTGCTGACAGTGCTGTCCCCCAAATGTTCCCCAAAAAAAGGCACCCGGGGTGAGCGGGTGTTCAAGAACTGTGCAGTACTGTAGCGAAAGTGTGCACCCTTCACAAAGTTCCGCCTGAGCACTAAAGGCGTTTTTCTGGCATCTCGATTGCAGAACGTACCCCCGAGCAGATTTACTGTTTCAGCTCAAGAACAACGGCTTACAAACTTGAAGTCACAGATTGTGACTTCAAGTTGCAACCGGTTTGCCACACAGATTAGCCACTTGACGGTATATGTATAATATATGTATACTATAAACACAGGCTGGCGGTTCGAATGGGATTTGGAGAGGGAGATAGAGAACCTCTCGAAAAACGGCCTCACCTTCCGGACAGCGACGGAGGTCTTCGCGGACCCGAAGGTGATACACCTGGAGGACGAGAGGCATTCGACGGAGGAGGACCGATTCTACGCGGTTGGAAGGACGAGCCAGGGCGAGGTGGTGACGGTGCGCTACACCGTGCGCGGAAAGACGATAAGGATATTCGGGGCGGCGAAGTGGCGCAGGTGGAGGCGATACTATGAAAAGGAAAATTCCGGATCCGAATAGGATGAAGAGGGTCAAGGGGCCCAAGCTCACGGAGGGCGAGCTCCGCTCAGCCAAGGTGCGCGTGACCACCTTTCTCGACGAGGATGTCCTCAAGGCGCTCAAGGAGACCGCGAAGGCCTCCGGCACGCGCTATCAGACTCTGCTCAACAAGCTTTTGAGGCAGTCCCTTATCGGAGATAAAAGGACGATCCTCGAGCGATTGGAAAGGCTCGAGAAGGCGGTGTTCAAGAACAACGCGGCCTGAATGCGATGGTGGGCCTCGCGCTGCCCGCTTCGGGCGCCTCTTTGCCCTGGGCGGCGGAAACATCCTGCGCCGACTCCCAAAGACAAATCCTAAGCACGAAATCCTAAACTCTAAACAAATTCTAAATCCCAAATACGAATGTTCCAAACACAGGGTTTTCCGGTTCTGTTTGGGATTTGGAGTTTAGATATTCGGATTTGTTTAGGATTTAGATATTAGAATTTAGGATTTGCAGTGCCTATTTTCGCTCGCGCCGGCCCGAATCACGGAGCCCGCCCTCACAGACAGACCGGCCCCGCCCGGCGCGGGCAGCTAGACTCGGCTTTGCTGAAAAAAAGGCACCCGGGGTGAGCGGGTGCCGGGGAAATCTATGTCTATATCTTCAGCTTACTCTGCGGCCTCTATCAGCACCTCGATCATCAGCTCAGCAAATCTCCTCACATCTTCGTCGGAATTATTTGCATTCCGTTCCAATGCTTCGAGTGCCTCATCGCAAAGGGGGCAGGCCTTCGCCCGGGCCCCCTGAAGGGAGTTGCATTTGACTATGGCTGCGTCTCTTCCCGACATCGTCACCTCAGCGGCCTTATCTTGAGCCTGCCGTCGTCGAACGGGCCGTAAGTGCGGTCCTCAGTAGCCTTCGCTCCTCTTAGCGACGGGGTTGTCGCCGATACATAGATGCCGGTATGCTCATCAGTGGGGACGAGCGAAAATACCTGAACATCCACCTTTCCCCTCAGAGCCCCATAGTCGGAATTTCTACCCAGGCGCACATTCAGGACCTCGAGGAATCGGTTGATGGTGCGCTCCGCGCTGCCTGCGTCCCCGCTGAAAAGAAACTCCACGGTGACCCGCGGGCTCGGTGAACACTCCATACAACACGTTGCGCTGTAGGTACCAAACTCGCCCAGGCCGAAGTCCAAGACCTCATCCTCTATCTTCGAGGCCATGGCATCGAAGTTGTCGCCCGTCGGATCGAGCTTGTGACGTGCCTGCATGTGAGTCACTGAGTAGGTCCAGTCCGACGTGTTTATCGGCGTCCTCTCGGCAGTCCACATGTCCACGCCCATCACGCCCACCATGCGGCCATGATACCAGAGCATCTCGCCCTTGGGCGTGTGCGAGAGCGCAATCTCCGAGGGGCTCATCCAGCCATACTCGGCCACGCAGTAGTCATTGCGGGAGGTCCTTCTGCGCGAGGCAGCGTAGTCCACGACGTACCGGTCGTGCCCCAGCGCCGCGAAGTTCGTCGGGACGCGGTGGCCGTTGGCGACCGCCGGCGCGCTCGCCATGCACTTCTTCAGGGAGTCGAACTTCTTCACGCGCATCTTGCCGCCATCATCATATATGATCGGGAAGGCGAAGAAGTTCTTCCCCAGCCACTCCTTCACGGCGGCGTCGTCCACCCTGCCGGCCTGCATGGCACCAGCGATGCCGCGTTCGCACTCTGCCCTCTCAGCATCGGAGAAGGGGTGCGCCTCCTTGCACATCACGGCCAGGGCCGCGCCGCACTGGGCGACGGCGGCGGAGCAGTCCGCGTCGGCGCCCCGGCAGTGATGCTCGGACAGCTCGTCGGTACGGGCCGAAGCGGGAGCGGGCTGTGCCGGCGCCGGTGCTGGCTTCGCGGGCACGAGCTTGGGCAACGGCTCCTTGCTCGGCGCCACCCGCACGCCGCCGCCGAAGATCATGGCCGCGCCCTTGGAGACCGTGAGGCACGAGTCGAGTGAGCCGAAGACGTGCCTGGATGAGCCGTCGGCCGGCATCAGGACATACGTCTGCGTGCCCGGCGTGTTCGCGGCGGCCTCGCAGGCGCGCACCACGCTTTGGCAGGCCTCCCTCTCGTATGCGTAGCTGAGCTTTTCGCAACCGCTCATCGCGGCGTCTATCTTCGGATCCGACATATCTGACCTCCCTGTACCGATCGCTCAAAAATCAGCCATCGATAATATATCGACAGATTGCCGATCCTGTTGTCAAAAATGTACGGCAGAACAAAAAAAGTGTACACAGGGTGTGTACACCTTGGCTGGGTGGTCCGAACCGGATACATAGGTTACAGAAAGTACCGAGGACATGGGTGACACTTTTTGAGAAAGGGAGGGCTCGGAGGTGAGCCATGCCCTGGAGAGTGAGCCATGTCATGAACGAGAGGAT
>Ga0180429_10003984_pt1 | contig 11882 bp, 6 predicted proteins | sample SS_ome_FD_132428 | JGI IMG/M metagenome (GOLD analysis project Ga0180429, IMG submission 132428) | Hypersaline lake sediment archaeal communities from the Salton Sea, California, USA - SS_1_S_1 metaG | ecosystem: Environmental > Aquatic > Non-marine Saline and Alkaline > Hypersaline > Sediment ... | reverse complement strand
GGCTGCTTGCGGACCGAGAAGGTGGACAGGTTGATGCCGTTGGGGATGACGCGCGTGCGCGCCGGGTCGGCGCCGCCGCGGATCTGCACCTTGCGGTTGTTCTCAAAGAGCGTCACCACCTCGTCGCTGTACGCGTACGTGATGCGGCTCAGGTGATCGAAGAGGGTGATCCACATCTGTTTGAAGGGACTCACCGTGTCGGTGAGCACGGCCGAGTCGATCTTGCGCTCGTAGATCCAGTGGGCTTGCTCGATCTCGATGCGGCGCTCGTTGGAGTAGATGCCGTGCTCGGTGAGGATCACGGGCGCGCCGGTCTTGATGCGTGCAATGGCGGCCAGCAGCCCCGCATAGCCCGTGCTGATGGTGTGGTATACGGAGGCCCGGGGCAGCCGGGCGTCGGCCAGGCGCAGCAGGGGCAGGTGCGAATAGCGCCACGTCCAGAAGTAGTCGACGAAGGAGTCGTCCAGGCCCTGCTCGTCGCAGGCCCGCACCAGCATCTCCCACGTGCGCTTGTGCAGGAACAGGTCCCGGGGGCTGATGACGCGTGTCTCCGGGTCGACGGCCAAGCGGTAGACCTCGGGCAGCAGCTCGTAGTTGCGGTCTTCCAGGTCGGCATAGAAGCGTTGCAGGACCTCGAAGGCGCGGCGTCGCGAGCCGCGCTTGGCCTGGTCGGACAGCTCGTAGTCGTGGATGTAGTTCTCGGAGACCGAAACCACATTCTCCGGCACTTCGTACCGATATTCGCTGTACGTGTCGCGCGAGGGTAGTACGGTCAGCAGCGAGAAGCGCACCTGCGGCAGGGCGCGGATGAGGTTGTGCACCCACGATGAGACGCCCCCCGTCACGTAGGGATAGGTCCCTTCCAGCACCAGGCACACGTCAGCCATGCCGTCTCACAATCCCCGGAGCGCCCGAACCGTCTGACGGGCACGCGGCGCCGCGGCATGGTCGGGACGACGCAGGACCCAGGGCAGGATGATGTCGGCCGCCCAGGCGGCCTCGGCGTCAGCCGCCACGTCCAGGCAGCCCGCCAGCAGGGCGTCCTCGCCGGAATCGAAGAGCCGGCGCCAGTCGGTCCGGTCCTCCGCGTGGAGCAAGCCCGCCAGCGAATCCAGCCAGGCCTGCCCGAGGGCGCGGCGCCACGACGACCCGGCCGTCGCGCCCTCGAAAAAGGCGCGACAGGCCTCCGGATCGGACTTGAAAAGGCTGCGGGCGAGCTCCGCCCGCGTCTCGTCGTCTAGACCGTCGCTGAGCTCGTCCAGGGTGACCAGACCGCGGCGCGCGCTGGCCGCGCCCCAGCGCATCCCGGGCAGCAGGGCCACGATGTCTTCGCGCCGGGGATGCCGCCGGCCGGATGTGTCCAGCCGGTCCAGGAGAGGCGACAGATCCCCGGCCAGAACCTGGTCCAGCGACTGAGCCGCCATCTGGCGCACCTCGGCGCTGGCGTCGTCGAGGGCCAGACCGAGGAGCGGCTCGACCAGGCTCCCCTGTCCCCGGGCGCGCCCCAGCAGGATGGTGGACAGGTAGCGGATGTTCTCGTTGCCGTCGCCCAGATAGCCCACCAGGATCTCGAAGAGGGTCGAGTCCTCGAAGTCCCAGGTGATGGCATCGGCCATGTACTGGAGGACCACCTGCTTCAGAGGGACGGCCTCTCCCTCGGGCCGACGCAGCAGGTCTGTCAGGGCCGGGCAGTCGGAGAGCCGCCGCACCATCTGGGCCGCCGCCAGGGTGGCGACATAGGCCGCCATGGCATCGGGGCTCTGCAGGAAGGGCACCACGCGGTCCAGGAAGCGCGGCTCTCGCAGGGCCCCCAGCGCCTCGAGGGCGGCGTACAGCACGCGCGCGGGCTGGGCCGTGTTGGCGTACGCGGCGATGTGTTCGCCGTAGTCCCGCATCTCGCGGCGGCCCAGCCGGGTCAGTATGTAGGCGGTCATCTCCTCCGAAGCCCCCGGCAGGAGTTGCTTGCAGGCCTGACCCAGGAGTTCGTCGGTCAGCTCTTCCACCACCCAGCCGGCGGCCCGCCGGATCTGGGGGTTGGCGTGGTGGGCGGCCAGGGGCAGCAGAGAGCAGGCCACCTGCCGGTCGGGCATGCGGGCCAGGCGTCCGATGATGTGCCGGGCGACCTCCTCGTCGGGCTCCTTGGCGAGCCGGGCGATCAAGTGGCCGCGAGCGCGCGTCCCTCCCCGTTGACCGAGTGCCGCGACAGCGGCCAGCCGCACGCCCGCGTCGGGCGACTGCAGGCAGGGCAGGAAGCGCTTCCACCGCTCGAAGGACTCCATCTCGCTGAGGGCGGCGAGCGCGGCGATCTGCCGCTCCGGGCTGCCCCGCTCCAGGTGGGCGACCAGGGGCCGGGCAGCGCGGGCCTGATCGATACGGCGCAGAGCCTCGAAGGCGGCGGCTACCACCGTCTCGTCGGGCGACTCGAGCAGGGCGGCGATGCGGTCAATGCCGGCGCTGCGCCGGTGCTGGCCGATCGCCTTGAGAGCGCGGCAGACCACGTCGGCGTGCTGATGGGTCAGCAACTCGAGCAACAGGCCGAGGCGCGGCTCGATGTCGTACGCCTCCAGCGTGGCTCCGGCTCGCTGGCGCGTGGCGGCGTTGGGCGAGTCCAGGAGGCGTCGCAGGTGGGGCTCGGCGCGCTCAAAGGGCTGCGACCGCAGGAAGCGGCACAGGAGCGCCTCAAGGGCCTGATCTCCCGGCCTGGCGAGCTCGGCCAACGGCTCGAGGAGGGCCGGGTCAGTGCTCTCGGCGATGCGGTCAAAGGCCCCATCGCGGGCGTGACGGTCACCGTCGACCAGCTGTCTCAACAGCGCCGTCGCGGTCATGGAGAGGCCCCGTCGCCCCGGTCGGCCCACAGGGCGGCGGCCGCCCTGGCCGGGTGATCCTCTGGAATCTGGGCGGCGAAGGCGGCAGCGCCGCGACGCAGGTCGGCGAGGCGCCGCTCGCGGAAGTCCAGGGCGCACTTGTGGAGCAGGGCCTCGCGGTCGTCCGGCCACTGGCCCAGCAGCCGCTCGTACGCCTGGCGCTCCGCCGCGCCGTCCCCCTGCAGCCGGGCCAGCTGGCCGCTGAGCAGGAGCACCAGCCGCCGGCGATCGCCGGTGAAGGCGTCGGTGTCGGTGTGGGTCAGCACGTCGCGGGCCATGCCGGCATAGTGGGCGGCAGAGGCGCTGTCGAGCAGGCCCGACTGGGCGTAGTCCAGGTAGGCCCGCACCAGGTCGAGGCGGTCCTCCGGGTCGGCGGCCGCCCCCTCGACCTTGCGGCGCTGGCGCAGGATGCCGGCGTTGATGCGGTTCTCGATCTCGGTGAGCGCGGTGCAGGCGTACGAGCGTATCTCGTACTCCTCGTCGAGCAGAGCCTCGCGCAGCAGGGCGACGGAGTTGGGGGTCCACTCACCGAGAATCTTGCCGATGAGGGACTTCTTGAGGTTCCGGTCAGGGCCCCGCATGACGTCCATGTAGGACTGGACATTGAGCTCGTGCCAGACCCGCTGGTCCAGGGAGCCCCTGACGTGCGGGGTCTCGCCGTCGGTGCCGGCCTCTGCCGCGCTGACGTAGTCGGCGTACTCTCCGGCCAGTCGGCCGCCGCGACCGGAGCGCAGCGCCGCGTACAGGGCCAGACTGCCCAGGACCCCGTACAGCGGCAGGCACAGGGCCAGCACCAGGTAGAGGCAGAAGGACAGCTGCCGGCCCCCCGGGGTAAGGCGCGCGAGACCGTGGGCGATGAGCAGGGCGCCCGCGCCGGCGCCCACGGTCAGGAGCCACGACCACTGAGCCTCGCCGGACCACGCTGCCAATCCCGTCCACAGGGACAGGGTCAGGCCCACGGCGAGGCTGAGCGCGGTAGCGGCCGTGCGCCACTGCGAACGGCCGCGCGCGGCCTCAGGCGTCGGCATCCCCGGGCTCCATCGCCGCCTCTGCCTTGGCGGCCATCTCGTCGAAGCTCTCCATGCCGATCTCGTACTCCACGGTGGACCAGGACATGGCCAGACGCCGCTCGCCATCCGTGTACGGGCTGAAGTCGAAGCGCTCAATCTGCTCGGCGATGGCGCCCAGACGGGCTTCGGCATCGGCCGCCATGGAGATGGGGAAGGCAACTGCCAGGGTGTCGTCGGCGCGGTAGGCCGCCACCAGGTCCAGTTCGGTCACGCACTCGCTGACGATGCGGGCAAGAGTCTGACGCAGCGCGCCGGTGCGCTCGGGGGAGATGTCGTCCCAGTTCTGGACGCGTCCCAGGCAGAGCGAGATGGGCAGCGAGAAGCGCCGGGCGCGCTCGAACTCCTGTTCCATGCGGTTGGCGAAGTAGGCGTAGTTGTACAGGCCGAGCTCCTCGTCGTACACGCTGCGGGAGCGCAGCTCGTCGAGGCGCAGCCGTTCGTCGAGGATGCGCGACCACCACTCGACGATGGTGCCGAAAAGCTTGAAGGTGTGGGGGTGGTAGTCGACAAAGGGCATGGCTTCGACGCCGACTACGCCGAGCACCTCGCCCTCCTCGGTGCGCAGGGCACGGGCCAGCACCGTGCCGCCGCTCCACTGCTCCGGGTCCGGGTCGCCGGTGAACTGGCCCAGGTGGACGACATCAGCGGTGCGCAGGGACTCCCGCAGGACCACGTCAGCTTCGCCGTTCACGGCCCGACCCTCGTCGACGGCCCCGCCGCTGACGTGTCGTCGCACCAGGCGGCCGCGCTCGTAGTCGTACACTACGCCGCGCTCAGAGTGGATGTGCTCGGCCAACACCTCGAGCAAGTGGGCCTTGATCTGCCCTGCGGTCATCTGCTTGGTGCGGGCCAACTCACCAAACAGATCCAGAATGCTGGTCAACTCACTGGCGATGCGCGACTCGAGCTGGTGCAGGGCCTCGGAGGCGGCCCGGTTGGCCTCCTCCAGCTCGGCGGTGTGCTCCGAGTTTTCGACCAGCTGGCGGCGCAGAACCAGCGTGCGTTCCAGCAGGTGCTGGGTGAACCCGCTGATGACGCCCGCCACGACCAGGTAGAGCAAGGGGTCGCGAAAGTCGGCGAACAGGCTCAGGGCCGAGAAATGGAAGACCGCCCCCGGTGGGGTGGCTATGTACCAGGTGTGGACCAAAGCGGCCACAGCGGCACAGGCCACGGCCTCGCGGAAGCCGTACCGCAGAGACGCGAGGATGACGATGGTCCAGAAAGGGTGAAGATCGAAGGACAGATATCCCGGGTCATCCGGCAGGACGAGGTGGCCGACCACCAGGGCCACGGCAATGAACAGGACCGTCTCGACCAGACTGGTCCAGCGGTACCCGCGCCCCCGTCCGGAGGACCCTTCGGTCACCGGAGCAACTCCGCGACGCGCTCGACCAGCCGGACTGGGATGAAGGGTTTGGTCATGATCTCGGCTCCCAGGTCAAAGATCTCGCGGCGCTGCTGCTCGTCGAGCTTCTTGGCTGTCAGCACGGCGTAGCGCGTGGCTGCGTCGGGGCGCTGCTGCCGCGCCTGGCGGATGAACTCGACGCCGTCCATGCCCGGCATCATGATGTCGACCAGCACGAGGGCGAACTCCTCTTCCGCAGTTCGCTCCAGGGCGGCCTCGGGAGCGTTGTACTCGGTGACCTCGTACCCGTGCATGGTCAGAGCCGACCGGGTGAGCAAGGTGATGCTTTCATCGTCGTCGAGCACCAGTATGCGGGTGGCTTCCATGGATCCCCTCCTCCATTGCCCTCACAGGTAGAAGCCGGCCTCGAGCCGGCAACGCTTCAGTTAAGATAGCAGACCAGTTCGGCCGCCACACTGCGGTATGTGCCGCCTCCCGTCTGGACCGAGCTTTCGGAGGCGGTGAAGGCGGTGGCCCGCAGGCCGTAATCCGTGCCCACGAGGAGCTGTCCCGAGAGGCTCAGCCCGTAGAGCTCTCCCAGACCCAGGTCTCTTCCGGAGTCGAGGCCCAGGAAGGGGGCCACGTCGAGATGCCCCCGCCCGGCCCACAACAGGTGGGCGTACGCCCCCAGAGCCAGGGCCCGGGTGCTCTCCGGCAGCTGGAAGCGGCCGGCGAAGCGGGCCTTCTGGCTGGACTCGGAGATCTCCTGGGACAGGGTCAGGCCGATGGCGCGGAGCGGGTGCACTGCGCCGCCGGGCCATTCGAGCACAGGGCGCGCGGCGAAGAGGCTCAGCCGCCCGTCGTCGCCGAAGCCGCTGCCCTCTTCGAGCTCAAAGGAGCGCCACCTGCACTCGGCCTGCAGATAGAAGCCGGCCAGGGGCAGGGAGGCGGAGACCTGGGCGCGACTGACCAGCCCGCGGTCGGCCACGGCATCGACCGGCTCGCGCCACGGCTCGTCGACGGCCGCCTCGGCGGACAGGGTCGCCCCGCGGGGCAGATCGAGACGGGCCCGGATCCACGGCGCCAGGCGTTTCTCCAAGTGCCCGCCGAGTCCGTGGGCCCCGGCGTTGAGGTCGAGACCGAGCCGCGGCGACCAGAGCAGGCCCAGGCTACACTCGTGGACGCGGGCGGAGAAGTCGGGGTGACGGACCAGCTGGTCGTCGCGGTACCAGCCGCTGCGCCACTGCAGTTCCGCCCCCAGATCGGGACGCAGGGGCCAGCGCACAAAGGAATCGGCGGACCAGGCGGATTCACCGGTCATGGCCGTGTGGCCGAGAGACAGCCCCGCGGCCTTGCCGCGGCGGGTCAGCAGGGCCCTCCGTTGTTCGTGAGCCCGCTCGCGCGCCGCCGGCGGGGCGGCGGAGAACAGCACGCCCTCCTGCAGGCCCAGCGCCTCGGGCCACGCGCCGGCGCGCGCCAGGGCTTCGGCCAGGTCGAGCGCGAGCCCCACGTCGCCGGGTGCCTGGGCGGCCGCGGCCCGGAGCTCCTCGGCCGCCCGGGGCCAGACGCCCTGTTGCACGTAGGCCGCGGCTCGCAGACGGGACGATCGCCGGTCTCCCGTGCCGGGGGGCAGCAGGACCAGGGCGGCGTCCGGGCGTCGGTCTTCGAGGAGGACGTCGGCGAAGTCATTGCGCTGGGCCACATCCTCAGGGTGCAGGCGCACCAGTTCGGCCATGAGGCTGTCGGCTGCGGCGCGCTGTCCCAGGCGGTAGCGCAGGCGCGCCGCCATGGCGCGGTAGTAGGGCTCGTCGTGAGAGCCCCGTCCCAGGCGGTCGAGGGCCTCGCTGTACTGCGCCAGCGCCGCGGCCCGCTGTGTCTCCCAGGCGGCCTCACCCAGCAGGTAGGGGGGCTCCGGATCGTCGGGATCCAGCTCGAGGGCGCGGCCGAGCAGCAGGAGGCGACGCGCCGGGTCGTCTGCTTCCACGGCCGCGGCCAGCCCCTTGAGTGCCCGTGCGTGGTCCGGGGCGTTTTGCAGGGCGGCCTCGAAGTACTCGCGCGCTTGCTGGCGCTGGCCTCGCTGCAGGCGCCATTCGCCGATCCGGGTGAGCAGGTCGGTGTCGGTGGGGCGGCGTGCCTGCAGGGCCTGGTACAGCCCCTCGGCGCGATCGCCTCGCCCGCTGCGCTCCAGGGCCTCGGCCAGTACGTCCAGAATGGCGTCTGGCGCAGACTCGGGGGCGGCGCGCACCGGTTCCAGTATCTCGCACACTTCGGCCATCCGCCCCTGGTCGTACAGGACAAAGGCCAGGTCACTGCGGTACTGCAGGCTCTGCGGATGGGCCGACACCAGGTCGCGGTACAGGGTCTCCGCCCGTGAGGTGCGGCCCAGCGCCCGGTACGCCTGGGCCAGATCGCCCAGCACGAAGGGGTCTCCCGGGCGCACCTCGGCCAGGATCTCCAACTCGCCAGCGGCGGCGGCCCAGTCGGCCCGGGCCAGGTGCGCCTGGGCGCGGAGCCGGGCGGCGCGCACGCGCAACGCCTCATCCTGGGCCGCGGCAGGGCCGGCCAGGAGTGCGGCCAGTATAAGGACGATTGGGATCATGGCGGCGGGACCTCTTCGAGTACGACCAGGGCCTCCTCGTACGCGCCGCGCCAGATGAGCAGCTCGGCGTAGTCGGTGGTCAGGGCCGCGTCGCGTGCATGCTGCTGGCGGGCCGCGGCCAGCAGGTCGAGGGCCTCGGCGCCGCGACCTGTGCGCCACAGGGCGTGGCCCCGGCGCTGGGCCTCGTACGCCGTGGCCGGGAGCTGACTGCTGGTCTGCGCCACGACGCGAAGGAAATGGGGGGCGGCAGCCGATGAGTCGCCAGCGGCATCGCGAGCCAGGCCGGCGCGGTACGCCACGTCGACGTCGCCGGGGCGCAGGGCGGCGAGGCGCTCGAGCAGGGCGGCGGCTTGCCCGGGGGCTTCGGCGACCAGCAGACCTGCCAGGCCGGAGAGGGCCGTGGGCTCGCGGGGGTCCAGGTCCAGGGCGCGGCGGAAGTAGGCCGGCGCGGAGCGACGATGGGCCGCGGCCAGCCGCTCGCCGATGCGGGCGTGCAGACGGGCGTCGGACCGGTGACGGCCCGCCAGGCGAGCCAGTACCTCCTCGGCCGCGGCGGCATGACCGACCCGCAGAAAGCGATCGGCCAGCAGCAGGGCCGGAGCCACCGCCCCGGGAGGAGAGCAGTCGTACACCTGCCGGGCCCAGCCCAGGAGGCGCGCATCGTCGGCCTCGCTGTCGCTCGCGTCCCGGGCCGCCCGCAGCAATCCCTCGCGGTATGCCTCAGAGCCGGGATCTCCGGCCAGGAGGCCGGCGTAAATGGGGGCCGCCTCCAGGGGGCGCCCGAGGGAGGCCAGGACGCGCGCCAGGCGGGACCGGTGCCGGGCGCTGCGGGGCTGGCTGGCCACCAGGCCACGGGTCACCTGCAGCTCGCGGCGGTAGTCCTCCACCCAGTCGTACGCGTCGGCCAGCGCCACCGTCAGCTCGACGTCGCCGGGCCACCTCGCCGCAGCTGCCTCGAAGACCTGCACCACCTGGCGTTTGGCGCCGGCCGCCATGAGCAAGTCGGCGTGCAGACGCCAGTACCCGACGTTGGCGGAGTCCGAGGCGACGAGCTGCGCCGCCCAGTAGGCCGACCGGCTGTACCGGCTGCGGCGGGCCTCGAGCTCGGCGAGCTGGCGCCACACCGCGGGGTCCTGACCGAGGGACGCGGCGCGCTCCAGCTCGGCGATGGCGCCCGGCAGGTCGGCCAGGTAGAGGTAGATCTGACCCCGTTGCCGATGGTAGGTCGGCGCCGGCAGGAGATGGCCATAGAACTCCTCAAAGCGGCGCAGCGTCTCCTCGCGCCGGCCCGCCACGATGAGGGCGGAGCACAGCCGGTCGAACAGATCGCGTCTCTCAGAATGCTCCTCGTGGAGCTGGGCGAAGACCTCGATGGCGGCCGTATCGCGGCGCGCCAGGAGCACATCGCCCAGGTACTCGCGCACCTCGAGGCTGTCCGGGAACTGCCGCGCCATGTCTCGCAGCGCGGCCACGGCGCCGTCGCCGTCGCCGGCGCGCAGCAGCACATCGACCAGATCCCCGTGCCGGTGGTAGTTCCGTGGCTGCTGCTCGACGATGGCCCTGAGATTGGCCACCGCCCTGTCCGGCTCCTGGAACCACTGGTAATACTCGTCCAGCTGTGAGAGAGCCGCACTGTCCTCGGGCGCCACACGGAGGAGCTGCTCCAGCGCGGCTTCGGCCTGCCGGTGCTGCAGCATGGCGCGGTACACCTTGGCCCGCTCGCGCCAGCCGTCTGGGAAGTCCGGGTGCTGCGCGGTGATCTCCTCCAGCAGGCGGGCCGCGTCCTGGTACGCACCGGTGAGGAACAGCACGCGGGCTCGCTCGAGGGCCACGCGCCGGTCGGCCGGGTGGCGCGCCTCCATCTCCTCGAGGGCCCCGAGGGCGCTGTCGAAGAGGAGGGAATTGCGGTAGATGGAGACGACGTCAAAGGACGTGGGGAACAGCAAGACAGCGGCCAGGGCGACCACCGCGAAGAACAGGGCGACGTGCCAGAAGTTCAGCTTCATCGCGCTCACCCACCCGTCGGCATGGGGCGGAGATGCACGGCCGTCGAGGCGGTCAGGGGCAGGACCAGGTTCAGACGGCCGTCCCCATCGGTGCTGACCAGGCTGGCGGCACCGGCTCTCCCCTCCAGAGTTGCCTCGTACCGGCGGCTGGGAGGCAGGTTGCGCCAGAGGAAGTGGCCCTCGCCCAGGCCCCCGGTGCGGAAGGAGATCTCGCCCGCGGCGCTGAGCGCGACATCCTCGACCGCAGCAGTGGCGCGCTCGAGATAGGGCAGGATGGGCGGCGTCTCGGTGAGGACGACAGTGGCCTCGTCAGCGGCCGCGAGACTCACATAGAGCGCGCCCAACTCGTGAGTGAAGCCCAACACGCCCCTCGATCTGCTCAGGTCGGGGTAGAGCTGGCACCGATCAAAGCGCACCGTGCGACACGCGCCAAACCCCCGCAGCACCCAGGCGCGCGGGTCGCGCCGCTCGATCTCGGCCCCGATGAAACCGCGCACGATGGGGGGGTACTGACCGGCGTAGATGGGGAACAGGCTGTCCCGCCGGGCCACCGCCCAGTCGTAGGCCAGGCGGAGGGCAGCCAGGGAGGCCCGGCGCTCGCCGGAATAGAGATGGTAGTACACGTTCACCGGCAGGATGCGGCGCGGTGCGCCGGTGCGCGCGAAGGTCTGTACTGCGTTCTGGTACCCGCCGAAGGGGCCGGTCCAGAGATTGGTGTAGGTGTTTTCGTTGGAGTTGCTGCTGTGTATCTGGTAGTGCTCTCCCACCTGCCGGTAGAGGGGCATCACGTAGTTGTACGACGGAAACTCGCCATCCAGGCGGCTGTCGCCGCCGTTCATGTTCTCCACGCCGGCCGCTTCGAGCAGGGCCAGGGCCTCCTCGTCGGGCAGGGTGTTGCCCGACCACAACAGCAGACGGCAGGCCTCGCCCGGGGGCAGCAGGACCTCCTCGACGTACCGGCAGGACCCCACCGTCTCGGCGTAGGCGTCGTACTCGTACCCGGGGATGTCCCAGGGCAGCACGGCCTGCCCGCTCGGCACGGCGTTGAGACCCTCCAGATCGCTGTACTCGGTAACGCGGTCACGGGATACCAGGTCGCGGTTCCACACCAGGGGGTGCGAGAAGGTGTGCGAGGCGGGCTCGACATTGGGTCGCGCCAGGATGCGGCGCGCCATGTCCACGACTGCCGGCGCCCCGAGCGCCCGTGGGTCCACCTCGGCGGTGATGACGGAGACGGTGAAGGGCAGGTCGGGGTAAGCCTGGATGACCTGCTCGTCGATCACCTCCGCCGCCGACTTGCCGGGCTCGAGGAGCGACTGGTTCAGTATGCCGTCGCCGTCGATGTGGGAGTAGTAGATGCGGGTCCCGAAGAGCGTGGTGCAGTCGAGGCGTGGCGCCCCGTCAATGTCCAGGGCCTCGGCCAGGAAGCGGAAAGGGTTGAGCCGCCACTGCAGCTTCTCGCTGCGGGGGGCGCGGTAGCGCACGTACCCCTCTGCCGCGAACCCGCCGGCAGGCCCGAGTACCACGGCATCGGATGCGCTCCCGGTCGAGGCCATGCGCAGCCGCAGGAACACGCGGTTGGCCGGGTCTGTGGAGCGGATCTCCTGGAACCGGGTGAGCTCGGAGGTGAGGCGCCGCTCGAACTCCACCATCTCGGGGTCGCGCGACAGGAGCTCTATATCGAGGGGCATGGAGGTGTAGTTGTCGCCCGCCCGCAGGCCCATGCGGCGCAGGACGGCATTGATGCGCTCCAGAGACACGGGCTGCCCCGTCGCCGAGTCGAAGCGCGGCCCCACGGTGTTGAGGAGAACCACCCGCCGGCCAGCTGTCAGCTGCTCGTCGAGCCAGGTCCAGTAGGTCTCGGCCCGCGGAACCCGCTGCGACTCCAGCCAGACCACGACGCCGCGGTACTCGCCCATGTCCCCGGCGTTGGGCAGGCCAGCGGCCAGGTCGCAGTAGTCCAGGTGCAGTCCGAGGTAGTGTAGGATGGCCCCGACG
>Ga0180429_10003981_pt1 | contig 11887 bp, 18 predicted proteins | sample SS_ome_FD_132428 | JGI IMG/M metagenome (GOLD analysis project Ga0180429, IMG submission 132428) | Hypersaline lake sediment archaeal communities from the Salton Sea, California, USA - SS_1_S_1 metaG | ecosystem: Environmental > Aquatic > Non-marine Saline and Alkaline > Hypersaline > Sediment ... | reverse complement strand
GATGCCGCGAGGACGCCGGGGGTTCGCTTGTTCAGCGCCCGTTCGATGTTGGCCGCACAGTTGGCGCAGGTCATCCCCGTCACCGGCATTTCGACCGACGCCGGCGTGGTATTGAAACCGGCCTTGCGGACGGCGGCAACCACCTCCGGCAGTTTTATCCGGGCGGGATCATAAGTAATGTCGGCCCGTTCGGACGCAAAATTCACCGCCGCGCGCTCCACGCCCTCCAGGCGCCCCACATTCCGCTCGATGGTTGCGGCACAATTGGCGCACGTCATGCCCTGGATGGGCAGGGTAACGTTGACAGATCCCATGGGCTTCGTCCTTCGAAACGATCACACCATCCGGCACTCAGTCGGCCGGATAATTGATTTCCTGCAGTGTGTCCCGAATGGCCTTCTCGGAGGCCGGCGCCTCCCAACTGACGACCACCGTCTTATCCGCCGGGGTTCCCTCCACCGACTGGACACCGCTCATTTCGCTCAATTCGTTCTTGATGGCCATCACACAGTGGCGGCATGAAATTTTAGAAATATGAAAAGTCTGTTTTTCCATCGTGGATCTCCTGATGTCACATTTTCTAACGTTGGAATGGCAATCGCAAACCCGGCCAGCCGGGCTTGCGATGTTAGCGGTATGGCGAGAATCACCTATCGTGGCGACATGACGCTAATCGAAACAATCTTTGGAACGCCGGCCGCTCTCCCGGGCAGCGTCTTCGTAGCACCGGCTATGCTCTTCCATACTCCCCGAACAAAAGTCACATCGGCGAACGTCGTCCACCAGGTGTTGTTTTTCGTCTTTCAAGCAACTCAAGGTCTGATCATTGACGTTTTTCATAGGGCACCTCCCGTTAGTTGCATCATTCGCTTCCAGGCGCTGCAGCAAGCACCATGTGCGTGGCGGCAATCCAACTGCTAACCGCGCCCCTCAGAATAAGGCCGTGGAAGGTTAAGTCAAATCATAACGGGGAGGGACTGTCCGCGCGGGGAAATTGCCCATGGCGGATATAAACGTCGAGGTCTTCGGCCGTCAGCAGGTCCGCAAAACGTTTGCCCCGCCGGCTGCGCTGCTTATAAAACGCAATACAGTCGCTGATCATGCGCAACACGTCGTCTTCACTGAAAATGCCCGGCAATTCCATTGCCAGGCGGGGGTGGCGGCCGAGTTTGCCGCCCAACTGGATGCGGTAGCCCTGCTGACCGGTTGCCAGTGTTTCGGTGGGGCAGACCGGGATGCAGCGGCCGCAGTTGATGCACCGCTCACGATCGATAACCGGCCCGCTCTCCTCTTCTTCAGTCAGCGCCACAGCCGTTTCGCGGCAGGCATCCACACAGGCCTCGCAGCGGCTGCAGGCTTCCGCCGTCACGCGGGGCACACAGGCCCCCAGGATGCCAATATCCTTGATCTGGGGCTGGGAACAGCCATTGGGGCAATCGGCGATCGAGATGCGAAATTCATGATGAAACCGCAGGGTGCCCGGCACGGTCTTTTTCAAGAACCCCAGGAGATCTTCTTTTTCCAGAAGCGCCTGGATGCGGGGCAGAAGGGTATCGCTCGTGACGGCCCGCCGCGGACAGCCGTTGGGACCGAAGCAAGTGTCCAACTGGTAGCCGCGTACCTCGGATTCCATGTTGTTCAGATACCGCCGCTGGGTGGCCTTGACGTCGGCCAGCGAAACTATGGGCTTGCCCCGCTCGGCGGCCGCTTTCTCAACCCGGGCGCGCACCCGTTTGCGGACAAAAAAAGGAACCTTTTTGATGGCGCTCTCGGCTTCCGGTGCCCATTTCATCATGCGTTACCCCTTATCGAAAACCGTGTCGCCCTCCGGCAAATTCCCGGCGGCCAGTTCGGCAACCGTGCACTCATGCATAACCCCCTCGGCATAAAATGGGATCCGGCGCTGATCGTTCAGGCAGGCCGCCCATGCCTCGGGCAGTTCTGCCAGAGCCAGGGGCCGCAGGGCCCAGGCGGCATAGCCGCGATGATAGGGGTCCGCCGATGCCAGAAACGGAAACAGGCGGCCGGCCGCCGGTTTGACCTTTTCCGGCCGGGCATGGGCCAGACGTCCACACCCCCAAAGGGCTCCCCGCTGCAGCACTTCATGCTCCAAATAATTGCCATCCTCCGCCAGGTAGGACAGCAGGATATGCCCGTACTCATCGGCCATCCCGGCGTGTCGCGCCGTGATTTCCCCCATGGCTTCGGGCGCCCCCCAGCCGATCCCCCCGGACTCGTCGTTCAGGGACCACATGAGCCGCCGCATCACGACCCGCGCCGATTCACGGTTTTCGTCGGCCAAGCGGGCCACCACGGCCCCCAGCGCACTGACGGATCGCCAGCGCAACAGGGCGTCATGACTGCAAAAAAAAGAAATCAGTGGATTGACGACTTTGCGAGCGGGAAGATCAAGGATTGCAAGCAGGGTGTCGTTAAAATTTTCGGCCTGCATGCGCGTACGCAGGTACGGCTTCAATTGCCGGTATGTCGTAGGGGGGGTGTCCACTAGAACGTGATGATATCGTAGCCATCGGCCCGAAAACGCGCCATCCCGGGATGCCCGTTCATGTCATCCATCAGCGGCAGGGCGTTTTCGGCAACGGCATCCAGCACCCCGAGCTTCTGGGAGCAGGCCTTGCAGGCGCCGTCCACCAGTCCCTTGTCACGGGCCTTTTGCCACAGCGCATGCAACCAATTTTCCGGAAGGGCCAGCTCCGGCACGAGCTTGGTGGCCTCCCCCTCCATAACGATGTGCACATCATCCCCCCGGGCGTGCATGTCCAGCGCGTTGAGCAGGACATGCACAAAACACATGGGCGACCCGTTAAACACAAACATGGCGACCTTTTGCATCCGTCCTCCTGTAATTGTGACGAGCGCTTATCCCAGAAAAAGAGGATATTCCCGAAAACGGCTTTTAAGATTTTGGTTCTATTCGTCTTCCCAGATGATGCAATCCTGGGGACAATGCTTGATGGCATCGTCCACCTCGTCTTCAGGATAGCAGTCACGCTCTAGCGTTGCCACGTACCCGACATCGTTGAGCTCGAACAGCTCCGGGTACAGGTCATAGCAACCAGCGCAGCGCGTACAGTCACTGATATCGACCACTGGTTTTTTCATCACGGTCTCCTTGATCGCGGCCGAAGACGCCGTGTGACGTCAGGCCTGCATGGCCTCCGCAATCTTGCGGCCGAAGTCCTCGCAGGCCTGTAGCGTGTCCTTGTCCGGCACATACTGAACCCGCATCCCCGGTTCGACCATCTCGAATTTCATCCCCTTGAGTTCTTCGGTAATCTGCTTGACCGCTTCGCCGCTCCATCCGTAGGAGCCGAAGGCCGCACCGATTTTGTTGTGGGGTTTCAGCCCTTTCATATAGGTCAGGAAATCACTGACCGTGGGGAACAAATTGTTGTTCAAGGTCGGCGAACCGACGATCACCGCCCGGGCGTCCAGCACTTCGGTCATGATATCACTACGATGGACATGCCGCAGGTCCATGGGAATGGCGTAGACGCCGGCCGCTGCCAGACCGCCCGTGATCGCCTCGGCCATCGCGGCGGTGCTGTGCCACATGGTATCGTAAATGACCAGCGCCTTGTTCTTCGCCGCCTGTTGGGACCAGCGCACATAGGCATCGATAATCTTTGGGATATCCTTACGCCAGATGACGCCATGGTCCGGGCAGATCATATTGAACTCAAGCCCCATCTGCGTTATTTTTTCAAGCAGCTTGAGGGTTTTGGCGGCATACAGCAATAGGATATTGGCATAATATTTCTTGGCGTGTGGCATGATTTTATCGCCGATTTCATCGTCGAAATTCTCGGGCCCCGCATAGTGCTGACCGAAGGCATCGCTGGAAAAAAGGATTTTGTCTTCCTTGAGATAGGTGAACATGCTGTCGGGCCAGTGCAACATGCGTGTCTCGAGAAACGTCAAGGTACGGCTGCCGAGACTGAGTTCTTCGCCGTTCTTGACCGGCTGATAGTTCCAGTTCGGGAAGAAATGCTGCTTCAAGTTCCGGGCCCCCATCTGGGAGCAATATAAGGGCTTGTCCTCGCCAATCCGGTGCATGACCCGGGGCAGCCCGCCCGAATGATCCATTTCCGTGTGGTTGCTGACCACCAGATCGATCTTTTTGGGATCGATAATCCGGGCGATATTGTCCAGCATCTGGTCCGCGAATTCTTTTTTGACCGTATCGATCAGGGCCACCTTCTCATCCACGACCAGAAACGCATTGTAGGTCGTTCCCTGGTAGGTGCTGTAGCCATGAAAGTCCCGGATGTTCCAGTCTTTCACCCCGACATCGTAGATACCTTTGGCAATTTCAATCGGCTGCATGGTTCTCCTCTGCGTGTTCGTCGTTGATTCAGAATATCGATAGGCGCCTTCGCTTCGGTAGCGCCCACCGGGCACGGGTGACCAAGGGAAAAGATAAGGCGGTCTCCGCTAAAATCAATGCCCCTGCGGCAATAGCCATAGGGGCATTGTCAAAATTTTCCGACACCGAAAACGCTAGTCTTCCTTTTCGAAGTCGTCCTTGCCGGCACCGCAGATGGGGCAGACCCAGTCTTCGGGAACATCCGCCCAAGCCGTTCCGGGGGCTACATCGTTGTCCGGGTCACCCTGCGCGGGATCGTAAACGTAACCGCAGATCGTGCACACATACTTGTCCATTGACTGTTTCCTCCTTTGTAGTCTGTTGTCATTACCGTAACACAAAAAAACCGAGCGGTGGCCATCAGCGCACCAGGGCCGCGACCTGTTCATCGAGCCCGTCACACAGTTGCCCGGCCGCTTCGATACTGTCCGGCGCCCTATCGGGTAATGCCCACCGGATGGTTTCACCGGCAATCGTTGACGGCAAATCCGCTGCCGGGCCCAACGCCACCACCACATCCGGACGCCACTGCGCCACCGCGCGCTCGACCGGTATGGGCACTTCGTATTCAATGTCCCAGCCGTTGGCGGCCATGGCTTTCCTGGCGTTTAGGTCGACCGCCGCGGCCGGTTCAAGACCGGCGACACGCACGTCAAACCGATCGGCGGCTTTGGCCCGCACCAGCGCCCCGGCCATCTGACTGGCACACGCGCCGGATGGTCCCACGATCAAAAGCCGTTTGCGTTCCACCAGGGGGCTCATGAGTCCCGCCACGGCGCGCTGCACATCGTCCATCACCGTGGCATGGCGCGCCATGTCCTTGGGCCCCTCGATCCCGCGGTAGGTCAGGTGTCCGGCATAGTCGGCGTCGATGGCATCATAAAAATACTGCATGGTCAAATGGATGGCATCGAAAAGCGTATTGCCCTGCGTGGCGGCCACGGACAACAGGTACCCCTTCTTGGCCTTACGGCGGGGGTCCCGCCACCGCAGGCGGTATTTGCGCGCCCAGAAGGTCTGGCAGCGATCGATGAGGCCCTTCAACTGGGCACTCATGTTGTAGAAAAACACCGGCGTGGCTGCCACGACCACATCCGCCCGGCGGATCAGGCCATATATCTCGCTCGACATGTCGTCCTCGATGGGACAATAGCCTTTTTTTTCACATACCGTATATTCCTTGCAAGGCAGGATGTGGCGTTGATCCACTTCAATTAAACGGGTCTCGGCCCCAAAAGACGCCGTTGCATCCAGAAAGGTCTCCAAAAGAAAACGGCTGTTTCCCTTTCGGCGTGGACTTCCCTGCAATCCGACAACCAGCATGCTGCGATTCTCCTTGGCAGCGCATAAGATGACAGCGCGCTCAGTCTTTGACGTGACAGGCCTTACACGTGGTGGGCCCGGTCTTTTGGCCCTCTTTTTTCATTTGTTTGTGGCACTTGGTGCAGTGCTTGTTCATGACCTGTTTTTTCTTCAACTCGCCACTGGCCTTAAGGGCATCGATGGCGCCGGCCTTCTGGGGAAACAATTCGTGGCAGATACTGCAATCCCCCAGTGCCGTCTGGTGCGCCAGATGAGGAAAAGGCACCGGACCGCTCGTGCCGCCATCGAGCGACATCAGTGGTTCCCCTTTGTTGTCGGTCTGAATGGTGTAAGCACCGGCCAGCGCGACAACGCTGATCGCCATCAATGTCAACACCGCTATCTTCACCGCCTTCATGGCACCTCCCCGGCAATCATCGCCCCGCTGTTTCTAATACGTTTCGTCATGCGCCAGATCGGCTGGCGCGACCTTGTGTTTGAACAAATTGTAAGACCAGGTCTGGTAGGCGATCACGATCGGCACAAAAATAATCACCACCACCAGCATGATCTGCAGAGTCAACGGACTGGAACTGGCATTGCGGGCGGTCAGATTGAAAGCGGGATCCAGGCTGGAGGGAAACAGATTGGGAAACAGCCCGATTACACCATAAAAGATGGCCCCTACAATGGTCAGCGAAGATGCAAACCAAGCCTTGAACCAGGCCTGACGGGCAATGAAAACCCGCACGGTCAGAAGGGCCAGGACCGTGACCGCAATTACCGCAAACAGCACCGGATGGGCCAGGTAGTTGGCATACAGGGTGGTCTGGAACCAGCTGGCCACCAGGAAGGTGACAGCTGCCACCACCAGGATCGGCCAGACCATGGCGGCCACACGGGTCGCGCGGGCCTGGAGCGCACCGTCGGTCTTGATCCCCAGCCACAGGGCGCCGTGTTCCAGGAACAGCAGGACAAAAAGAACGCCCCCCAGCAGACCGTAAGGATTCAGAAGGGTTAAAAGGGTGCCATGGTAAATGCCCTCACCGTCAAAGGGAATCCCCTGAAAGATATTGGCAAAGGCCACCCCGAAAAGCAGGGCCGGTCCAAGGCTACCGATGAAAATGCAGGTATCCCATAATCGTTTCCAGCGCGGGTCGTCGACCTTGTTGCGGAACTCAAAGGAAACGCCCCGCAGAATCAGCGCAAACAGAATTAACATCAAAGCCGAATACAGCGTGGAAAACATCACCGAATAGACCAGCGGAAACGCGGCAAAAGTCACCCCACCGGCCGATATCAGCCAGACCTCGTTGCCATCCCACAGGGGACCGATGGCTGCGATCATGGTCTGCTTTTCTTCATCCGTCTTGCCCAGAAAAGGAAGCAGGGTGCCCACACCGAAATCGAATCCATCCGTCATGAAAAAGACCGCCCAGAGCAACCCCCAGAGAAAAAACCAAATTGCCTGTAAATCCATGATGCCCCCTCGAACCATCCAAAATTTAGATAGGAAATGTTGTCGTATCTAACGCTATCGCCCGCCTTCAAGCGGCTTGTGCTGTGGCCGGTCCCTGTTTGGCGTGTTTGTATATCAGGTAATACCCGGCAAATCCCAGCAGGCTGTAGACCAGCGTAAATCCAATCAGCGTCATGATAACCTGACTGGCGGCAATCGGCGAAGCCGCATCCGAAGTCCGCATCATGCCCCACACGATCCAGGGCTGCCGCCCCAGCTCGGTGACGATCCATCCCAGCTGGATGGCCAGATAGGGCAAGGGGATGGAAAACAGCATGGCTTTCAGCAACAGCGGGCTCTCCAGCAGCTTATTGCGTCGCAGCATGCCGTAGAGGGTGATCAGGATAAAATAGATGCCCAGGGCCACCATGCCGCGAAAGGCCAGAAATACCGGCAAAACCGGTGGGCGTTCATCCCGGGGGAAATCATTGAGGCCTTTCACTTCGGCATTGAAATCACCATGACCGAGGAAACTCAACACCCCTGGTATCGGCAGCAGTTCAACGGCATTGCGGCCGTTTTCCTCGTCCGGGACCGCAAAGAGGTAAATCGGCGCCTGGCGGATTATTTCCCAGAGGGATTCCATGGCCGCCAGCTTGACGGGCTGTTTTTCGGTGACGTCCTTGGCGTGGAAATCACCCTCCACCGCCACTACCAGAGAACCGACCAGACCGCAGACCAGTCCGATACGAAAAGAGCGGGAGAAGAAGTCGATATGCTGCTTTTTCAGCAGATGGTAGGCACTGATGCCCATGATCAGAAAACCGGCCAGCAATGTGGCGCTGCTGAGAACATGGATGATTTGCAGCATGGCAAATTTCTGGGTGATAACGGCAAAGAAATCCGTCAGCTCGGCACGGCCGTTGCGAATGGTATAGCCCACCGGGTGCTGCATCCAGGAGTTGGCAATGAGGATCCAGACAGCGGAGAGATTGGAGCCGATCGCGATCAGCCAGGCCACACCCGCGTGGGCTTTTTTGGAAAGCTTCTGCCAACCGAAAACCCATACCCCGATAAAGGTGGATTCCAGAAAGAAAGCGGCCGTGGCTTCGATGGCCAGCAGCGAACCGAAAATATCGCCGACATAGGCCGAATATCCCGACCAGTTGGTGCCGAACTGGAATTCGAGGGTGATGCCGGTCACGACACCGACGGCAAAATTGATAAGAAAAATCTTGCCCCAGAACTTGGTCATGGCAAGATAGGTTTTATCGCCGGTGCGGACATACCGGGTTTCCATATAGGCGACGATCCAGCTCAGACCGAGTGTCAGCGGCACGAAAAGAAAATGAAAGGCCGATGTTGCATAAAACTGCAGACGCGAAAGCATGACCACATCCATTGACAACTCCTCCAAATATCAGGGGCAACAGATCCCCGGCACCGGATGCGGGCTACGTCTGGTCATCCGGTCGATCAATGACAATTCGGTATTTCGCCAGAAGCCTTGTTCTGCGCGGCGGCGTCTATCGGCTCAACGGGGCGCGGTGCTTTTGGCTTCCCCGATCAGTTCACACTGGGTGAAATCAATCTTTTTGCCGCACCCTTTGCACATGTGGGGGCGATCGAATTCATCGGAAAAAATCTCGGCTTCCTTGCCGCACTCGGAACATTTGCAGGTAAAGGATTTCAGATTGCGGAAGTTCTCGTAACCGGGGCAATGTTGGGGTGTCGACATGGGATCCTCCTTGGTCATGATGTCTGCCGGCTGTGGGGCGGTCGCCCCCCGGCGAAAAAGGTTCAGGCGATCTTCTTGGCGATGTCCCGCCCGTAGTCCTGCGCCATCTGCAGGCCGCCGCCGAGACTGGCGGACTTCAGGAGCAGCGGCCCGCTGACCATCGCCATCTTAAAAACGGTCTTCATGGTCTGGTAGATGCGCTCCTGGGCCTCGGTACTCCAGCCGTGGGCACCAAAAGCCCCCCCGATCTTGTTGGCCAGATCGGCTTTTTCCGCCAGAAACAAAAAAGTTTTCATCGGCTGGAGCATTTCGCCGTGATAGGTCGGCGAGCCGAAGAGGTAGGCATCGTATCCTTCCAGGTCTTCCGCCTTTTTGATGTCTTTAACGTCACATACAACGGCTTCTTGACCTGAAAAGCGAATGCCTTCCGCGATCAAGTCCGCGATTTGAAGGGTTTCCTGGGTACGGGTGGTATATACGATCAATGCCCTGCCCATCGATTCAGTCTCCCTTTAGCGGATCCGCTTGTCGATCTCCTGGTCCTGACAGTCCGGCGTGTAGCACGTCGCATTGAGAAATTCGCACTTCTCGCCACAGGAGGGACAGGGTTCCGGCGGTTTTTCCTGTTTGATGGTATAGCCACATCGGCTGCATTTCCAGAGCGTCATAAGCCGCCTCCCTGCCGCAAGGCTGCCGGTGTCGTCTTCCAGCACCGGTGACCGATGCCGGAAGCGTCGCTGCATTTTCCCCGGGCCTTGACGGCGTGTGTTGGTGTTGTCGCAGGCGCCGTGGCTCGATCAGGCCTTCCAGAGCCCGTGCAAGTTACAATACTCGCGCGCCGTGACCTGGTTCGCCGCAATCATGAAAACCGCCTCCGGCGCGTCACCGGGATTGAGATACTGCCGATAGACCTTGCCGTCGGCGATAATCTCGATGAATTCGATCCAGTGCTTCTCTTCCATCGGATGCGCCACATCGCCAACTTTGACTTTGAAACCGCCATCGACTTTCTCGATGACCGGCACGTGTTTTTCCTTGGCGGCATCCACCGTGTTTTCGGTAAACAGCTTCATGGGCTGTCCGCAGCAAACCAGCTCGCCGGCTCCGCCGTGCAGCACTTCAACAATATTGCCGCAGATATCACATTTGTAAACCTGGTAGCGTTCGGCCATTTTTTGTCTCCTTGTGTAATGGGTTGGAATGCTTCCCGCACCGTTCGGTTTGGACGCCGGCCGACGCGGGAAGCCGGTTAGCGATCTCTACCAGTTTTCGCCCAGCAGTTCGAAGTACGCCTGGGGATGGGCACAGGCCGGGCACATCTCGGGCGCTTCCAAGGCCTCGGTGACATAACCGCAGTTCAGGCAACGCCATTTGGCCATCTGCTCACGCTTGAACACCCGGTCGGCCTTGATATTGCCGGCCAGTTCCACATAGCGTTTTTCGTGTTGCTGCTCAGCAACCGCAATGCCTTCCATGATCATGGCCGGCGCTTCGAATCCCTCTTCCCGTGCCACTTTGGCAAAACCCGGATACATCTCGGTGTATTCGTATTTTTCGCCAGCCGCCGATTCCAGCAAATTGTCATAGGTCGCACCGATCACGCCGGCCGGAAAGGCCGCCACAATCTCGGTCTCCCCACCTTCGAGAAATTTGAAAAGCCGTTTGGCGTGCTCTTTTTCCTGGTTGGCCGTTTCCTCAAAAATCTGAGCAATTTGGACATACCCGTCCTTTTTGGCCTGTTTGGCAAAATAGGTGTAGCGGTTGCGGGCCTGGGATTCGCCGGCGAAGGCGGTTAGAATGTTTTTTTCGGTTTGGGATCCTTTCAACGTTGCCACTTGTTATCCTCCTCTGAAGGGTTGAGAAATATAAGGGTGAATCTACACTATGCTAAAGCCTCAAAGGAAATCAGCCCTCCTGAAGCCACCAGCCTTTTTCCTGATGCGACCGCTTTTCTTCTTCGGCCATCTTTTTCAATTTGTAGGCCGTGTCTCGCAGCACGCCGTACAATACCCCACAGCCGACATCTTCACGGTCGGCATCCCCTTGGTCGGCCAAAGAAATCATCTCCTCGGCGAGGTGTAAAATTTTAAGGATGTTTCGATCACAGGGTTTCACCAGTGGGCAGGCTCCAAAAAAGGCCCCCGGGGATCCTTTCAGATGTTGAACGGATCCGACAGCCATTCCGCCTATCCCTTTTTCAAATGGCATGCCACGCCACAAAATATTCAGCAACATACTGATTTAATAGATAAAATATTACAACTCAGCAATGCCCGGCGGTGGGTTGTCATTGGTTTGGACTGTATTTGTGATACACACGTAAGGCCTTATCCAGCAAGCGTTACCAAGATTTCCAACCAGAAGTCCGGCGTCCTGTGGGACATGTGCCTGTGTCACGGGTTTCCAGCATCAATATGAGACACATTGTTTCACAATAAAAATATGAGACAAATCTTAGAATACGTTAGGCGTTTGAAATTATTGATTGAATCTGAAAACGGGAAAGGCGACTGGATCCGTTGATCGGAAGCCCCTAACCCGCCGTGACGCAGGCTTCCGGATGATTAGGGGAATAGCAGACTTGGGCTGGACTTGCAAGGTTCGGGTGAGGATGATGGCCGGGATCAGGAGCCCCATGATCCCGGCCGCGGGCTACAGCCGTTTGGACATGTCCACCCGCTGACCGCGGGGGGAGATCACGATTTCCTCGACCGGAATGTCCGCACCGGCATTTTTCAGGCTTTTCATTACAAGGGCCTGCAAACCGGCGCAGCAGGGAACTTCCAGCCGGACGACGGTAATTGTGCGAATATCGGCCTGCTGGAAAACCTGGGTGAACTTTTCCTCGTAAAGGGCGAGATCGTCAAATTTGGGGCAGCCTGCCATCACGACGCGGCCTTTGAGCAAATCGCGATGCAGCGTGGGGAACGCAATGGCGCCGCAATCGGCCAACACCAGCAGATCGGCGCCTTTCAGAAAAGGCGCATGGGGCGGCACCAGG
>Ga0180429_10003980_pt1 | contig 11889 bp, 9 predicted proteins | sample SS_ome_FD_132428 | JGI IMG/M metagenome (GOLD analysis project Ga0180429, IMG submission 132428) | Hypersaline lake sediment archaeal communities from the Salton Sea, California, USA - SS_1_S_1 metaG | ecosystem: Environmental > Aquatic > Non-marine Saline and Alkaline > Hypersaline > Sediment ... | reverse complement strand
GAGCGGGTTGCCGGTGCCGAGGAGGCCGCTGACGTTGCTGGTCCAGGTGACGGTGACGTCGCCGTCTTCCGGGTCGACGACGTTCGCCTCGAAGAAGACGTTGCTGACGCGGCGGCTGAAGGTCTGCCCGGGCGACGGTCGGGTGATGTCGATCGTTGGCGGCTCGCCCGGGTAGATGTGGTTGACCGCCGCGATGTCGGTCGTCGAGAGGTGGGTGCGCTGCCCGATCGCCGTTCCTGCCGGGCTCGTCGGGATCGCCGGCCCGACGCAGGCACCGGTACCGTCGCGCTTGCAGAAGGCGTGCTCGCCGTAGTGCATGACCGAGTCGTAGTCGTAGGCACCGAGGTCCCAGGAGTAGTCGGCGACCTCGAAGTTGTGCTTCTTGTCGTTGATGATGTTGTCCCAGTTGATGGCCACGAAGGTGTTGCGGTTGTCGCGCGACTGCTCGTGGTTGAAGCCAAGCGCGTGCAGGATCTCGTGCGCGACGATGAAGGTGTTGTTGCATCCGAGGGCGAGGTTGACGTCCTGGCGTCCGCCCTGGCGGCCCACCTTCGACGAGCAGCCACCGCTGTCCCTGAAGCGCACGTAGTCGTCCTGCCCGCTGCGCGCTACGAAGCGCACCGCGGTGACCTGCTCGATCTCGTCCATCGCCGCGAGGATGGTGGCACGCATCGTCGCGTTCTCGTCGCCGACGATGGCGGCATCGTCCCAATCGTCCGCGAAGGTGTACGGGACGGTGGCGTTCGGCCATCGATAGTGCTCGCAGTGGAAGTTGATGCCGAGAAAGCTCCAGCACAGGCGACGGGTGATGACCGAACTCTCGGGTCCGATCATGTCGATGGCGTCGGCCTCGTCAGCCAGGTCCTCGAGCTCCTGGGCATCGCCGAGGATCATGTCGCCCTCGACGATGGCCAGTCCATCGATGACCTCGTAGGTGAAGGTAAACGGCCCGCCGGGGCCAAGTAGCGTGATCTCTCTGACCTCGCCGGAGACGCCCGGGGCGTACTCGATGGTGTCGCCGAACTGTTCGACCGGCGGTTGGCCGCCGTCCTGCTGACAGGCCACGATCACCAGCGCCGCCGCCGCGAGCCACAGGCCCACCGCGGCGACACGACGACCGATGGCTCGGCGCGTGACACGCATGTTGCGCTCCTCTCGAGCGGGCGGACCGCCGACCGGACGGACGCGGCGTCAGCGCGGGGGCACCCCGCATCCGACGGGTCCGACCCACCGTGGGGATGAGGAACGGCGGCCGGCTACCGGTCAGGGGCCGGTCGCAGCGTCGGCTCAGCCAAGCGATCTCCTCTACCTGCGCTCGGGGACCTGCGAGCACGTTGCGAGCGGGGCCAGGCGGCGCAGGGGCGCGCGCACCTGCAGGCCCTCGTCGCGGTCACGGCGCGCCGAGGCGCGCCACGGCCGCCGGCGGGCGGCGCTACACACCTTGAGTATGCCCCTCCGCCAGCGGTCGCAAGAGACGAACGTCCCGGAGTGGCGCCACCGACGCCATCGCCCACCCCCGTTGACGCAACCTCCGCAACGTTATACACTCCGACCTCAGTTCGCCCTGCGAACTCATCTCACCATGCGAGATACCCCCACTCCCCCAGCCGCCGACGATCGCAGTCGCTACGTCATCGCCTCGGCACTCCGGACGCTCGAGGTCCTCCGCGTCTTCGCGCGACCGCCGCACCGCTTCGGGCTGGCGGACGTCACCGTCCTGCTTGGGCTCGAGCGCAACCAGGCGTACCGCTCGCTCAAGACGCTCGAGGCGGCCGGCTTCCTCGTCGCGACCGACGACGCGCGCTACGAGTTGGGCGCGGCGGCAGCCCGTCTGAGCAACGCGGCCATGCGCTTCCACAGCGCCTCGGTCATCGACGTCGCCGGGGCGGTCCTCGACCGCGTGAGCGCCCAGACCCACGAGACCGTGCACCTGTTCGTGCGCCGCGGCGACCGCGCCGTCTGCGTCGACCGCCGCGAGAGCCCGCAGAGCGTGCGGCTCATGTCGATCCTCGGCCGCTCGCTGCCGCTGCACGCCGGCGCCGTCCCCAAGGCGATGCTCGCGCACCTGCCCGACGCCGAGCGCGAGGCCGTCCTGGACGCCCTCGACGACCTCCCCTCCTTCACCGAGCGCACCTACCGCGAACGCGACGCGCTGGCCACCGAGCTCGAGGCCATCCGCGCCCGCGGCCACGCGATCTCCGACGAGGACTTCGACGCCTCGGCCCGCGGCGTCGGCGCCGCCGTCTTCGACGCGGCCGGCGACGTCGTCGCCGGCATCAGCGTCGGCGGGCCCTCGTTCCGCATCGACGATGCCACCCTGGCGCGCTTCGCCGCACTCGTGCGGGCGGCCGCCGACGACATCTCGCGTGCGCTGGCCCACGACACGCTCGCGCACGACGCGCCCGACCCCGCCCTCGAACCCGTCCCTTCCTGAAGGAGGACCCCGCATGCCCATCCGCCGTCTCGCCGCCCGACTCGTCCTCGCCGCCGTTCTCGCCGTCGCGAGCCTGGGCACGGCGCTCGCCCAGGATGCCGACCCCAACGCGGTCCTCAACCTGGCGACCAACGCCGACCCGACGCTCAACCCCTGGACGCCCGGCGCCGTCATCGAGTCGAACCTCATCAACACGATCCTCTTCGACCAGCTGACCCGCTACTCCCCCGACGACCTCAGCCCGATCCCCGCACTCGCCACCTCGTGGACGCCCGAGGAGGGCGGCCTGGCGTGGGTGTTCGAGCTGCGCCAGGGCGTGCAGTGGTCCGACGGCGACCCCTTCGACGCCGCCGACGTCGCCTTCACCTTCAACGACGTCGTGCTCAACGCGGAGCTGGGCGCCCAGAGCGCGTCGCAGTTCAACACCATCGAGCGCGTCGACGTCATCGACGATCACACCGTGCGCTTCGTCCTCAAGCGCCCGTTCTCGGCGTTGCCCTACTACCTGGCGTCGTTCGCCGGCATCTTGCCCGAGCACGCCCTGGGCGAGGCGGAGAACCCGCTGACGGTCGCCGAGTTCAACAAGGGCAACCCGGTCACCACGGGGCCGTTCAGGGTCGCCGAGTTCGTCCCCGGCGCCTACGTGCGCCTCGAGCCCAACCCGCTCCACTGGGGCGGCGCGCCCAAGCTCGCCGGCATGATCTTCCGCATCATCCCCGACGCCAACACCCAGGTCGCGCAGGCGCTGGCCGGGCAACTCGACGTCGTCACCCGCCTCAGCCCCAACGTCATCGACAGCATCGAACGCAGCGGCCGGCTCGAGGTGCTGCGCCAGTCGCAGAACCTGTTCTTCTTCGTCGCGCCCAACCACGACGACGCGCGCTTCGAGGACGTCCGGGTCAAGCAGGCCCTGCTCATGGCGATCGACCGTCAGGCCATGATCGACGCCATCCTCAGCGGCTTCGGCCGCGTCGCCAGCGGGCCCGTGGCGCCCATGCTCGGCGCGCTCTTCAGCGACGCCGTCACCACCTACGCGTACGACCCCGAGGCCGCCGGCGCGCTGCTCGACGAGGCCGGCTGGACGATGGGTGCGGACGGCGTCCGGGCCAAGGATGGCGAGCGTCTCGCGTTCGACATGCCCACCGGCCAGTTCGGCGACCTCGTGCCCGCCTCGCTGCTCGTGCAGCAGTACTGGGCCGACATCGGCGTCGAGGCGGACGTGCGGGTCATGGAGTGGAACGCCTACATCCAGGAGGTCGTGCTCGCGCGTGCCTACGAGGTCACCCTCGCCTGGTGGAGCATGCCGCCGACCGCCGACGTTGCCCCGTACTTCTCGTGCTCGGCGGCGCAGAGCGGCAACAACATCCCCAACTATTGCGACCCCGAACTCGACGCGCTCATGGACGCCGGCCGCGCCGCGCTCACCGTCGAGGACCAGGTGGCCGCCTACGCCGCCATGCAGGCCTTCACCGCCGACGAGCTCCCCTACCTCTACCTGTGGTGGCCCGACATCCTGACCGCCAAGAGCGTCGCCCTGCAGGACTTTCCGACGATCACCGCCGCGACCGCCTTCCAGCACGCGGTCGAGTGGTACGTGGCCCGCTGACCTAGAGTCCTCCGTGTGACGGGCACCGGCGGTGCCCGTCACGAACACCCACGCGTCACGGGAAGGACGGCAAGCCCCGCATGATCGAGTACGTCGCCCGCCGCCTGGCGCAGGGGGTCTTCGTCCTGTTCCTGGTGTCGTTGCTGACCTTCTTCTTGATCAACCTGGCGCCCGGCGGACCATCGTCGCTCATCGACTTCCAAAGCACCGCGGCCGAGCGCGAGGCCCGGATGCGGCAGTACGGCCTCGATCGGCCCGTGCACGAGCGCTACCTCACCTGGCTCGCGGGCGCCGTCCGCGGCGACCTGGGCCGATCGATCAACCAGGGGCTCCCAGTCTCCCGGCTTCTCGCACAGCGCCTGCCGCTGACGCTCACCCTCGGCGGCACCGCCCTCGTCCTCGCGGCCCTGTTCGGCGTCGTGCTCGGCGTCACGGCGGCACTGCAACGCGATCGCTGGCCCGACCACCTCATCGGCAGCGTCGCCACGCTCGGCATGTCGACGCCGAGCTTCTGGCTCGGCATCCTCGCGATCATCGTCTTCGCGGTCCACTTCGGCTGGCTGCCGGCGTCGGGCAACGCCTCGATCGGCCGCGCGTTCGACCTCGGCGACCGGCTACGGCACCTCGCCCTCCCCGCCGGCGTGCTCGCCTTCTCGCTCATGCCCAACGTCATCCGCACCACGCGCGCCGCCGTGCTGGAGACGCGCGCCGCCGACTTCGTGCGCACCGCCCGCGCCAAGGGCCTGGTCGAACGCGTCGTGCTGATCAAGCACACGATGCGCAACGCCCTGGTGCCCGTCGTGGCGATGCTCGGCCTGATCGCCACCGTCCTCTTCAGCGGGTCCGTCGTCATCGAGAGCGTCTTCGGCTGGGCCGGGATCGGCCGGCTGGCGATCGAGGCCGCGAACGGGCGCGACTACCCGGTCATCCTCGGCGTCACGCTGCTCGCCGGCACCATCGTCGTGACCGTCAACCTGCTCGTCGACCTGCTCTACGCCGTCATCGATCCAAGGATCCGCCGTGATTGAGGCCGCCCCGCGCACGCCCCCCGCCGCCGCCCGCGGCCGGCTGTGGCGCAAGATCGCGCGTCGGCCGGTCGGCGTCATCGCCTTCGCGGTCCTCGTCGCCATCCTCCTCGCCGTAACCTTCGGCCCATCGCTCGTGCCGCACAGCTCCACGCGCACGAACGCCCGCGCCATCCTGCAGCCGCCATCCGCCGAGCACTGGCTCGGTACCGACGAGCTGGGGCGCGACGTGCTCGCGCGTGTGCTCAGCGGGGGCAGGGTCAGCATGGCGGTCGGGCTGTTCTCCATGCTCGTCGGCCTCTCGCTGGGCCTGGCGATCGGCGGCACCGCCGGCTACTTCGGCGGCCGCGTCGAGGGCATCCTCATGCGCCTCGTCGACGCGTTCATGGCGATCCCGACCTTCTTCCTCATCCTGGTCATCGTCACCAGCTTCGGCAACCACCCGATCACCATCATCATCACCGTCGGTCTGGGCTTCTGGGCGCAGATGGCGCGCGTGGGGCACGCGGAGTTCAAGCGCTTCCGCCACCATGAGTTCGTCGAGGCGTCGCGCGCGCTCGGCGGCACCCACGCGCGCGTGATGGTGCGCCACATCCTGCCGCAGGTGCTGCCGCAGGCCACCGTCCTCGCCACCCTCGGCGTCGGCTGGGCGATCCTCACCGAGGCGGCACTCAGCTACCTCGGCCTGGGCATCCAGCCGCCGCTGGCCTCCTGGGGCAACATGCTGCAGAACGCCCAGGGCTACCTGTGGCGCGCCCCGATCCTGGCCGTCTGGCCGGGGCTCTTCATCGCCGTGACCGTCCTGTCCTTCAACCTCCTCGGCAACGCGCTGCGCGACGTCCTCGACCCGCGCGCCTGACCGCGAACGGAGCACCGCATGCAGAAGAAGCGCTACGACGGCTACAGGTCGTTCCAGTACCTCGAGCCCGGCGAATACCCGAGCGTCGAACTGGTTGCCGAACTCGACCGCGTCCCCAGCAGCCGCGTCCCCACCACCGAGGCGCAGGAGGCGCGGGTGCTGCAGATCTTCGCCGACCACCTGGCGATCTCGCTGCACGACCACTGCTTCGTGGCCCCCAAGGACCTCTCGGGCTTCCTCGAGTTCCGCCGCTGGGGCCGCGAGTTCACCGGCTACGAGGGCCTGGCCGCCAGCGGCCTGGACTGCGTCTTCGACGCCATGATGGACGGCACCGCGATGATCACCTCCCGCGCCGGTTGGAAGTGGGAGGACGTCATCTTCGACATCGGCATGCGCCTCTCCGACATCGCGCACCAGGACATGGTCAAGCTGGCGCTCACGACCGAGGACATCCGCGCCGCCAAGCGCGACGGGCGCATCGCCTTCGTCGTGTCGCTCGAGGGCGCGGCGATGATCGAGAACGAGGTCGACCGCATCGACGTCCTCTACGGCCTCGGCGTGCGCTCCCTCGGCATCGCCTACAGCGAGGGCAACGCCCTCGGCGCCGGCCTCAAGGAGCCCGCCCACTACGGCCTGACCGCCTTCGGCCGTCGCGCCGTGAAACGCATGAACCAGCTCGGCATCGCCATCGACATCAGCCACGCGAACGACGCGACCTCGATGGACACGATCGAGGCGTCGCAGCACCCGATCTTCATCACCCACGCCGGCGCCCGCGCGCTATGGGACACGCCGCGCCTCAAGCCCGACGAGGTCATCCGCGCCTGCGCCGCCAAGGGCGGCGTCATCGGCATCGAGGCCGCGCCGCACACGACGATCACCCGCAAGACGCTGACCCACTCGATCGAGTCGTTCATGGAGCACTTCGAGTACTGCGTCGATCTCGTCGGCATCGACCACGTCGCCTTCGGGCCCGACGTGCTCTTCGGCGACCACGTCGGCCTGCACCACGCGCTGCGCGAGGCACTCTCTCTGGGCGCCAGCAAGGGCACCACGCCTTACCCCGAGGTCGCGTTCGTCGACGGCATCGAGAACCCCGCCGAGGCCTTCCCGAACATCGTCCGCTGGCTCGTCACCCACGGCTACAGCGACGAGGACATCGGCAAGGTGATCGGCGGCAACATCATGCGCGTGCTCGACGAGGTGTGGGTCCGGTGACGGCGCGGCCGCCGTTGGGCGGCCTGCGGGTCGGCGTCTACGGCAGCGGCGGCGCGCCCTGGCACCACCTCGCGCTGGCCGCGGTCCATGGCGCCGACGCCCGCCCGGTACGGGCGGAGGACGTCGCCGCCGGCCGCCTCGCCGAAGTCGACGCGCTCGTCGTCCCCGGCGGCGGCGCGATCGCCATGGCCGGCCTGCTGTCGCCACTGGGCGAGGATGGAACCGACGCGATCCGCCACTGGGTCGAGAACGGCGGCGCCTACGTCGCCTCCTGCGCCGGCTCCGTGTTGCCCCTGGCGCTGCGCGACGCCGCCGACGGGGCCCTGCCGCTCGCGCGCCGGTTGCGCATGCTCGACGTGCCCATGGCGAACGAGGGCGACGCGACCCTCGGCGGCCTGGCCTCGCCGGGGGTCGGCCGCATCCGCGTGCGCATCGACACCGGGCATCCCTTCGCCGCGGGCCTCCCGGCCGAGATCGAAGTGGTGCACTACAACGGGCCCCTCTTCGACCTGTCGACGGCCCCCGCCGGCGTGCGACCGTTCGCCTGGCCGGTGGCGGCAACCGCCGCCTTCACCCCCGCCGAGCGCTTCCTGCCGGGCGGACACGACGATCCGACGACGCTCGAGCGCTGCGTCGCGGCGGGCGCCGCCACCGGGCTCGCGGCGGACGTCGGCCGAGGGCAAGTCATCCTCTTCGGTTCGCACCCCGAGTTCGGGTTGGGCCCCCTGCTGCTCGGCTGGGGCGACGCGGCCCGGCTGCTCGTGGGTGCCCTCGCGTCGCTGCCGCGGCGCGCCGTGCCCAACGACGGCCCCACCTGGGCCGTGCACCCCGCGCGCCCGGGTCGCGCCGCGCCGGACCTCGCCCGGGAGGCCGCCAACGCGCTGCTGCGAGCGGCCGAACGCTTCGACCGCCTCGCCACCACCGCCCCCGACGCCTGGCTCGCCCCCGACGTCGCCGCCGCCTTCCACGGCCGCGCCGCCCGTGAGGCGTGGCCCGCGGACGCCGCCGCGGCGGCTCGAGTCGCGCGCGCGACCGCGAGCGACCTGACCGCCCTCGCCCCGTCGCTCGGCGCGGCCGACGCCCCCTGGCTCGACGACGCCCCGCGCGCCGACCAGGACTTCGGATGGATGGGCCTAACCCAGCTCCTCGAGCGCGCCCACGACATGCTCGCCGCCGCCGAGGCTGCTCCATCCGAGCCCGTCGCGCGCCCCGCCCACGCCTACGACCTGTTCGACCGTCACCCCTTCCACCTCGCCGTCGGCAGCTACCTGAGCGCGGCCGGGCTCATGTCGGCGGCGGCGCTCACCGTGGCCGTGCTCGCCGCCCGTCACGGCGCCGCCACCCCCGCGCTCGCGCCGCACCTGACCGCGAGCGCCTGAGGAGACCCCGCATGCGCGTCCCCGTGAACGGCATCGAGCTGCACGTCGACGTCCAAGGGCCGACCGACGCGCCGGCCATCTACGCCCACCACGGCGCCCCCGGGCTCGGCACCCACGCGACGCCCAAGCGCGCCTTCGCACCCATGACCGGTGACTTCCGCATCGTCACCTGGGACGCCCGCGGATCGGGCGCGTCGGACGCCGTCCCTCCCTACAGCCACGCCCAGTGGGTGGCCGACTGGGACGCCCTGCGCGCGCACTTCGGGGACGAGGGGATCGTCGTCAAGGGCGGCTCCTACGGCGGCTACGTCGCCCTGGAGTACACCCTCGCGCACCCCGAGCGGGTGCGCGCGCTCGTCCTGCGCGACACGTCGGCATCGCGCCGCTTCGAGGCGATGGCCAAGGCGAACGCGCTCGCCCGCGCCCGCGAGTTCCCCGACATCACGCCCGAGCTCCTCGATACGGTGTTCGACGGCCGCGTGCCCGACGACGCCACGATGAAGTCCGCCTACGCGACGCTGGCGCCCCTCTACGACGCCAAGACCGACCCGGCCAAGGCCGCCGAGCGGGTCGCGTCGGTGGTCGCGCGGGCCGACACCCACAACCAGGCCTTCTCGCAGAACCTGCCGAGCTACGACCTCACCGGGCGCCTTCACGAGATCCAGGTGCCCGTCCTCATCACCGTCGGCCGCCACGACTGGATCACCCCGGTCGCCGCCAGCGAGGAGATCGCCGCCGGCATCCCGCACGCCGAGCTGGTGGTGTTCGAGCACTCGGGCCACTCGCCGCAGCTCGAGGAGAACGAGAAGTGGGTCGCCACCGTGCGGGACTTCCTGCGGCGGCATGGGGTCGTCGACACCCGCTGACGCGGCGTCAGGTGTGCGCGCGCCGCGCGAGCCGATCGGCCAGCCACTCCTCGAAACCCTAGTCCCCGGCCCGTACGACCGGCTCCGACGGTGGGGTGCGCGCGGCCAGGAACCGCGGCGTCGTGGGCGTAGGCACCCGCGCTGTCGCCGCGGAGGTGGCGCCACAGGTCGTCGGCGGTCGCCGTCCCGAGCCCGGCGAGGTCGTCCGATACGACGACCGCGAAGCCCTCGTAACAGCCGCCGGCGCCATGCGCTCCTCGTCGTCGTCGAGGACGGCGATGTCCAGGCGACGCGCCGTCTCGTGCGCCAGCACGCGAGCGTACGCCCCAGGCGCCGTGCCCAGCGTCTCGAGCGGCTTGAGCCGACCGGCCAGTTCGCGCCGACCGGGCTCGAGGAGGCACGCCAGCAGCGCGGCGAGCGGCGGGTGCCAGGAGGCGGGCAGCAGGCCCCTCAGGCCCCGCGCACCCACCCGTCCACCTCGCGCACGGCCGCGAGCAGCTCGTCGAAACCGAGCGCCGGCAACGCGGTCGCCACCGACGGGTCTGCCAGCGTCCGGCGCACCAGCGCCGCATCGGCCGGCGCCGACCGGGCGTCGCCGCAACCGAGCGCCTCGAGGTGGCAGCGGACGCCGAGCGCCGCATAACGGGCCGCCTCCTCGCGGAACGACGCGACGCGCTCGCTCTCGTCCGCGCGACCGTTCAGCCCGGCCACGCGCAGCTGTACCAGCGTCCCGAATCCGACCTTCTCCCCGTGCAGCGCCGCGTGCGCGCCGGGCAGGTGGGTGAGCGCGTCGTGCAGGGGGTGCGCGAGCGCCAGCTTGGCGTCGGCGCCCGCGAGGCCGCCGATCAGCCCCGGGTAGGCGACCACGGCCTCCGCCACCAGGCGACGCGACGCCCACAGCGAGGGATCGCGAGCGCCACCAGGCCCGGCCGCGAGCGCATCCGCGGCGTGGGCATGCAGCAAAGCCGCGAGGTCGTCGACCAGCGCGAGCGCCGCACGCGTGCTCGCGCTCGCCGCCGCACCGGTGCCGGCGCGCGCGCCGGTGAGCCGCACCTCGTGGACCTTCGCCCAGGCGTCGACGACGCCGGCGGCCAGCAGGCGGTCCGGGGCGGACGCGAGCACGCCGGCGTCGAGCACGCAGGCGGCGGCGACGGGCCCGCCCTCGAGGACGTCGACGTGCGCCCCGTGCTCGTCGTAGCGCACCACGGTCGCCGCGGTGGCGGCGCAGGTGGCGGGGCTCGTCGGCAACGCCGCGAACGGGAGGCGCGCCGTCAGGGCGGCGCCCTTGGCCACGTCGAGGACACGGCCGCCGCCCACGCCCAGCACGGCTCGCACGCCCCCGCCGGCGGCGGCCGCCGCCAGGTCGTCGATCGCCTGCGCGGTGCAGGGCCCCTCGTGCAGCATCCTCACCGCCTTCGCGCCCGCGGCGGCGAGCGCCGCATCGAGCCGGTCGCGCACCACCGGGTAGCCGACGGATCCATGGATGAGGAGCACGGCCGGCGCCCGCATGCCGTCGACGAGGTGCCAGGCAAGGGCCTCGATCGCGTCGTCGCTGCGGAGCCAGGCGGCCGGTGCTACGCGCAGGCCGCTCACCGGGCGCCCCGCTTGGCGACCGCGGCCAGGGCGATCATCTCGTACGCCAGGTTGGCCGCCAGCAGCTGTGTGACGGCGCCGACGTCGTAGGCGGGCATGACCTCCACGAGGTCGAAGGCGACGAAGTCGAGGCCGGCGAGACCACGCAGGAGCCGCAGGGCCTGCACCGACGTCAGCCCGCCCACCTCGGGCGTGCCGGTGCCGGGGGCGTAGACGGGGTCGAGGGCATCGATGTCGAAGCTGAGGTAGCGGGGTCCGGGCCCGCCCGCGCGTTCGCGCGCCAGCTCCACTGCCGCCTCGACGCCGTGTCGGTGGAGCGCATCGGCGCTGAGGCTCGCGAGCCCCAGGCGCTCGGGCTGATCGACGTCGTCGGCGTCGTAGACAGGGCCTCGGAGGCCGATCTGCACGCTGCGCCCCGGATCGATGAGGCCCTCCTCGAGCGCGCGGCGGAAGGGGGTGCCGTGGGTGTCCTTGCCGCCGAAATAGCCGGGCCACAGGTCGGCATGCGCGTCGACGTGCACGAGCGCGACCGGCCCGTGACGCGCGGCCACGGCGCGCAGCAGCGGCAGGCTGACCGAGTGGTCGCCACCGAGGAAGAGCGGCGTGACGCCCGTAGCCAGCACGCCGGCGGCGGCCTCGGCGATCTGCGCATGCGACTCGGGGAGATAGCCGGGGATGACGGGCAGGTCCCCGTGGTCGGCCAGCGAGAGTTCGGCATGCACGTCGACGGCCAGCTCGGGGTGGTACGGGCGCAGCAGCATCGACTCGTTGCGGATGCCCGTGGGACCGAAGCGCGCGCCGACGCGGTAGGTCGCGCCGGTGTCGAAGGGCACGCCGACGATCGCCAGGTCGGCCTCGCGCAGCCGCTCCACCTCCGCGAGGTGCGGCAGGCGCATGAAGGTGCGGATG
>Ga0180429_10003979_pt1 | contig 11890 bp, 4 predicted proteins | sample SS_ome_FD_132428 | JGI IMG/M metagenome (GOLD analysis project Ga0180429, IMG submission 132428) | Hypersaline lake sediment archaeal communities from the Salton Sea, California, USA - SS_1_S_1 metaG | ecosystem: Environmental > Aquatic > Non-marine Saline and Alkaline > Hypersaline > Sediment ... | reverse complement strand
GTCGGGCACGACGTTTTCGCACGCGGGCGGACCGGGGCAGGTCCGATTACATTCTATCTGACGGTGGTGAGCAACAACGACACAGCCGAGCATTCGGCCGAGGCCCGACGCCGAGTTCAACGCGCCAAGAGCGTCGGCTGGAAGACGCTGCGAGAGCGGCACGAGGCATGGTGGGCGAAATTCTGGCAGCGTTCCTGGGTGGCGCTGCCTAACGCGGTTCGTGAACGGCCCTGGTACTGGGGGCTCTACCGTGCGGCATCGGCGCGACGGCCGGGCAAGGTGTGTCCGCCTTATACGCCCCCGTGGCAAGCGTCGAACGCTCCGGGATGGGGTATGTTCATTCTGACGTACGAAACCACGCGTGCCGAGATGGGCCTGCTGGCTACCAACCACGCCGAGACGATGGAACCCTGGTTCGGTCTGCTGAACCGAGTACGCGAGCCACTACGTCCCCACGTGCGCAGGCATTACGGAATCGAGGGCATGGCCTATCCGCATTCTTTCAGTTGGCGTGGCTACCCACTTCAGACGCCTACTTGCGACGGGAATCAAATACTGGCCGGTTCGGGCGAGTCGGTGAAGTATGCCTGGGACTACTATGAGTTTACCGGTGACATTGATTTCTTGCGGCGTGTGGGCTACCCGATGCTCAAGGACGTGGCCACGTTCTACCGCAACTATCTCATCGAGGACGAGAAGGGTAATCTGATAGTATTCCCCTCGCATTACCTCGAAGCTGCGGTGTACCGTACCAACTGCCTGGCAGACGTATCCATGATCCGTCTGACGCTCAAAGATGCTGCCAAGGCTGCCGATGTGCTTGGTGTCGACGCCGACCTGGCCGCCGACTGGCGTGACGCCTTGAAGCGCATACCCGACTATGAGGCGTTGCCCGATGGGCGCTGGAAGAACTCTTTGGGCGCCCAATTGGCCGGTGGCGGAACGGTTATCCTTGACCTTCACGACCTCTACCCGGTGTCGATCGGCGAAGAGGCGGATGCGTGGCATGGTACACCTGCGATGCGGCAACAGGCGCGGGCGACTTACGAACATTATCTGGGCCACCAGCCTTACGCCTGGGACATAAGCCTCAGCTTCATAGCGGCCGCTCGTATGGGTGATCGTGAATATGCGGCAAAGATACTCGACATATACCCCAAGACGCGCGACGGGGGCAACATCAACCAGAGTGACAATGCGTCGTACCACCGCGAATTCGCGGTAGATGCAGACGGCACCCAGGGGTTCGATGTTGACATCACCTCGGCTTGCGCCTCGGAGTTCATCACTGAGCTGATGCTGCAATCGCATTGCGGCGACATCAGGCTGTTTCCGGCCAATCCGCTCGAAGGCCATTATGCTTTCCATTCGCTCAGGACGCGTGGTGCGTTCCTGATCAGCTCGGAGATGCGTGACGGCAAGGTGCCTTACGTATTGATTCAGAGCCTGCGTGGTAACACGTGTAATCTGGTTCAGCCGTTTGGCGAAGGTGTTGACGTGCAGGTGCGTGATCTGGCCAGCGGCAAGATTGTCAAGCAAGTGGACGGTGCCGATGCGGACGAGATTATTACGTTTGATACTGCAGACAAACGTATCTATGTGATTGAACGTAAGGATGTGCCGCTGGAGAAGGTGCCGGTAATCACTTTGTGACGGTTTGTAAGGCATATTGTCGCCGTTTCTATTGTCAGTGCTGTGTCTGTAGAGTAGCAGCCGCAGCCGCAGCCGCAGCAGAAGAAGAAGAAGAAGATGATGATGATGAAGATGATGATTATGTCGTGGAAGCAAGTAATCGGTATTGTGGTTGCAATGTGTGCTGGCCCGCTATTGGCGAGAGAAGACACGAGGAACGGGTTGCTTAAACGGATGCCGAACGAGGCGATGTCGGGGGAGCATCTGCGGTTCAAGGTGGATCCTGTCAAGCGGGCGGAGAGTCAGTCTTTTCATCGTGATCGCACCGTTCCGGACTGGCGTCAGGCGATGCCCATCGGTAACGGAGACTTTGGGGCGGCGGTGCACGGTTATCCCGACAACCTGACGTTTCATATTGGCAAGAACGATCTGTGGTGGGACAATAAAGACAGGAATGAAGATTACCCCAAGATAAAGTTCGCTGAATTGCGTGAAAAGCTCAAGACGGACGAAAAGGCGGCGCTGACGAAGAATATTACACGTAAGCACGAAGACATCAAGCGTGTAACGGGCCTTTTTGTGGAGACTGCTGCGGGCAAATTCAAACTGCACTTACATGAAGCGGCGACGTTTGGTAACGTCAAGGAAAAGCTGGATCTGGCCAACGGCATTGCCTCCACTACGTATGATGCCTCTTGCAACGGTCCCCGGTACAGGGATGGCGCCAAGGTAGAGTCTTTTGTTTCGCGGGAAGATGAGGTCATGGTCATTCGTGCCCAGGCCAATTCGGCCGGTGCGTCGCTGGGGGTGGTCAAATTCGATTTGTACCGCGGGGCTATGGAAAAGATTTCTGGTTGGGCGGGGTTCCAGGAACTTACGGTCGAGGAGATTGACGCGAAATATCAGCCCAAGCCGCAAGTCAAAGATGGTTTGGCCTGGTTCACGATGTCGCTTCGCGGCTTTGATGAGCACGGTCCGGATGAATATGTCATGATGCTGGGCTGTGATTCAGACAAGATGGCGGCCAGCGCACTGGGGCCGGACATCTATGGTCGATTCAGGCCTGATGCTGGTCCGGTGACGTTCTATATCACGGTGGTGAGCAACAACGATGTTCGTGGGCCTTGGGCTGATCCGGCTATCAAGGGTCAGAAGATGTTGGACGTCGCCAAGGCACGGATTCATGCGGCGCTGGCCAAAGGGTATAAGGCGGTGCGTAAGAGCCATACGGATTGGTGGAACAACTACTGGCGCCGGGGTTGGGCGATTTTGCCGGATAAGAACGATGAGCACCCGTGGTATTGGTCTTTGTATAAGGTGGCTTCGGCGCAGCGGCCGGGCAAGGTGTGTCCCGGATACAATGGCCCGTGGCGCAATAACACACTGGGTTCATGGGGATACTATCTGTACAATTACGAAGAGACCAAGCATCAGATGGGGATCCTCTCTAACAACCGGTGCGAGCTGGTTGAGCCCATCAACGCGGTGGCATTTAACACGCGGGAGCGGATGCGCAAGCAGACGCGGGAGTATTTTGGTATGGAGGGGCTGCACTATCCGCATTCCATGAGCTACCGGGGATATACGAATCCCTATGGCGTGACCCCTCTCAATGTTGAAACAGCCGGTGAGGCGATCAAGTACGCCTGGGATTACTATGACTATACGGGCGATATGGACTGGCTGCTTGAGGTGGCCTATCCGCTGCTCAAGGGGGTGGCGGATTTCTATTTTGCTTATCTGCAGGAAGATGAGAACGGCAACTACTATATCTTCCCCTCGTACTGGACGGAGCATCACGAGTTTTTTAATACCAGCATCAACGATTTGGCGTTGTTCCACATGGTCTTCCGTGATGCGGTAAAGGCTGCCAAGGTGCTGGGGGTGGACGCGGACCGGGTGGCCAACTGGCAAAAGGCACGCGAGAAGCTGCTGCCGTTCAATACGAACAAAGACGGAGTCTGGGTTGCGACCTGGGACAGTGATGCGGAAGGATTTTTTAAAGGCATGCTTTCCAACTCTCAGACGTATCCGATTTCCATCGCCGATCTGGTCGATGCCTGGCACGGCCCGGCAGAACTTCGCAAGCAGGCGCGAGTGACCTATGCCCATTTCCTTGGCTCGGATCCGGTAGCCTGGGATAAATCGACCAGTTATATCGCCGCTGCTCGCATGGGGGACCGCAAATACATGAAGAAGATTTATGGTATACAGTATGAATTGATTGAAGGCGGCTATCTTTGGGATGATGGCCGCGGTGAATGGCCCCAATTCTTGCTATCTGGGGCAACGATCGATCCTTGCGGCGGCTATCCGGCGGGCATTGCCACCGAATCGATGCTGCAGTCTCAGGGCGGTGATATTCGTCTGTTCGCCGCCAATCCGCTCGAAGGCCATTATGCCTTCCATTCGCTGCGCGCCCGCGGCGCGTTTTTGGTCAGCTCCGAGATGCGCGACGGCAAGGTGCCTTACGCGTTGATTCAGAGCCTGGCTGGTAACAGGTGTGTTCTGGTTCAGCCGTTTGGCGAAGGTGTTGACGTGCAGGTGCGTGACCTGGCCAGCGGCAAGATCGTCAAGCAAGTCGAGGGTGCCGGTGTCGACCAGATTATTTCGTTCGATACTACCGCCAAGCATGTTTATGTCATAGAGCGTAAGGATGTGCCGCTGGAAAAGGTGCCTGTGATTAAATTGTAGACGTGGTAACGCAAATATACAGGAAGGTCGCAAATGAAAACGGTAAGGGTGTTAACGTGCGTGTTGCTATTGGGTATGACGGTTGCTTCCGGTGCGGGCCGGGAGTTCTATGTGGCGCCGTGCGGTGATGACGCGAATGTGGGTACGGAGGCGGCGCCGTTTGCGACGCTGCACGGCGCGCAGGCAGCGATTCGGGCGTTGAAGGCCGGCTCGAGCGGATTGCCGGAAGGGGGCGTGACCGTCTGGATTCGCGGCGGGCGCTATTTTCTGGAAGATACGTTCCTGTTGACGCCGGCAGATTCCGGGGCGCCGGGCAGGCCGATTAAATATATCGGCTACCCCGGAGAAAAGCCTGTGCTTAGCGGTGGTCGAGTGGTGAAGGGGTGGTATCGGTTCAAGGGCGATCGCAGCGATGTGGCGGATGTGGCCAAGGACAAGCTGTGGGTGGCGGACATTCCCAAGGGGTGGCGGACGCACAACCTGTTCTGTGACGGCGAAAAGATGCTGCGGTCGCAGAGTGTTGAGAGCAGCAGTGTTTATCGCAAGCTTCCGAATATCGTCAAGTGGGGGCCGGTCGATCCCAAGGGGCAGGTGCTGACGTTTCCTGATGGGGCTCTTGACGGAGTGCCGAGTAATGGGGACGCCGAGCTTTGGCTGCCGTTGTATTACTGGGCGTTCAGCGTTCCGGTGTTACGTGATGTCAATCCGGAGGCGAACACGGCGCGGCGTTTCAGCAAGATGCCCGCTTATCACATGCCGCGAACGGGGGGGTACGGCTATTTTGGCTTTCCCTTCCGCATCGAGAATGTGCTGCGTTATGTCGACAAGCCGGGCGAATGGTGCGTGGACTCGGAGAAGGGCAGGATATACTTCTGGCCTCCGCAGGGCGCGATTGGCAACTCGGAAGTAATCGCCAGCAAGGTGGTGAATCTGGTTCGGTTTCAGGGTGATGACGGCGCGCGGCAATGGGTCAAACACATTGAGTTTATGAATCTTGAATTCACCCAGTCGGATCGCATTCCGGAAGACGAGTGGCCGGCGCGGTGGGTAGTGCGTAACTTTTCGCCTTCCGATGGCGCCGTGGCGATGGAAGGGGTGGAGAATATTACCATCAAAGGGTGTCGTTTTACGCATCCCGGTTGCTGGGGTATCTTTGCTCACGAGCATGCTATCGGCAACGAATTTATCTCTAACGAGATTGCCTATCCCGGCGCGGGCGGCATAGGGCTTGCTGGCTTTGGTCCGGGCAAGCGGGATGAGAACAAAGACAACGTTATATCCTACAACTACATCCACAATCTTGGCCGGGCGGGGTACTTTTCCGCTACGGGCATTCAATATTACCATAGCGGCAACAACAGAGCGGTAGGGAACCTGGTGTACAACGCTCCCTACGTGGGCATCAGCATTACCGGGGTTATGGGATTTGACTGGGATAACAAACGTGAAGTCATCAAGCACGGTAATTCGGATTCCTTTGGCAATTACGGCCAGATCTACAATCGCCGATGGAGTGAATTGCCCAAGGAATGGCATGAGAACTGGCTGAAAAGTCAGGGCAAGCTCACTATATGGGATGTCGAGCCGTATTCATTCACGCGCAACAATGTGTTCACGCACAATATCATCATAGAGCCCGAGACCCATTCCACCGAGGGCGGGGCTTTTTATGCTTCCAATGGGGTCTCCGGCGGTACCGTATGGTCCAAGAATCTGGTTTATAAATCCGGGCTGATGAACGAATCATCCTTGTTTGCTACGGATGGCCCGCATTTTTACGATTTCACGATCAGCCACAATATTGTCTGGTGCGAACGGCCGCTACTTTGTGTCGACTGCGGCAACTACAACAAGAAGGAGGTGGCAGGCAAGCCCACCAACTACCGTGCGTCTGAAAACTACTACGTGAAAGTGGATGGCGCGACGAACAGTGTGGCGCACCGACAGGACTGCCCGACTGGCCCGGATAAGTTCGTGGATTTGTATACCGAGATTTACCGGACGGTTCAGCAAGCGGGCGGTTGGCCGGGCGATCCCCCGACCTATTTGCTGCCGATTGTCGGTATGCCGGTGGTGCAGGTGCTGCCGCTTCCCGGTGAGTTGGCTGATAAGGAAAAGATCACGATTAATGTCTATGGCCAATACGAAGAGGTGCGTTACACCCTTGACGGCTCGGAGCCTACGCGTTCCTCGACGTTGTATACGGGGCCGTTTGACCTGGACAAGGCCGCGATCGTGAAAGCGGCTGCGTTCTACGGGCCACGCTCGAGCCGCAACCCGATGGTGACCATGCGGCGCTCTCGTATCAGAGCGAGCCACTATAAAGTCAGTCTGACCAAGTCGAGCCTGCCCGCGGTTGAGGTGGATCAGGCGAAACTCGAGCCGGGCCTGGCGTATCTCTACTACGGCGGCCAAGTTGCTACGACCGGCGGGGCTTTGAGCGCCATGCCACAGTTTGACCCCGACCAGGCGCACAAACGAGGTTTTGTCAAAGAGATTACGCTGGCGCCGAAAGCCCACGATAACAATTTCGCGTTCAAGTATGATGGGTATGTCAAAATAGCAGAAACGGGCATTTACACCTTTACCCTGGCCAGTGATGACGGCAGCGAGCTCTTTATTGACGACAAGCTGGTCGTGGACAACAACGGTCGCCATGGGCTGCTTGCCAAGAGCGGCCAAGTCAATCTCGCGGCAGGGTTTCACCGGATCACCGTGACCTACTTTGACGCAGGTGGCGGGGCGAAGCTGGAGTTGAAGTATAAAGGCCCCGCCGTAAGCGAGCAGGCAGTGCCGGCCAGTGTACTTTACCGTGAGCCCTGATTTTTTATGTAGTTGGCGGCACATGAATACGTGTTTGGTGTTAACGGGTCTGAAGTAGGAGTGACAAAGCAGGGTGTGGAAAATAGTAGCCGGACAAGTTAGTTCCCAAGATGGTGTCTTGGGGGCTGGTTGCGCTGGCCGGCCATATGGAAAGACCAGGCTTCAAGGGTTTAGTCTGTTATGACGCAAGTGGTGGGTATGGATAGAAGAGAATTCATCAGGCTCAGCGCTGGGGCTGCCGCCTTGGGCGCGTTTGGTGTTTTGTCAACATCGACAGCCGAGCACGTAAAGAAGCCCTTGAATGTCGTTCTGATTATGGCGGACGATTTAGGCTATGAATGCCTTGGGGCTTACGGCAGCAGGCAATACGAGACCCCGAGGCTTGATCAAATGGCGGCCGGTGGGGTCCGGTTTACGAACTGCTATTCCGCGCCGCTCTGCACACCAAGTCGGGTCAAGATTATGACCGGGCAAGATAATGTGCGTAATTACGCCGACTTTGGACAGTATCCCAAAGGGCAGGTCAATTTTGCCCAAATGGTCAAGGCTCGCGGGTATACGACCGGGTTCGCGGGAAAATGGCAACTCGAGGGCCAGGGGCTCTTTCCGAAAGACGTAGGTTTCGACGACGTCTGTCTGCTCCTTGGTCAATGGCCTGAATATTGGGAAACGCCGCTTGCTATCAACGATGTGGCATTGCCGGTAGACAAATCACTCTACGGTCCGGACCGTATTACCCAGTACGCGACCGATTTTGTCAGGAAAAAGAGAGACCGGCCGTTTTGCTTGTATTACCCCATGACGCTGGTGCACGGCATGATAGAAGCGGCGCCGGCGCTAAGAGGGACGGGCAAAGCCGGCCGGCAGAGACAGTATGAAAGCATGGTGGCGCACATGGATACGTGCGTCGGCCGTATTCTTGACACGCTCAAGGATGCAGGCGTTGCGGACAACACGGTTGTCTTATTTACGGGCGACAATGGGACGGACGGCTCGCTATACTCTACCCTCGACGACAAGGTGATTCGAGGTGGCAAGGGGCATACCAGGGACCACGGAACCCACGTTCCGCTTCTTGTGACGGGTGCCGGGGTCCCTGCCGGGCACGTGTGCGAGGACTTGATCGACTTCTCGGATTTCATGCCAACGATTGCCGCCATAACCGCGGCCGCGTTGCCTACGGACCGCACGCTTGACGGCCGTTCCTTCTGGCCGCAATGCCAAGGCCGTGCCGGCACGCCGCGCGAATGGCTTTTCAACTACTACTATCCTCGTCCGTACGAAATGCCTTATGACGACAAGTACCGCCACAGCGAGGTGCGCTGGGTTCGTAACCGACGCTACAAACTCTACGGAGACGGCCGGCTGTTTGACACCGTGGAGGATGTATTGGAGAAGAGTCCTGTTCGCAAGGGCACACTGCCAGCATTACGAACGAGACTGCAGGCGATTCTCGACAGGATGCCTAGCCAAGGCGCGGGCATTGACTATTCGAGAGTCGAGCATGTTGCCAATGAGCTGCACAAGAGAAATCGCAAGAAAGCAGACTGACAAAGATGCCTGGCCCGTGGAAAGCGTGGGTTTGGCGAAGGATGTGGTCATGAGACGTTCCGTGCTACTGTTGACTGTTGTGGTTCTTGTTATGACGCTGGCAGGGGGTCGCGTGCGTTCAGTGGCGCAAGAGACTGCTGAGGTTCGCGCTGAAATCGAGGCCGATTGGATGGCCCAGGCACGATCTGTGTTGCGGACGCAGGGACTGCGAAAAGACTTCAATCCGGCGCGTGTGGTCGATGGTGGATGGTTCTACGGCACGGGCTTGCACGCCACTTACAAGCAGGAACCGGTGTGGTGGCAGGTTGACCTGGGCAAGGTGCAATCGCTCGATCGGGTATATCTGAGGAAGGAAGAGTACTTCGCCGACCGGCCGGCTCGTCTGCGGGTGCTTTTGTCCGACGACGGCCAGGAGTGGCAGGAAGTCTACCGTCAGGACGGGGCCAGGCAGGACCGTCTGGATCGAATGACTGTGCCTCTGGGGGGCCAGGCGGCTCGCTACGTTCGTTTGGCTGTGCCTCCGGGCGATGCGGTGCATCTTGGGGAGGTGGCGGTCTACGGCTCGGAAAACGCCAGGCACAATCTGGCCAAAGGAAAGCCGGCCACACAGAGCGACACGGTGGGCTTGCCTAAGGTAACAGACATGTCCGATCTGGTCGAGGGCGTTCTGCGGCGAGGCGGCCTGCTGGCCAAAGAACTGCGTCGTCTCGGTGCGGCAGCGGCTGCCAAGACTGCTGAGACTCGTTTGGCCGAGCTGGCACGCCAGCGTGACGATCTCGCACAAGAAACCACTCCGGGGCAAGAGGCCGAAGCCGCCTGGAGCGCCCTTTACCTTAGAACGCGTTGGGCTGTCCGTAAGGCCGCTTTCGCCAATCCCCTGCTGGACTTTGACGAGCTGCTTTTCGTCCGACGCCACTGGCCCGGCGGCCACCAGGCCTTACACCACGTGGGTGAGTCACAGAAGCCTGGAGCTGACCTGACCATCCTTAAGGGCTTGTCGCCTAAGGGCCAAGTGCGTAGCGTTATCGGCGAGCAGTTGGCTCCCGGCGGCATTGGCCGTCCCGATCTCTCGTTCGACGGGGGCCGCATTGTTTTCTCATACGCCGCTCCGCGACAGCCTGCGACGAGATACAGATCGGAACCGGGTTACAGCGGTGGCACCTGCCTGATGTACGACGTGTACGAAATCAATGTCGATGGCACAGGCCTGCGGCGGCTCACCAACTGTCCCGACTCGGAAGACACCGAACCGTGCTATCTGCCTAACGGTCGGATAGCGTTTACCACCTCGCGTGAAAACCGATTCGTGCAATGTGGCGACTGGGCGTTGGCGCTGTGTATCTACACGATGGCGGCTGACGGCTCGGATGTGCGCAAAGTCACCGACACCAAGGAAGGCGAGTATTACCCCAGCGTGCTGGACGACGGCCGGTTGATCTACATGCGCTGGGAATACGTAATGAAGGCCTTTAACACCCTGCAGTATCTTTGGACCGTCTATCCCGATGGTAGCCGCGCCCAGTTGGCCTATGGCGACCATTTTGCTTTTGCCGCGGGGCCTCAGAGCTTTATCGAACCACGCCAGATTCCCGGTACGGGCAAGGTTGTCACCACCGGGGCGGCACATCATGGTTCGGGGGGCGGCCCCCTTTGCATCGTGGACCTTGCCCAGAACCGCGGTGGGCCCGAGGGCATGGTGAATCTGACGCCCGAGGTTGGTTATCCCGAACATACAATCAGTCCCGGCAGTTCCGAGGGCGGTTGGTACGCAAGTCCCTGGCCACTTTCGGAGAAGTTCTTCCTCGTTTCGTACACGCCCGAAACGGGACATCAGACAAAAGACTATGCAATCTATCTGATGGATGCGTTCGGGAATAAGGAACTCATCTATCGAGATGAGAACCTGGCGTGCTATTCGCCCATACCTTTGCGTTCGCGGCCGCGGCCGGCCATCCTGCCGGGTGACGCTGACCAACGCGATGCCGAAAAGCCGGGGACGCTGATCGTGGCCGACGTCTACCAGGGCCTGCCCGCTTCGGCACGCGGCACGGTAAAATACTTGCGTGTTCTGGAAACCCCTCCGAAAGAGGTGCACTGCGCGCCGCGACAGAACGATATGGGTGTGGGGTCCGGCTGGAGTGCACGTGTCGTTCTGGGAACGGTGCCTGTCGAGCCGGACGGTTCGGCCCAGTTTCGGGTGCCGGCTGACCGCATGATCTTTCTGGAGGCGTTGGACGAGGATTTTCTGGAAATCCGGCGGATGCGCAGCGCCCTGACCACTCGTCCGGGAGAAGTGGCCGCCTGCATAGGCTGTCACGAACCCTTTGGGCAGGCGCCGCCCAACCGCTCTGTGATGGCTATGGAGCGTCCGGTACGGGATATCACACCGCCGCCCTGGGGTGTGATGGGGATGGACTTTGCCAAAGTCGTTCAGCCGGTTCTCGACAGGCACTGCATCAAGTGTCACGACGGCTCGGAGGCGCAGGGCAAGGCCTTTGACCTGCGAGGCGACACCATGGTGACCGCGCCGGTCTGGCAGGACAAAGACGAAGGTCCTCAGCACGTTGTGTCGCGTTCTTTTTTGAACCTGCTCGCTCACGTCGAGTATGTAAAACTCGGCGGCTGGTCGCTCTCGAACCTGCCCTTGGAGGCCTACGCGACCGGTTCCTACAAGAGCCCGCTTATGCACATGCTGCGCAAAGGCCATCAGGACGTTGAACTGACTACCGCGGAGTGGCGAGCGCTGGCCGCCTGGATCGACTGCAACGCTCCCTACTACGGCGGATGGGAGGCGTTCCCGTTGACAGATGGCGGGATGTAGACTGCTAGTGTCTGATAAGGACGTAGCAGGCAGGAATCGATGGGTAGTTGGCTACGATGAGCTAGCGTCCCTTGGGTGCAACGTCGTGGTGAAACAAGTGACAGGCTGGAAGAGGCGATCGATTTACACCGCAGCACAGTGGCCTTAGCAGACAAACCAAGACGCAGCAACGAACGGCGTTATCGCACGGCCAGACGCTTGCCCGACCAAAAAAAACGGGCCGCATACAGTACGGCCCTTTTTCACCAATACGCCACCGGGGACTTGAACCCCGAACCCACGGATTAAGAGTCCGTTGCTCTGCCAATTGAGCTAGTGACGCGACCGAAGTGTAGCACATCAAGAGCCTGCTGGCAAGGGGTTTGCGAG
>Ga0180429_10003978_pt1 | contig 11892 bp, 14 predicted proteins | sample SS_ome_FD_132428 | JGI IMG/M metagenome (GOLD analysis project Ga0180429, IMG submission 132428) | Hypersaline lake sediment archaeal communities from the Salton Sea, California, USA - SS_1_S_1 metaG | ecosystem: Environmental > Aquatic > Non-marine Saline and Alkaline > Hypersaline > Sediment ... | reverse complement strand
GGAAGTCACCCGCGGCGATGCGCTGCTGATCCCTTACGCGGCGGGGCCTTGGGCGCTCACCGGGGAGGTCGTCGCGATGCTCGCCCGACCGCCGAAGGCCGATGCACCGGTGGCCCCGCGATGAGCGATCCGATCGATTTCGAACTCGCCGGACGAGTCGGCCGCCGATTCGCACCCGATGGACCGGACTTGACGTTGGAACAGGCACGCAACGTGGTCGCCGAATTGCGCGATCACGCCACCCAAGCGCGCGAGCACGTGCACGCGATCACCGGCATGGAAGCCGAGCCGGGCCACCCCGCGGTGGTTGTCGACCGCGGGGACTGGATCGATTCGAATGTCGCCGCGATGGGCAAGGTCCTCTCGCTATGGCCAGCCGCCCTGGAGCGGCATGAGGAATCCTCGAACGCGGCGAAGGCCATCGGCCCGCGTGCCAGCGCCGTGCAGGTGGGAGCAGCCCTCGGTTGGCTGAGCGGCAAGGTGCTCGGTCAGTACGAAGCACTCGCCGATCCCGGGCGGCTACTACTCGTCGCCCCGACGATCGTGCATATCGAGCAGGTGCTCGAAGTCGAGCCGCGCGACTTCCGTTTGTGGGTGTGCCTGCACGAGGAGACCCATCGCGTCCAGTTCGGCGCCGTTCCCTGGCTCGACGGCTATTTTCGCGATCTCATCACGCGGGCGTTGCAGACCTTCGATGAGACCTCATCCGGGGAACGGCTCCTCGCGATCGCCGGCGAGGTGTTCGATGCGATCGTCAAACGGCGCACCCCCGATCTGATCACCGCCGCGCAAACCCCCGAACAGCGGGCCGTGCTCGACGAGATCACCGGCTTGATGTCCGTCCTCGAGGGGCACGCGGATGTGGTCATGGACGAGGTCGATACCTCGATCATTCCGACCGTGCCGCAGATCAGGGAACGCTTCGAGAGCCGGAGGGCGAGCGAGGCCAGTGTTCGGGGCGCGGATTCGCTGTGGCGCAAGGCGCTGGGGATGGACGCCAAGATGGCCCAGTACCGCGAAGGCGCGGCCTTCGTCCGCGCGCTAATGGCGGAGGGCGGCATGGCCACCGTCAATCGCGTCTGGGATCGGGCCGAGAACCTGCCGAGCGCCCAGGAAGTTCGGGACCCCGATCGCTGGCTCGCGCGGGTGCGCGGGATCGCTGCGTGAGCGTCAGCCCCCAAGCGCAGTCCCTTCGGCATGCCGTCGCCGAATGCATCGAAGGCGGTGCGGTGGTGGTCGGGTGCTCGGGTGGCCCGGACTCCCTGGTGCTCGCCGATTCAGCGGCGTGGGCAGTACCCCGAGCCGGGGGTTCCCTCACGGTGTGCATCGTCGATCATGGGCTGCAACCCGACTCGGCGCAGGTTGCCCACCGGGCCGCCGATGCCTGCCGCAGCATCGGCATCGACGATGTCGAGATCAAACGTGTGCAGGTAGTCGATGGGGGTGGACCGGAGGCAGCGGCCCGACGTGCCCGGCGGGCCGTCCTCGAGCAGATCGCACGCGAGCGTGGCTCGCAGCAGATCCTGCTGGGGCACACCCTCGACGATCAGGCAGAGACCGTGCTGTTGCGCCTGGCCCGCGGTTCGGGGGCGCGCTCCTTGGCAGCCATGCGCTCGTGCGATCCACCCTGGCACCGGCCCTTCCTGGGCATCACGCGTTCGCAGGTGCATGAGGTAGCCCAGGAGCGTTTCACCGCTCGAGGATTCGATCCCTGGGATGACCCGCACAACCACGACCCGCGATATGCACGCGTGCGGGTTCGGCGCAGTCTGCGAACGCTCGAAGCCGAACTCGGTCCCGGTCTGGCTTCGAGCCTGGCGCGCTCGGCGGCCCTTCTAGGCGACGACGCCGAGGCATTGGAGACCTGGACCCACGGTGAGTTCGAACGGATCGTGGAATGCGAGCCCGGTCGCTGCTCTGCGTCCACCGATGCGCTACGCGAACTGCCGCGAGCCATCCGCACCCGGATCATCCGCGCCATGCACCAACAGCTCGCCGGTATCGGCGACGACCTCACCTTCGATCACATCCAGCAGGTGGAGGCGATGGTCTCGCGTTGGAAGGGACAGGGGCCAGCGCGACTGCCGGGTCCGGTCGAGGCGGGCATCGAGTGTGGAAGGCTTACCCTCACCGCTGAACTCCGGGAGATCTGAGTGGAATCCGTAGACGTCGAAGCCGACCTCGACCACGTGCTCCTCACCGAGGAGCAATTGCACGAGCGCATTGCGCAGATCGCCGCACAGATCGACACCGACTACGCCGGTCGGACCCCGCTGCTCGTTGGCGTGCTCAACGGCGCGGTGATGGTGATGGCCGATCTCGCGCGCGCCCTGCATATCCACGCCGACATGGACTGGATGGCGGTTTCCTCCTACGGGTCGGGCACTACGTCGAGTGGGGTCGTGCGGATCCTGAAGGATCTGGACGCCGACGTCGCCGATCGCGATGTCCTCATCGTGGAGGACATCTTGGATTCGGGCCTGACCTTGTCCTGGCTGTTGAAGAACCTGAAGTCCCGGCGGCCCGCCTCCCTGGAGGTCTTCACACTGCTGCGCAAGCCAGACGCCATCAAGGTGGCCGTGGAGCCCAAGTACATCGGTTTCGACATCCCCAACGAATTCGTAGTGGGCTACGGACTGGACTACGACCAGCGGTACCGGAATCTGCGCTGCGTGGGCACCCTCGCTCCGCACGTCTACGCGAACTAGGCCCTCGACGGGTGCAAGGCGTCCACTCGAAGGGTTCGCGCTCGGCTGAAGCCCCGGACCCCCGACCGGTGGGCGGGGAATCGCGAGTCCGTTACCGTTAAGCGGTGAACGTGAAGCGGTGGCTGCGCGGCCCGATCTTCTGGATCGCCATGGCCGTCGTCCTCGTGCTGGTCGGTTCCAGCGTGATCTCCGGGCTCGGGGCACCCGATGAGATCGACACCGGCGAGGCGGTTTCTCGGATCACTTCCGGCAGTGTGGACACCGCCACGCTCATCGACCGGGATCAGGTTCTCGAGTTGACCTTGAAGAACGGCGATCAGGTCCGCTCCCACTACATCACCGGTCAGGGTGTCGAACTGCAGAACCTGCTGCAGGAGCGAACCGACGCCGGTCAGTTGCCCGGCGGCTACAACGTGGTGGTGCCCAGCGAGAACATCCTGGTCACCTTGTTCATTTCGCTGCTTCCCTTCGCCCTGCTCATCTTGTTGATGGTCTTCATCTTCAGCCAGATGCAAGGCGGTGGCGGTCGCCTGATGAACTTCGGCAAGTCCAAGGCCAAGACCTTCACCAAGGACATGCCGCAGACCACCTTCGAGGACGTGGCCGGGGCCGATGAAGCCGTCGAGGAACTCGTCGAGATCAAGGACTTCCTCGCCGATTCCGAACGCTTCCAGAAGGTCGGTGCCAAGATCCCGAAGGGCGTGCTGCTGTACGGGCCGCCGGGAACCGGCAAGACGTTGCTCGCGCGGGCCGTCGCCGGGGAGGCCGGCGTTCCCTTCTACACGATCTCCGGCTCGGACTTCGTGGAGATGTTCGTGGGCGTCGGCGCCAGCCGGGTACGCGACCTGTTCGAGCAGGCGAAGGCCAACGCACCGGCAATCGTCTTCATCGACGAGATCGATGCCGTCGGACGTCACCGCGGTGCGGGACTCGGCGGTGGACACGACGAACGCGAACAGACGCTGAACCAGATGCTCGTGGAGATGGACGGATTCGACGTAACCGGCGGGGTCATCTTGATCGCGGCCACGAACCGTCCGGACATCCTCGATCCTGCGCTGTTGCGTCCGGGCCGATTCGATCGACAGATCGCCGTCGAACGCCCCGACCTCAATGGGCGCTACGAGATCTTGCAGGTGCACGCCAAGGGCAAGCCGGTCGCTGACGACGTCGATCTGATGGCCGTTGCTCGCCGCACTCCCGGCTTCACCGGTGCCGACCTCGCGAATGTCCTGAACGAGGCCGCGCTGCTGACTGCGCGTTCGGACAAGACCTTCATCGACGACGAGTCCCTCGACGAGGCCATCGACCGGGTGATCGCCGGTCCGCAGAAGCGCACGCGGATCATGGACGATCACGAGAAGACGATCACGGCCTATCACGAGGCCGGGCATGCGATGGTCGCTGCGGCGCTACCGGGCAACGATCCGGTCCACAAGATCACGATCATGCCCCGTGGTCGCGCCCTCGGGTACACCATGGTGCTTCCCGATCAGGACAAGTACTCCACTACTCGCAGCGAGATGCTCAACCAGCTCGCCTACATGCTCGGTGGACGTGCGGCCGAGGAATTGATCTTCCACGATCCCACCACCGGTGCGGCTAACGACATCGAGAAGGCCACCTCGGTGGCGCGCGCGATGGTCACCCAGTACGGCATGACCGAGCGACTCGGAGCGATCCGCTACGGCCAGGAGCAAAGCGAAGTGTTCCTCGGTCGCGACATGGGTCACATGCGCGACTACTCCGAGGAAGTGGCGGCAGCGATCGATGAGGAGGTACGCACCTTCATCGAAGCCGCGCATCAGGAGGCGTACGACGTCCTCGTGGAGAACCGGGATGTGCTCGACGCCCTAGTGCTCGCCTTGCTCGAGCGCGAGACACTCGACAAAGCCGAGATCGAGGAGATCTTCACCGAATTGAAACTGCGGTCACCACGGCCGGCCTGGACAGGTTCCGCGCGACGCGCCCCGGACACCCGTGGACCGATTCCCTTTCCGGGTGCTTCATCGAACGGTCACTCGTCGACCTCGGGGCTGGAGAAGGCGATGAACGAATCTCACGATCCCGAGTCCCGCTAGGTCCAGCGGTGTCCATCGATCCGGTGCACTCCGGCACCGATTCCACTGCCGGCGAATACGACGCCGACGCCGTCGCGAAGGCCATTCGCGATCTGCTCATCGCGATCGGTGAGGACCCAGACCGCGACGGACTGAAGAGCACCCCCGATCGAGTTGCGCGTAGCTATGCCGAGGTGTTCGGGGGCCTCAGACAAACCGCCGAGGATGTTCTCACCACCACGTTCGATCTCGGACACGACGAACTCGTCCTAGTCAAGGACATCGAGCTCTACAGCACCTGCGAGCACCACCTGCTGCCGTTCTACGGGGTGGCGCACGTCGGCTACTTACCCAATCAGTCCGGTCGCATCACCGGCTTGTCCAAGCTGGCCAGGCTCGTCGACGTCTTCGCGAGGCGACCGCAAGTCCAGGAACGAGTCACCTCCCAGGTGGCCGATTCGCTCATGCGGATCCTGGAACCGCGGGGTGCCATCGTCGTGATCGAAGCCGAACACATGTGCATGGCGGTGCGCGGAGTGCGCAAGCCCGGAGCCCGCACGGTTACCAGCGCGGTCCGCGGCAGCCTGCATGATCCGGCAACGCGAGCCGAGGCTATGTCGCTCATTTCAGGGAAGTAGGCGCTGACGGTGCCCCTCGTTCCCGTCCCTCATCTTGGTCAGGGTGCTCCGGTGGTCTGGGGTGTCTTGAACGTGACCCCGGATTCCTTTTCCGACGGTGGTCGCTTCGATTCGATCGAGCGCGCGCTCGAGCAGGCCCAACGCATGATCGAGCAGGGCGCGGACGTGATCGACATCGGCGGTGAGTCCACCCGGCCGGGCGCGCAGCGGGTGGATGCGCAGCAGGAGTCCGAGCGGGTGCTGCCGGTCGTCCGTGCGCTCGCGGCAGATGGGGTGGCGGTGAGCATCGACACGATGCGATCGCAGGTTGCTTCGGCGGCCCTGGATGCGGGTGCGCAGATCGTCAACGATGTCAGCGGTGGTCGTGCCGATGAGGGTATGCATCAGTGCGTCGCCTCCTACGGCGTGCCATACGTGCTGATGCACTGGCGGGGGCATTCCGCCTCGATGAACGAGTTGGCGGTCTACGACGATCCCGTGCGGCAGGTGCGCGAGGAGCTTTGCGAGCAGGTGGACCTGGCATTGGCCGCCGGGATCGATGAATCGTCGTTGATCCTCGATCCTGGACTCGGCTTCGCGAAGGAAGCCGAGCACAACTGGGCTGTGTTGCGTCATCTCGACGCATTGATGGATTTGGGATACCCGTTGCTGCTCGGTCCCTCCCGCAAGCGATTCCTGGGCGCGCTGTTGGCCGATGCAGATGGTGCTCCGCGGGATACCGATGGTCGCGACGTGGCGACCTCGGTGCTCAGTGCGTTGTTCGCTGAACGCGGGGTGTGGGGGGTGCGCGTGCATGACGTACAAGGCACCGTGGATGCACTGAAGGTGACACTCTCGATGCGATCGGGGGAAGACGCATGAGCGATCGGATCGAGATCCTCGGTGTCCGCGGATGGGGTTACCACGGGGTCCTGGCCGAGGAAAGGCGCGAAGGCCAGGAGTTCTCGGTCGATGTGGTGCTCGGGGTGGATACCCGCGAAGCCGCGCGGACCGATGACCTTGCCTTGACTGTCGACTACGGCGAGGTCGCTCAGCGCGTGCACGCACTCATCGTCGGTGAGCCCTTCGATCTCATCGAGACCTTGGCCGAACGGATCGCGGACGCGGTGCTGGTATTCGATGGCCTGGTGTTCGTGGAGGTGGCTATACACAAGCCGTCGGCACCGATCCCGGTGCCGTTCGACGATGTGATCGTGCGCATCCACCGGGAGCGCAGTTAGCGCATGCACTACGTGATCGGTATCGGATCGAATCTCGGCGATGCAGCCGCCAGCGTGCGTCGGGCGATGCACGAGGTCGAGGAGGGGCTCGAAGCGTTCGATGCGCGTCGTTCCTCGTTGTATCGAACATCCCCGGTCGGTGGACCCGAGCAGCCGGACTTCGTGAATGCAGTACTGGTCCTGCAGTCAGAGATGGAACCGGCTGCGGCGCTCGGGGTCCTGCAGGGGATCGAACAGCGGGCCGGGCGGGTGCGTGATGTGCGCTGGGGGCCGCGAACCTTGGATTTGGACATCGTCATGGCTGGGAACGTGGTCAGCGAGGATCCGGTGTTGACGTTGCCCCACCCTCGTGCGCACGAGAGAGCCTTCGTACTCATTCCCTGGCACGAGATAGAACCGGAAGCGTCCCTTCCGGAGATCGGACCGATCGCTCCCGTGATAGAGGCCGGTTTCGACGATCAGGACATCGAAGTGCTCGTCGAGGAAGGCACATGAAGCCGACCAGCATCCGATTGATCGTCGTCCTGCTGATCATCGGCGCGGCCGTCGGTTGGGCGCTCGCGACCATCGTGTCCGGCTGGACTGGACGGTCACTGCCGCTACCCGTCCTGGCCGGTTCGGCGCTGTGGTTGTTGGCGATCGCCTTGTTCGCGTGGGGATGGTTCGTGCGGCCGCGGGTGCGCGCGCGGAACGAGCAGATGCCGCAGGCCGAACCGATGCCCGCGCTGGTGGCGGCTCGGATCGCGGTCCTGACCTTGGCTGCCTCCCGGATGGGTGCGGTCGTGGCCGGCATCTATCTCGGGGCCGTGATCGCCACCGTGGCCGAAGGCATGTCCACGCCGGCCTCGCAGCAGGCGGTCTGGTCCGGTGTGCTGGCCGCCACCGGGGCTGCGGCCACCTGCGCAGCCGCGCTGTGGATCGAGCGGGCGTGCCTACTGCCGGATTCCCCGGACGACGACGAGTGACCTAAGGTCGGGTGCCATGAGCGAAACAGCCCTCGAGGATCTGCCGTTCGACGAACTGCGGCACCGTGCCTTCCACATCGCCGAGCACCGGGTGGATATCGGCTTCTTCACTGACCTGTTCGGCCACATGCCGGGCATGGTGGCGATCGAGGGCGAGCAGGGCGACCTCGGTGCTATCGGTGGGACGTTCATCGAGACGGTTCGAGCGGTCAAGGAGATGTTCGGATCGGCCGACTTCGATCCGAACACCGAAGCCATGCTCCGCGCTCGCTTCGCCACCTACATCCGCGAGCACGAGAAGAAGTAATCGCGTTCAACGGTCGGCGTCGCCCACCACGAAGAAGAACGACGCCACGGCTGCGCCGAGCAACTCGACCGGTGTTCCAGAAAGCGCGAACTGCATCGCCTGCAAATGCGCGAAGCTCGGAGTACGGGCCTTCAGTCGCAGTGGCATGACGTCCCCGTCGCTGACCAGGAGCCAGCCGGCGATCCCCAGGGGATTTTGCGTCGAGATGTGCACGGCGGTCTCGGGAGCGCGAAGTGTCTTGGGAAGCGGCACGTTCACCGGCTGATCGCCTACCTCGGATAGTCGCTCGGCCGCGGCCCGGATGATCGCGGTGCTGACCTGCATTCCGGCGATGAGCGATCGGTACCGCGCAGCGGCATCGCCGGCTTCGTAGACGGGCGTGGAGTAGTCGATCTCCAGGTCGTCGTAGGACAGATACGGGTCATCGCGACGCAGGTCCCAGTCCAGCCCGCTGGCCTGCCCGACGGCTCCCGAGCAGGCGTAGTCCCGAACTAGTGCAGGGCTCACCGGCGCCAGTCCGTCCAACTCCGATCGCTCGGCGATGTCCGCGTTCCACGAATCAAGCGATGCATCGACACTCTCGGCGATGCCCAGGAGTTCAGCGACAGCGGAGTCCGGCAGTGCGTGCTCCAAGCCGCCGATCCGATTGATCATCGGATGCACGCGACCACCGGTGGCGTCCTCTTGCCAACTAGCCCATCGGGCGCGCAGCTCAGCGCAGCCGGGCACGCCCAGTGCCGCCAGGAACAGGGCACTCGCGCCGATCCGGCCGGCTTCCGCCAACAGCATTCGCATCCAGGTTGCGCGCTGCGGCGGCACGATTCCCGTCGCTTGCTCGACGGCAAGCGCCACCCCGATCTCCGAGGAGACGGCGCTGAGCCAATCGTGTCGGTTGGCCAGCATCATGATCTGTCGATAGTCCCGGGCTTCGAACAGCTTCTCGGTGCTGCGGTGCAAGAGTCCGAGTTGCACGCGGCAGGTGTCCACCACCCCGTCGACCACTCGCAGGTGCATCTCCAGGCCACCGTGCGCGCCGGGGTGGTGGGTGCCCAACTCCAGATGGATCGTTCCCCCGGAGTCGTCGTGCAGGTAGCGGGCGAGGCCTACCGTGGCGAGAAGATCCTGCGCTGCGGAGTCGGCCACGCGTTCATCGTTGCACCACCGGATCGATCAACCATCTATGGGAGCCGAAGCTTCCCGGAAAGCCGGCTAGTCCGGTGAGGACCGAGGACTGTGCCAGCGATTCGCCGGCCCTACGAGTACTGCCGGCGCAGGCGTCGAGCGCGACATGGGCCGTGATGTTCATCGAGCCATCGGGAATCGGTCGCCGTGGGCGCCCGTGGGCGAATCCTTGCAAGGTTCCGCCGTCCCACACTCCTCGGCGACGATCGGCTTCGGTGTGGCTGTAGTCGATGGCGATGGCCGTACCGCGCGTTAGCACGTTACGCAGGCGCCCCCACACGCGATCGCGGCTCAGGCCGATCTCACGCCGAGCCAACGGCCTGGTGGCGGGCCACCAACGCTCGAGCCACGCGAGCGAGCCGGTCGGATCGTCGATGAACCGCGACGCGGCCGGGTCATCGAGCCCCGGACCGATCTCCTCGGCTCCCGTGATGGGATCGACCAGCACGGCATGCGGCGTGAGTGACTCGTCGAGCTCCACCACGTCGCAGGGGATGTCGTCGAGGAATTCGTGCGCGATGAGGACACCGGTCCATTCGCCATCGCGCCCGGTGATGTCGGTGGTGGCTTCATCGATGGTTCGCTGGATCCAGGTGACGTCGTTGGTCAGTTGTTGCGGCGGTTCGCGCATGTCGACACCCACGTAGGTGATGCCGGAGGGAAGGAGATTGTGCAGTTGCCGCAGGAGGGTCCCATCCCCGGCTCCGATGTCGATGACCGCGAAGTCCCGATCGCTCGATCGCTGCCGTTCGCCTTCGATGCGCGTAGCGAGGACTTGCGCCAATTGCCGATCGACGTGCACCGAGGTGGTGAATTCCTGCTCGGCACGGTGGGTTCGATAGAAGCCGCCCTCACCGAATTGACTCCGCGACCAGGCACTCGACCAGGCACTCAACCGGGCCGTCGGCGCCAGGTGGGATTCAGTCGCGACCGATACGGGCGACTCATCGGTCATGAAGGCACGCTATCGCCGGTCACCTAGGCTTGTCGGCTGTGAGCGGTGCCGCGCCTTCGCGCTTGAAAGTCGCCGTGATCGGTTGCGGACGAGTCGGTGCAGTGCTCGCTGCAGCCTGGCATCGCAGCGGCCATCGAATCGTCGCGGTGACCGCACGTTCGGATACCTCGCGTCTTCGCGCTGAAGCACTCGTGCCGCACGCGCCGATCACCGATCGCCATGAAGCAACCAAGGACGCGGATCTGGTGTTGATCGCCGTTCCCGATCAAGTGCTCCCGGATCTAGTGCAGGAGATGGTGGACGAAGGGTCCCTACGCGCCGGCCAGTTCGTCGTCCATCCGGCGGGGCGTTTCGGGCTCGCGGTCCTCGAACCGGCAATCCGATCGGGTGCGATTCCGCTCGCGATCCATCCGGCGCTGCCGCTCACCGGCACCACCTTGGATCTCGAACGATTGGCGGGAGCAGCATTCGCGGTGACGGCGCCCGACCAGGTGCGCAGCGTTGCCGAAGCACTCGTGGTCGAAATCGGGGGAGAGCCCGTCTGGGTTCCGGAATCCGCGCGGGCGGGGTATCACGCGGCCTTGGCCTTCGCCGCGAACTACGCCATGACGTTGGTCAACGAGTCCGTGGCGCTGCTCGCCGAAGCCGGGACCGAGGACCCAGGTCGCATCCTGGGGCCGTTGGTGCGGGCGAGTGTCGAGACGGCCCTCGAGCGCGGGGATCGGGGTCAAACCGGTCCGATCAGTCGGGCCGACTCTGAGGCCGTCGATGCCCATTTGGAATACCTCGACGCCGACGCGCCGTTAGCCGCTCAGGCCTACCGCGCGCTGGGCACCTTGACGGTCGATCGGCTTCTTGCGGCCGGTGTGCTCGATGCATCGCAAGCTTCGAAGGTGCTGACCAGTTTGGAGGCTGGTCGATGAAACTGATCCACGACGAGCCGCTCGAAGGACTTCGAGAACCCGGAGCGCCCCGGGCCTCCCGGGCCTTCGTGCCCACCATGGGTGCGCTCCACGATGGTCACCGCGCGTTGATCCGACAAGCGCGTGGTGCGGTGGGGCCGACCGGCGAGGTCGTGGTGAGCATCTTCGTCAATCCAACCCAGTTCGGTGCCGGGGAGGATTTCGATTCCTACCCACGTGACCTCGAAGGAGACCTGCGCGTCTGCGAGGACGAAGGAGTCGACATCGTCTATGCACCATCGGCCCGCGGTGTGTACGGCGGCAACGACGATCACGGCGAGCGGGTCATGGTCGATCCCGGTCCACTCGGTCGGCAATGGGAAGGGGCGCATCGGCCGGGGCACTTCGCCGGGGTCTTGACGGTTGTCAGCATCTTGCTGAACCAGGTGCGGCCGAATACGGCGCTGTTCGGGGAGAAGGACTACCAGCAGCTCGAACTCGTGCGGCGTATGTGCCGTGACCTATCGATCGATGTGCAGATCGTGGGTGTGCCCACCGTCCGCGATGACGATGGCCTCGCCCTCAGTTCACGGAACATCAATCTCGACCCCGACCAACGTCGAGCCGCAGCAACCATCCCGCGTGCACTGCAAGCCGGTCAGCGCGCGGCGGCCGACGGATCAGTCGCCGTGCTCGAGGCGATGGACACAGTGTTCGCCGAGGCGGGTCTGACACCCGACTACCGTGCGCTGTGTGCACCGGATCTTGGTCGAGCGCCCGAGCAAGGCGCAGGGCGATTGCTCGTGGCGGTGCGTATCGGGCGGACGAGATTGATCGATAACTGCCCTGTCGAACTCGGCGGCGTTCATGGCCGGTGACGGTTTCGTCGGAGGGCCGCGCTCGCTCAGCGCACCGGCCCCCGGATGGACGGCCACGGCGGATGTCGTCGTCGTCG
>Ga0180429_10003976_pt1 | contig 11893 bp, 11 predicted proteins | sample SS_ome_FD_132428 | JGI IMG/M metagenome (GOLD analysis project Ga0180429, IMG submission 132428) | Hypersaline lake sediment archaeal communities from the Salton Sea, California, USA - SS_1_S_1 metaG | ecosystem: Environmental > Aquatic > Non-marine Saline and Alkaline > Hypersaline > Sediment ... | reverse complement strand
TATGTTGAACGCGTTATGCAAATGGAACGCAAAACGTTCCGCGCAGCGCTCGATGACTATCGAAAAGACCGCCCTCCCGGCGACAAGGAACACCGCCGAGCAACCGACATTGCAGCTGGCGCTATCAGTCCTCAAAAGCTGTATGGCACGCCCGTTGGCTTGATGTTCTTCGAAGGCGCCAAACGCCTCATGAAGGCCGGCGTGAGTATTCCCGGCCTTCAGCAAGGAGACCCGGAGCGTATCGTCGTCGAGGCCTACCCCGGCGTGCTCGCCCGTCACCTGATCGGCCGGCGTGGCTACAAGCAGGACGCCAAAGCCAAGCAGACCGCAGCTCAACGCCAAGCACGAATCGATCTGCTGAACACAATCCAGAACGATGGCGTTTCACACAGCCACGGCATGATGGTCGATGCACCGGACTGGCTCGCTGATGACCCTGGCGCCGACCATCTCGATGCCCTGCTCTGCGCCATTCAGGCGGCTTGGAGTTGGCGACATCGAGACAGCCAATTCGGACGTCCCCCGGATATTGATCCGCTTGAAGGCTGGATTGCAGACCCCTGCGTCAACTAACCACTCGCCACAGCAATGATCGAAAACCTCGATAGGTAATGCTTGATAATTGACGCATTAATCAACCTTGGGAGCCTTAATGCATCAATTTTGCATCACTACATGGTGAAAACCCAACCCTTTATGCTTATAATTTGAAGCATAACGTGGTGTTATTTATATCAAAGCGTCACTTTTGAGGCATTACATGGACTTTTCAACCAGTTCCAGCACAGCGATCGCATCGGCGCTCTGCACCCGCCTGGAAGAAATTCGCCTGAGCAAAAACATCAGCCAGGCAGAACTTGCCAAACAGGCCGGCGTATCACGCAGCACCATGACACGTATTGCTGATGGCAAGAGCATTTCACTCGATTCGTTTATCCGCGTCATCAAGGCGCTGGGACTCGCTGATCATTTGGCCACCCTGTTGCCAGACCCCTCGGTACGCCCCGTGGAATTGGCGGCACATGAAGGACAACACCGGCAGCGCGCCAGCGGAAAGCGTAAATCGGCTGAGCCCTGGTCATGGGGCGACGAAGAGGATCACCAGTGAACACCACGGCACGCGTACTGCTTTGGGGTCGGGACATCGGCGCGGTTACCTGGCTGGATGAACGGGAACTGGCGGTGTTTCAGTACATACCCGCCTTTGCAGGCTCGGACATCCAGGTCGCTCCGCTGGCCATGCCACTGCAAGAGGCTCCGTACGAATTCCCAGCGCTTGCCCGCGAGACATTTCATGGCCTGCCGGGCCTTTTGGCCGACTCATTACCTGACAAATACGGTAATCGGCTGATCGATGCCTGGCTGGCCAGCCAAGGGCGCTCGCCTGGCAGCATGAATCCTGTCGAACGTCTCTGCTATACCGGTAACCGCGGGATAGGTGCGCTCGAATTCAAACCGACCATCAAAGACGCCCCATCAAAAAGCCACAAACTGGAGATCAAGGCACTGGTCGATCTTGCCAACCGCGTGCTTGATGAACGCATCAGCCTGGAAGGCAAATTTGCCGGCCAGGATGACCAGCAGGCCATTGAGGACATTCTGCGAGTCGGCACATCCGCCGGCGGCGCTCGAGCAAAAGCCGTCCTGGCATGGAACGCCAAAACCGGCGAATTTCGCTCCGGCCAGGCGCCTGTCAGCAAAGGATTCAGTCACTGGATCATGAAATTCGACGGCGTTCACGGTAATCGCGACAAGGAACTCGCCGACCCTCAAGGGTTTGGCCGGATCGAATACGCCTATTCGTTGATGGCAAAAGAGGCCGGCATTCTGATGGAGGAATGCCGATTGCACGAAGAAGGCGGCCGCGCCCACTTCATGACCAAGAGATTCGATCGCACGGACAAGGGAATGAAGTTGCATATGCAATCGCTCGGCGCGATGAGGCATTTCGACTACAACCAGGCAGGCGCCTATGCGTATGAACAGGCTATGGAAACCCTTCAGTTACTGTCACTGCCAATCGACGATATCGAGCAACAGGTGCGCCGCACCTTCTTCAACATCCTTGCACGCAATCACGATGATCACGTAAAGAACATCGCATTCCTAATGGACAAACAGGGCCAGTGGCGGCTCTCCCCTGCATTTGACGTCGCCTACTCGTACAACCCACGTGGTGACTGGACCAACCGGCATCAAATGAGCCTGAACGGCAAGCGAGACAACTTCCAGAACGAAGACCTGATTGCCTTCGCTAAAGCTGCGGGTTTGAAAAAAGCGAAGGCCACAGCCCTGTTAAGAGAAGTCGCTGGATCAGTGGAGAACTGGCCGCATCACGCAAAAACTGCCGGGGTAGCGTCGCGCGATATCGAGCGCATCCAGAAGGCCTTTCGTATAGACATCGCTGACTGACCAGCACACCTGACTTCAGATCAGGAACAAGCGGAATTGAAAAGTGCTATCTGAAATGAGCCCGGGAAATTGAGGGACCAGAAATCGACTCATCAGTTCTTGTCACAGCCTCTGACCCGGATGCTGAAGGTATCGATGAAGTTACCCAGATGATTAATAACGCAAAGGATCGACTGCTCACCCTTCACTCAGTAGCAAAGCGGATTGTGAATTCACGTCAGGTAAAGCATCCGACCCATCTATTCCCCACGGCGAACAAGAAGGACACCGACTGGTTAATCCAATCAACAACTCCGGCTGGAGCCCCCCCTGGAGCAAAGCCACCCACACACGAGTGTCAATTTCGCCCAAAAACCGCAGAGAGCATTTGCCGGAAAAACAAAAAGGGTTAACCGCCTAATGACAGTTAACCCTTTGATCGTATGGCGCGCCCGGCACGATTCGAACGTGCGACCGCCTGGTTCGTAGCCAGGTACTCTATCCAGCTGAGCTACGGGCGCATAATGGGAGGCGCGTATTTTGTGGATTTACTCGCCTTATGTCAATCCCTGATACCAGAAGATTGCAATTCGTATGGCGGAGAGTGAGGGATTAGCTCCCTTCGGTCGCTGCTGCTGCGCACTGCAGCGCTCCGCGGTCGAACCACCATTTTGAATCGAGGGTTCGAATCTCGATTGATCAGCCATCTCGCTAGCATGTCGCCAGGTGGTCAATCGCTTTAATATGGCGGAGAGTGAGGGATTCGAACCCTCGATGGAGCTATAAACCCCATACTCCCTTAGCAGGGGAGCGCCTTCAGCCGCTCGGCCAACTCTCCAATTTGGTTGCGCTATCTCAGCGACCCTTTGGGCCGCAGCAGGGGAGCGCGTATATCGGGAGGGGATTATACCCGGCCTGAGTGGCCGGGGCAGCAGAAAACTTACTCGTTTCCGCCCTGTTCACTCTTGATACGTTCGTAAATCTCTTCGCGGTGAACTGATACATCGCGTGGCGCGTTTACACCAATCCTTACCTGATTACCTTTTACGCCCAGCACGGTCACGGTGACGTCGTCACCAATCATCAACGTCTCACCAACCCGTCTCGTCAGAATGAGCATGGGTACACTCCTATGTCATCGACAGTCCTATGGTCCTTCTTCGTCCATGCGCCTCGGAGTCTGTCTTTGTTTGCCAACCTGCCCTATAGATTCTTTATGCGGGCAATTCTCATTTTAGCAAGGCCAAGTTACGAGAAGAAAGCTTTTTAGATCAGGACTGCTTTTTATTCCTTATCGAGTTCGAAGGCATCGTGCAGGGCGCGCACACCGAGCTCAAGGTATTTCTCATTCACAACGACAGAAATTTTGATTTCCGAGGTGGAGATCATTTGTATGTTGATGCCTTCCTTCGACAGGCACTCGAACATCTTGCTGGCAATGCCGGCGTGCGAGCGCATGCCCACACCGACCAGCGAAACCTTGACGATTTTGTCATCACATTCCACCTCGCGAGCACCCAGGGAATCAGCCGTGTTCTGCATGATTTCCTTAGCCTTTTCCAGCTCGCCGCGGTTAACGGTAAAGGTGAAATCGGTTGTGCCATCTTTGGAGATGTTCTGAACAATCATATCGACTTCGATGTTCGCATCACCAACGGGGCCGAGAATGTTGTACGCGACGCCCGGTTCGTCAGGCACGCCGCGGATAGTCAGTTTGGCCTCATCGCGATTAAACGCGATCCCGGAGATCTTTGCCGCTTCCACGCCTTCCTCCTCGAGCGAAATCAGAGTGCCCTCGCCTCCTTCCTCAAAACTGGAGAGGACACGCAGGGGAACATTATATTTGCCGGCGAATTCCACCGACCGAATCTGCAATACCTTTGAGCCCAGGCTGGCCATCTCGAGCATCTCTTCGAAAGTGATGCGGTCGAGTTTGCGGGCCTTGGGTTCAACGCGCGGGTCGGTGGTGTACACCCCATCGACATCAGTAAATATCTGGCATTCGTCTGCATTCAGCGCCGCCGCCATCGCCACGGCAGTGGTATCCGAACCACCACGGCCCAGGGTGGTGATGTTGCCGTGCTCGTCGACCCCCTGGAAACCCGCCACCACCACCACGCGACCCGCTTTCAGGTCAGCACTCACACGGGTGTGATCGATGTCGGTGATTCGCGCCTTGCCATGCGCATTGTCTGTCTGTATTCGCACCTGGCCACCGGTATAGGAGCGCGCATCGCAACCCATTTCCTGCAGTGCCAAGGACAGTAATGCAATCGTGACCTGCTCACCCGTGGTGACCAGCACGTCCATCTCACGCGCACTCGGAGTCTTGCTGATTTCGTTGGCTAACGAAATCAGTCGATTGGTTTCGCCTGACATGGCAGAAACCACGACCACCACATCATCGCCGGCGTCACGTTGCTTTTTTACCCGCCGCGCAACGTTCTGGATGCGCTCAACGGTACCGACGGAAGTGCCGCCGTACTTTTGGACAATCAGTGCCATAAGCCAAATAGAAGGTTAAGGAAAACCAATCAGGGAATAACCCCGCCGCAAAAGCGCGCTATTACACCTGATTCGCTGTACAAGTTAAAGCCCCGCAAGCAGCAGGGCGGCTGTTTACATTTGCTCGCGTACCCACGGCTCGACCAGGGCCAATGCCGCTTCGACGCCAGAAGGGTCAGACCCACCGGCCTGGGCCATATCCGGGCGACCGCCACCCTTACCACCAACTTTTTCCGCTGCGATCCGCACCAGGTCACCCGCTTTACAGCGATCGGTCAGATCCTTGGTGACACCGGCAATCAGGTTCACCTTGCTTCCATTGACGGTAATCAACAGAACCACACCGCTACCGAGCTTGTTCTTGAGCTGGTCGAGCATATCGCGCAGCGACTTGGGCTCGACCCCAACCAAGCTGGCGGCCAGCACCTTGGCACCGTTTACGTCCACCGCCTGCGATGCCAGATCGGAACCGGCAGCAGAAGCCAATTTGGACTTGAGCTGCTGGAGTTCCTTCTCGAGCTTTCGTGTGTGCTCGACCATCTGGGCAACCTTGTCAGCCGCATCTGCACTACCGGACTTCACCTGCTCCGCAATGCGCAACAGGTTTTTCTCTGTTTCGCCGATGTAGTCCAGCGCGTGCTCTCCAGTGACCGCCTCGATGCGCCGGACGCCGGAAGCGATGCCGGTTTCCATAGTGATTTTGAACAGTCCGATATCGCCGGTCGATTTCACATGGGTGCCGCCACACAGCTCGACAGAAAACTCCCCCATGCGTAACACGCGCACCTGGTCATCATATTTTTCGCCGAAAAGCGCCATGGCGCCAGAGGCCTTGGCATCTTCGATCGCCATGATGCGAGTTTCAACCATGTGATTCTCGCGTATCTGACGGTTTACCAGCCGCTCTATTTCGAGCAACTGCTCACGCGGGATGGGTTCAAAATGCGAGAAGTCAAAACGCAGGCGGGCAGCCTCAACCAGTGAGCCTTTCTGCTGCACGTGGTCGCCCAGGATGTTTCTCAGCGCCGCATGCAGCAAGTGCGTGGCGGAGTGGTTCAACTGCGTATCCAACCGGCGCTGGATGTCGACCTCAGCTGCTACCGAATCACCAATGCTCAGTTCACCTTCGCTGACCTGGCCGATGTGTCCAAACACAGCACCACCCTGTTTCTGGGTATCGGAAACACTGAACTGCATGCCATTGGCAATCAGCTTGCCGGCATCACCGGCCTGGCCACCGGATTCAGCATAGAAGGGGGTACGATCAAGCACCACCATGCCTTTCTCACCAGCACTCAAGCTGTCAATCGCTTCACCGTCTTTGAACAGACCAATGACCGTAGACCGGTCATCCAGGCGCTCGTAACCGGTGAAATCGGTTTCGCCGTCGAGTTGCACATCCGCAGACTGCTCAGCCCCAAAATTGCTTGCCGCACGTGCACGTTCGCGCTGGGCCGCCATTTCGCGTTCGAACCCTTCGGTATCGACATCCAACTCGTGTTCACGTGCGATATCCGCGGTCAGATCCAGCGGGAAGCCATAGGTGTCGTAAAGCTTGAAAACAACCTCGCCCGGAATGACTTTGCCATCCAGTTCATCGATGGCATCTTCGAGAATCCGCATGCCCTGTTCAATGGTCTCGGCAAAACGCTCTTCCTCTACCCTGAGCACCCGTTTTACGTGTTCTTTAGCGTTACGTAACTCGGGATAGGCATCACCCATCTGCGCATCCAGCGCATCCACCAAGCTGTGAAAGAACGGCTGTTGCTGACCAAGTTGGTAACCGTGACGGATAGCGCGACGAATAATCCGCCGCAACACGTAGCCACGCCCCTCATTGCCCGGGAGCACACCATCGACCACAAGGAATGCGCAGGAGCGGATGTGATCCGCAATTACGCGCAGTGACTTGGCTTCCAGATCCTCGGTACCCGTTGCAGCAGCAGCTGATTTGATCAATGCCTGGAAAAGGTCAATTTCGTAATTGGAATGGACGTTCTGCAAAACCGCAGCAAGGCGTTCCAGGCCCATGCCGGTATCGACCGATGGCTTGGGTAGCGGCGTCATGTTGCCATCCGCATCGCGGTTGTACTGCATGAAGACGAGGTTCCAGATTTCGATGTATCGATCACCGTCTTCTTCCGGCGTGCCCGGGGGGCCACCCCAGATCTCTTCGCCGTGATCGAAGAAGATCTCGGAACAGGGTCCACAGGGGCCCGTGTCTCCCATCGACCAGAAATTGTCGCTCTCGTAACGCTTGCCGGGCTTGTCCCCGATGCGCGTGAAGCGTGCAGGGTCAACGCCGATTTCCTTCAGCCAGATATCGGCCGCCTCATCGTCTTCTTCGTACACGGTGACCCACAGTTTTTCTGCAGGCAAGCCAACAGTCTGTGTCAGAAATTCCCAGGCGTACTGAATAGCATCTCGCTTGAAATAATCACCGAAGCTGAAGTTGCCCAGCATCTCAAAAAAAGTGTGGTGGCGAGCGGTGTACCCGACGTTCTCCAGGTCGTTGTGTTTGCCACCGGCACGGACACAACGCTGAGAGGACGTCGCACGAACGTAGCCACGCTGCTCCTTACCCAGGAAGACGTCTTTGAACTGGACCATCCCTGCATTGGTGAACAACAGAGTGGGGTCATTGCCCGGGACAAGCGGACTGGATTCAACCACCTGGTGGCCTTTGCCGGCAAAGTAGTCAAGGAAGGCAGAACGGATATCAGCGCTGGTTTTCATCGGCGATTGATGCAAAGTACAAAGAAGCCAGAATGGTAGGGTTCTTGGCCCCGAATGTCACCCTCGGAACGGGATAAATACGCCAGTAAAGCAAAGAAAATTCAGGGAGATAGCGCCGTATCCTCGGTGCGATCTCCAGTGCACGTCGTTACACAGCTGCGCACCAGGGCGCTAATCCCACAAGTAACTGCGAATCAGGCTTTCCGGAAAACCCCGGTAAGACAGGAACCGAGCGCGCCTGGCCTGCTCGTTGCGATCATGAGCGATCGTTTCGCCGAAGCGCTGACGAGCGACCTCACGCATTGTTCCAGCCCATTCCGAGGGACTGCTGTCCAACCAGGCTTCGATTACTTCCCCTTCGATACCCCGCTCCGCCAGTTCCGCGCGAATGCGCAACGGCCCGTACCCCTTGCGGGTACGCATGTTGACATATTGTTCGGCAAATCTCTGATCTGAAAGCAGGTTGCGGCGCTGCAGGTCGAGCAGCACCCGCTCGACCAGTTCAGCATCGGAAAAACGAGAAGACAACTTGTTGCGCAGCTCGTGCACGCTGTGTTCACGAGCTGCCAGCAGCTTGACGGCCGTCATTTCAATCGACAGCACATCTTCTGCTTCGCACATCAGGCGTCTTCCTGCTCGCTGTCGGCTTCGGTATTTTCAGGCGCAGCTTTCGGGAACATCGCTTCGCGAATCTGTGCCTCGATATTCTGCGCCAGTTCCGGATTCTCCTTCAGGTACTTGCGCACGTTTTCTTTACCTTGGCCAATTCGCTCGCCCTGGCAGCTGTACCAGGCCCCTGCCTTCTCTACCAAGCCAAGCGCCACCCCCAACTCAATGATCTCGCCTTCGCGGGATACGCCTTCTCCGTAAAGAATCTCGAAATTTGCTTGCTTGAACGGTGGAGCGACCTTGTTCTTCACCACCTTGACCTTGGTCTCATTACCAACCACTTCATCGCCTCTCTTGATCGCGCCAATACGACGAATATCGAGGCGTACCGAGGAATAGAACTTGAGTGCATTACCACCCGTGGTGGTCTCCGGCGAGCCGAACATCACGCCGATCTTCATGCGGATTTGGTTGATGAAGATCACGATGCAGTTGGACTTTTTGATGTTGGCGGTGAGCTTACGCAACGCCTGCGACATCAAGCGCGCCTGCAGGCCAACGTGGGAGTCTCCCATCTCGCCTTCGATCTCGGCCTTGGGAGTCAGCGCCGCGACTGAATCGACCACGATCAGGTCAACCGCCCCCGAACGCACCAGCATGTCCGTAATCTCCAGCGCCTGCTCGCCGGTGTCCGGCTGCGAAACCAGCAGCTCGTCCATATCGACGCCCAGTTTCTCGGCATAGACAGGATCCAGCGCATGCTCAGCATCAACAAAGGCGCAGGTACCGCCAGTCTTCTGCGCTTCGGCCACACAGTGCAGCGTCATGGTGGTTTTGCCGGAGGATTCCGGACCGTAGATTTCGACGACTCGGCCCTTGGGAATACCGCCAATACCCAGCGCGATATCCAGGCTGAGCGATCCAGTGGAAATGGCCTCGACATTACGCACCGCGGTGCCATCACCCATGCGCATCACCGAACCTTTGCCGAATTGTTTTTCGATCTGACCCAGTGCCGCTGCCAGGGCTTTTTTACGATTCTCGTCCATCACTTTCTCCCCCGATGAAATCCAATGATTTGCTTCGTTGCGGAGAAGTTTAGTTTGTTCTCTTTTTGTTTTCCAGTTTTATTTTTCAGGGATTTTCCAAAGTGCCATTGGCTCGTATAAAGGAAGCCTTCCGGGCACGGATTCAAACAACCCCCATTGCCTGACCCGCCACTTTATTGACGTGATTTCAGCTACTTGCGGCGCTTCATTCACCTTCCTGGCCAAGGTGACATGCGGCTTGTAGGCTCGATGTTCGGGCGACAAACCCAGATCCCTCACACCCTCTCCAAGGTCTTCATGCAGATTCCCCAAAGGTGCGGGAATCGAGTTGAATCCAGCCCACAACACCCGCGCACGCGAGAAATGCCCCAAGCGATCAAGCTGCAAGTCAAAAGGATCTGCATGCTGACTGGCACCGAGAACAATCAAATTGTCCAAATGCTCAACCGGCACCTGGCCGAGAAAATGCAAAGTCAGGTGAAGGTCGTCATGATGGGTTTTGCGTGCACCTTGCGGCACGAATTGCCGCTGCCATTCGCACAACGCATCCCGTGTCTGATCATCTGGCCAGAGGGCAAAAAACAATCGCCGCGAGCTTTTCACTCACAGACGCTCCAACAACCCATGCAGGGCCGCGTGAACCGTGGCCTTGCGCACGGTTTCGCGATCTCCATCAAAATGTTTACACACTGCATCGGTGAAATGACTGCCTGACCAGGCCAACCACACGGTGCCTACCGGTTTTTCCGGCGTGCCACCACCCGGCCCTGCCACACCGCTGACCGCGACACTGAACTGCGCTGCGCTGTTGGCCAGGGCCCCCATCGCCATCTCCAGCACCGTTTCGCGACTCACAGCCCCGTGTTCCCGCAAGGTTTCGGGGGAAACGCCAAGCATTTCCTGTTTGGATTGGTTGCTGTAAGTGACGAAGCCACGTTCAAACCAACTGCTGGAACCGGCCATGTCGGTCATTGCCTTTGCGATCCAGCCACCGGTACAGGATTCAGCGCAGGTCACCATTTGCCCTGCTGCCTGAAGTCGCTCGGCCAAGGCCAACACCATATTCTCGATTTCGTTCTCCATGTGCTTTATTTAGCACGGTGTCAGATTTTCTTCGAACAATCAGGGAATTCCTGTCGGCCTGAGAGGTTAGAATTTCGGGATTACTTCAATCCTCGAGTCCTGATCATGAACAACGAAATCCTTGTTGAACGCAAAGCTTCCCCAATGAAATTGGAAGTCCTTGGAGTCTATGACTGGCCCATCTGGCGAAAAGAGGCCAGCAAGTTCGACTGGACCTATGCGCAGCAGGAGACCTGTTACATCCTGCGCGGCAAGTTCACCGTGACCCCCGAGGGTGGTCAGCCGCAGGCGTTCGGGCGTGGCGACCTGATCACCTTTCCCAAGGGGATGAACTGTGTGTGGGAGATTCTTGAAGACGTTGAGAAGCACTACGATTTCGGTTAACAGCCCAAACCGCTTGCGTCTTAGACACCCGGGCCTAAAGATTCCAAGGTGGTTGCCGATCTTTCACTCATACAACGAAGTGGTAAGGGTGAGCATTCTTGCAGGGGGCATCAAAGAAAAGATTGGCCATCGGCCTTCTGACCTTGTGGATCGGGGCAACGACATTTGCTTTCTGGTGGCTCCAGGCACGCCTGATCAAACCATTCACAGAGGAATATTCGGCTTACGCTGATCTTGCCGCTATCGCCGTTTCCACGGGGCAGTCCGACAGTCGTCCGATTCAGGTTGTGGAGCTGATCGATGAAGACTGCTATTGCAGTCGGGTGAACCGTGACCACCGGGAGCGTGTGCGCCAACGCTACGCCAATTCCCAAGTAGCCTTCGTCGAAGTTCGACCCGGCGAGAAATTACCCAGTACGGCTGCTGCACAACTCCCCGACTCTATCGACCGCACCAGCGCACCCTCCGCGTTAGTACTCAACCAACAGGGGCGACTGGAATATTTTGGTCCCTACAGCTTTGGCGCCGGCTGCTTCACCGGCAACGGCACCCATGTGGAAAGGGCAATCGATCGCGCTCTGGCAAGGCAATCCCGCCCACAAATTAATGTCATAGGCAACGGATGCTTCTGTGACTGGAAAATCAGCACTTAGCAGGCAAACTCATGAGCTCACAAAACCTCACACTTGACTACCATTACCGCAGGGGAGACACCCTGATGCTTGGCCTGAGTGCCGGGCTGTTCGTCTTCAGCCTCGCGCTTGCATCATGGCACAGTACCTGGATCGAGGCATTTGCGATTGGCTTGCCCGCGCTGCTGATTCCAGGCGCCATCAGTCGCCTGATGCCAGGACAACGCATCACCCGCGTCAGCTTTGCACTTGGCTTCATGGTCTTTGCCGCGCTACACATTCAGCAGGGACATGGCATGATCGAAATGCACTTCGGCATCTTCGTGCTGCTCGCTTTCCTACTCTACTACCGAGACCCCTGGCCGATCCTGGCTGGCGCCGCAATTATCGCCGTGCACCATCTGAGTTTCGATTACATGAATACCCAGGGCTTACCACTGTATGTTTTCGAGAACCGCACTGGCTTCAGCATCGTGCTGGTACATGCCGGCTACGTTGTGGTGG
>Ga0180429_10003974_pt1 | contig 11896 bp, 13 predicted proteins | sample SS_ome_FD_132428 | JGI IMG/M metagenome (GOLD analysis project Ga0180429, IMG submission 132428) | Hypersaline lake sediment archaeal communities from the Salton Sea, California, USA - SS_1_S_1 metaG | ecosystem: Environmental > Aquatic > Non-marine Saline and Alkaline > Hypersaline > Sediment ... | reverse complement strand
TCTCGCACCCATTTCAACTTCGCGCGGGGCGTTTTCGTCCCGCCGTTTTCGTTTTATCGAGAGGATGTTTCAGGATGATCGGGAAAGCAAGCGTATGGATCACTTGTCTGATATCGGCCGCCGCGATCGTTTTGGCTCCCGAGGCGGCTTGCGCCATGGACGAAGACGAAGCCAGGGAGGCTTTCAAGGCTTTCCAGATCGGCTGGCTGGAAAAGCTCAATCGGGTCGGCCGTTACGGTCCCGGATTCGTGAGTGTCGAAAAGGACGGCAAAGACGGCCTCTACGTGGCGCGCTATCGCAAGATCGGCAAGCCCTTGGCTTCCAAGGTCAAGAAGACCAAGCATGCATCCTGTCCCTACGTGGGGGTCTTCAGCTACGAGGAGCTGGTTTACTTCAGCCGCGGGGCTTCGGAAAAGGAAGCGTCCAAAGGTCCCTACGAATACGAGAAGACCGTCAAGATCACCGAGGTGTTCCGCGTGGCCAACGGTAAGTGGATTTATTGAATTCAGGAGAGTTGCGTGATCGCGTTGCAAGGCGTCGGTAAGCTTCTGGGAAAGAAGGAATTGTTCCAATCCGTGAGCTTCCACGTGCATCCCGGGGACCGCATCGGTCTCGTCGGTCCCAACGGGGCCGGAAAAACCAGCCTCTTCCAGCTCATCCTCGGAAACCTGGAGCCCGACCAGGGTGCCATCGCCCGTTCCAAGAATTTGCGTATGGGTTACCTGCCTCAGCAATGGGTCCCGTCGGAGGACAAGACGGTCCTCGGCTACGTCATGGACGTTCACGAGGAGTTGAAAACCGTCCAGGAATCTTTGCAAGCCCTTCAGCGGGATATGGAGGAGGAAAAGGATTCGCGGAAAATCCAGGAGATGGCCCTGACCCAGGCCCGTCTCATGGAGCGCATGGAAAATCTGGGGGGATACGACCTCGAGCCCAGGGCGCGCAGGATCCTGGCGGGCTTGGGATTCCGGGACGATCGCCTGGGGCGGTCCATGAGCACCTTGAGCGGCGGTTGGGTCATGCGCTCGGCCCTGGCGCGCCTCCTCCTCTGGGAGCCCGATCTCCTCCTGCTGGACGAGCCCACCAACCATCTCGATTTGGAATCCCTGTTGTGGCTGGAAGATTATTTGCTCAACACCTCTTCGGCCCTCATCCTCATCGCTCACGACCGAAAATTCCTCAACCGCGTGGTGCGCCGCATCCTGGAGCTCGAGCGGGGGGCGCTCAACGAATACTCGGGAACTTACGACGACTACCGGGAGGAGAAGGCCCGTCGCCAGGAAATCCAACGGTCGGCCTACAAAAACCAGCAGGACCGCATCCGCCAGATGGAGCGGTTCATCGAGCGCAATCGTTATCGCAAGTCCACGGCCCGGCGGGCCCAGAGCCGCCTGAAGCAGTTGGACAAGCTGGAGCCCGTGACCTCCCCCGACAGCGAGGAGGAGACGGTGCGATTCGTTTTCCCCGAGCCTCCCCGGGCGGGCAAGCGGGTTTTGGAATTGAAGCAGGCGAAGAAGGCCTACGGCGACCATGTGGTTTACGAGGGGATCGATCTGGTCTTGGAACGGGGGGACCGCATCGCCTTTTTGGGAGCCAACGGGGCGGGCAAGAGCACCCTGCTCAAAATGCTGGCCGGGGTGGTGGATTGCGACGGGGGCCGCAGGGTTCCCGGAAGCCAGGCGAGGATCGGCTATTACGCCCAGTACCAGTGGGAGCAGCTCAACAGCCAATGGACCGTGCTGGAGGAGGCTTCGTCGGTTTCCGGCGATCTGCCCCAATCCCGACTGCGGGGATTGCTGGGGGCTTTCCTGTTCAAGGGGGAGGACGTTTTCAAAAAGGTGTCCGTGCTGAGCGGAGGCGAGAAGGCCCGCCTGACCCTTTGCAAGCTCCTGTTGCAGCGTCCCAACGTCTTGCTTCTGGACGAGCCCACCAACCATTTGGACATCCCTTCCCGGGACGTTTTGGAGAAAGCCTTGGCGGAGTTTCCCGGGACCATCGCCTTCATCAGCCACGACCGGCACTTCATCAACGGAGTCGCCAGCAAGACGCTGCTGGTGGAAGACGGGCGAATCCAGCTCTTTCCCGGAAGCTACGACGATTTCGAAAGCACGTGGAAGCCTCGTCTATCTTCCGGCGACTCTCCGCCGCCGTCCCCCGAAGCCTCGGTTCCTCGCGACGATCCTCCCGTTTCCTCCGGGCCCAAGGGGCAGGAGCGGAAACGCTTGGAAGCCGTGTGGCGCAACGAGCTCTATCGCATCAAAAAACCCCTCCAAAAGGAAGTGGATCGGCTGGAAAGCGCCCTCGACGAAGCTCACCGGCGCTTGGACGACGTCGATTCCCTTCTGGCCGACCCCGAAACCTACCGGGACGGGGAGCGCGCTCGTGTCCTTCGGCAGGATCGCCATCGTTTGCAGGAGGACGTCCGCCGCCTTACGGAAGAGTGGGAGGAAAAGGCCCTGAGCCTGGAGGAGCTGGAGGAAAGCTTCTGGCGGGAGAAGGAATCCTCGCATTCGTCAGCCGTCGCCCGCTGAAGAACGGGGGTAGGGGCCCCTGCGGAATCGCTCCAACTTTTCGTAGAGCTCCGAGAGCTTTCGTTGTTGCGCGGGATCAAGGCGGGATTTCATGCGCTTCACGCCCCTCTCCAGGATGGCCCGCACTTGCGGTTGGCTTCGCCTTCGAAGCTCCAGAAGGTCTTCCTGGATTCCGGTCACGATGACTTCTATTTCCTCGGCCTGGCGAGGGCCGAGGTCCAATTCCCGGCGGAGCCTTTTCATGACCAGCTCCTTGCGGGCCGGCGGCCCCCCCGAGAGGGCTTCCTCGATGAGGTGCTTGATGTAGAAGCGTGCTCCCAGTGCCCCTATGAGTGCCCCCGAAAGAAAAATCGTCCCGATGGCCAGCCATTGTTTCCACTTGGGCATCCTTCGTCTCCTCGACATTCACAGTCCCATGGGTTGAAAGAGGGCAAGCCCGACGGGGTCGTCGAGGATCAAGGCGACCACCGTGCCTTGCAGGGACGGATCCGACGGGAAAGCCCACGCCAGCAGGGCCAGAGCCGTCAACCCCGCCACGAAGGCGAAGCGCAGGAGGGTGGAGTCGAAAAGAGAAGGACCCGGGGAGCCTTGCTCCGCAGCGTTCAGCCGTGCCACGTGCAGCATGACGCTCCGCCTCCACCGGCGGGAGGGAGGGGAGGGGGGGCGCCGGCTCCAGGCCAGCTTCAAAGCCCTTTCCAGCTTCTCAAGGTCTTTGCGCGAGTCCTTCATGGTGAAAAATCCCTTTGCGGCAGCAGTGTTTCAATGAACCGACGAAGGCGTTTGCGTGAACGGTGAGCCCGCACTTTCACCGTAACCGCGCTCCAGCCCAGGAGGGAAGCCGTTTCCTTGACGGACATGCCTTCCAGATGGATGCAGGCAACGACCATGCGATCTTCGGGGCAGAGTTGTTGGAGAGCGAGATCCAGGACCTCCCGGGCTTCCCTTCGCCGGCATTCTCTCCGAAAATCCTCGTGAGACCGAGAGGCCAGGAGAGCGTCCAGCCATTCCTGCCGGTCGCCGGAAAGGGCCGTGATGGAATCTTCCGGCTTCCGGCGCCTTTCTCGCCAGAATTCGTAGCAGCTCCTGGAGGCGATTTTCGCCAGCCAGCTTTTGAAGGCCGATGGGCTCTTGATGCCGGGCAAGGACTGGTAAGCCTTGACAAAGGCTTCATGGGCCACCTCTTCCACGCGGTCGCGAGGCACGTGGCGGGAGACGATGGAAAAGACATATCCCCCGTAGCGTTCGAGCAGGACTTCGAAAACATTGACGTGCCCCTCCAGCACCTTGGCGATGACCGCTTCGTCGGCCAGGTCTTCCGGGGAGCTTGACATATCGTCCCGCTCGCGGGTGGAGGTGGAGGAAGGAACGGGCTGCTTCATGGGGCTTCTCGACCGGCTTCCAACGAGAGTGCCGCCGTCAACCGTCGTCAACGGCGGCAGGAAGGAAGGAGGGAAGCTTGGCTTCCTCTCCTTTCATCAAAGACTACTGGTCGCTTGAAATCCGATTTTCAATCCAGGTCCGAACGAGTCCTCGGAAGAAGCCCGCGCGATTTTGAAGCTCGAGCCTTGCGGCTTTCGCCCACTGCGTCGCCTTGTCCTTTTGCTCGGGGGTCAGGATGGAGAGGATCTCCCTGTAGGCAAGGCCCCGCAAAACCCACATCTCTTCCTGCTCCAGGGCCAATTTCGCGTGAGCTTCTCGAATGGCCTCTTCGGAAAAGGTCTCGGAGGTGACGGCTTCGATCAGGGCCCGGCGTGTCTCCCGTATGCGCTCCCGCACGGGCTGCGCCTGTTCGAAGTGTTGCCGAAAAATGGCTGCGGCCTCCTGTCGCTGGGGCCCCGAAAGCTGGATCTCGTCCAAGAGATTCCCGAAACCGGCCAATCCTTCCGGGACGGAGCCTCCACCGAGGCTTTCCGCCGCCCACGCTCGACTTTGAAAGCAGCCCGCACAAAACAACGACAAAACGGCGACGACGACAAGAATTTTTTTCCCTTTCATGAGACTTCTCCTTTGCGATGTTCACGACCGAATGCTCCGAACGGGAAAAACCGGTTTTTCCTTCTTTGTTTTCAAAGGCGGAGCGAAGAGGGAAAAGGTTACAAGCTATTTTGATTTTTGCATCCTCCGGACAAATCTGGTATGTACTTGTCCGGTAGGAGGTCCCGAAATTCGCGGAAAAACAAGAGAAGAGGATGGCGGATCATGGCCAGGGCCTTTGTAACGGGAGCTACGGGATTCATCGGCGGACACGTGGCTCGCCTGCTCCTGGAGGAAGGATGGGAGGTTCGCGCCCTCAAAAGACCGGGCTCTTTCAATCCTTTTCTCCGCGACCACCAGCCCCGTTGGCTCGAGGGCGATCTCGGGGATTACCCTTCCATCGCCAAGGCGTGCCGAGGGTGCGAGGCGGTTTTTCACGTGGCCGCCGACTACAGGCTCTGGGCCCCCCGTCCCGCCGAAATCTACGCCAACAATGTTCAGGGCACCGTCAACGTCCTCCGGGCGGCAAGGGAATGCGGCGCGAGGAGAGTGGTTTACACGGGCAGCGTAGGGGCTTTGGGGCTCCGAGAAGACGCCTCCCCCGCCGACGAATCCACTCCCGTCGCCCTGAAGGACATGGTGGGACATTACAAAAGGTCCAAGTTCCTTGCCGAGCGGGAAGCGGACAAATTTTCGCGGGCGGGGTTGCCCCTAGTGAAGGTGCATCCCAGCACCCCCGTGGGACCCGGCGACCACAAGCCCACGCCCACGGGCAAGATCATCGTGGATTTTCTCAACCGCCGAATGCCCGCTTACGTGGACACGGGGCTGAACCTGGTGCATGTAAGGGATGTGGCCAAGGGGCATCTTTTGGCTTTGGAAAAGGGGGAAATCGGGGAAGGTTACATTCTGGGCAACCGGAACATGACTTTGGCGGAGATATTCTCGGTATTGGAAAAGATATCGGGCATCCCCGCCCCGAAATTTTCCCTGCCCCATTCACCCGTGCTGGCCGTGGCCGCCGCCAACGAGATTTTTTCCCGTCTCACGGGAAAAGAGCCCCTCGTCCCTTTGGAAGGGGCCCGCATGGCTCGGAAGCGCATGTTCTTCAGCGCCCGCAAAGCCGTCGAGTGCCTGGGACTTCCCCAAACTCCCGTTGAACAAGCTTTGGAGGAAGCCGTCCAGTGGTTTCGCCAGAACGAATACGCGCCGTGAAGTTCCTTTTTCCCGCCACGACGGTTCTCATGAAAGCGGCGAAGGGGGAATCCGGGGACCGATTAGGGCCTTCTACGGCGTTTCTCAAGCGAGATCGTCGCTTGGGAGTGTGGGGGTCCTGCCTGCTTGTGCTTCTCGCCGGGGGGTGTGCGCCCATGCCCGGAGGGTCTTACGCATTCCTCAAGGTTGTTGCCTTCATTCTTTTCGCCATGGCCGTTTGGGGGGCCGTGACCGCCACGTTTGGCTCCGAGGAAAGCATCCGCCGGAAGACGGCCGTGGTGGCTTTGGCGGCCATTGCGGGGACCGTTCTTATTGCCTCCACCGTCCAGCGGGAGGCCGTGGGATTTCTTCGCACCCTTTCCACCCTTTCTTTTGTCATGGCGATTTCAGGGACTTCCCTGGCTTTGTTCTATCCGGATCCAAGGGTGAGGCATCGACTGGCTGTCGCCGCCGTGGCGGCCTTGGCTTTCACTGTGGCCTCGAGTGCCATGGTCCATCATGAATCTATGGCCTTCGTCAAGACGGTGGTTTCCGCGTGCTTCGCTCTGGCTGCGGGTTCCTTGATGGTCTACCTGTTTTCAGGGGACGCAGCCTTGAGCCGCATCGCTTACGGAATCGGCGTTGCGGACCTGCTCATGGCCTTTATCCTGGTCTACCTCGTCCGGGAAGACGCCCGTCCCTTCGTGGGGTTGTTGCTGACGGTTTCTTCGGGGGCGGGGGTGTTGTGCTCCCTGACGGCGATTTTGCATTTCGATGAGCGCGCCATGGGGAAATGCGCCATGGCGGGGGGAGCCCTGCTTCTCCTTTCCATGTTGCTCGTTGTCGTCAATTTGCACAAGAATTCCATCGATCAGATCAGGATCCTTCTCACGGTTTTCTTTTTCCTCGCTTTCGTAAGCGGTTTCGCGGCCCTGTTCGCCGGGAGCGCCGCCGCCAGAAGCACGGGAAGGAAAGTTGGAGCCGTCGCCCTGGGGGCCGCCTTGGTGTCCGTTTTCGGGGTGATGGAGCGGGAGCTGACGGAATTCGTCGCCGGCTTCCTGCGATTGTTCCTGGGCATGGCTTTGCTGACGGCCGCGGCTGGCGGCGGAGTGGCGGTCTTCCACCCGGACCGGGGGGTCAAAAAAGATGCCGCCGTCGTGACCGCGACGGCTACGGCCGTGACGGTGCTTTTCATCTTCATCCAGTGAATCGGAGGACAAGAATCACTCATGCGCTTCCCCATCAGCCTGTATGTTTCCATGACCGGCTATCTCTTGAAGCAAAGACTGAAAAAGCAGGACCGTTTCCCGCTGGTCCTCATGCTGGAGCCCACTCACCGGTGCAACCTCAACTGCCACGGCTGCGGGCGCATTCGCGAGTACCACGACACCATCGAGCAGGAAATGAGCGTGGAGGATTGTCTGCACGCCGTGGACGAGTGCGGGGCCCCGGTGGTGACCGTCACGGGGGGGGAGCCTCTCGTCTATGCGGGGGCCCCGGAGCTGGTGAGGGAGGTGCTGGCGCGAAGAAAGCACGTCTACTTTTGCACCAACGGGATTTTGCTGGAGGAGTCCCTGCCCGGCTTTCGCCCGCATTCGCGCTTCACCTGGAACGTCCACTTCGACGGCACCGAAGCCGTCCACGACGAGATCATCGGTCGAAAGGGGGGCTTTCGCAAGGCGTTGGCCGGGGTCGAGGCGGCCAAGGAACGCGGGTTCAGGGTGTCCACCAACACCACCGTCTATCGCGAGACGGAGCTGGGGGATTTGGAGCGCCTTTTCAGCCAGTTGAAAGAGGCGGGAGTGGACGGCATCCTGGTGGCCCCGGGCTTCAGTTACGAGGGCGTGGACGGGGAGATTTTTCTGACGAGGGAGGAGATCGTCGAGAAGTTCAAAACGATTCGCGGCTGGCAAAACCCGTTTCCGCTCATCAGCAACCCCATTTATCTCGACTTTCTGGCGGGAGACCGCCGGTTTCGCTGCACCCCCTGGGGCAACCCCACTCGGAATCCCCGCGGCTGGAAGTCTCCCTGCTATCTCATCACCGACACCCACTATGGAAGCTACAGGGACCTCATGGAGCGCACGGACTGGGACCATTACGTGGAGCAGCGCGACCCCCGTTGCGCCCAGTGCATGGTGCATTGCGGCTACGAGCCCACGGTGGTCCGGGAAATGACGGGCCGGGACCTTTGGCGCATGATTCGATGGAATCTCCATGCCTGAAATCCTCCAACTGCTCTGGGGCACGGTTCTGCTGCGCCCCTACGTTTTCGCCTTTCTCGCCGTTTACCTGGTGGCGGCCGGGGCCCATTTGGGCTGGCGCAAAACCCTGCTCTACCTTCCCCTGGGCTACGGCTTGGCTTGGCTTTCGGAATTCTCCTCCATCCACTGGGGATTCCCCTACGGGGACTACTACTACATCCCCCGCACGCGGGAGGTGGAGCTGTGGGTGGCCGGGGTCCCTTTCATGGACTCCCTTTCCTACTTTTTTCTGTCCTATTGCAGCTATTCCACGGCCCTTTTCATCCTTTCCCCGGTGACTTTCGCCAAGGGGGACTTCTTCCTCCTGGAAACGCGGGCCTTGCGTCGCTCGCCGGGCGTCTGGATTCTGGGGGCGTTTCTCTTTGTTTTTCTGGACATCGTCATCGACCCCGTGGCCTTGCAGGGATCGAGGTGGTTTCTGGGGCAAATCTACGGATACCGCGAGCCGGGTATCTACTTCGGCATCCCTCTGAGCAACTTCGGGGGGTGGCTCGCGGTGGGCTTGGTCCTCACGGGGGTCCTGGGCCGTCTGGAAGGAAGAGGATGGCTGGAAGGCAAGCGCCTTCCCCTTTTGAGGCGCGTTCCCTGCGCTTTGCTTCTCGGACCCGTGCTTTACCTTTCCGTCCTGGCTTTCAACCTTGCCGTCACCTTCTGGATCGGCGAAAAGCTCATGGGCCTCGTGGGATGCTTCCTGGTCTTTTTCCCTCTGTTGCTGGTTTTCTTTTTTACCCTGTACAAGCGCAAGCATTTGACGCCCGAGCAAATCGCCGCCCACTTGATGGATTTTCCCTCGTCCAAAGCCCGCACGCTCCTGCCCGGCTACGAAACGGAACTGGAGTGAAGGGATGGGCTGTCGTAGAAATCGCCTTGGCTTTCCAGGCCGCCTTTCCCGGGAGCGAGGGCATCTTGCCCCCGGCGGGCCGCCTTTCCCGGAAGCGAAAGCATCTTGCCCTCGGCGGGTCGCCTTTCCCGGGAGCGAGGGCATCTTGCCCTCGGCCGAAAACTCGCGCCTAGCCAATGGCTGAAAGAAAAGAACGTTCGAGTGAAATCCGAATATCGAAATCCGGAATTCGAAGCGAGCTCAAAGAAGGCGCGGGGGCTCGAGTCCATCCAAAGGCATCGTCAACAGAGCCTCCAGGGCGACGGCCAGGCTCCGAGCGGCCTTTCGGGAGCGCTTCCAGCATTGGTGGAAGGATTTCAGCACGCGAGGGTCCTTCCCCGCCATTCGCGCTACCTTTCGTATGGAAACGCGTCCCCGGCCATCCGCGATGTCGCGAACGTCGAAGCCGATGGCGTCGCGGAGCCCGTCGCTGATGGCTCGCAGGCACAGGAAGGGCAGACGGCTCTCGCAAGCCAGGGCCGCGAGAAAGTAGCTTTCCATGTCCGCGGCGTGGACCTTGTCGCCCCAGAGGGATCGCAACGCCGTTTTGTCGCTCGCCTTGTCCCCCGACGCGAGGGCGGCCGCCTTCCACCCATGGACTTCGGCCAGCCGAATCGCGGTGGAAGGGAGGTTTTTCAGAACATAGGCCGCGGGAAAAGGCGAGGAAGGTAACGGCTCGCGGGAGGTTTCGTCCCGGCGGCGCTCATCGATCATGGGGGACGGGGTCCTGAGAAGCTTCACGCCCAGAAGGATGTCGCCCACGGCCAGGGAGGGGTCGAGCCCCCCGGCGAACCCTGCGGAAACGACGAGGGCGGCGCCGTGGCGCGCCTTTGTCCACGAGAAGGCTTCTCGCACGGCTTGCGGCCCCATGCCCGTTTCCACCAGCAACAGCTCCTTGTCGCCGCAGCGGCGGCCCCATGCTTTGAAAGGGCGGCGACGAGCGAGACGCCACCCCCCCGTCCGTCCAAGAAACGGACGGTACTCTTCGGGCAGCGCCGCGAAGAAGATGGCGGGCGAGGAAGCATGGAGGACCACTGGCCGCGACGCTCCTTGGGGAAGGAAGAAAATCTCCATCGTTGATGTCGAAAGCGATTCTATCATTTCATCGCCTGAAGTAGAATGGTAAAAGCGAGGGAAAAGGACGGAAAGAAGGGTCGTTCACTCGAACAGGAGAAAAAGCCATGTCCGGAAGCTATGGAAGAGGGGGAGCCTCCATCGCGGGAATGCTTGCGGGGATCGTGATCCTTGTGGGAGCGTTTCCCTTGTTGTTCTGGAACGAGGGGAGGGCCGTCAAGCGTTACCGCGCCTTGAAGGAAGGGGCCGGCATCGTGGTCTCCGCTTCTCCGCAGAAGGTGGACGGGGCCAACGAGGGCAAGCTGGTTCACGTGGCGGGAAGGGCGGTCACCGAAGAAGTGCTTTCCGACGATGTTTTCGGGGTGGAAGTCAATGCCATCAAGCTGAGGCGCAACGTGAGCATGTATCAGTGGAAGGAGCGCAAGGAGAGCCGCTCGGAAAAGGAGAACGGCGAAACGAGAACGAGGACCACCTATCACTACGACAGGGTTTGGAGCGACAAGTTGATCGATTCCAGCCGCTTCGAAAGGAGCGGACATACGAACCCTTCCTCCATGCCTTACCGGGAGCGGGAAGCGACGGCTTCCCAAGTGGCTTTGGGAGATTATACCCTTTCGCCGGGCATTCTCGCCAAAATAAGCGCTTACGAAGCTCTGCCGGTTGGCGATCTCCCCTCCGCCCTTCAGCCTCGCGGACGCCTGCACGACGGGGGAATCTATCTGGGAGCGGACCCCGGGTCTCCCCAGATCGGAGACGTGAAGATCGGTTTTCAGGCCGTGCCTTCCGCCGTGGACGTCAGTCTGGTGGCGGCCCAGTCGGGCCGAAGCTTCAAGCCCTACGTCACCTCGCAGGGAGGGAGCATCGAGCTGGTTTCCATGGGGATTCACGGTGCCCGGGAAATGTTCGAGACGGCGCAGCGAAGAAACACCATGCTCACGTGGGCCCTTCGCGTGGGAGGCGTGCTGGCCATGTTCCTGGGCATGCGATTGATCCTGGGCCCTCTTACGGCGCTAATGGGAGCCATCCCCGTCTTGGGCAACCTGGTCGGGATGGGGATCACCCTGGTGGCGTTTCTGGTAGCCGTCGCCTTGTCCGTGCTGACGGCCGCCGTGGCGTGGATGTTCTACCGCCCCTTGCTGGCAGCGGGGCTTGTCGTGGGTGCTTTGGCGATCCTCTTCGCGGTTCGCTGGATGTCCGGAAGGCAAGAGCAAACGGCGTGACGACGTTTTCGGCTCCGGCCCGTGCACGGGAGGCGAAGGAAAAACGCTTCGGTGCCGTTGCGGGCTTGGATCGAGGGCCGGTTCGCCTTGGGATCCTTTCCCTCCGACTCGCCCGTGGACGAAAATTTCCAGGCTCTGGACTTTGAAAAGGTGACTCATGACCAACGATTCCTCGAAAAAACTGGCTTCCGCAGCCATCGAAGACATCCTTTCCCTGGCCCCTCACACCCAAATGACGGAGCACCAGCCGGGAAAGGTGCGATTGAAGCTGCTTTGGTCGGGGGTGACTCTCGCGGGCAAGATCGACTTCGGTCGCATGATGTCCGTCGTTCCGGGACTCAACAAGATGCAGGTCAAGACCCTCGCCCGGTCGGTGATCATCGATTACGACCCCCATCGTCTGCCCTCGAGCCTTTGGGACGATCTGGACCGCCTCAAGGAAGAGCCGCAGCTCGCCGCCGACGTGCGCGAGCGCTTGCGAAGCCTGATCGCTTGAAAGCCAAGGTTGAAGTCGGAAGGATGAATGCGGAAGTCTTCCATGCTTTCACTTCTTCCTTTTGATTTCCGCCTTCCGACTTCGAATAAAGAGGGATTCGGAGGGATTTTTCCAATTTTCGAAAAGGCTCGCGCTTCCCGAAAACGCCGGGAAGGAGACCGGGAGGCCGAGCCGGGACCGCCCGCCGCGCGCGACAAGGCGACGATCGTCCTCCTCGCCCTTGGGCTTTTTCGCGAAGCCCGCGTCGGCTTCCGGGCGACGCC
>Ga0180429_10003972_pt1 | contig 11898 bp, 11 predicted proteins | sample SS_ome_FD_132428 | JGI IMG/M metagenome (GOLD analysis project Ga0180429, IMG submission 132428) | Hypersaline lake sediment archaeal communities from the Salton Sea, California, USA - SS_1_S_1 metaG | ecosystem: Environmental > Aquatic > Non-marine Saline and Alkaline > Hypersaline > Sediment ... | reverse complement strand
CTGCTGGGCGAAGGACATGTATCGTCGGCTGGCGGCGATGTAGTCGCTGGATTGAGGTTTTTTTTGTTTCTGGTTGGGGGAGGCGGTTGTGGCGGTGTCGGCGGTATTGATGAGTTGTGGGTTGGAGATTTGTGATGTTGTGGGTTGGGTTGGTCTGGAAGTTTTGTTTTTTGACTGGATGCCGAGGGTGGGCAGGACCTGGGTGACGAAGCTGTAGGGCCGAGGCATTTTGACGTCGGCGGCTTCCATCCAGATGAAGACGGGTGCCATGCTGAGGGCGGCGCCGGCGAGGAGCAGGGCGAGGTCGGCGGGCATGGTTTTCCAGTGGCGTAGTTTGAGGAGTGGTTGGGCGAGGGTGAAGAGGCCGACGGCGGCGATGGCGGAGACGCCGGTGGGTTTGAAGAGGGGGGCCCAGACGAGCAGGGCACCGGCGAGCAGGGTGTAGGTAATCCAGCCGCGGTGTCGAGCGGAGATTTGTCCGAAGATGAAGCAGCAGACGGCGGCGATCATGACGGCGATCATGTATTGTTCTTTGACGTTGCCGAACTTGGCGAGGCAAGGAGCGGAGAGGTAGGTGGCGGCGAGGAAGACGGCGAGTGCGGCGGGTAGGGTGCCGAGGAGTCGTTTGAGGGTGAGGCCCATGAGGATGAGAGCGGCAGCCTGCATGAGCAGTTGGATGGTTTTGGGGCCGGTTTCGGAGAACTCGTTGGTGAGGTAGACGCCGAGCATGTTGACGAGGAGGGTGCCGAGTTGGGCGGAGGGTTTTTCGTCGACGCCGAGTTGGGCGCCTTGGTGGACGTGCCATGCGGAGTAGACGTAGGCGCCGGAGTCGAAGGCTCCGGGGGAGTTGAATTCGATGTATTTTCCGAGGGAGAAGGGTATGGCGGCGGCGCCGAAGAGGAGTAGGCAGAGCAGGGCGTATCGGGCGAGGGGGTAGAATCGGGATAGGTTGTTGTTGTTGGTGGTGGGCGTCACTCGGGTGGGGTGGTGGTGTGAGGGGGCATTGGTGCGTGATCGGGTTTGGCCGGTTCGTTTGTGTTGGGTCATGTCAGGGATTCCGGAGAGGGTGAGGGGGGTGTTTGGGAGTTTTGAGTTTTTGCCTGGTGGATGGCGCGGACGACGAAGGTTTGTTTGCTTTGGGATTCGTGGTAGGTACGGCAGAGCATTTCGGCGATGAGTCCCATGAGGAGGAATTGTACGCTCATCATGATGAGCATGGTGGTGAGGACGAGGAGGGGGTTTCGGTTCATGGCGAGGGGTGTCTCGGCGAACCATTTCTGGTAGATGACGAGGGTGCCGGAGAGGAAGGCGGCGAGGAGGGTGATGGCGCCGATGCCGCCGAAGATGTGGAGGGGCTTGGTGCTGAAGCTGCCGAGGAATTTGACGGTGATGAGGTCGAGGACGACTTTGAGTGTACGGCTGAGGCCGTATTTGGCTTGGCCTCGGGTTCGAGGGCGGTGATTGACGACGATTTCGGCGACGCGGGCTCCGGACCAATGGGCGATGGCGGGGATGAAGCGGTGCATTTCGCCGTAGAGGTTGAGGCTTTGGACGACGTCTTTTCGGTAGGCTTTGATGGTGCAGCCGTAGTCGTGGAGTCGGACCTGGGTGATGGCGGCGATGAGTCGGTTTGCGAGCCAGGAGGGCAGTCGGCGTGTGAGGAAGGTGTCTTTTCGGTTTTTTCTCCAGCCGCTGACGACGTCGTAGCCTTCGTCGAGTTTTGCGACGAGGCGGGGGATGTCTTCGGGGTCGTTCTGGAGGTCGCCGTCGATGGGGATGATGACGTCTCCGGAGGCGTGGTGGAAGCCGGCGGCCATGGCGGCGGTTTGGCCGAAGTTTCGTCGTAGTTCGATGAGTTTGAGGTTGGGGTATTGTTGGTGGACGGCGAGGGCCTGTTTTAGGGTGTCGTCGGTGCTGCCGTCGTCGACGACGAGTAGTTCGTAGTCGAAGGTGAGGTTTTTGAAGACGTCGTCGACGCTTTTGATAAGGTCCCGGATGTTGTCTCGTTCGTTGAAGACGGGAACGACGACGGAAATTGTTCTCCTGCGTTTTTGCACGTGAGTCCTCCAGGCCGGGTCAGCCAACGCGAGTGTTTTTCGGTTCAGTTTTTGGGGCTGTACCGGGCCACTATAATTATCGGGTTGACAGGTTCCAAGTATAGCTTTTTACGGGGTTTGCGTCAATGGAAGGCGCGTGGTCGGCCGTGGGGACGGGAGGGGCCAGGGTGGAATCGGGGTGTTTTTTCAGGTTAAAAAAAGAAAGGCAGTGTGGTTAGACACTGCCTTGGTATGGCCAGTTCATGGGTGCGTCGGGTAGGGTCCCGGTTCGCCTTTAGGGTCACTTATTTGTTGTTATCGGAATCTTCGAGCATTTTGCGCAGGTAGGAGTTCTCCCGGCGGGTGGCTTCGAGGTCGAAGAGCAGGTATTTGATGCTGAGTCGCAGGTAGTCGAGGGAGTCGTGCAGTGAGGCGACGGACTGCTTGAGTTCGGCCTGTCTTTTTTTGGTCTGCTCGGCGAGGACTTCGAGCTTTTTTCGCTGGGAGTCAGGCAGCGTACCGATTTCGGTGACCAGTTCGGAGAGTTTTTTCTGGAAGGTGGCTTCGTCCATGTCTCGCTCCTAAGCAAGGCGTCAAAGCTGATTGTCCAAGCCCGCGTTCCGCCGGGTGTGGCGTCTCGTGTCACTGTATAGAGGTTATTGCAAAGGGTGTGCCATACTGTCATAGGTGGTTTTGTAGTTTTTAAACCGCCGTTGTGAGGGCAATATCCCTGTTGGGGCGGTTTGGCGTGTCGTCGTCTCCAGCTAGTTGTATGGCGAGGTCTTTGCGGTCTTGTTGCCTAAAATGCACACCGTGGTAGTGCCGGGGCGTTATAGTGCGTTGTAAGTGGTTGTCCAGTTTAAGTTTGCGCGTTTGTTGTGGTGTTACCACGCCTTTGTGGCCCCAGTCAACGCCACGTTTTGTGTGTCGGTGACTGAGTTTCGGTTCAACCGTTTGAAACGTCCCATTCGTTACTTCTAGTATAATTATAAGGCACGTTGGTGGTTGGGGCGCGAGAAAGCGGTGTTTTCTTTGCCTTTTTTGTGGGTAATTGACATGGAGGGCAAGTTTGCGGATTATATGGACTATGGCAAACCGACTGGACGAGATATTGGACGTAAAGCGGGACGAGGTGGCGGCGGCGAAGGCGCGGGTGCCGGTGGAGGCGTTGGAGGCAAGGATTTCGGGGCTGGGCAAGTGCCGGAATTTTTATCGGACGCTGACGGGTCGATCCCCGCGTGGTATTAATGTGATTGCCGAGATCAAGCGGGCGTCGCCTTCGGCGGGTTTGATCCGTAGTGATTTTGACCCGGTGAGGTTGGCACGTCGTTACGAGGCGGCGGGAGCGGACGCGTTGAGCGTGCTGACGGACGAGCGATTTTTTCAGGGTCGGCTGGAGTATGTGGAGCAGGTGAAAGAGGCGGTGTCGCTGCCGATACTGCGTAAGGATTTTTTGATAGATCCATACCAGGTTTATGAGTCGCGTGCGGCGGGAGCTGACGCGGTGTTGTTGATCGCGGAGGCGATGCCAGGCGGTCAGTTGATGGACATGATGATACTGGCGAATTCTCTGGGTTTGACGGTGCTGCTGGAGGTGCACGAGCTGGAGATGCTTTTGCAGGTGCGTAGTCTGATAGGCTTTCCGCAGGGGCGTTACAGTCTTCTGGGGATCAACAATCGGAACTTGAAGAGCATGCAGGTGGATTTGTCGACGTCGGTTCGTTTGAGCGAGTTCGTGGAGGACAAGCGTGAGCTGGTTTCTGAGAGCGGGATTCGGACGCGTGCGGACGTGGAGCGTTTGATGGGGGCGGGTATCAACGCGGTGTGGATCGGGGAGACGCTGATGCGTAGCGTGAATATTGAGGAGAAGTTTTTGGAGCTTTTCCCGTTGTTGGGTGGGTAAGGTTTCGGAGTGTAGGTGGCAGAGGTTTGGCCATGGGGAGAGGGGTGTGTAAGGAAGGCGTTATGGAAGAGTACGTTCATTGTCCACACTGTCATCGGCCTTTAGGGGAGCCGGAGGGGTCTGGCAAGACGGTGCTGATGTGTCCTTATTGTGAGAGGCTTTTTGCGTTGGCGGTCGGGGGTGCAGGCGAGCGTCGGAAGGCGTCGGCGGGGGAGGTTTCGAAGGGGCCTTTTCCGTTGATTCTGGCGGAACAGCGTCGGCCGGTGGGGGTGGTGCTGCTGGGCGTGTTTTTGGTGTTGTTGGGTTTGGTTGGTGTGTTGGCTGGTGTGGCGGTGGAGGTGTTACTGGTGATGAGTCTGGGGGGGGCAGGTGAAGGTGAGGGGCAGCTAGCGGAGTGGGGCTCGCGGTTACGGGAGTCGGTGTCGGTGGGGGGGGTGGCGTATGGTCATGAAATTGCGGCGGGGGCGGTTGGGGTGCTGTTTTTGCTGTTGTTCTGGTCGGCGATCGGGATGTTGCGGGGTCGAGAGTGGGGTCGGGTGCTGGTGACGCTGGTGCATTTTGTGGGGCTGATCGGTGGCGGTTTTCTTTTGGGCTATGGGGTGATCATGGTGGGGGTTGAGGATGGCTATCTGGTGGGTTTGGCGATAGGTCTTTTGATATATTTTCTGGTGGTGAGTGTGTATTTGGGCCAGAAGAAGGTTCGGGTGTGGTTTGCGTGAGAGGGGGAGGGTGTTCGTGTGGCGAGCGAGACTGGTGCCGCGGGTCGTGTCCCCCGGCCATGGTGCCGGGGGCGGGCAAGGAAGCAGGGTGTGGGGCTATTCGACTTCGTCGAGGGTCGCTTTGAAGTCCTTTTTGCTGGTGAGTCCGACCCATTTTTTGGCGGCTTGGCCGTTTTGAAAGAGCATGACGGTGGGGATGGCGCTGATGCCGAACTTGACGGCGGTTTCGCGGTTGTTGTCGGTGTCGAGCTTACCGACTTTGATCTTTCCCTGGTATTCGCCGGCTAATTCTTCGATGGTGGGGGAAAGCATGCGGCAGGGGCCACACCACTCGGCCCAGAAGTCGACGAGGACGGGGAGATTACTGTTGGTGACTTCTGTTTCGAAGTTGCTGTCGGTGATTTCGAGGACGTTATCAGCCATGTTGAGGCTCCTTTCATTAGGTTCCGATTAGCTGCGGATGTGTGATAAGACTGTTGGGATTTTAGTCGGTGGGGGGTTGTCTGTCAAATTGTAGTATTGGCAGCTGGTGTGGCGGGAGATGGGTGGCGGGGTTTCAGGCGGGCCTTAGTGGGCGTGTTTCGGGGCGACTTGGACGATCAAGGCGAGTTCGACGGGTGCATTAGCGGGCAACTGGGCGGTGCCGACGGCGATGCGTGCGTGGGTACCCTGGGGTCCGAAGAGTTGTTCCAGGAGGTTGCTGGCGGCGTTGGCGACGGTGGGCTGTTGGGTGAAGTCGGGGGCGCTGTTGACAAAGACATCGAGTCGCAGGACCTGTTGGATGGTTTCGTCGGGGTCCATGACGTAGTGGAGGGCGGCGAGGGCGTTGAGGGTAGCGAGTCGGGCGGCGTATTGGGCGTCCGGGAGGGAGACGTCGTTGGGGACTTGGCCGATGTGGGTGAGTGTGCCGTCTTTGGTGGGCAGTTGGCCGGCGACGAAGACGAGCGATCCGGCGCGGACAGCGGGTCGGTAGGCACCGGCGGGGGCGGGGACGGTCGGGAGGGAGAGTCCCAGCTCGTTGAGTTTTTCAGCTATGTTCATCGGCGGGTTCCTGGGGGGCAGGGTCGGTCGTTTCGGGGGCTTCTGATGGGTTTTGTTTGGGATCAGCGGGCTGGTGGGTGATTTGGGTTTGATCGGGGCTGGGCAGGTCGGCGGGGGGCTCGTTGGTGGTGTGGGCCGGGTTCTCGTTGGTGAGTGCATCGGTGGGGGCTTCTTTGGAGCCTGGTTTTTTTCGGCCGGGGAGTTGGTCGGCGGAGGCGGAGATGGCGTGGGCGACGGCGGCTTCGGCGGGTTGGTCGGTGAGGGCGAAGATGTAGATGTGGCCGAAGTCGTTTTCCTGTTCGATGCGTACGAGTTTCTGTCGGATGAGTTCGAGTAGTGCGAGGAAGAGGCCGACCATTTCGATGCGTGAGGAGCGGCCGGTGAAGACGGCGGCGAAGGTGAGAGGTTTTTGGTGCTGGGCGCGGTCGAGGATGTCGGTTTCGTAGATGTCGATGGGTGTGTCGTCGGTGAAGACCTGGTGTCCTTTTTTTCCGGCGAGGGTGGCTTGCATGAGTCGTTGGAAGGCGTCGAAGAGGTGCCAGACCTGGAGGGATTCGATGTCGAGTTCCTGTTCGTGCTGGAGTTCCTGGCGTAGGCGTTTGAGGTCTGTGAGAGGTCGGCGGTGGCGTTCGGATTGTTCTTCGGCGCGGGCGGCCAATTGGGCGGCTCGGTCTTTGAAATTTTTGTATTCGAGTAGTTGGCGGACGAGGTCCATGCGGGGGTCGGAGAGGTCTTCGGCGGCATCTTCGGGGACTTCGTCGCGTGGCAGGAGCATGGCGGATTTGATTTCCATGAGGGTGGCGGCCATGACGAGGAATTCACCGGCGAGGTCGAGGTCGAGTTGTTTGATGAGCTCGACGTAGTGGAGGTACTGCTCGGTGATGGTGGCGATGGGGATATCCTGGATATCGACTTCGGCGCGTCGGATGAGGTAGAGCAGGAGGTCGAGGGGTCCGTTGTAGATATCGAGTTTTACGCGGTAGTCGGTCATGGAACGAGACTCAACATGCAAGAAGGTGGTGTCGCCTGGGGCGACGGTTATTTGACTCTGCTGGATGGGCGTCTGCGCGGGCCTGACACTGGTGTCGCCCGGCTGGGTGGTTATATTTTCTTGGGCACGATGGTCGCATCAGGGCGAAGGCGCCCCCCTGCTCGGGGAGGGGGCTTAACAGCGGTACGTTCCCATCAGCGTTGCAGAGCAGCTTGGACATCAGTGGTTGTAGCTGGTGACGATCCCGGTGGCGGAGCGTACTTTTTCCATTACGTTCTGGGCGATCTCGCGGGCTTTTTTTCCGCCTTGTCGGAGGACGTCTTCGACGTAGTCGGGGTCATTTTCCATTTGTTGATAGCGTTGGCGGAAGGGGTCGAGGAGTTCGTTGGTGAGTTCTGCGGCTCTTTTTTTTGCTTCGCCGTAGCCCATGTGTCCTTTGAGGTACCGGTCGCGCCAGTATTGGCGTTCCTGGTCATCTGCGACGAGGTTGAGCAGGGCGAAGACGATGCATTTATCGGGATCTTTGGGGTCGTCGACGGGTGTCGAGTCGGTGACGATGCGCATGATTTTCTTTTTGGTTTTATTGGCGGGTTCGACCAGTTCGAGGGTGTTGTCGTAGCTTTTGCTCATTTTTCTTCCGTCGAGGCCTGGTACTACGGCGGTTTCGGCGAGGATGTGGGCTTCGGGTACGGTGAGGATTTCGCCGTAGGCGTTGTTGAATCGCAGGGCGAGGTCGCGAGTGACTTCGAGGTGTTGTTTCTGGTCTTGTCCGACGGGGACGAGGTGGCTGTTATAGATGAGGATGTCGGCGGCCTGTAGGACGGGGTAGGCGAAGAGGCCGTGGTTGGGGGAGAGGCCCTGAGCGATTTTGTCTTTATAGCTGACGCATCGCTGGAGGAGTCCCATAGGCGTCAGACAGGAGAGGATCCAGGTGAGCTCGGTGACTTCGGGGACGTCGGACTGTCGGAAGAAGATGGATTTATCGGGGTCGAGGCCTACGGCGAGGTATCCGCGAGCTACTTCGAGGGTGTAATCACGTAGTTGTTCTCCGGTGGAGACGCTGGTGAGGGCGTGGTAGTTGGCGATGAAGTAGAGGCACTGGTTGCCTTCGTTTTGGAGTCGCATGTGTTGTCGCATGGCGCCGAAGTAGTTGCCGATGTGCAACCGGCCTGATGGTTGGATGCCCGAGAGTACCCGCATGTTTCGTCTTTCCTGGCTGATGATGAAGGTTGCGGGCCGCCCGCGGGTCCGCCAACGGGACCACCTTAACGAGCCTTGGAGGGTGTGTCAAGGAAGGGGCCGGCATGACGGGGTGGGGGCAGGGGGGGCGAGGGAGGTCACCGGGGGGCAAGGGCTTTGGTTGCTCAGGGTGCTATTTCCCGCTGCTTTGCTTTTCAGGGTCTTTTTGGCGTGGTGGCTCGATGTCGGCTCAATCGGTCCTGGTCGGGTGGCGTTATGCAGCTATGGCCGGCGTGGGCGGGGTGAGGCGGTCAACTTTCGGCGTACTTGACGGAGCAGCCGTAAGCGTTGGTGCGATTGGCGGAGACGGCGCGGCCTTCAAGTAGTTCGTCGAGGGCTTTGCTGACGTAGTTGACAGTTTCTTCGGGAGCCTTGGCGCCCTGGGGGTCGTTGTCGATGGCGCCTTGGTAGACAACCGTGCCCTGGGTGTCGATTACGAAGAGGTGTGGGGTGGTTTTGGCGTTGAAGGTGCGTCCGGTGGTGCCGTTGTGGTCGTCAAGGATCGGGTATGGCAGGTCGTGTTTTTCATGGAAGGCTTTGTTTTTTTCCTGGTTGAAGGTGCTGGTGGAGTTGATGGCGAGCCAGACGACGCCGTCGTCGCGGTAGTGGCGGGCGAGTGAGGCCATAGTGCCTTTTTGGTAATGGCGTTTGACGAAGGGGCAGTCGGGGTTGATCCATTCGAGCACGATGATTTGGCCTTTGTGGTCGGCGAGGGAAACGGTGTTGCCCTGGTGGTCGTTGAGGGTGAAGTCGAGTTTGGCCCAGGCGGCGTCGGCGGTTTGGGGCAGGGTGGGCTGAGGTTGTTGGGCGGCGGGGTGTTCGGCGTCGGTGGGGTGTTCGGTGAGGTCCTGGGGGGTCTGAGGCGAGGGTTTGGCCGCCAGGGGGTCGGTTTCGGTGGTCGGTTCGGACTCTTTTTTGCAGCCGGTGAAGCAGGTGAGGCCTAGGGCCGTGAGCAGGAGAATGATGGTTGAAAGGTTTTTGGCGTTCATGGCATTTCCTTTCGATTGGGCGTCCCATAGGTTTTTGTTTTCTTGATCTGTTTGCGAACGCAGATTTCTTGTTTGCGGATTCTATGGACGTGTCTTGCTAGAAGTCCAGTGCCATTGTTTTTGCTTTTTGGGCGGCCTGATCGAGTTTTTGCTGTGCGGTGTCGGGGCCGTCCTGGAGGGTGGGTTCAACGATGATGGATCGGATATCGGTGAACCCCATGAACCGGAAGACGAGCTCGAGGTATTTTTTTTGGAGGTCGAAGGTTTGGGCGTCGGAGCCGGCAGGGTAGGCGCCGCCGCGGGCGAGGAGGAGGCAGAGCGGTTTGCCGGTGACGAGGCCGGTGTAGCCGGTGTCGGGTGAGAAGGTGAAGGTGTAGGAGGGTTGGGCGAGGATATCGATGTAGTGTTTAAGTCTATACGGGATAGAGAAGTTCCACATGGGGCAGGAAAGGATGTACTTGTCGGCGGTGATGAACTGGTTGATGAGGGATTCGACGTGTTGCCAGGCTTGGCGTTGCTGGTCGGAGTGTTTTTGGCCGTGGAGGATGGCGTATTTGGCCTCGATGACGGAGCCGTCAAATGGTTTCATTTCGATATCGAAGAGGTTGAGGGTGGTGAGCTGGTCGTTGGGGTGGGTGTGGCGGTAGGCGTCAAGGAAGGCGTGGGCGAGTCGTGCGGAATAGGAGCGCAGGCGGCGTGGTGAGGCTTGGAGGTGCAGTAGGTGGGCCATGAGTATTCTCCTTTCGCGGTTCGGCGGATTCAGCCGGGAGTGTTGGTTTTGGGCAACGGTACGACAACGGTCAGGCCATGGCGCTGGCCGGTGGGGTCGTGGGCGGTAATGAGCAGGGTGAAGTCGTCGTCAGCCATGGCGGCGGTTTCGAGGCCTTTGAGTGGTTCGAGGGTGAAGGTGAAGGTGGTGGTCTGGTCGGCGGTGCGGGTGGTGAGGTCAAGCAGTTGAAGACGTGGGAGGGGGCTGGGGAAACTCTGGATGGTTTGAGGTGTGAAGGTCCAGGTGAGGCTCAGCTGATAGATGTAGGGTTTTGCATCGGGCTGGGTGAGTTGATACCGGGCGAGGGGGGCATCGGGGCTGTCGGCCGGGAGGGGATATTTGTTGGCCCATTGTTGGAAGAGCGTTTGGTGAGCGGGGGTGGTTTGGCGGGCGACGGGCAGGGTCAGTTGTAGGTTGGCGGTGCCGGGCAGACAGCGTTGGCGACAGGCGAGCCAGGAAGCGTGAGCCTTTAGGGTAAGGGGTTGGCCGATGGGCAGGTCGGCGGAGGGTGTGATGGTGGCGGCGAGGAGGGCGGTGTTTTGGTAGCCGTAGCCTACGATGTCGCCGGGCTGGGTGAAGGGTTGGGGCAGGGGGTAGCGCCATGGCGAGGCGGTGAGGGCGGCGGGCAGCTCGAGAGCGACGTTGGTGGGTAGTCCGGCGTCGCCGGGGTTGAGCCAGTAGAGGTGCCAATCAGGCTCGATGGTGAAGAGGACGGCAAGGGTGAAGGGCTGGGCGGGGACGATGGCGGTGACGTCGGCGAGCAGGCGGGAGGTGGCTGGGTGGCTGGCGGGGGTGGGTGTTTCTTGGCGTGGCGTGGGGCTAAGGGTTGGCTGAGTTGCAGCGGTGGGGGCGGCCTCGGGGGGCAAATCAGAGGCCGGCGGCGGGTGGTGGTGGCTTTGGGAGGCGAGGTAGACCGCCAAGGCGGCAGCCGAGAGAAGTACGAACAGGAGCAGGCCCCAAGGGATTTTGGTGAGGGCTGGGCTGTTGTTTTTGGGCATGAGCGGTCTCCCAGCGGTCAGGCAGAGGCGGTGGAGCAGGATAAGTTGTGTTTTTACATGCACTTATCGGCCAAGTGTGTCGGAGCGAATGCCCGCTTCTGTAGATTGTATGACCGGGGCAAGTGAATGGCCAGAAGGGTAGAGTGCGGGGGGAAGCACAGCGATTACCGCTAGGCTGGCAGGTGAATATGGGCAAGGGCAGACAATAGAGGTAGAATATGTAAGGCAAGAGTGTTCGTCTGTCATGGAGGTGCGGTGATGAATAGAATGTGGCTGGTGATGGGGGTTGCTGTGGTGAGTGTGGTGGCGGTGGTGTGCGGGCGGGTGCGAATGGGCAACGAGAACCAAGACGGGGCTGGCGTGCACATCGGTGGAGGCTCGCACGGCAAGGAGGCAAGGTTGGCAGCGGCGGAATCGGCGGAAGGGTCGGGGGCGGGTTGGCTCGAAACCATTGAGCGGACAGCGGGTCGCGTGTTTCTGGGGGCGGAGAAAGGGGTGGTGCTCTGGGGATACGATGTGCTGGCAGAGCCTAACGTGCTGGTAGCGTTGACGGTGAAACTGCAGCGGACGAGGCTGACGGATATTGAGGGGGCGCGGATCATTTATACGTTGGCGGATGAGGTGCTCGAATCGGTCAAGACCGATGAGGAGGGCGAGGCGACGTTGGCGTGGCAGCCGCCGGGGGTGGGGGATTACGAGATTAAGGCGAGGGTGTTTGCGGCGCCGCGGGAATGGGACCAGGAGGATAAGGAGGCATTGACTCAGGTTTCACCGGTGGAGGTGTTTGTGAGAGTGCGGGAGCCGAACGCGGTGTTTGTGGTGGTGGATCTGGACCACACGCTGGTGGATTCGAGTTTTTGGAAGGTGCTCCTGGGCGGGGGTTCTCCGATGGCCAACTCGAAGGCGGTGATGAAACGGGTAGCGGAGCGGTACAGTGTGATCTATCTGACGCACCGGCCGGACCTGATGATGCACACGAGTAAGAACTGGCTTGAGCAGCACGGGTATCCGCCGGGGCCGCTGCTGGTGAGCGACGTGGAGGAGACGGTGCGGGGCAGTCGATGGTTCAAGTCGCGCAAGCTGGAGCACGTGCGCAAGACATTTGTCAATGTTCGGATTGGTATTGGCGATAAAATTGGGGACGCACAGGCGTATGCAGATAACGGGATGGAGGCGTACTTGATTCCGCATTACGATCCGGAAGACGAGGAGG
>Ga0180429_10003971_pt1 | contig 11900 bp, 10 predicted proteins | sample SS_ome_FD_132428 | JGI IMG/M metagenome (GOLD analysis project Ga0180429, IMG submission 132428) | Hypersaline lake sediment archaeal communities from the Salton Sea, California, USA - SS_1_S_1 metaG | ecosystem: Environmental > Aquatic > Non-marine Saline and Alkaline > Hypersaline > Sediment ... | reverse complement strand
GTGCCAGGACCCCCAATTCGGGACGGCACACCAGGTAGTCTTCGTTTTGCGTGCGCACAAAACCGACGTGGGAGCGGTATGCACACTCCAGGGTATGGAATGACATCAAGCCTACTTTGCTGATTGTTGATCGAGCGCTTCAGCCAAGCGTGCGGCAGGGACATAACCCGGTACGATTTCACCGTCGGCGAGCACCAGCGCGGGGGTACCACTGATGCCAAATTCCTGACCCAAACGGTAATGCTCGGCCACGGGGTTCTCGCAGTCGAGCGCCTTGACCCTTTCGCCCCGTTTTGCAGCATCCATTGCAGCGTGTTTGTCTTCGGCGCACCACACGGAGACGGTGTCGCGCGCTGATTTGCTCTGCAGTCCGGCACGTGGGTAAGCGAGGTAGCGGATGCGGATACCGTGCTTGTTGTATTTATCCATTTCGCTATGCAGCTTACGGCAGTACCCGCAATCGATATCGGTGAACACGGTAACCGTGTGGCGTGCCTTATCGTCGCCGAAAATGATCATGTCCTTTTCATCAAGGCTGTCCAGCGCCGATTGTTTGAGTTCCTGCTGGCGAACCTCGGTTACCGGGGTGCGGGTTTCAAGGTCGATGGCCTTGCCCTGAAGCAGGAACCTGCCGTCTTCCGTTACATACACGATGCGAGTGCCAAAAGTCACCTCGTAGAGCCCGGCGAAACCGGCGGGGCGAATGCTATCCGGCACCATCCGGGGCAGCAGTACCGATAGCGAGGCACGAATCTTCTCCGCGGCAGCATTGTCGTCACTTGCTCCAAACGCCGGTGTCACGATGCTCAAGCTGACTACCAGCGCGGCGATCAGGATTTTGATTTTCATACGAACAGGACCTGTAACTGCTTCGGCTTTGCCGAAAAGGGAATAAAATCTGTGCGCAAGGCTATCACAGCAGGCCAAACAACAGGAGCGGGCAATCAGGCTCGCGGGTGATGTTGCTGGTGCAGCGACTTCAGCCGCTCTCTCGCCACATGCGTGTAGATCTGCGTGGTTGATAGCGAGCTGTGCCCCAGCAACAGCTGCACTACGCGCAAATCGGCCCCGTGATTGACCAGGTGTGTGGCAAAGGCATGCCGCAGGGTATGTGGAGACAGTTCGGCCCGGATACCTGCCTGTTGGGCATGTTTCTTGATGCGATACCAGAAAGCCTGCCGGGTCATCCCAGCGCCGCGCCGGGTGGGGAAAAAAGCATTACACTGCCGTTCCCCCAGCAACTCGCGGCGCCCCCCCAATGCAAAGCGACGCAACCAATCGACCGCTTCATCCCCCATTGGCACCAGTCTTTCCTTCCCCCCTTTGCCCACGATTCTTACCAGTCCCTGGTTAAGGTGAATCTGGTCGGCACTCAAGCCCACCAGTTCGCTCACACGCAGCCCGGTCGCGTATAAAAGTTCCAACATGCAACGATCGCGTTGCCCCTCAGCGGTGTTCAGATCCGGCGCATCCAGTAGTGCCTCCACATCCTGTTCACTCAGGGACTTTGGCAGCGGACGGCCGAGCTTGGGGGCCTCGATAAGCGCCGTGGGATCAGTCGCCATCCAACCTTCGCGCAGGGCAAGCTGGTAGAATTGACGCAGGCTGGAGAGCCTTCTTGCGCTGGTACGCGGCTTGACCTGCTGATCAACCAGACTTGCAAGATAAGCCAGCAGGTCAGTGCGCTTTGCCAAGGCCAGTGACCCCCCCTCGCCTGCCAGCCAGCCAGCCGCATGACGAAGGTCCGATTGGTAGGAGTCCAGAGTGTTTCTGGACAACCCCCGCTCCATCCAGAGAGCGTCGGCAAATCGTTCGATCAACTGCGCGTCGGTGCCGGATTGAGATAGGGGAGCCGACCGAGCGGCCATGCAGGCCTCCTAAAGAAGTATTCAACGGACAGTGCCGCAAGTCCCTCGCAAGTGCAATCTTGAGCTCGAACAAGGCCAGATATTTTTCCACAACAGCTGTGGATAACTCTGTGCAAAAGCTGCTGAACTTGGCTCCCAGGCCCGAAGATATATAGAGTCGTATTAAATTGGTAACTTTTTGATCAAATACAATTTTTGATTATTAAACAAATACTTACAAGGTATTTTTCACAAGCTTGCTACAATTATTGGGGCAAATACCCTATTGAATCGCCGCCAGCCAGGGCCTGTGCATAATTAAATCCTAATGTTGCTCTGCAATAGTACGTACAATTCCGCCAATGCGTGATCTCGAGCCCGACTTCTGGAAGACCAAATCCCTCGCTGATCTGTCCCGCGAGGAATGGGAGGCGCTTTGCGACGGCTGCGCGAAATGCTGCCTGTACCGTCTCGAGGATGAAGACACACGGGAAATCTACTTCACCAACGTGCATTGCAGGTTGCTGGACACCGAAACAGGACGCTGCACCGACTATCCAAACCGTTCCGTGCGGGTGCCCGATTGCGTCACCATCACCCTCAAAGAACTGGCGGACCCTTATTGGCTGCCGACAACCTGTGCCTATCGGCTGCTCGCTGAAGGTCGTGACCTCCCGGAGTGGCACCCTTTGGTCAGCGGCACTCCGGACAGCGTGGTGACTGCCGGGCAGCGCGTGTGCAACCGCACCATCTGCGAAGACGAAGCCGACGAATTGGAGAACCACCTGATCGATTGGGTGGAATGAGCTGATGACAACGTCCACCCTGTGCGGATTCCTTGAAGACACTGGTGCCCAAGTGCGGATTTTCGACATGGGACGAAGGGTGTGTGAGATCACACGCGATGATTTCGTGCGCTTCGAGAACACGGAAATGCCTTACCCACTCCCCATGCAGCAGAAAGCCTGGTTTGCGCTGGCGCAAATGAGACCGGATATCAGCGAACCCACTATCTGGTTCCTGCGCTTCGATCTGGATGAGCAAGGCAAGCTGGTTCTGGCAACGCGCGACTACTTCATCCAACGCTTTCTGGAACTGGCAAACGAGGGAGCGGACAAACAGGACCTGGCCACAGCGCTTGAAGACAATCCCTTCACCTTCAAGCCGCGCGAAGACAAGATGGCCAACCTCAACGCACTTCTGGGGCGGGAACTGGGGCGACCACCCTCGCAATATTTTTTGCACGCTCGCGAGTATTTCAGCGGCAAGCTGGGTTGGGACCAGTGGAACTTCATCGGCTACCAGGGTATCGCTGATCTTGCCGCGCGCCAGGCCGAACCACAAATCAGCCGCCTTTTGCGTGATGCCATACCACAGCTGCCAAATGAACCGCTGATCGCACTTTGCCAGTGTATCGAAAACCAGGCGCTGGCGGATCAGCTGGGCGAGGCACTTTTGGCGCGCCTGGACCAGGCACTGCAACTCAGCGACATTGAGCCCTACCTGGTCGCCGCTCTTATCAGAGGGCTTTCGCGGGCCAATGCACAAACCCGTGGTCAGGCCGTCGGGCTGGTTCTGGCGCACGACTGTTCAGAAGATCCTGAAATACTGGCAGCCATTGGCGGTCGCGCATGGGAGAGCCTGCGGGAACCGGCCACCCTGCACGCCTATATCGAGCGCCTGGCCAGCCAAGGGGTCGGCCAGGATATCTTCAATCACTGCCTGGCAGACCTGATGCGCCTCCCGGGGTTTCGTGACGGCGTGCTGGCCGAACTCAGATCGCCGGCTCGCTCACAGAGAGTCGCGCTCGCCTTCCAGAACATGCTGGGCTGACACAGGGCTTGCCGCAGACCGCTGGACTACAGGAACCGTGCCAGCAGCCCCATGCTGTCGACGTCCCCCGGCAAGCGCGCCTTGACCACCCAGCCACCACCCGGAGCCTCTTGCAGCGGAGCGCCGTCTTTATCCGTCAGGTTGTCCAGGGTAAACCGCCGATTGCCGGCGGGTGAGACGAGTTCCAACTCATCGCCCACGCGGAACTTGTTCTTTACCGCCAGCTCCGCCATGCCACTGGCCAGGTCGACCGAAGTGACCTCCGCCACGAACTGCGACTTGTCCGCACTCGATGCACCCTGGCGGTATTGCTGCAGCTCCTGGCTTTCGTGGCGCTCGAAAAAGCCGTCTGTGTAGCCACGATTGGCGAGGTTCTCAAGCTCGACCAGCAACTGCGGATCGAACGGCATGCCCGCCACCGCATCGTCGATGGCGCGGCGGTAAACCTGTGCGGTGCGTGCAGTGTAGTAGTGTGACTTGGTGCGCCCTTCTATCTTCAGGCAATCCACACCGATCTGCGTCAGGCGATGCACATGCTCGACCGCACGCAGATCCTTGGAATTCATGATGTAGGTACCATGCTCGTCCTCGAAGATCGGCATGAAGCTGCCAGGACGACCGCGCTCTTCCAGATAGTAGACCTCGTCCGCCGCGGGGTGGCGTTTGATCTCGGAGATCGGCACCTCGGGAATACCACTGTCGGCAATGGCATCGAAATCTTCCTTGGCGATCTTGTAGTCCCAGCGGCAGGAGTTGGTACAGGTGCCTTGGTTGGCGTCGCGATGATTGAAATAACCGGACAGCAGGCAGCGCCCTGAATACGCGATACACAGCGCACCATGCACAAAGACCTCGATCTCCATGTCCGGGCAGGCATCGCGTATCTCGGCGACCTCGTCCAGAGACAGCTCGCGTGACAGGATCACCCGGCTCAGGCCCACCGACTGCCAGAATTTCACACCTGCCGAATTGACCGTGTTGGCCTGCACGGACAGGTGTACGGGCATGTCCGGCCAGCGCTCACGCACCAGCATGATCAGGCCGGGGTCCGCCATGATCAGGGCATCCGGGCCCATCTCGATGACCGGTTCGATATCGTCGAGAAAGGTCTTCAGTTTGGCACCATGCGGCATCACGTTGGTGGCGACGAAGAACTGTTTGCCCTGCTGATGGGCCTCGGCGATCCCGATGCGCAGGTTGTCCTCGAGAAAATCGTTGTTGCGCACGCGCAGGCTATAGCGAGGCATGCCGGCGTACACCGCATCGGCGCCATAGGCGAAGGCGTAGCGCATGTTGCGCAGGGTTCCTGCCGGAGAGAGCAATTCAGGCGTTTTCATTGGATACTGTTTAGGATATCGGAATTCATTGGTCTAGTATTTTACTCGGTTGATCGGGAATAAGTGTGATGCGCCTCGGCCCACTGGCTGCCGGACTGCTGAAAATCCAACCTGGCGAGGCCCGCACCGTCGCGCTGAGCGCGCTTTACTTCCTGCTGCTTCTGGCCAGCTACTACCTGTTGCGGCCGCTGCGCGACGAAATGGGCATCCGGGCAGGCGTGGACCAGTTGCAGTGGCTGTTCAGCGCCACCTTCCTGGTCATGCTCGCGGCCGTGCCGCTGTTTGGCTGGGCCAGCAGCCGCTGGCCCCGACACCGCCTGCTGCCGGGTGTTTACCTCTTCTTCATCGCCAGCCTGTTGCTGTTCTATCCGCTGATCCAGACCGGCGGCATCGGCGCGGCGCGGGCCTTCTACGTGTGGGTGAGCGTCTACAACCTGTTCGTGGTTTCGGTGTTCTGGAGCCTGATGGCCGACCTGTTCAGCCAGGCCCAGGGCAAGCGCCTGTTCGGCCTGATAGCGGCCGGCGGCAGTGCCGGGGCCATACTGGGTCCGGGACTGGCGGCGCTGCTCTCGCAATTGATTGGTCCGGCCCAATTGCTACTCATCGCTGCCGTGGTACTGAGTGGCGCCTTGCTCTGCGCATACCAGTTGACCCGGCACCCGGAGCTGCAACGTTCTTCCGACTCCGACAAGGCATTGGGCGGCGGCATCTGGGAAGGGGCCGGCCTGTTGCTGCAGCAAAGGCAACTGCAAGGGATCGCACTGTTCATCTGGCTTTACACCACCCTGGCGACCTTTCTTTACTTCCAGCAGGCACACATCGTGGCGGAGGCCTTTGCGTCACCCGCCGATCGCACCAGCACCTTTGCACTGATCGACCTGGCCGTGAATCTACTCACGGTGTTGCTGCAACTGATCGTGGCCAGCCGCCTGATGCAGAAGATCGGCGTCGGCCCGACGCTGGCACTGGTGCCCTTCATTCTTGCTGCCGGTTTCGCCCTCCTCGCGGCTGCACCGGTACTGGTCACACTGGCTGCGGTACAGATCGTTCGCCGCGCAGGCAATTATGGCCTGACCCGCCCGGCACGCGAGGTGCTATACACGACAGTCCAACGCAGCGCACGCTACAAGGCCAAGAACTTTATCGACACCGTCGTCTACCGCGGCGGCGATGCCTTGGCCGGTTGGCTATTCACCGGCCTCAAAACCGTTGGCCTGGGCATCAGTGGCATTGCGATACTGGCAGTTCCCCTGGCGCTCGCCTGGGGGGCACTGGGCCTTTGGTTGGGCAAGCAAAACAAGGAGACTCCCGATGAAAAATCGCCGTCCTGATCTCAAGCGTCGTCGCCTGCTGCAGCTCATGGCTGCGGCATCTTCAATTACGATCGCACCTCCCGTTTTCGCCTCTACCGAAGCCAAAACGATTCACAAAGCCATTCCTTCCTCCGGCGAGCAAATCCCCGTGATCGGTGTCGGAACCTCTGGCGTGTTCGAGGTCGGCGAATCGCCGGCAGAAAGGCAGGGCCCGCTGGAAGTGCTGACCGCCCTGCAGCAAACCGACAACGCCATGATCGATACCTCACCCATGTATGGCGAAGCTGAACAAGTCATCGGCGAATTACTGCCTCTGTTACCAAAACCCCGCAATTTCTTTCTCGCCACCAAGGTCTGGACCCGCGGCCGCCGATCTGGCATCAACCAGATGAACAACTCGTTCCGCCTGCTCGGCACCGAGCGGATCGACCTGATGCAGATCCACAACCTGGTGGACTGGCGCACCCATCTGCACACCCTGCGCGAATGGAAGGCCGCTGGCCGTATCCGTTACATCGGCATCACCCACTATCACGAGAGAGCCCACGACGATCTCGCCAAGGTTATCCGCCAGATTCCCGATCTCGATTTTCTACAGGTCAACTATTCGCTCATGGAACCCGAAGCCGAGCGCCTGCTGCTGCCCCTGTGTGCTGACCGGGGCATAGCGGTCATTGCCAACCGTCCCTTCGCCCGTGGCAGCTGGTTCAGCCTCACGCGCGACCGCAAGCTACCCGACTGGGCACAGGAGATGGGAATGACCAGTTGGGCACAGTTCGCCCTGAAATGGGTCGTCTCCCACCCGGCTATCACCTGCAGCATTCCCGGCACCAGCAGGGCGAAGCACATGCTCGACAATATGCAGGCCGCTAGCGGCACGTTGCCCGACCAGGCCACCCGTCGGCGGATGTTTGCGATGATGATGGAAGCATGAGTTGATGCTTCTGAAGAAATAGACACTCGCACAAAAAAGCCCCGCATGGCGGGGCTTTAACGAACGCCTAATGGCATCAACTGCAGATCATTGGATGAAATGATCCTGCCAGCGGCTCAGAAGCGCCAGGCGTAGCTCAGTTCAACCTCCCACTGCTCCATCGCGATATTGATGCTCTCCGGGCCACCGGTCATGGGCAGGGTACAACCGCAGTCCAGGTCATTTTCCGGGGCGTACATCAACGACAGACTCAGCTCCTGGTTGTCAGCAAAACGCTTGGTCAGGCCGGCTGTGAAATGTTCCTCCACCACGGCCGGCGCCAGCACGTTGAACAAGACGCCGGATGTCGGTACTGGCTGATCTGTTTTGCTATAGCCGAAGCGCAGGGTCAGGTCTGGCTCGACGTCCCACTGAACGCCCAGTTTGTAGATGGTCATGTCATCCCAGCCAAAACCGGCGCCACCATCAGCGCCGAGGCAGGCATTTGCGTCGCCGCCAAAACAGGCAACCACATTCTCCGACATGGCATTACCCAGAGACCCGATATCGCTGTACCAGATCCGTTGCACATCGGCGACGAAGGTCAGGTCATCGCGCGGCAAGAAGGCCAGCCCGATGGTGGCATTGGCCGGAATGTCGAAATCACCCTGCTCGGCCAACAGGTCCGAGTAATCGTCGAACTCGGTCATGTACATGCGGCTCTGCACGCTGGCACCAAAGGCCCATTGTGCGTTTGGCTGCCACAGGGCGCCAGCAGAAGCACCGACACCGTAGGAATAGTCATAGCCATTGTTGGAGAGATCGTCGGCGACACCATCCGCAACCAGAGGCGCGAACCCGGTCAATCCCTTGGCCGCAAAACGCTGTACCGCAACAATGGCCGCAGCCCCCACACTCAGTTCGCTGCTCAGCTTGCGCGCGTAGTTGGCATTAATGAACAACTGTGCCAGATCCACACCCGTTTTCCCGGCACCGAAAGTGCCCATGCCCATGGTGGTATCGGCCGCCTCGTAGGTGGTATTCATACCGCCATTACCATAGAGCGCAATACCGTACGCACTGTTCTCATCGATCGGCGCGGTGTAGGCGAAATGCGGCACCAGGAAAAAATCCTTGTCGCTCTCGACCGTACCCGTGAAATCCGGGTTGCTGCCTATCGGCAATGGCGGCATACCCCCACCGCTCAACGCCTCGTCTTCATTCTGGGTGTACTCACGTGGCGGTGAAAACACAGAAATACCGGCATCGATACGCTCGCCGACGTGGACCGTGCCGGCCGGGTTGACGGCCGCTGCCATGGCGTCTTGTGGCAATGCAACGCCCGCACCGGCCATGCCCTTGTTCTTCGTACCGTAGCCGTAGGAAAAATAGCCATTGCTGGCCTGGGCCACGGGCATAGAAACACTGGCTGCTGCAATAACAGCGGCCAAGACAGTCTTTTTCATCATGAACTTCCTATGGGTTACTGCAGAAAAGCCCCCGGCTCTCAGGCGGGGTATCGCTATTTTACGAAAGCTTCAGGCGTGGCTGTTTGATCCCCGGCAACTGTTCAACCAACCGTCTGGTAATACAGATTCTGCGGGTGCTTTCCTTCGGTGAAGAAATACCAACGTTCAGCCAACAGCCCCACGTATTGCACCAGAAAGGCCAGCATGGGCAGATAGGCTGACTCCATCGCATTGGACGCGGCAAGCAGGGCTACCGGTATAGCGAACACCGCCAGCAGGAAGAACATGCGTACAGCCGCCAGGGTCGCATCAGAGGCTCCATGGAAGTATTCCCGGGTGTTGAACGAACCACCCATGAATCCCATGGAGCGCTGGGTGATCTTCGTATGGCGGATACCCAGAGCCGTCGTCATGGTCGACTTGTGCTTGATTTTGCGGTTGCGCAGCATCGAAAAAGCGCGGGTGATCGCAGAGATCACGGTGAAGATAACCGCCCAGGTTCCATAGAAGGCAACCAGGTCGATGCCGGCCCACGCCGTGAATGCCGCGGCCATGGTGAACCCGGATGCAAGACCAAAGAAGATGAAGTTGGCGACAGTCAGGGGGCTATGCCACTCCTGGAGGAACCGCAGACTGGCATAGATCATCGCCGTGCTGACAAACAGGATCACCGACATAATCACGCCCAGGATACCGATCACCAAGCTCGCATCGACCGGGATCTGCCCCTTGATGACGAACCATGGACTGGTCCAGCCCAGGTAATGCACCAGGCCATACAGGAGCACCAGGAACATGAACGCCGGCAGTGCAATCAGCTCACGCGACAGCCATGAGGTGCGCCACTGGCTCATGCCGCGCCAGGCGCGGGTGATGAAGTAACTCGGCTTGCCCAGGTGGAACACAGCCGCGACCAGGCCACCGGCCAGCAGTACCAGTGCCATCAGGCTGCCCATCGCATAGAAAGTGACGCTGTCCTGTGGCTCAAGAAGGTTGGCCATGGAATAGACCTGGCCGGTCACCAGCGCCATGAACATACCCTGCGCGGCACCGATCAGGGTGGTGAGAAAGATGACGGAGAAAGCGGGATGCATCTGTGTTTCCCCTTGCTTAGAACGAAACGTCGTCGAGGGTGTCGCCGGTGGCGGCCGGCAACGGGTGCTCCTTGTCGAGCGGGTTATCCGCGCGAATGAGCTCGTCCTCGAAGATCTGTATGCGCGTCTTGCGACGCGGCAGGTAATGGTTGGCGGGTTGAGTGCCCCACTCCGGCATCAGCTGGTAACCGCCGCGTTCCCTGATTGCGACAGAGGCCTCGGAATCCGGGTCGTGTACGTCACCAAACAGGCGCGCGCTGGTCGGGCAGGCCAGCACGCAGGCCGGCTTGCGCTCGGATTCGGGCTTGCTCTCGTCGGTGATGCGGTCGATGCACAGGGTGCATTTCTTCATGACCTTCTGCATCTCGTCCAGTTCACGCACGCCGTAAGGACAGGCCCAGGAACAGTACTTGCAGCCTATGCACTTGTCGTAGTCGACCAGCACCACGCCGTTGTCCTCACGCTTGTAGGACGCGCCGGTCGGGCAAACCGGCACACAGGGCGGCTCTTCACAGTGCAAACAGCTTTTGGGGAAATGAACCGTCTCGGTATTCGGGTACTCGCCCACCTCGAAGGTCTGCACGCGGTTGAAGAAGGTGCCGGTTGGGTCCGCATCATAGGGCCTTTGATCGACCATGGTTCCCGCCCAGCCGGATGTGTTCCATTCCTTGCACGAGGTCACGCAGGCATGGCAGCCCACGCACACGTTCAAATCAATTACCAAAGCGAGTTGTGTCATAACTTAATTCTCCTCTCGCTCAGTCAATGCCGTGCTTGCGGCGGAACATGCCGGCGAAGTACGCCTGCCACTTGCCGCGCTTGGGATCCTGTCCCGGGACGCGCCGCTGCGGCTTGAATTGCGGAAAGCTCTGCTGCGGCTCCGAATCGCTCGCCTTGTAGACCTTGACCCGCACATCAAACCACGCGGCCTGGCCAGTCACCGGATCGGAGTTGGAAATATGTTCACCTGCCTCGCAGGGCGGGAGCTCTTCGCTGATCACGTGATTGAGCAGGAAACCCTTCTGCGACTCGTTGGCCTTGGGTGACAGCCCCCAGGCACCGGACGCCTTGCCCATGGCATTCCAGGTCCACACAGTGCCTGGTTCGACCGATTCGGAGAAACGCGCCATGCAACGGACCTTGCCGTGCGGGGATTCAACCCAGACCCAGTCGCCGTCGCTGAAGCCCTGCGCCTCCCCCAGGCCCGGATTCATGTACAGGTAGTTGTAGGTATGGATCTGGCGCAGCCAGGCGTTCTGGCTGTCCCACGAGTGGTACATCGCCATGGGCCGCTGGGTAACCGCATTGAGTGGGAACTCCTGCGTGTCCACCAAGTTGGCTTCGAGGGTCTCGTGGTACATCGGCAATGGATCGAAGTAGGTCTCGATACGCTTGCGCAGACGCTCAGGCGGCTGTTTTCCGGGACGCTTACCCTGCGCCGCGAGACGGAACTTCTGCAGCACCTCGGAGTAGCTGTGCACGTTGATGGGCTCGGCGTAACGGGTCCTACCGTGGGCACGTGCCCACTCCAGGTAACCCTTGTTCCAGTTACGCATGTACTGATAGGACTTCGGCAGCTCGTAATGGAACACGCAGTTGTTCTTGGCATACATTTCCCACTGTCGCGGGTTCGGCTCACCTTTGAGGAATTTCTCACCGCCCTTGCCACGCCAACCGGACAGGAAACCGATACCTGAACCCGGGGAGGTCTCGAAGTTGACGATGAAATCCGGGTAGTCGCGGAACTTGCGGCTGCCGTCTTCGTTGACAAATGCGGGGAGCTTGAGACGCGTCCCCATCTCAACCAGCACATCCTGGAACGGCTTACAGTCACCCTTCGGCGGCAGGATGGGGATACGCACCGAGTCCACGGGACCGTCGAACTCGGAGATCGGGCGGTCCAGCATGGACATGGCATCGTGTCGCTCCAGGTAGGAGGTATCCGGCAACACCAGGTCGGCAAACGCCACGGTCTCGGACTGGAACGCATCGCAGACGATGATGAACGGGATCTTGTACTGGCCGTCCTCGTCCTTGTCGGTGAGCATGTCGCGCACGTTGGCGGTGTTCATCGACGAGTTCCAGGCCATGTTG
>Ga0180429_10003970_pt1 | contig 11901 bp, 8 predicted proteins | sample SS_ome_FD_132428 | JGI IMG/M metagenome (GOLD analysis project Ga0180429, IMG submission 132428) | Hypersaline lake sediment archaeal communities from the Salton Sea, California, USA - SS_1_S_1 metaG | ecosystem: Environmental > Aquatic > Non-marine Saline and Alkaline > Hypersaline > Sediment ... | reverse complement strand
TGCCCGCTGGACCGAACCGGGGCTGACCCCCAGCCTGTGGATCCGTCAAAACGATCCCCGGGACATGCTGCTCTGCGAATGTGAAATGGTGCCCCAGAGCGTTGTCGACCAGCTCGTCGCATCCATTCGCAAACAGGGCGGTGACCCCAGCCTCAACGCCATCGGGCTGCGCAGCCGTATCGGCAAAGGCCCTTGCCAGGGAACGTTCTGCAGTCAACGCCTGGCCGCCTATCTGTATGACCGCGGTGAGTTGGCGCAGGATCAGGGACTGCGCGAACTGAAGTCCTTTATGGAAAAACGCTGGCGGGGCCAGCAGCCGCTGCTGTGGGATATTTCCCTGGCCCAGGCCGAACTGCTGGAAGCCATGCACAGCGGTGTTTTCGGTTTGGAACAGCTCGACAAAACCCAAGGATAGCCTTCTCACATGATGGCAACCCCCTTCATGGCGATCACATGACAACCGTTTGCCCCGAAATTGAATGCGATCTGCTGGTCATCGGGACCGGCATGGCCGGTATGGCCACCGCACTCTTTGCCGCCCAGCGCGGCATTGACACGGTCCAGGTGGGCATGACCGGGGAGCTCAACTTTGCCAGCGGTCTCTTGGATCTCCTGGGCATGCATCCGGTGGCCAAAGCGCAAATATGGTCCGACCCGTGGGACGGCATTGCGCAGCTGATCCATGATCAGCCCGATCACCCCTATGCGCGCATTGGCGTGGACACCATCCGGGAGGCCATGCAGGCCTTCATCAATTTTTTAAATTCGTCCACCTTGCCATACCGTTGCCACCCCCACCAAAACGCCCAGGTGATCACACCTGTGGGGACCCTAAAAACCACCTACGCGCGGCCGGAAAGCATGGCGTGGATCGACCGCGCCCTGATTGATCGGCCACCCTGTCTGCTGGTCGATTTTCCGGGCCTCAAGGGGTTCAGTGCCCGCCAGATCAAGGCCGTGCTGCACGACCGCTGGCCTGATTTGCGCACGGCACGCCTGCCTTTTCCGGGCCTCACCGGCGAACTGCAAACCGAACGCATGGCGCGCCGCCTGGAAACCCCGACGGCCCGGGCCCAGCTGGCGAATGCGATTCGCCCGCAACTGGGCGATGCCCGGGCGGTGGGTCTGCCGGCCATATTGGGCATTGCCCGCACCCAACAAGTGTTTACCGAACTCCAGCAAGCCCTTGATGTGCCTGTTTTCGAAATTCCCACCATGCTGCCGGCTGTCACGGGATTGCGTTTGCGGGAATGTTTCGAACGGCAACTGCCTCAAATGGGCGTGCGCGCCCGCTATCAGCAAAAAATCCTTCCCACACCGTCCCTTGCCAGTGATTGCTTCATTTTGCAGGCGGGCGGTGAAACCCCCGAGGCGCAGGTGCGGGCGCGGGCGATTGTTCTTGCCAGCGGCCGCTTTTTCGGGCAGGGGCTGCATGCCGACCGGCATGCCATCCGGGAAACCATCTTCGATCTGCCGGTCCACCAGCCGGCCGACCGCAGCCAGTGGCACCGTAAAGAACTGTTTCATGACGAAGGACATCCGATCCATCAGGCCGGTCTGCGCATTGACGCTCATTTTCGACCCGTCGATGCGCAGGGCCGTTGCGTTTATCCCAACCTGTTTGCCGCCGGTTCCATTCTGGCGCATCAGGACTGGATTCGACAAAAGTGCGGCAGCGGCCTGGCCATCGCCAGCGCCTATGCCGCCGTGCAGGCCTGCCAGGCCGTATTGGGACAACCCCCGCAGGCCGCTACGGCATGACGATGGCATCCATGATCGATGATATTCGGCCCCTTGCGACCCACCCGACAAGGATGTTGGCGTGCTGACCTCGAACGTGGCCACCATCGCTCTGGGCATCTGTCTGGCGGGGACGGCCTGGCGCATCAGCCGATGGTTCCTGAGTGACATCGGACCGGAAAGCGACGGTCTGTCGACCGGCCGGCGGCTGGCCGCCGCCGGTCGTGCCCTGTTGGGCGCCCTGATCCATCCCCGCTTTTGGCAAAGATCGAAAATTTTCCTCTGGGAAATCGTGCTTCAAGGTCATCTTCTTCAGCAGGACCGGCTGCGCTGGGCCATGCATATGGCTATGTGCTACGGGGTTTTGCTGCTGGTGCTCCTGCATGCCCTGGACGATTGGACGGCCCCCGTTTTTTTTGCCGACTATTACCCGACGCTCAACCCATTCCGCTGGCTGCGCAATTTTTTTGCTTTTCTGGTTCTGGCCGGTGTCTTGGGAACCGCTATCCGGCATCGAAGGCATATCCGCTTTAAACGCATCCGATCCAATGCCGACCGTCTAATCCTGCTGCTGTTGGCGGTCATCATCGTCAGCGGTATTGTGCTGGAAAGTGCCCAGATCCTATCCGCTTCCGTTTTTGAGGAAATGGTAGAGGATTATATGGGCGACGATGATCCTGACGAGGTAGCGGCCCTGCAGCACTATTGGGCCACCGAAATGGGTGCCGCCCTGCCGGTGCCGGCCGGTGAACGCACGGCTGACGCGGCCGCGGGACAAACGGCCCACGAGGCCTACTGCGCCGCCTGCCATTCCCGGCCCCAGACGGCGTTTCTATCCTACCCGATTTCACGTTTTTTGAAACCCGTCGCAGGGATGATGGACGCCTTGCGTATCGACAACTGGCTGTGGACCCTTCATTATCTGGTCAGTTGTCTGGCACTGGCCTGCCTGCCGTTCAGCAAATTTTTCCATCTGCTGGCCACACCGCTCAACCTGCTGGCCCGGGCCGCAGGGCCCGTCAGTGACAGCCCACGGGCTTTCCGTGCGTCCCGTAGAGCACTGGGGTTGGATGCCTGCACCCATTGCGGGGTTTGCACTGAACACTGTTCAGTGGCCCCCTTTTATCGCGTGATACCCAACCCGGCCATCCTCCCCTCCGAAAAACTGTCGGGCGTCCAGCGTCTGGCTGCGGCCCGCGCACCGGCTGCTGAAATGGCACTTCTGTCCGATGGCAGCTTTACCTGCACCTTGTGCGGTCGCTGCACCCGGTGGTGTCCATCCGGGATCGATTTGCAGGACCTGTGGCAGGCCTCCCGACGGGATTTGATCCAAAAAGGCTTTCCGCCGTTCTATGAGCGGGCCGCTGCCATCACGCCATCCGCGACCCGCGCACCCGAATCGACGGTTTCTGGCCATCCTCCCCTGTCGCTGGGGCTGACGGACCGCCCCGAAACGTTCTGGGCCTGTGTGCAGTGCACCACGTGCACCAGCGTCTGCCCGGTGGTGGCCGCCAGTGACGATCCCCACCGGGATCTCGATCTGACCCCACAGCAGATCATGAACCTGATGCGCCTGCAACTCAAAGAGCAGGCCTTTGGCTGTCGGATGCTGTGGGATTGCGTAACGTGCTACCAATGCCAGGAGCACTGCCCCCAGAATGTCAAAGTGGCGGACGTGCTCTATGAACTGCGCAACGAAGCCTGTCGGCGGGCAATACGCTCGCCGCAGGCCATCGCTGCCGGTTCTTCGTAAACCGCAAACAGGCCAACGGCAGACAACCCCATGGCGCCAAACACCTACCTTTATTTTCCGGGCTGCAAGATCACCCCCTTTCTGCCCCAATACGACACCGCTACCCAGTCGGTTCTGGCCGCACTCGATGTCCGCCTGGACCATACCGAACTGAACTGCTGCGGCTACCCGATGCGCCATCAGAATTTGGCGGCTTCGGTGCTGGCCGCCGCCCGCAATCTGGCCATTGCCGATCGGGAAGGGTTGCCCATGCTGACACCCTGCCAGTGCTGCTATGGCCAACTGAAGCAAGCCGCTTACTGGCTGGGCGAAAACGCCGCCCTGCGCGACTTCGTCAATAGCCAACTGGAGGCCGAGGGGCTTCGGTGGCACCGGGGCATACCGGTGCGCCACCTGCTTTCGGCTCTAGCCGAGGATATCGGGCTCGCTGCGATCCGGGCCAGGGTGCGCCGACCCCTGAAGGGACTCCAGGTCGCGGCTCACTATGGCTGCCACGCCCTGCGGCCGGGCCATGTGGTGCAGCTGGACAATCCGCTGGCCCCCACGATTTTCGAAAACCTTATTGCCGCGATAGGAGCGACCCCCGTGGATTGGCCGCTGCGGCTGGAATGCTGCGGCAATCCCCTATGGGAAAAAAATCCGACCTTGTCCTTGAAGCTGATGGCACGTAAACGGGAAGATGCCCACGCCGCCGGAGCACAGGTGCTGGCCACCGCCTGCACCTATTGCCAGCTCCAGTTTGACAGCGTGCGCGACGCGCACCCCGCCGCAACCGAATCCCTGCCGGCACGGCTGTATTCCCAGCTGTTGGGGCTGGCCTTGGGACTGCCGCCTGACGCCCTGGGGCTCTCAAGCGGCGAGGCGGTTTAACATGTAGCCCGGCCCGATTGCCGGCAGTTTCCGCGAGCGCCGTTGCTTGCTTTTTCCAAGATTATATGCCCCAATTACGCTCTATCGCTACAATTTCACAAGAAAGGAGAGCCGCCATGGGCACTTACATCGGCGCCGTTGACCTGGGAACCACGAGCAATCGTTTCATTATCTTCGATCAAAACGGACGCATTGTCGGCCTGGACCAGAAGGAACATGAACAGATTTTTCCCAAGCCCGGCTGGGTGGAACACGATCCCATGGAAATCTGGCGGAACACCCAGGCGGTAATCCGGGGGGCGCTCGGAAAAAGCGGCATCAAAAGCAGCGATCTGGCCGCCATCGGCATCACCAACCAGCGCGAAACCGCTGTCGTATGGGACAAGCACACCGGACGCCCTTTCTATAACGCCATCGTGTGGCAGTGCACCCGCACCGACACCATTTGCAACGATCTCATGGCGGAAGGCGGGCAGGATCGGTTTCGGGAACAGACCGGGCTCCCCATCGCAACCTATTTCTCAGGCCCCAAAATCAAGTGGATCCTGGACAACGTGCCGGAGGCCCGCCGGGCGGCCGATAAGGGGGATGCCCTATTCGGCACCATCGAAACCTGGATGATCTGGTGGCTGACCGGCGGCCCGCACCGGGGCGCGCACGTCACCGACGTCACCAACGCCAGCCGGACCCTGATGATGAACCTGAAAACGTTGGCATGGGACACCGATATCCTGAAAACCCTCGGCGTTCCGCCGCAAATGCTGCCGCGCATCGTGCCGTCCGTTGACCGGGAAACCTGGGGGCACACCCTTCTGGACGGCCCCTTGAAGGCCACCGTGCCGGTTTGCGGCGCGCTGGGGGATCAGCAGGCGGCCCTGGTGGGTCAGACCTGCTTCGCCGTCGGGGAAGCCAAAAACACCTATGGCACCGGATGCTTCCTGCTGTTGAATACCGGCCACGAACCGGTGGTGTCCCGCCACGGCTTGCTGACGACCCTGGGCTATCAGGTCAGCGGCGAGAAACCCGTTTACTGCCTGGAAGGTTCCATCGCCATTGCCGGTGCCCTGGTGCAATGGTTTCGTGACAACCTGAATCTGATCGAGCAGGCCCCGGAGATCGAGCAACTGGCGCTTTCCGTGGAAGACAACGGCGGTGCCTACATCGTCCCGGCCTTTTCCGGGCTTTTCGCGCCCTACTGGCGTTCGGACGCCCGCGGGGCCATCGTGGGCCTGACGCGGTTCGTCAACAAGGGGCACCTGGCCCGCGCCGTCCTGGAGGCCAACGCCTTTCAGACCCGCGACATCGTGGAAGCCATGAACAAGGATTCGGGGGTCGATCTGACCCGCCTCAAGGTGGACGGCGGCATGGTGGGCAACAACCTGCTGATGCAGTTCCAGTCCGATATTCTGGATGTCCCCGTCATCCGACCCGTGGTGACGGAAACCACGGCCCTGGGCGCGGCCTATGCGGCCGGCCTGGCCGTGGGCTACTGGGCCGGCATGGACGACCTGCGCCAAAACTGGTCCGTGGACCAGACCTGGGAGCCGGGCATGGCGGCGGAAGAACGGGAAAAAGCCTACCGGCGCTGGAAAAAGGCCGTGGAGCGCACCTTTGACTGGGTTTGAGACAAAGCGGTGTAAAATAGAACGCCGCGGCTGGGAACCAGCGGCGGCGCGCTCCGTGCATGGGTAAAACTGAGGCTAGCTGGTCTGGTCTGTCGATTTCAGCTTAAAATCGCCGATCTTATAAAGGATGAACTTTAGCCAGCGCATCCCGAAATTCAAGAGTTCAATTTCATCGGTTTTTATTTTTTCCTGAGTCGCCGCATCGATATCATACCGCTCCAGGAACGAACTGCTAAAAACAAACTCCCGAAACTTGTCGATGTTGTAGCTGGCCAGAAAAAACATCTGCTTGCTCTGTTCCGTCAACTTGATATTGGCCGGGAAAGAGCGTTTGCGCACCACCAGATCGGTCCACTCGGCGTTGATATCGTCGTGGCGATCCACACCCTGATCCTTGCGCCATTCCGCCACGGTCCACTCCTGATCTTCCTCGAACCCCCGACAGTGGGCCTCATCCACGAAGAAATAAAAGCCCTCATCGTCCGCGCCCTCTTTATGCGTAAGGGCGGCCACACCCAGCGGGTAGTAGCGGCACGTCGTGGGGCGATCCTGGTAAACGATGCAGCCGTCGTCCCGCACGAAGGGGCAGGACTGCTGTTCGTCGTCCAGCAGTTTCAGGGTGACCACCGGCAGATCGGTTTTTTCCATGATATGGGGTTCGGTATAAATGGCCAGGAATTCTTCCGATGACAATCCCAGCCGGTTTTTCAGCAGGATGACATCGTAGGGCGTCAGAATGATATTGATGCCCCGGCAGCACTGGGTAAAACAGGACACACCGGGATGGCATTTGAATTTAAAGTGATTTTTAAGGCCCACTCGCATCGGGGCGATTTGGGCCATGTTATCCTGATCCGTCATAGTGTCTGATTGTCCTCCGCCACGTCGTGGCTGTTCATGTCGTTGGCAATACCCATTAATTTCAAGGGCCGCTAGGCAAGCCCCTCCATAACGGAGTTGCCGGGGGAAGTCAAACCTGGCGCCGACGCGTGAACCTGTCGTTCCGGCGCCAGGGACCTCCTGACACAACTTAATGCTTGATTTAAGCCCCCAACATGTTATGAATTTTTTTTTTTGGAATGAAATAAGCGATTAGTATCCTTTGGAATTTGGGGTCATGATGACCGCTTTGGACCGCTGACCCCGACCTTTTGCCAAATCGCACCGGATAGCGTCGAACCGTTGTCCGGACCACCTGTCGAAACGATCTAAGGAGGCCGTTATGGATATCACCATTACCAACGCCGAATCTTTAAAAACAAAGCCGGACGCCGATCGTCTGGGATTCGGCACGCTTTTTACGGATCATATGTTCAATATGGATTATGATCCGGACCGGGGGTGGCACAACCCCCGCATCGAGCCCTACAGCCCGATCGCGATGGAGCCCTCCACCATGGTGCTGCATTACGGCCAGGGCGTTTTCGAGGGGCTCAAAGCCTACCGGACGGCCGGTGGCGGCATCCAGCTCTTTCGTCCCCAGGAAAACCTCAAACGCATGAACAACTCCTGCCGGATGCTATGCATTCCCGAATTCGACGAGGGCTTTCTTCTGCAGGCGCTGAAAAAACTGCTGCAGATTGAAAAGGACTGGGTTCCAAACGCCCCCGAGACCTCCCTCTACATCCGACCGACCATTGTCGCCATGGATCCCTATCTGGGTGTGCGGGCCTCTCATACCTATCGCTTTTTCATTATTTTATCCCCCGTCGGCGCCTATTACCCGGAAGGCTTCAACCCGGTGAAGATTCAGGTCACACGGGAGCACGTCCGGGCGGTGCGCGGCGGTGTGGGGGAGGCCAAAACACTGGGCAATTACGCCGCCAGCCTGCTGGCGGGCGACAAGGCGCATGAGGCCGGCTATACCCAGGTCCTCTGGCTGGACGGGGTGGAATTGAAATACGTGGAAGAGGTGGGCTCCATGAATATTTTCTTTGTGCTCGGCGAAGAACTGGTAACCCCCGCCCTCAACGGCAGCATTCTGCCCGGCATTACCCGGGACTCCGTGCTGGCCCTGGGCCGCAAGTGGGGTCTCACGGTCTCCGAACGCCTGATCAGCATCGACGAAGTGGTAACCGCCCACGAGAGCGGCCAGCTCAAGGAAATATTCGGATCGGGCACCGCCGCCGTCATTTCGCCGGTGGGGGAGTTGAATTACGACGGCCGCAGCTTCGCGATTGGCGGCAACCAGGTGGGGCCGCTGGCGCAAAAATTCTACAACACCATTACGGAAATCCAATACGGCGCCGCAGACGACACCATGGGATGGGTCGAGACGGTTTAGGCTTGCGATCTCAGACAGACGGTCCCCGCTCGGTTGGAAATGGGGCGTGACGATACAGGATGATAAACATGGACCAGCACCGCATGGACCATTTTGACCATTTTAAAGAAAAAATGACCGGGGCCGGGCTCCCCCCCCTGGTGATCGACACCTTTGGCGCCTACTATCGGCAGGTGGTGGCCGGCCAAACCGGTATGATACCGGACGATGCCATCCGCCCGCCCCGCGAAGACGAAGTGGTCCCGGCGGAAACCCTGGCGTCCTATACGGATGCCGGCCGCGCCGCCCTGAAGCACGCGGTTCGCATTACCCTCAACGGCGGCCTGGGAACCAGCATGGGGTTGACCGGGCCCAAATCCCTGCTCACCGTCAAAGACCAAAAATCCTTCCTGGAAATCATTTTAGGGCAGTCGGCCCGTTTGAACATCAAGCAGGTCTTCATGAACAGCTTCAGCACCCAGGACGCCACGGAAGAGGCCCTGAGATTGCTCGGGCCGGCCGATCCGCCCCTTATGTTCATCCAGAACCGATTCCCGAAAATCCTGCAGGACAGTCTGATGCCGGCCGCCTGGCCGCCCAACCCCGAACTGGAATGGAACCCGCCCGGGCATGGCGACGTCTACACGGCCATGGCCACGTCCGGCATATTGGATCGCCTGCTGGAAGCGGACATCCGCTACGCCCTGCTCTGTAACTCGGACAATCTCGGCGCGACCATGGATGAAACGATTCTCGGCTATCTTGTCCGGCACGACGTGCCTTTCCTGATGGAGGTGGCCCGGCGCACCCCGGCGGACGCCAAAGGCGGGCATCTGGCCGTCGACGGCAGCGATAATTTGCTCCTGCGGGAGTCGGCCCAGTTCCCGTCCGACAGCCAGGGCCAGGATATCGATACCTATTGTTTCTTCAACACCAACAACCTCTGGCTGAACCTGTCCTCACTGAAAAAAGTGCTTGCGCGGGAAAAAACCCTGCGCCTGCCGCTGATTCTGAACCCCAAGACCGTCGATCCGCGGGATGCCGGCAGCCCGGCCGTTTACCAGGTGGAGTCCGCCATGGGGGCTGCTATCGCCCTTTTTGACGGCGCCCGGGCGGTCGAGGTCCCGCGAACCCGTTTTTTTCCGGTGAAAACCTGCAACGATCTGCTGGTCGTTCGCTCGGACAGCTTTTTACTGAACGAAAACCTGGTGCTGGAGCCCAACCCGGCCATGATCCCCCCCGGACCGCACGTCGAACTGGATCCCCGGTTTTACAGCAACATCGACATGTTTGACGAACGTTTCCCCCAGGGGACGCCCTCGCTGGTGCAATGCGCCCGCCTCCGGCTGGAGGGCGACATCCGGTTTGAAGGCGGCGTTACCATCATCGGTGACGTCCGTCTGACCAATACCCGTGCCGAACAGGCCGTCATAAAAGCAAACACCGTTGTCGCACAGGACTTGCGACTTTAAATCCAGGACCTAATATTCCCCTGCGGCACCCGCTCACTCCCGATCCGGCGCTTGATCGAATCACGTTTATCCGTTACACGGGGTACCCCGGCCAGGATAACAGCCGCCCTTGTTGGCGGACATCTTGAATCTTTTTGATGGAACAGGGACGATGCCATTGAGAACGCCATCCAAACCAAAAAACATCGGTTTCATTGCCACCCGCTTTGCCGGAACGGATGGGGTTAGCCTGGAAGCCGCCAAGTGGGCGGAGGTTTTACAGGAGACCGGACACCGCTGCTTCTGGTTCGCCGGTGAACTGGACAAGCCCGACGCCATCAGCGAACTGGTGCCGGAAGCGCATTTTCAAACCGACCGCAACCAGGATATCATGCGGGCTGTTTTCGGTCACAAAGCGCGTCCTCCGGCCATCACCGATGCGATACACGAATTGCGCCATTTCCTGCGCGGCCGCCTGCACGATTTTATCCGGCGCTTCGAGCTCGATATGCTGATCGTTCAGAATGCGCTGACGATCCCCATGCAGATTCCGCTCGGGCTGGCCCTGTCCGAGGTGATCGCCGAAACCTTGATTCCCACGATTGCCCACCATCACGATTTTTACTGGGAGCGGGTGCGCTTCTCCCTGAACGCCGTGGGCGACTACTTGCGCATGGCCTTCCCGCCCCGCCTGGACAATATCGAGCACGTCGTGATCAATTCCACGGCCCAGGAAGAATTGGCCCATCGCAAGGGACTGTCATCCATCATTATCCCCAACGTGTTGGACTTCGCCCACCCGCCCAATTCACACGTGGACTGCAGCAGCTCCCTGCGTGACAGCATCGGTTTGGGGTGCGATGACATCATGATTCTCCAGCCCACTCGGGTGGTGCAACGCAAGGGCATCGAGCACGCCATCGAACTGGTCAAAGAGCTACGCGACCCGCGCTGCAAACTCGTCATCTCCCATGCGGCCGGGGATGAAGGCTTCGAGTATGTGGAATGGTTGAAAGAAGATGCGCGCAAGATGAACGTGGACCTGCGCTTCCTGGAAGCCCCCGGTGCATCGTCGGCGCCAGTGGATCATGATGTCTTCCGGCATCTTTCCCTTTGGGATGTGTACCCTCACGCCGACTTTATTACCTACCCCAGTTTGTATGAAGGTTTTGGCAATGCCTTCCTGGAGGCGATTTATTTTAAAAAGCCGCTGCTGATCAACCGCTATGCCATCTTTGTCAAGGACATCGAACCCCAGGGGTTCGACCTGGTCGTCATGGACGGTTATCTCACCGGCCGCAATGTGGCAGCCGTGCGGGAGGTCCTGGATTCACCGGACCGGCGCCGGCAGATGGTGACCCACAACTACCAGGTGGCAGCCCGCCATTACTCATATGGCATTCTGCGTGAACGCTTAAGCAGCCTGATGGTGAACATCTTTGGAATGGAACCATAAGATGGGCCGCCAGCGACCGAACCCCACAAGCATTCGCACCCATTTCTGGATAGAGGCCCCATGACCATAACCCTCCAGCAAGATCCGTCCCCCGACCGGCGGCATTTATTGTGCCGGGGCGATACGGTGACCTTCACCCTGCACCTCTCCCGGCCATTGAAGGGCCAAGCCTGGCTGCGATCGAACATCGGCCATGTGGAAACCACGCGACAGGAAATCATCCGTCAGGCGGAGGAGGAGGAAACCCCCCTGGGCCGGGACTGGTACGATCTTGCCATGCCGGCGGTGGATGCCGCCACCTTTCGCATGGTTGTGCCGCTGCATCAGGTGGGACATTTCGAAGCCAAATGCTATTTCATGGAGGTCGGCCGCCAAACCCCGCTGTGGCCGGCGGGAGAGAATACCGTCATCAATGTGGCCCCGGCCGACAGCTGTGCGGCCAACATTATCTACAATGCCTTCGTAAGGCAGTTCGGCCCGAACAAGGATGGACAGGCCGGGCCGCGATGGGCCGGCGACGCCATTGCCGAACTGGACCGCCAGCGGTTCACGGTTATCCCGCCCTCGGGAACCTTTCGCGACCTGATCGACCACCTCGATTTTATCATCGGCGAATTGGGCTGCACCATTCTGCAGTTGCTGCCGATTCATCCGACGCCCACCACCTACGCCCGCATGGGCCGCTTCGGCAGCCCCTATGCCGCCCTGAGTTTTCTGGATGTCGATCCCGCCCTGGCGCAATT
>Ga0180429_10003969_pt1 | contig 11904 bp, 16 predicted proteins | sample SS_ome_FD_132428 | JGI IMG/M metagenome (GOLD analysis project Ga0180429, IMG submission 132428) | Hypersaline lake sediment archaeal communities from the Salton Sea, California, USA - SS_1_S_1 metaG | ecosystem: Environmental > Aquatic > Non-marine Saline and Alkaline > Hypersaline > Sediment ... | reverse complement strand
GGCATCGCGCGAGCGGGCACAAAAAAAGGGCGGCGCCGAAGCGCCGCCCGATTGTCTTACTTCTTAGCGAAAGCCGCGATCGCTGTGTCCAGCGCCGCGATGATCGCCTTGGCGTCGCCGTAGGCCGCGACCTTTTCCTTATCGGCCGGCTTGTCGCTGGCCGCCAGCGTCACGATACGCTTGCGCACTTCGGCGACCTTGTTCAGGTCGACCGCGTGCGGCGCGCTCTTGCTCGCGCCCGCGCCCTTGCCGCCGCCCTTGCCTTCCGGCGCGTCGGCCGCTTCCGCGTCGGCCATCGCCGCGCGAACGTTGCGCACGCAGCTATTGACGCGGTCAATCAGCTTGCCGCGTTCGCTGTTCACCTGCTTGCCGCTAGCGTCACGCGGCTTAGCAGCAAGGGAAGCATCGCCCCACGTCTTGAGCTGCGCGGCCGTCAGGATAGTTTCGGCCGTCAGCTTCTGGAACGCGGCAAGCAGCTTGCCACCCCGCGAAATGTCGGCCGGTGTAATACCGGCCAGCATCAGCTTGTGCGCACGAACGGCCAGCGTGGCGTTCGCCTTGGTTACCGCCTCGCCCGCCTTGATCGCGGGGATGGCAGCATCGCGCTGCGCGTTGGACAGAGTAGCGGCTTCCGTTGCGAGTGTAACGGTCTTGGACATGGTAGTTTCCTTTCGGTTTGCTAAATCGGGCGGAACCAATGCCGCCCGATGGATTCTGTATAGCAGCATTTGGCAGCGTTTGCCAGCGTATCGCGTCGTAACGTGTCAGATTATGCGGGGCGCATAACGATTTTGGCCTATCGGGGGAACCCCACCGGGAGGCGACCCCCCTCATTTCGGCGGCTCGCGTGCTGCTGTAGTAATACTATTCTGCACAAACAAACCACACTTCACAGTTTTTCAGTCTTTATCAGCCCTTACCACTATTTAACACCCCCCACCCCCTTGTCAATTTTTTGACGCCATCCAGACCCCCACCCCCTGCGTACCCCCAAATTTGTATTTTGGTACCATTTGCAGTAGCATACACGTATGACTATTGATCTTATACCAGAAGACGGTCCACCCCCGTCGGCCAACACCATACCGTCCGAGTTACCCCCACGGGTATCCGCAGCGTCAAAAACAGTTGAGCTGCTCGTGCATCACGGTCTAGAGGTTAACATGTCTGAAGAGGACAAAGAGCTCGCGGAGGAGGTCGTGACCATATTTGCTGAGAGTCCGGAGGCCGCTGCAAAGGCCGTACCACAAAAACGTATGGCAAAAATGACCCCACCGGCCCTCCGGGCTATCGATGGAATGCTGCGAGAGTTCAGCCACGCGGTCGTAGACAGCTCGGTGCAGGTACGTCACTATGTTACAAACAAACTGATAGAAGAGACGGCAAACCCAGACCCTCGCGTGCGTATTAAGGCATTGGAGCTGCTGGGTAAGATCAGTGACGTAGGGCTGTTTACCGATAAGCGGGAGGTAACCGTGACCCACCAGACAGCCGAAGACCTGCGAGAAAGCCTCCGTGCCAAGCTTAGCAAGCTTGTGGACGTGACACCGGTTGAAGATGCCGAGGTTATCGAGGAGCCCGTGCCCGACCCCGACGATCTGTTGGCTATCTGGGACAAGAGCGATGACTGAGATCGTGTATCTACCCGGTGCTCGTGAAGCGGCACGGGATTTTGCGGCGAACGAGAACCGTGAGCCCGTGGAGTCAGTCGTGAACCATCTTGGCCATTTGCTTGAGCTTGCCAAGACCGGCGCGCTTGTAGGGCTCACCACCGTGCCTAGGTTTCACGACGGCAGCGCGTCATATAGTCTAGTAGGCCAAGTTGGCGGCTATACCATGCTGGGCGCGCTTGAGTGCGTCAAAATGCACGTAATTGACATAAACATGGACGCTGCGGTCGAGGATGACTGACGCTGGGTTTACCCAAGATGAGCTCCAACAGATGCTGGCTAACTTGGACAAGTTCACGCCAGACGAAGTTGCTGAGGTATACAAGATTGTCGAAGAGCTAGAGCGCCGTGAAAACCAAAAAGCGGTGCAGGATGATCTCATTGAGTTCTGCAAGCGCATGCAACCTGACTATAAAGTCGGGCGACACCACCGTATTTTGGCCGATAAGCTCATGGCTATTGAGCGAGGCGAGGCAGACCGAATCTGCGTGAATATCCCACCCCGTCACGGTAAATCGCAGCTCGTATCAATTTTCTATCCTGCGTGGTTTCTCGGGCGGAATCCGAATAAGAAGGTCATGATGGTATCTCACACCACGGACCTCGCCGTGGACTTTGGCCGCAAGGTGCGAAACTTGATCGCCACGCCGGAGTATCAGGCCATTTTCCCCAACGCCGCTCTTGCCGCAGACTCTAAGTCTGCCGGGCGCTGGAATACAACCCAAGGAGGTGAGTATTTCGCCTGTGGCGTTGGCTCCGCTCTCGCCGGTCGCGGTGCAGACCTCCTGCTGATCGACGATCCACATTCAGAACAGGATGTAATTAACGGAAACTTTGGAGTTTTTGAGAAAGCCTACGAGTGGTTTACCTACGGTGCGCGGACTCGTCTCATGCCGGGCGGTCGCGTTGCAGTTGTGCAGACTCGCTGGCACATGGACGACCTTACCGGGCGACTTGTACGGGATATGGTACAAAATGACGGTGCAGACCAGTACGAGGTCGTGGAGCTGCCGGCGATTCTGGAGAAAGAAGACCCGGAAACGGGGGATATAATTGAGCGCCCGTTGTGGCCTGAGTTTTTTGATCTGCCCGCGCTAAAACGCACAAAAGCGTCGATGCCGGTGTTTCAGTGGAACGCGCAGTATCAACAGAATCCAACGTCCGAAGAAGCCGCCATTGTGAAGCGCGAGTGGTGGAAATTATGGGGCAAAGACACCCCGCCCCAGTGCGAATATATCATTTCGTCTCTCGACGCCGCTGCCGAGAAAAACAACCGTGCGGACTTTACGGCACTCACGACATGGGGCGTGTTTCTCAACGAAGAGACGGGCGCACACGAGCTGATTCTCCTCAATTCGCTCAAAGAGCGTATGGAGTTCCCCGAACTCAAGGCGGCATGTCTTGAACATTGGCGTGAGTGGGAACCAGATGCGTTCATCGTGGAGAAAAAATCGGCGGGTGTGGCGATCTACCAAGAACTACGCCGCATGGGCATCCCCGTGCAGGAGTACACACCGCACCGTGGGACGGGGGACAAGGTGGCGCGACTGAACTCAGTTGCAGATATTATCGCGTCAGGGCTCGTATGGGTTCCTCCGCGCCGCTGGGCCGAGGAGGTTGTAGAAGAAGTCGCGGCCTTCCCCTTCGGCGCACATGACGACTTGGTGGACTCTACGACTATGGCACTCATGCGATTCCGCCAAGGCGGGTTTATTCGCCTACCGACCGATCAAGAGGATGAAGGGTTGCCATACCGTAGAAAAGTCGAGTATTACTAACCAAACTCTGCATGGGGGGTATACCTATGGCCATCGAGAAAGCAATGACTCCGTTGGACTACACCGAGTTCGACCAAGATTTGCCGGATGAGGACGGTGAAATCGAGATCGAGATTGTGAATCCAGATGCAGTTGCCATAAGCGATGACGAAGAGGCACTCATTCTCGATTTCACGGGCGAAGTGACCGAGGAACTCGTAGGACCCGAGCACGACTCGAATCTCGCGGAGTTCATCGACGACGATACACTGCGCTCAATGGCCTCAGAGCTAGTCGAAGACTTCGACGCGGATCGGCAGTCGCGAAAAGAGTGGGCTACAGCCTATGTAAAAGGACTCGATCTTCTCGGTATGAAGATTGAGGACCGCGATCAGCCGTGGCAAGGCGCCTCCGGTGTATTCCACCCGATGCTTACAGAAGCGGTTGTGCGTTTTCAGGCGCAGGCTATGGGGGAGATCTTTCCTGCCTCCGGTCCCGCGCGGAGTAAGATTGTCGGTAAAATGACTCCGGAGAAGACCGCGCAGGCCGAGCGCGTGCAGAACGAGTTGAACTATCAGCTCACCGAAGCCATGCCTGAATACCGTGATGAGCTGGAGCAGATGCTGTTCCGTCTGCCGCTGGCGGGCTCTGCATTCAAGAAAATCTACTACGATCCCATCTTCGAGCGCCCTGCGGCTATGTTTGTCCCGGCAGAAGATTTCGTCGTGTCCTACGGTGCCTCGGACCTTATGGCCTGTGAGCGCTATACGCACGTCATGAAGAAGTCCTCCATCGAGGTCATGAAACTACAAGCGGCGGGGTTTTATCGCGATGTAGAGCTGCCTGCGCCGGCACCGGATATTTCGGACATCCAAGCCAAGTATGACGAGCTGAGCGGTGAAGAAGCTGTCGTCGAGGACGACGACCGGCACACTATCCTTGAGATGCATGTGACTCTGAACATGCCCGAGGAGTTTGATGATCCCGAGGGGCTGCCTCGCCCCTATATTGTGACTATCGACAAATCGTCGCTCACCGTGTTGGCGATCCGCCGCAACTGGTTGGAGGACGACCCCAAGAAACACAAGCGGATGCACTTCGTGCACTACCGGTACCTGCCCGGTATGGGGTTCTATGGCACTGGGCTCATTCACCTCATCGGAGGGCTTGCGAAATCTGCGACGTCTATTCTGCGTCAGCTTGTTGATGCCGGGACTCTGTCGAACCTCCCTGCGGGGCTCAAGGCCAAGGGCATGCGGATCGTTGGGGATAACACACCGCTTATGCCGGGTGAATGGCGAGATGTGGACGTGCCGGGCGGCACACTACGAGAATCTCTCTTCCCGCTACCCTACAAAGAACCGTCGGGGGTGCTGTACCAGCTGCTGGGGAATATCGTCGAGGAGGGCCGGCGCATCGGTTCGGTGGCCGACGTGCAGGTTGGGAATATGAACCCCGAGGCTCCGGTGGGCACGACACTTGCGCTTCTTGAACGGTCGATGAAGGTGATGAGCGGTGTGCAGGCCCGCCTGCACGCGGCGATGCGCCGAGAACTCCGACTGATTGCGGCGATTATCCGTGACTTCATGCCGGAGGAGTACGACTACGACGTCGAGCGGGACGGCAACTTCAACCGACGCAGCGATTTTGATTCGCGGGTAGACGTGATTCCTGTGTCTGACCCCAATGCGGCAACGATGGCCCAGCGGGTCGTGCAGTATCAGGCCGCGCTTCAGCTCGCGCAGCAAGCGCCTCAACTCTATGATCTTGGTAAACTTCACCGGCAGATGCTGGAGGTGCTTGGCATCCAAGACGCCGACGACATCATCAAGTTGCCCGAGGATATCAAACCGAAAGACCCCGTCACCGAGAACATGGCTATCCTGAAGCAAGAGCCGGTGAAGGTGTTCGCATATCAAGACCACGCAGCCCACCTGCAGGTCCACATGGCGGCGATGCAGGACCCGAAACTGCAGCAGATTGTGGGGCAGTCGCCGTTTGCGGCTGCTATCGGGAACGCCATGGCGGCACACATTACAGAACACGTTGCCATGCAGTACAGGACTGACATCCAGAAACAGCTTGGTGTGGAACTTCCGGACCCCGAGGCTCCGCTGCCCGAGGATGTGGAGCGCGAGGTATCGCGCCTCGCCGCCGCTGCCGCTACTAAGCTCCTGCAGAAGGATCAGATGGAGGCTCGCCAGCAGCAGGCCCAGAAAGAAGCCCAAGATCCGCTCAACATCATCCAGCGCAAAGAGCTGGAGCTCAAAGAGCGCGAGCTGGTGTTGAAGGAGAAAGAAGCACAACACGATGCGCTGCTGGACCTTGAAAAGCTCATGCTCGAGGAGAAGGTCAAGCTTGGGAATATCGGAGTCCAAGAAGAGCGCATTGCTGCTGAAGATCGTCGCGCCGGAGCCCAAATCGGTAAGGACATCGTGTCTCAGCTCGTGAAAGAGGCGACGCAATCACGCCAGAAAGGCGCAGAACTCGGCATGCGTGCCGCAGAGTCTATGATGAGAGGAGGCCAGAATGGACCCACTGACGCTACTAAAGGATAAACTAAACGGCAGCCGACAGGCAATTGGCGAGTTTCTCTTGTCAGGCGGCGCCCGCGACTACGAGGCGTATATTCGCGCCACTGCGCGCGCGGCTACGCTTGACAGCGTTATCCAAGAGATTGAGGACATCGAGCGGCGTTATCTCGAGTCTTAAACTATCCGGGCACTCCGGTGACGGCATCAGCGGGCCGAGATCGCTGCAAACGAGGTAGGGTTATGTACCAGCCATCGCAACTAGACGAGAAGATCACTAACAAGCTACCTGAGCCATCCGGCTACAAGCTGTTGATCGCAATGCTTGAGACGAGCGAGAAGACCGAGGGCGGGCTCTATATGCCCGACACGCTAAAATCCATGGAGGATACCGCGTCTATTATCGGGTTCGTGCTTAAAGCCGGACCGGACGCGTATACCGACACCGCCAAGTTTCCGACAGGTGCGTACTGTAAGGAGGGGGATTTTGTGATCTTCCGTTCCTATTCTGGCACGCGCTTCAAGATTGGGGACAAAGAGTTTCGGCTTATCAACGATGATACGGTCGAGGCAGTGGTTGATGATCCGCGTGGATATAAGAGGGCGTGACAATGAGCGAAGCTACCGAGAACCCGGAAGTCGAGAACGAGAACGACGAGCTCGAGATCGAAGTCGTAGATGATGTGCCCGAGGATCAGAAACCTCGCCGCGCCGAAGATGCGAAGCCAAACGTCCCCGAGGACGATGAGATCGAGAACTACAGCGAGTCGGTGCAGAAACGCATCAAGCAGCTGAAGTTCGAGTTCCATGAGGCTGAACGTCAGAAAGCAGCGGCCGCGCGTGAGCGTGAGGAGGCCGTCAAGTATGCGCAGCAGGTGCTGGAGCAGAACCGCAAACTGCAGGAGCAGCTTCAGAAAGGGCAAAGCGCCGTCGTGGAGCAGGCCAAAGGCCGTCTGGAGGTAGAGGTCGCCTCCGCCCGCGCAGCGTATAAGGCCGCCTATGAGGCCGGCGATGCGGATGCGCTAGCGGATGCGCAAGAAAAACTCATCGATTTGCGCGGCCGCATGATGCAGCTCCAGACTTACCGGCCGCCTCAGCCGGAGCGGGTGGCGGATGTGCGCACGCCGCAACCACAACCCCAACAACCGCAAGTTCAGCTGTCTCCTCGGCAGCGTGACTGGCTAAGTAAAAATGACTGGTATGGTAAAGACGGTCGGATGACGGGTTTCGCTCTTGGCGTGCATGAAGAGTTGATGCAACGCGGCGTTGATCCAGACAGTGAAAAGTATTATAGTGAAGTAGACGCCGCTATGCGGCAGCACTTCGCTGATAGGTTTTCTGACGGAGAGAGTGAGGTAAGCGCTCCTGTTAAGAAAGCGGCTCCCGTGGTAGCCCCGGCGGCGAGAAACGCCAAAACGCCACGCAAGGTCCAGCTTACCGCAACACAAGACGCCCTCCGCAAACGGCTGGGTCTCACGAGAGAGCAGTACGTAGCGCAACTTTTGAAGGAAGCACGAAATGGCTAACCGCACACCCCGCACCCTTGAGACGCGCGAACAGTCCACGCGTAAGCGCACTTGGACTCGTCCGTCCGCGTTGCCGACTCCCGAACCCCGTGACGGTATGAAGTTCCGGTGGATTCGCACCTCGACCCTTGGCAACTCGGACAATCCTAACGTCTCGGCTCGCTTCCGCGAGGGGTACACGCCGGTCAAAGCCGCTGACCACCCTGAACTTCAAGTTATCTCAGACCTCGATTCGCGGTTTAAGGATAACATCGAAGTGGGTGGGTTGCTTCTATGTTCGATTCCGGCGGAGCTTGCCGATGATCGCATCGCCGCGCAGCTTGATAGCGCATCGGCCCAGATCGAGGCAGTTGACAACAACTACCTGCGGCAATCCGACCCCCGTATGCCCGTTCTAAGACCAGAGCGGAATACGCGACTTTCGTTTGGATCGGAGTAATCCGATCTGAGTAACCCCTGTCTTGGAGAAGTGTCATGGCTACCACTGCCACTCCCTATGGCCTTCGTCCCGTGAAGCGGGCTGACGGCCTCCCCTATGCTGGGGCCACGTCCCAGTATCTCATCGACCCGGCTGGAGAGGGTACGAACCTCTTCTACGGTCAAGTCGTCCACATTGGCGCTGATGGTTACATCGCTCTCAGCACCGCAACTGGCGCCGACGGCACCACGAATGCTCTTCCGACCGGTACGAACCTTACCGGCTCGATTGGTGTGTTCGTTGGTTGCGAATACGTCAACGCTCAAGGTCAGGTCATCCACTCGCAGTACTACCCCTCGGGTTATGTTGCGCCGACCGGTACCTCGATCAAAGCGTATGTCGTCGACGATCCCAACGTTCTCTTCCAAGCTCAGCTGGACGGCGGTATCGACCAGTCTGACATCGGGGCGAACACCTTCTTTGCCGCTGCTCAGAGCACCTCGACCGGGTCGACCGCGACGGGTAACTCGACTTCGGCTCTGGAGTCCACCACCGTTACCACCACGGCGGCTTTCCGTATCGTGGCGGCGGTTTCGCCGATCAGCGACGCCTATCCGGACGTTCTGGTCAAGTTCAACCCCGGCTATCACAGCCTGACCAACGCTGTTGGCCTGTAAAGGAGGGCTGAAATATGGCTATCTCTCGCGCCCAGCTCCTTAAGGAGCTTCTGCCGGGTCTCAACGCGCTGTTCGGTATGGAGTACGAAAAGTACGAAAACGAGCACGCTGAGATTTACGAAACCGAAACCTCCGAACGTTCGTTCGAGGAAGAGGTCAAACTTTCGGGCTTCGGCGCTGCGCCGGTAAAAGCTGAAGGTTCGGCTATCTCCTACGACAACGCACAAGAGGCGTTCACCGCTCGGTATACGCACGAGACGGTCGCTATGGGTTTCTCCATCACTGAAGAAGCGATGGAAGACAACCTGTATGACTCGCTCTCGGCGCGCTATACCAAAGCACTCGCTCGCGCTATGGCGTACACCAAGCAGGTCAAGGCAGCGTCGCTGCTCAACACCGGGTTTGATGTATTCCGTGCGGGTGACGGCGCCTTCCTGTTCTCGGCCTCGCACCCGACTGTGGCCGGTAGCAACAACCGCAACAAGCCGTCGGTTGATGCGGACCTCAACGAGACCTCGCTCGAGCAGGCTGTGATTGATATCGCTGCCTACGTTGATGAGCGTGGCCTGCTGATTGCGGCTCGTCCGCGCAAGCTGATCGTTCCCCCGGCGCTGATGTTCGTAGCCACCCGTCTGCTGCAGACGGAGCTGCGCGTTGGCACCGCCGACAACGATCTGAACGCGCTCAAGTCGAACGGTTCGATCCCCGAAGGCTACCGGGTCAACCACTACCTGACGGACAATGACGCGTGGTTCCTGACCACCGACATTCCGAACGGCATGAAGCACTTCGTGCGCACGCCGATGACGACGTCAATGGATGGTGATTTTGACACCGGCAACGTTCGCTACAAGGCCCGTGAACGTTACTCATTTGGCGTAAGCGACCCGCTGGCGATCTACGGCTCGCCCGGCGCCTAATAAAAACAAGGACTTAGGTCTGGTTAAGCCCCGCTTCGGCGGGGCTTTTTCTTTTTGTTGACGTGAGGTCCTAGTCGGATATATTACCCGTATCAAATACGGGAGCCACACATGAACTATCCAAAAACCCGCAAGGAAGCCAAGGCGCTTGGCATAGCGCACTATTTTACTGGAAAACCCTGCGTGCGAGGCCACATAGCGCTACGAAAAACCAAAGGCGCGTGCGTGGAGTGCATCAAGGAGGATTGGGCAAAAGACAACGAGCGCCGTAAGTTGCTACCAAAGAGTGAGGCCGCAAAAGCGGCCGGGCGGCGGTACTACGAGCGTAACAAAGAGTTAGTTTTAGCTAAGGCTAGTAACCAACCGCCAGAGCAGCGCCGCGCGGCGCGCAGGGCGTGGAAAGAACGCAATCCGGAGGCTGTGCAGGCATCCGCAAACGCATGGAAGCGCCGAGCGCGCCATGCTATGCCAAAGTGGCTCACCGCTGCCCATAAGGCGCAGATTCGTGCCATGTACCTCGCAGCGCGACGGTTAACTAAAGAAACCGGAGTCAAGCATGTTGTAGATCACATAGTCCCGCTGCGTTCCGAGCTTGTTTGCGGGCTTCATGTTCCATGGAATCTGCAAATTTTGACTCACGAGGCCAATTGCGCGAAGGGCAATAGACTGGCATGAAGCCCTTTCATTTTGCCCGTCGCAGTGGTAGGATGCGTTAGTTCCTGACGGCATGATGCCGACACTAGCCAAGACAGGAGACTCCAATGGCTAACACGACGTTCACCGGGCCGGTACGCTCGGAAAACGGTTTTGAAGTTGTTACGAAGAACACTTCGACCGGCGCATACACCACTAGCCTTGATATCGGCTCGGACGGCGCGATTGATCTCACCTACTCCAGCGCATCGACGAACGGATCGACCAGCGTCGAGCCTATCGTGATGAACAGCACCATGACCGGCGCTGGCGGCGTTGGCGGCCGTGCAAAGTTCAAACTTGAGACGAACGTTGCCCTTGGTGGCTGGTCGAACGCGCTCAAGGGCGAGGTGGTCTATGGCGCTTCGGGCAGCACCACGGGTCTTGGCTCGGCGTTCGTTGCTGAGATGACCCTTTCGGCGGGCACCTCGGCGGGCACCTATGCTCCGCTTGAGATTGAACTGAACGCTCCAACGGGAGCTTCAACCGGCACTTTGACCTCGTTCATCCACATCTCCACGCAAGGCGCCGGTGTTGCAGCGGTTGACGACAATGCCCGACTCTTCAACCTTGCTGGTGTAACGGCTAGCACCGGGCATCTGTTCCAGACAGGTAACACCGCTCCGGCAACCGTGGGTGGCACACTGAAATGTCGTGTTGCAGGGACAGACTACTATCTGATTCTGTACACCAGTGAAGCAACTACCACCTAATGTCGTTGACGAAGGAAAAACTGCTGGAGTTCCGTGAAGACGCTTTGCAACAGCGGCAGAAGTATCTTGACGGGCTCCAGCAGGCGATTGGTGCGATTGCGATGTTGGATTTCTTGATCGAACAGGCGCAGAAAGAGGAAGATGCCGATGGATAGTTTGGCACAGATTCGTTTCGTCAGCCGCCGAGAGTCCGGCTTTGCGCTCCTTGGCCCTCACAGGTTGAAGGAACTTTCTCTTGTGGGGACGGCCAGCGCGGGCAAGCTGACGATTTACGACACGGATACCGCGCCTGTCGCGGCAACGTATGGCCAATCGGGAACCACCGTAACAGTTGCTAAGGTTGGCCACGGCCTGTCAACTGGAGACGTTGTAGGGATTTGCTTTGCCTCCGGCACGGGCGGCACGGCAACATCTGGCAACTACCCGATCACGGTGACTGGGGCCGACGCTTTTACCATCACCATGATAAACTCGGTTACGATTACCGCAGATCCCGCGTGCAACTACGTTGCAAACAGCGGGTCAGGTCAGCCCAACCCCAAGCGCTGGCTGATGTGCAAAAACATCTCGGCTTCAGATGTGTTTGCGAACGTGTATCACATCCCCAACAGTGGCTTCGCGACAAGGCTTGGGACATATTTCCTGATGACCAACCTGTCTGAAGCGGATGTTTTCTACGAGTAGGTCTGGCCATGACAATGCGCGATCAACTGCATGATGCTAGTGAGTCCTCTTTGGTTGTGTGGTTGGTCGGCGCGGTTGTCGGCGCGTTCTGGTGGGTGGTGCGGACGCTGCTGACTAACAAAGGCCGCATCGACGCGATAGAAAAGAAGACGGACGAAATCCACACCGATGTCCGCGAGATCCGAAACGTGCTAATGCAAAACCGCAGTAGCTGATATTATTTCGTTACCTTTGCGGTCTATGAGGGCTATATGCGAAAGTATTCACAGAGAAGCCTGAAGAGCCTGCAAGGCATTCATCCCGACCTGCGCCGTG
>Ga0180429_10003967_pt1 | contig 11912 bp, 10 predicted proteins | sample SS_ome_FD_132428 | JGI IMG/M metagenome (GOLD analysis project Ga0180429, IMG submission 132428) | Hypersaline lake sediment archaeal communities from the Salton Sea, California, USA - SS_1_S_1 metaG | ecosystem: Environmental > Aquatic > Non-marine Saline and Alkaline > Hypersaline > Sediment ... | reverse complement strand
CGTCACTGCACCAGCCGGAGTGCTCGATCAACCTCGTCCTCGGCCTCGCACTCATCGCCGGGATGGCCGGCGACCGGAACCCGCGCGGCCCGAGCCGCAAACCGTCAACGCTGATTCGCGCGGCCCTGCCGGTCCTCTTCGCTTGCATCTTCGTGTTCACGGCGGGCCGGGGCTTGCTCAGCCAGTTCTACCTGCATCAGGCCGCGCGCGACGCGACGATGCGCATCGGCAAACTCGAGAAAGCCGTCCGATACGGCCCCGTCTCGGTGTGGACGCTCGACGCTCGGCAAAGGTTGGCGGTCGCGCATCTCGACCGGGGCGACCCGGAGGCGGCCCTTCGCGAGGTGCTGGCCATCGACCGCCTCGCGCCGAACCTCGGCAAAATCCGGCTGAACGAGGCCGAACTCTGTCTCAACCTCGCCCAGGCGGGCGAGCCGGGCCGGCTCCGACAAGCCGCCGACGCCATCATGAGCTACTGCCGAAAAAACCCGTTCGACGAGAGCGCCTATGGGATATGGCTGGGCATAGTCGAGGCGGCCGTGCGGAGTGGCCGGCCCAATGTCGCGCGGCCGGAAGAGGCCGAGCGCCTGCTCGACCTCGCAATCGGGGTCGACAGCCCGAACCTGCCAAGGGGCAAGGCCATGCGGCTGAAACAACTTCTACGGGGCGCGCTCCGACACGCCGCGCCGAACGCGGGTGTTGCCGCGTTCGGCCGAAGCGGATAGAATGTCTTCTCACTCCCGCAGACAGGAGGGCCAGATGAGCAAAATGCAGGAACGCAAACAGTATCAAGGCCCGCTGGGCGCACGCTACGCCGGCGGGGCGATGTCCGCCATCTTCTCCGACGACTCCAGGTTCAGGACGTGGCGCCGGCTCTGGATTGCGCTCGCCGAGGCCGAACGGGAACTCGGCCTGCGCATCACGGCCGCCCAGATCGCCGAGATGAAGCGCTCGGCCGACAACATCAACTACGCCACGGCCGAGAAGATCGAGAAGAAGACGCGCCACGACGTGATGGCCCACGTCCAGGCGTACGGAAAACAATGCCCCGGGGCGAAGGGCATCATCCACCTCGGCGCGACGAGCTGCTTCGTCACCGACAACACCGAGCTCCTCCAGATGCGGGCGGGGCTTGAACTCCTGCGGGCAAAGCTCGCAAAACTGGTCGGCCGGCTTGGCGAGTTCGCCGCGAAATACCGCGGCCTGCCGACGCTCGGCTTCACGCACTTCCAGCCCGCGCAGCCCACCACGGTCGGCAAGCGCGCCTGCCTGTGGGCGCAGGACTTCGCGACCGACATCGAGGAGATGGAGACGCGCCTCGACCGCCTGCGCTTCCGCGGCGTCAAGGGCACGACCGGCACACAGGCCAGCTTCCTTGCCCTGTTTGACGGCGACGAGAAGAAGGTCGGCCGGCTCGAACGGCTCGTCGCCCGGAAAATGGGCTTCCAGGCCGTCTTCCCCGTGACCGGCCAGACCTATCCGAGGAAGGTCGACGCGCAAGTGCTTGCCGCGCTGTCCGGCGTCGCCCAGTCGGCCAGCAAGATGGCCACAGACATCCGCCTGCTCCAGGGCCTGAAGGAGATAGAAGAGCCGTTCGCCAGGACGCAGGTCGGCTCGTCCGCGATGGCCTACAAGCGCAACCCGATGCGGTCGGAACGGATCTGCGCGATCGCGCGGTTCGTGATAGCCGCGTCCTCGAACCCGGCGGTCACCGCCGCGACACAGTGGCTCGAACGAACGCTCGACGACTCGGCCAACCGGCGCCTCTGCATCGCCGAATCCTTCCTCGCCACGGACGCCATCCTCAACATCTGCATCGACGTCACCGGCGGCCTGGTCGTCAACAAGGCCCAGATAGCGAAGCGCCTGTCCGCCGAATTGCCCTTCATGGCGACCGAAGAGGTCCTAATGGCCGCGGTCAAGGCGGGCGGCGACCGGCAGGCGCTCCACGAGCGCATCCGCGTCCACGCCCAGGAAGCGGCCCGCGCGGTCAAGCAACAGGGCCTCGAAAACGACCTGCTCGAACGGCTCGCCGCGGACCCCGCGTTCGAGACGGTCCGCGGGCGGCTCCGGTCCCTGACCGATCCCCGCAAGTTCATCGGCCGCGCGCCCTCGCAGGTATCCGAATTCCTGCGGAGCGTCGTCGGCCCGGTCCGGCGACAATACCGCCGCGCCGTCGCGCGGCTCGACGACGAAAGGATAACGATATGAGGCGACACCTCCTGTTGCTCCTCACGTGCCTGGCTCTGCTCGCCGGCGGATGCAACATAGCGCCGGAAGAGGACCCGGGATACTACGTCATGTCGGACGGCCCGGCGGCCGGAACCACCGTATGAACAAGCACATAGTCCGCCGTCTGGCGAAGCTCAGGACGCAACTTCGGCGGCTGAAACTCGACGCCCTCGTCATCACGAACCCGACCAATGTCCGGTACCTCAGCGGATTCACGGGCGACAGCTCCGCCGTCCTCGTGACGCAGTCCGAGACGGTCTTCGTCACGGACTTCCGGTACGTCGAACAAGCGGGCCAGGAGTGCACCGGCCACCGGGTCGTGAAGCGGAACGGCGGCACGTTCAAAACACTGGCCCGCCAGGCGAAGAAGCTTGGGGCGGGCAGGGTGGGCATCGAGGCCGACGTCCTTTCGCTCGACGCGGCCGAGCAATTCCGCGCGGCGCTCGGCAAGATCGAGATGGTCAATACCAGCGGCCTGGTCGGCCGGCTTCGCGAGATCAAGGACCGCGGCGAAATCGCCGCCATCGAGGCCTGCATCCGGGCGAACGAGAAATGCCTCGAACACATCCGGCCGTTTCTCGTCCCAGGCATCCGCGAACTGGACATATCGGCGGAGATAGAATACTTCGTCCGGGGCCTCGGCTTCGACGGGATGGCTTTTCCGACCATCGTCGCCTTCGGCCCGCGCGGCTCGCTCCCGCACGCCCAGCCCACAAAACGACGCCTCCGCAAAGGCGATCCGGTGCTGATCGACTGCGGCGTGACGGGCGACGGGTATGTTTCCGACTTGACACGCGTCTTCTTCCACAATAAGATTTCTGAGAGATTCGAGCGGATATACCGCATCGTGCTCGAGGCGCAACGGCGCGCCATCCGCAAAATCCGGCCGGGCGTCAAGGCCGGCGTCGTGGGCCGCGCCGCCCGCGGGCACATCACAAGAGCGGGATTCGGCCCCAGGTTCGGCCACGGACTCGGCCACGGATTGGGGATGCAGGTGCACGAGGCGCCCGGCGTCACGGCCGGGTCCGAAACCGCGCTCAAGCGGGGCATGGTGTTCACCGTGGAGCCCGGCATCTACATCCCGGGGTTCGGCGGCGTGCGGATTGAAGACGACGTGCTCGTCACGCCGAAAGGCGTCAAGGTGCTTTCCGACTCGCCAAAGGACCTGAAGGACATCATAATCGGAGGGTGACGACGCGTGATCGGGGGCAGTGATCTCAAGAACGGAATGACAATCCTCTTCAGCGGCGACCCGTGCCGCGTCGAGTACTTCCAGCACGTCAAGCCCGGCAAGGGCAGCGCGTTCACAAGAACGAAGCTCAGGAACCTGGTGACCGGCGCGGTCCTCGAACAGACTTTCAAGTCCAGGGACAACATCGAGACCGCGATGGTCGAACGGAAGGAACTCGAATACCTCTACCGCGACCCGAACAGCTTCCACTTCATGGACCCGGAGAACTACGAACAGATCCAGTTCCCGGCCGCGCGGTGCGAGCACATCGCCAAGTACCTTAAGGAAAACATGCGCGTCACGGTGACGATGTACAAGGACGCCCTGCTCGACATCACCGTCCCCAACTTCGTCGAACTCAAGGTCGCGAAAACCGATCCCGGCCTCAAGGGCGACACGGCGGCCGGCGGCAGTAAACCGGCCGAGCTCGAGACCGGCGGCGTCGTCAACGTCCCGCTCTTCGTCAACGAGGGCGACATGATCCAGATCGACACCCGCACCGGCGAGTATCTTGGCCGAGTGTGAAGTGTGCGAACCAGGCCCGTTTGCCCGTGATGCCCGGCGGGAAACGGCGGAAGACCGGACCGGAGAAAACGATGGACAACGACGAGATACGCAAGCTGCTGGACGAGCTTGCCGTGTTCATGAAAAAGAACAACCTCTCGGAGCTCGAGCTCGACATCGACGGAGCCGAGGTCAAGCTCAAGAAAGCCGGGAGCCAGGCGCCGCCGCAGACGATAGTGGCGGCCCCCGCGGCTGCGCCGGGCGCTCAGCCGGCAGGCGCCGGGTCCGGGCCGGCCGCACAGCCCGAGCAGGACCCGGGGACGAAGACCGTCAAGTCGCCGATGGTCGGAACGTTCTACCGGTCCTCGAAGCCCGAAGCCGACCATTTCGTGGAGGTGGACGACGAGGTCGATGAAGACACCGTCGTCTGCATCATCGAAGCGATGAAGGTAATGAACGAAATCAAGGCCGAGCACAAGGGCCGGATCGCGAAGATCCTGGTCGAAAACGGAGCACCCGTCGAATACGGCCAGCCGCTTTTCCTCATCGCCGTCCAATGAGCCGTCCCATAGGAGCATGACCCGAACGTGTTCTCGCGAATCCTGCTTTGTGCCCGCGGCGAAATCGCCCTGAGGATCATCCGGGCCTGCAAAGAGCTGGGCATAGCGACCGTCGCCGCGTACTCCGAGGCAGACGCGGACTCGATCTACCTCGAGTTTGCAGACGAGAAAATCTGCATCGGACCCGGCCCCAGCGAACAGAGCTACCTGAACATCCCGGCCATCATCTCGGCGGCCGAGGTCGCCGACGTCGAGGCCATCCATCCCGGTTACGGGTTCCTGTCCGAAGTCAGCCGCTTCGCCGAGGTATGCCGCAGCTGCAACCTCGAGTTCATCGGTCCGTCCGCGAAAGCGATGGACCTGATGGGCGACAAGGTCAAGGCGCGCGAGATCGCAATCGCCGCCGGCGTGCCCGTCGTCCCCGGAAGCAAAGGCGCAGTCCCGACGGGCGAAGAGGCCGTCAAGATCGCGCGCCAGGTCGGCTACCCGGTGCTCGTCAAGGCCGGAATGGGCGGCGGCGGCCGCGGGATGCGAGTCGCTCACAACGACATGAGTCTGCTCAACTGCTTCGCCGTGGCCGGGGCCGAGGCCGAGGCCGCGTTCGGAAGCAAAGAGGTCTACATCGAGAAATACGTCTCCGGCGCACGCCACGTCGAAATCCAACTGCTGGGCGACCACCACGGAAACGTCATACACCTGGGCGACCGCGACTGCAGTCTCCAGCGCCGGCACCAGAAATTGATCGAAGAGGCCCCCAGCCCGGCCCTCGACAAGCAGCTGCGCGAAAAACTCGGCGAGTCCGCCATCGCAATCGCAAAGGCCGTCGAATACTACGGCGCCGGAACCGTCGAGTTCCTCGTCGACGCCACCGGCGGCTACTACTTCATCGAGATGAACTGCCGCATCCAGGTCGAGCATCCGGTGACCGAGATGGTGACCGGGGTCGACATCCTGCGCGAACAGCTCCGCATCGCGTCCGGCGAGCGGCTCAGTCTGCGGCAGGAAGACGTCAAGATATCCGGCGTCGCGATCGAGTGCCGCATCAACGCGGAGGACCCGGTCAGCTTCCAGCCCACGCCCGGCAAGATAACGAGATACTACGCGCCCGGCGGGCCCGGCGTCCGCGTCGACTCACACGCCTACTGCGGCTTCACCATCTCCCCCACGTACGACTCGCTCGTCAGCAAGCTCATCGTCCACCGCCGCAACCGCCGCGAGGCGATCACGTGCATGCAGCGGGCGCTCGAGGAATACATCATCGAAGGCATCAAGACGACCATCCCCCTCTACCAGGGGATATTCGGTCACTCCGCGTTCCTGTCCGGGCGGGTCGACACGAAGTTCGTCGAGGATGTCCTCGACAACGGCGGCTTCCCGGGCACCGGGGACGACGAAGCCGAAGAACCGGAAGCAGACGAAGACGACTCTTAGAGAAGGAGAAGGCAAGATGGCGCGTCCTCTCAGGAAGACCAGATACGTCGAGTACCTTCTTACCATCGCGGCCGGGGCCATCCTCTTCAACATGTCCATCGGAGTCCACCCGGGCTGGATGAACGTGCTGGGCGTGATCGGCGGACTCGGCCTGATCGCACTGCACGTCCTCAAGTTCGTCAAGACACTGAACCGCGACGTCAGGAACTTCGTGGTCCTGAAGAGCGAGACAGGCAGTGTCAGGGTCCACGCCTCGTCCATCGAGGAGGCGCTACGCCACACCGCGAAGTCCCTGCCCGAGGTGCACGACGTGCACGTCAAGCTCATCATCGACAAGCAGACGTCCGTCCCGTCCGCGGGTGACGTGGACGCACGGATCAAGGACATCACAAACATCGTCACCGTTCACGACGCCCTCTCGAAGGTCCTGTCCGAGCGATACCAGCAGATAATCCCCGGGGCGCCGCCCATCGAGTTCCACCTGCGGATCAAGCACCACTTCAAGCCGCCCGGCAAGCCAAAGAAAGGCCGGCAGAAGCCAATCGTCCCGCCCGAGGAGGACGAGACCAAGGCCATCCGCGCCCCGCAATATCCGGTCCCGGACTGAGCCGACCGCGCCACAGCCCGGAGGAACACCCGTGGCTGACACGTATCGAAGCTCGTCCATGTGCGCATGGACCGTCTTGCGGAACAGCTCGCGTTCGAGCGCCGTGATGGGCTGACGGTCATGCCAGACCTGCTCGGCGGACGGGCCGCTCCGGCCCGAGGGCCGCGAGGTGTGATTCGGCTTGAGTTTGGCCGCTTCGAGGTCATCGCAGGTCCACTCACCGGGCCGGTCGTGACGTGCGGCTTCATGGTGCGTGTAGGTCTTCAAGGCCCCGACCCCGGCCTCGCAGGATCCATTATAGCGCGGCATATACGCGGGGGAAGATAAAATCCACGTCCCGCACGCTGCGGCCGACTCCTTGATCATGCCGCCCCGGAACGCACCGTCGTTGTCCGCCTTGAGCACCAGCGGGGCGCCGTGTTCGGCCACGAGGCTCTGGAACGCAGCACACGCCGCGTGTTCGTTCTTCTGGACCACCGGCAGCCACAAAAGGTTCCTGCGGCTTCCCAGGTCGCGCACCAGCAGGATGTGCCTGTAGAACCCATCCACGGGCAGCGGAGGATCTGCGTAGTCCATCGCCCAGGCCGCACCGGCCCGGGTCCACCGGAGCGTGTGCAGGAGCAGCCGGTGGTCCCGAGTCCAGGCCGTGCGGTATTGGCGAAGCAAGTCTTCGAGTTCTCCGCGGGCCACGTTCGGGAACATGGTTCGAACGGTCGGGAGACCGATCTGCGGCCCGAAGTAATCGATCACATCGATGATGCGTTGCCGTTCTTCGCCGCCGACTCGTTCGAGCGGCCGCCCGCGCGGCCGGGGTTGGAGCCGGTTCCGCTTCCATCCGCGTTGCCACGCACCGAGCGTCGAACCGGCGATTCCGATCCGCACGGCTGCGTCGCGCTGCTTACAACCGACCAGCCGGAGCAGCCGAACCGCCGCGATCACCCGTTTTCTTGTTTCCCGTTCCATTCTGCGTCGTTGCTCCTGCACCTCAACTCCGCGCCGTTTCACTTCCGTCCGAGCCGGGCCCTTCGCCTGCCCGATCTCCCGGACCTGCCGGATGTGCCGGACCTCCCGGCGCCCGGGAACCGGAGCCGCGAGACCGGGTGTTTCGCCTGGGTTTCCCGGCCCGGTGTCTGTTTTTTTTTCGAGCGGCTTTCGCCGGCTGGAAAACGCCCGGCATGGCCAGCAGCACCTCTTCTCGTACGTGCGCGATGTCGAGTTCTATCCGAAGGCGCCGAACTTCCGACTCCAACTCGCCGATCCGGCTCTCGGACTCCGACACCACACGAGGAGGGCGGCCGGGGGGCCTCGGCTCCAGGAGCTCGATGGCCCCCTTTAGCACCTTGGCACGGATCTCATAGAACGCCGTCGACCCGATCCCAAGCTCCTTGCAGGCCGCCTCGACGCTCATCTCGCCCGAGATCGCCTCAAGGACGATCCTGAGCTTCCGCTTCGCCGCGTCCGAGCCCACCAGGCGCTCCACAAGGCCCGGCCCCTTTGCCGGCCGCCCACTGGCCATCTTCACACCTCCCAGTCCGAAGACGAGGGGAACTGTTACTCAGGACGCTCCCTTCCGCCCGCGCACTTCCTCCACTGCGGTCTCTGGCTTCCCCGACACTTTAGCCGGTTCGCCGTCCGGCGCAAGCCCTTCCTGGAGCTTGCGGGCGAACTTGAGGGCACGGACCGAAGGCCTCCGGCGCCGCCCGCCTTTCCCCGGCGGCTTGTCGTCCTGAGCAATCGAGATGCCCACCGCACGCTGCGACGCACGGAGCAGCGCCTGATACCGCATGCATTCGTTCTCCAGCCTCGTCCGCTCCTTCTTCAGGCCCGCGATCTCCTTCTCGGGCGTGCGATGATAGCCCACCGGCAGAACTTCGCAGCCGCGGACCAGCCCCTCGAGAGCCCGGGTCTCGAGCACGTAGTACCGCGGCACCGATATCCCGAGCGACGTTGCCGCCGCCGACGGCTTGAGCGTGCCCGCCAGCACCTCGAGGATCACGCCCGCCGTGCGCCGGGCACTCTGGACCGCGGCGCCCGGATCGGGCTCCGCCGGCTTTTCGCTCTGCTTCTCGTTCCTGCTCGGCTTGGTCGAGTGAGTTCTCATTCGTCACCTCCTTCTTCAAGGGCTTCGGTCTCGCCATCATCCCCGAGGGGTTCGGGCGGCGCCTGCTCTTCCGTTCGCTCCGAGGCCACCGGCAGCGTCCCTTCGTCCAGCACCGAGGCTCCCGGCGGCAATTCCTCGTCCGCCGTCTCCAGCGTGCCAGCCAGGCCGCTCCCTGGCGTTACCACCTCCGGCAGCACGGAAGATGCGCCGGCTTCACGCGATGTCGGCGATGTCGGCACCGCCGGCGCCGGCGGCGCCACAAGCTCGATCTCCTCCCGGCCTTCCGGGTTCTTGGTCAGGATCACCCGCTCGCCCTCCGCATGCACGCTGAACGTCTTTCCACCAACCTGGCCCGTCAGGTAGAACGGGCGCTTCGGAACGCCGTGCCGAGCCAACTCCAGCGCGTTCGCCGCCACTCGGTCATGAAGCGTCTTCAGCACCTCCGGCGCCGCCTGGAAGAACCGGTCAGCCGGCACCAGCCCGTCAAGCCCCTGGTGCGGACGGTGGAAGTTGTAGTGGTCGATGAACAGCCCGATCCGCTTCCGCGCGTCCTCGAGATCGAGGAACACGCTCGTCTCCACGCATTCCCGCCACAGCGTCCCCCAGAACCGCTCGATCTTCCCGAGCGTCTGCGGCCGCTTCGGCGCCGATACCACGTGCCGGATCCCGCGCTTCTCAAGCTCCCGGCTGAACGCACTCTTCCCACGCCAGGTCACGAACTGTGGCCCGTTGTCCGTCAGAAGCTCCTCAGGACCTCCGTAGCTCGCGATCGCCGCACGCAAAACCTCCTGTACCAGCGCTCCCGACGCACTCGCGTACAACCCATACCCAACCACGAACCGGCTGTGATCGTCCATGAACGCCGTCAGGTATACGCGACGGTTCTGCCGCTTCAGGATGAACGTGAAGAGGTCCGTCTGCCACAACTGGTTCGGCCTGGCTCGCTCGAACCGCTTCATCGTCTCCCCGTGCGGCCGTGTCGGCGTCTCCGCCAACTCGTAACCCTCCTCGTGAAGCACACGGGCCACCGTGTTCGGGCTCGCCGCCAGAGCAGGCCCGCGCATCAGAAGGTCGCTGATCCGCTCGCACCCGTAGTCCGGGTTCGCCTGCTTGAGCATCAGGATCGCCCGCTTCGTCACCTCGGGCAACAGGCTCTGGCTGGTCCGCCGCTTCGGTTGGTCCTCCAAACCTGCCGGCCCTTCTCGCTCGAACCGCCGCTTCCACTTGTAGAGCGTGTCCTTCGATACCCCCACCAGCGTCGCAAAATCACCCGCCGCCAACCCGCTCCGCTGCCACGTGTCCAAAAGCAAGAGCCGCTGAACCGGCGTCATCCGAAGCAGCCGAGCTTCCTCAGGCTTTACAAGCCGCCGCCCACGGCTTATACTCTTGGATGGGGATGATGCGGTGGCTTCCCCGGTGGAGGGCGCCTCTCGTGAGATCGCTTCGCCAGACCCAACGGCCTCGGCTTCGCTCGACGCCGACTCTGAACTCCCGCCTTCGCCCGGCACCGTGGGTCTCGCTGCCCCCTCAACTACCTCAGGGCTATCTCCCCCTGCCCACGCCACCTCCCCGCCGGCCGCGACGCCCGGAACTCCGCTACGCCTACGGCTCCGCTCCGTTCCGGGCGTGCCTGACCCCTCGTTCTGCCTGTACTCGTCCATCTCACCTGCCTCCTTTCCGGCGAGTCCACCCGCCGCCTGGAGGAGGAAATTACTCCACCTATTTCTCGCTCTTTTACGCTAGGAATTTCGGTGAGGGCGACAATCTCCTCCACGCAACTGCCAATCAGGCCGACGCAGCCGAATTGTGACCACGCGGCCTCTTGCCTTTCACATTCTGACGCGTATCCTCGTGCGCACAAGGAAACCAACGAGCCCGCAGGGAAGGTTCTCGGAATGACCTTACTCCACCAGTCTCGGCACATATACGAAAAATTACGATTTGCATGGTTGACAATGCCGTCTGAGGAGTAGGATAGATGGCGCAAATGCCAGCGGTGAGACTTGCTTTTGGATCCGGCATAAAAGGGATCCCAGAATGACGACCGAAATGAACGAAGGGAGGGCCGGAGATGTTGCGATACATTGCGATCCTGTGTCTGGTTGTCTGCGGGCGCCAAGCGGTGACCGTATCTGAAACGACGGGAACAGGTCAGGCGGGTCCGGTCGGGGACGAACGGCTGCCGTCGGTCGTGCCCAAGCCCAAGCTGATGAAGGTCGAGGAAGGGACCGTCGAACTGCCCGGCCGGGTCACTATCGGCGTTTCGGCGAAGGCCGGGGAGACGGAGCGGTACGGCGCCGAGATGCTCCGGCGCGATCTGAAGACGTATTTCGGCACCGACGCGCTTGTCACCGACAAGGATGACCGCAAGAACGCGACGATTATCATCCGGACTTTGGCCGACGCGGAGCCGGCCGATGCGGCTGTGGCCCAAGCCTTCACGGACAGGAAAGAGGCCTGCGTCATCCGGCTTATCGGAGGCGCGGACGGGCCGCAGGTGGTAATCACCGGCAGCGATTCCTCAGGCGCGATGTACGGATGCTTCACACTGAGCCAGCTCTTCACGAAAAAGGACGGAGCGCTTCATCTGCCTGCCGGGCTTTACATCGAGGATTGGCCCGTGATGGAAACACGAGGCGTGACCGGCTGCCCCGGCGACGTCGATCCGCAGTCGCTGGCACACATGGATCGCATGGCTCGCTACCGGATCAATACCCTCTACTACCAGCACTTCTACCCGTTCCTGAGGGAGGCCGATGAGAACGGCGAAATGCACCCGATCAAGTGGACGCACGAATGCCGGCCGGTGCTGAAGGATATCGTCAAGGAAGCGCGCAAACGCGGAATGATTGTCTACGGTGCGATCGGCGCACGCTGGGCACCCAACGAATGGTACTTCGGCGAACAGGTCAGCTACAAGAATCCCAAGCACCGGGAGGTGCTCCTGAAGCTGTGGGACCAGATGGCGCAGTGCGGCGTGGACGGCCTGATGTTCCTCATCGACGACGTTCCCGCACACTTGGCCGCCGAAGAACAGGGCCGCGAGCACGTCGAATGGATGAGGCGGATCAAAGAGATCGCCGACCGGCACGACATCGAGCGGGTGATGATGTGCCCCACGCATTACTGGCGGGGATGGCACCCCGATTACTACAAGCCGTTTAAGGAAGCCCAAGACCTTGCCGACCTCAGGATGTACTTCTGTCCGTACGCCGCCGACGAGGTCGCGCGCGTCGAGGCGGCGGG